>ERZ842401.7337-NODE-7337-length-11330-cov-46.776940_pt1 | contig 11330 bp, 8 predicted proteins | sample MGYA00521270_ERZ842401 | MGnify/ENA primary metagenome ERZ842401 (study PRJEB31892, sample SAMEA3878208) | bioreactor metagenome | biome: Moose rumen | place: Sweden | collected 2011-10 | study: EMG produced TPA metagenomics assembly of the PRJEB12797 data set... | reverse complement strand
CAGCTTGTCGCACATGCCCTTGGCATTCTTCAGCAGGTTCAGGTGGCCGATGTGGAAAAGGTCGTAAACTCCTGTTGTATATCCTATAACCATTGTCTTAATATATTAATTGCGTGCAAAAGTACGCAAAAACTTTTGAATTTCCAATTTTTCGTGCTACTTTTGCACACAAATATGGAAAACCTTAAAGAGAAGACAGCCCGCGGACTGATGTGGGGTGCGGTGAACAACGGCACCATGCAGGTGCTCAACCTGCTCATCGGTATACTGCTGCTACGCCATCTGACGCCAGGCGACACCGGTCTGGTGGGCATGCTGGCCATCTTCTCGGCCATAGCGGGCAACCTGCAGTCCAGCGGTTTCTCAACAGCGCTCATCAATGAGCGTCAACCCACGGCGGCGCAATATAACAGCGTGTTTTGGTTCAACATACTGATGGGTACTGCGCTCTATTGCCTGCTGTTTGCTGCGGCACCGCTTATCGCTCAGTTCTTCCGCCAGCCCCAGCTCACCCGTCTGGCGCGCTTTCTGTTTCTCTCGTTCTTCATCTCGTCGTTCGGCATAGCCACCAATGCCTATATGATGAAGAACATGATGAATCGCGAGATAACCATCGTCAACCTTACGGCACTTGTGCTGTCGGGCACCGTGGCCATCGTCATGGTGTTCAAGGACTATGCCTACTGGAGCTTGGCATGGCAACAGGTGGTCAACTCGGTAGTGCTCGTCGTAGGGCGCTTCTGCTATGTGAAGTGGCGACCGTCGCTTTCCTCTCTCCACGCTCCTCTCTCCACTTTCCGCTACATCCGTCAGACGTTCTCGTTCTCGATGAAGATACTGGTCACGATGATAGTGAACACCGTCAACCAGAACATGCTCACCGTCATCTTCGGTCGTCTGTTCCGTGATGCACGTGTGGTGGGCAACTTCTTCCAGGCCTACAAATGGGACTCGATGGCCTTCCAGACCGTGGGTGGCATGCTGGCGCAGGTGGCACAGCCCGTACTGGTCTCGGTGCGCGACGAGCGCGACCGCGAGCTGCAAGTGTTCCGCAAGATGTTGCGCTTCACGTCGTTCCTGTCGTTCCCAGCGCTGTTCGGCCTGGCGCTGGTGTCGCGTGAGTTTATCCTGTGTACCATCGGCCCCGCCTGGACCGACTGCATACCGCTGCTCCAGATACTCTGCATCAGTGGTGCCTTCATGCCGCTGTTCACGCTCTATCAGAACCTGGTCATCAGCCACGGCCGCAGCGACGTCAACATGTGGCTCAACATCGGGCAGATAGCGTTGCAACTGGTCATCATCCTGCTGTTCTATCGACAGGGCATCGTGATGATGGTGGTGGCTTACACCTTATTTAATATAATATGGTTGGCAGCGTGGCAGCCGTTCGCCCGTCGCATCATTGGTCTGCGCTGGCTCGACCTGCTGCGCGACACCGTGCCCTTCATGCTCATTGCCGCCATCGTGATGCTGGCCACATACCTTCTCACCAACTACCTCTCAACTCTCATCCCTCAACTCTCAACCCTCATCCCTCAACCCTCAACCCTCATCCCTCAACCCTCAACCCTCATCCCTCAACCCTCAACTCTCATCCCTCAACTCTCAACTCTCAACCCTCAACCCTCAACTCTCATCCCTCAACTCTCAACTCTCAACCCTCAACCCTCAACTCTCATCCCTCAACCCTCAACTCTCATCCCTCAACCCTCAACTCTCAACCCTCAACCCTCAACTCTCATCCCTCAACCCTCAACCCTCATCCCTCAACTCTGGCTGCTACTCGCCACACGTGTCGTGCTGGCCGCAGCGCTCTACTATGCCGTTATGCGCCTGCTCCACGTAGCCATCCTACAGGAATGCCTGCAATTCATCACCCGCAAATTCAGAAAGAACTCAATATGACCAAACTCCCTGCCCAGAACGATGTGGCGGTGCTGCTCATTTTCTTCACCCGCACCGAGACACTGCGCCGCACGTTCGACGCCATCCGACAGTCGCGCCCTTCGCGCCTCTACCTCTACCAGGACGGCCCGCGCAACGACGATGAGGCTGTCAAGATTTTGGCAGCACGCCAGATAGTGGGCGACGATGCCATCGACTGGCAGTGCGACGTACAGCGCAGCTACCACTCTGAGAACAGCGGCGCCTGGGCCTCCAACTACCAGGCACAGCGATGGGCCTTCAGCCTGCACGACAAGTGCATCGTCATCGAAGACGACTCCACGCCCTCGCCCTCGTTCATCCCTTTCTGCACAGAGATGCTCAATCGCTACGAGCACGACCAGCGCATAGCCATGATAGCGGGCTACAACCACGAGGAGCAAACCGATGCCCCCTACGACTATCTGTTCACCACCGTGTTCAGCATTTGGGGGTGGGCTACGTGGCGACGGGTGGTAGAGCAATGGGACGGACAGTATGCGGTGGCCGACAGCCCCTTCGACCTGCACCAGATGGCAGCCTACACCAAGAAACACGGTGAGCGGCAGGAGATGCTCACCAAGCTGCTCAAGCACAAGGAGGCTGGCGTGCCTATCTACGAGACTGTCTACTGGTCGACTCTCGTGCTCAGCCACGGCTTGGTCATCACCCCCACGCGCAACCTCATACAGAACACCGCAGTCAGCGAAGAGTCGGCCCACTTCCAGAGTGCCATGAAGACTCTGCCGCGCCGCATGCAGCAGATGCTCACCATGCCGAGCTACGAGCTGCAGTGGCCTCTGCGTCATCCGCGCTACGTCATAGAGAATGTAGAGTACAAAGAGCGGGTCTTTCGTATCATGGCCTGGGGCCATCCTCTTATCAAGGCAGGCCGCTCGCTCGAAGAGCTGTGGCGCAACCTGCGCTATGGCAACTTCCAACAGATAGGCCATGCCATCGCCCAGCGCGTGAAGAAGCTCACGGGCAGGACCGACTATATGTGAAGAGCTATGGAAATCTCTGTTATCATCCCCGTCTACAACAAGGCCGAATACCTTGATCGTTGCTTCGAGAGCATCTTCCAGCAGCCCTTCGGCTCGTTCGAGGTAGTGGCTGTCGACGATGGTTCCACCGACTCCTCGGGCGACATCTGCGACCGGTGGGCCAGTCGCGAGCCGCGTCTCCACGTGCACCACGTGGCCAACGGCGGCGTCACTGCAGCCCGCCGCATCGGTGTGGAGCGCAGCCAGGGCCGCTACATCATGTTTGCTGATGCCGACGACTTGCTCATGCCCAACGCCTTGCAGCTTATGCACGACACTATAGAGCGCACTGGCGCCGACGAGGTCATAGGCCCTTATACCGATCAGCACGGTCGCCTGCACGACTCTGGCCTGCGTGGCTTTGTTGAGCCGGAGTATCTGGTGCGCCAGCTGCTGGCCCTGCGCAGTCAGTTCTGTGTGCTGTGGGGCATCATTTTCCGTCGCCAGCTGCTCGACGACTGTCTCGACGCGCCTCGACAGATCATCGAGCGTGAAGACTCGCTCATGCAGATAAAATGCCTGATGAAGCAGCCTCGCGTCTTCTTCACCCAACAGCCTGCCTACCTACACTACGAGGACGTGCCCAACACACGCCGCGAAACGCTGCAGTGGATACGCATCTACGACGACGAACTGCGCAGCACGTTGCAGCCACAGTGGCAGCGCTACCAAACAGCCTTCGTAGGTCATCAGCTGAAAGTCTACGAGAAATTCATCGACCACCAGCAGTTCCACGTCCTCAACGAATACTATCGCCCGCTGCGCAGGCAGCTCTCCGGCGACATTCCCCTCATGGATCGCATCGCCATTCTCCTTCCGCCGCGTCTCAGCTACTGTCTCATTCACACCTATAAGCTCTGCCTGCGATGGGCGAAGTGATGGTGTGTAGTGCTTAGTAGTGGCAGTAGTAGCCTACAAGCAGTGTAGCGTTGTGCGCCCAAAGGAAAAGGGTGATGGCCAGCAGCATGGTGCGGCACAGCAGTAACGAGCGCCCTTGCAGTCGCCGCAGGAGGAAGGCAATGGCAATGGGCACGACGAAGAGCCAGTGTGGCCCCATGATGTAGACCTCATTGAGACCGAAGCCCAGGCCGAGGTGCAGCAGCAGGTCTATGCTGAAGCCTGCCAGGGTCATCTGCAGGAAACGGCTGCGCCACCCGCAGACGATGCCTGCAAGGAAAAGCAGCACTAACAACGTCTCTACGGCATAGTTCACCCACGAGCGGTAGGGCACAATGGCGGGGCGCCCCTGTAGAGTGTCGGCCAGCAGGTGGTCGGGGTGCAGCTGTATACTCTCACCAAAGAAGTTTTCCACAAGAGCCGGCCAGCGGTCGGTGCCAATGTCAGTCCAGCGGGCAAACTCGCTGTCGGTGCTGATGGGGCGACCTTTCTGCAGCTGTCGCGAGCGTGCTATGGCCTCGCTGTGCAGCAGGGCATAGTATTCGCGGTTGAAGGCGGCCTGCGCTGCGGCTGAGTCGGCAATGGTGGTAGTGTCGGCGAAGGCCTGACGCAGGGCCAGCTTGCGCTGGTGGGCGGCCTGTCGCTGGACTATCCGTCGCTGCTGTTCCTTTGGTTGTACGTAGGTGTGGTCGACCCACATGGCGAAGCCCCACACCATGGCCACGGGCACCACGACGGCCAGCAGCAGGAAGCGTGGACGGAAAAAACGGCGTCCGTTGACGAAGAGCAAGTTGATGAAAATCTTCAGCCCGTTGCTCAGCGTGACGCCTGCGGTCAGCAGGAACATCAGGGCAGCGGGCAGCGTGCCAATGGTCTGCCTGTGGCGCATGCACAGGCCCGACACATAGAGCGCCCCGATGAGCAATGCCATGGAGATGGCGAAGTGGTCGGCCACGGTCAGTGCCACCATGACGTAGGCAAAGCCCATGAGCAGCCACGACAGCAGCCATGCGTCAGTGCGGCAGAGACCTGCCTGCTGGCGCAGTATGCGGCTGAGCAGCACAAAGCTGTAGACGCCGGCCAGCAGCAGGGGCAAGGCCAGCACCAGTTGCACAAGATTGATGCCGAAGAGCGCGATGAGCAGGCGGTTGAAGCCCCAGAGGGGCAGCACGAAGAGGGCCAGCAACGGGTGGCGGTAGACCTGATAGGTTGACAGCCGCCAGTGGGTGGCTACGAAATAGGTGATGGGGTCGAAACCCGACACGTGGAAGTCGCGGAAGAACACGTTGCCGTCGGCTATCGACTCGGTGGAGAAGGTGTCGAATGTGGCGCTGATGGCGCAGGCCTGCAACGCCAGCAGCACCAGCAGCACGGCCAGGGCGGGCCAACGCTCGTCGCGGCGTAGCCGCAGCACGCGGGCGATGGGGGTTATAAGTCTTATTGGTCTTATAAGGCTTATGGGGCCTATATGTCTTATCTTGCTAAACATTGAATGGTGGTGGGAGGATAGGGCTGAGCAGCCAGCATACCAGCTGACGGCCATTATATATAATAAGGTATAGCGTGAGCAAAGACACAATAACACGGGCACTTTTGGCCAGCCACGTGGGCCGGCGGGGCTGCAGAAGGAACCCCATGATGAGGGGCAGCGTGAAGAGCCAGTGGGCCGACATGATGTAGACCTCGTTGATGGCGAAGCCCAGACCGAGGTGCATCACGAGGTCGATGGCAGCAGTGCAGAGCAGCAGCCACAGCAGACGCTCACGTCGCCCCAGCCAGCAGCCTGCGAGGAAGAGTAGCAGGAGCAGTGCCTCGACGGCATAGTGCACCCAGCTGTTGTAGGCCAGCAGCACAGGGCGGTAGTACACCAAGACGTCTTCGAGCACATGGTCTTCGTGCAGCTGTATGCTCTCGCCCAGCAGGTTCTCAAGCACGGTGTCCCAGCGGTCGGTGGTGGTGTCGGTCCACTTCAGCATCTCGCCTTGCCCTATGGGCTTGCCCTTGTGTATCACCCACGGGGCGTTCTTAAAGCGGGCATGGTTGGCCCGTGCCTCGGCCAGCATCTCAGCACGATGGCTGCGCTCCCAGGCTTGTCGTGCCTGCTCCTTGGGCACAACATATACCTGATGCTGCACCCAGGCTGCACCCACAACCAGCACCAGCGGCAGCGTAACGCCTACGAGCAGATGGCGCGGATGCCAGAAGCGGTGCCCCATGGTCAGCAGTTGGGCCACTACTACCTTGGCACCGTTGGTCAGGGTGATGCCCGCCGTGAGCAGCACCAGCATGAAGTGGCTGGCATAAGCCTTATAAGGCCCATAAGACCCATAAAAGGCATATACTGCCAGCAGCATGACCATCGACAGCGCAAAGTGGTCGGGTGCCATGAACGTGACCATGATATAGCCGAACGATCCGAACAGCCATGTGAGCAACGCGGCGTCCCAGTAGCGCAGCCCCATCACGCGCCGCCCTATGCGAAAGAAGAACACGCTGGCCAGCAGCGCGCACACGCAGAGTAGTGCCGACACGATGGGCATGGCGCAGTTGTAGCCCGTGAGCCACCACAGCCCGCGGTTGAGCAGATAGAGGGGATAGAGCAACCAGGGCAACAGGGGGTGGCGCACAACGTCGTAGTGTGGCCCCCAGTCGGTGAGCACCATATAGGTGTAGGCATCGAAACCCGACAGATGGAAATTGCGGGAGATAAGCTTCGGCAGCTGACCGTCGCCCATGAACAGTACGGCGTAGTATTTGCAGTGCATGAGCACATTGAGCACCGCCACCCACACCACCACGGGCAGGGCCACCAGCCATTCGTGGCCGTAGATGCCCAACCGGTGCCACGTCGTACAGTCGTGGGTGGCTGCGGGTTGTCGGCGGAAGGGCTTGTAGTGGCTCTCGTCGGCCAGGGCCAGCAGCTCACGGTCGCCGCCGCTGTCGCCATAGGCGGTCAGGTGATAGCTGTCGCGCTGGGGGAAGGCCTCTTTCAGGCGCCTCACCTTTTCCTGCCCGTGGCAGTTAGGGGTACGGAAGCGTCCTGTCAGCACTCCGTCGGCCACCTCGATTTGTGTGCCTATCACCGGCACCGTGGGCAGGAAGGGCTGCACCCAGTTCTCTACTGAGGCGCTTACGATGACCACCTCGCCACCCTCGGCCTGGGCTTGGCTGATGGCTTGCAAACCCTCGGGGCGCAGTATGTGGGTGCTGGCCGCAGCATAGCGACGGCACAGGTCGTTGAAGTCGTCGAGCCGCATGCCGCGGAAGAAGTGGGCAAACAGGCGCTCCTTGGCTCGCCCATTGTCGTAAAGCCCCAGCATGGACAGCACTATCCACGGCGAGAGCACGAGCAGCCCCCAGAGGAACCGCAGCCATCCGGCGTGGAAGAGCAAGATGCCAGCCAGCGAGTCGCTGGTGGTCAGCGTGCCGTCGAAGTCGAACGCGTAGACCTTTCTCATAACTTGGGGGCAGGTATTTGGTCGATAATCTGTTTCACGGCCCACGACAGGCCCAGCGTAACGAGCACATAAAGCGCCAGCCCGTCGTAGGCATCGTCACCGCGCCACACGCCGACGATGGTGAGCTTGCGCGCTATGGGATGGGCCACGAACATGGCAGCCGACAGTCCACCCGTCCATGTCAGTAGCGCCAAAGCCTTTGCAGGCAGACTCTTCACCAGGGCTATACTGCCCACGACGACGAGCAACGGTATCCACAGCCACGTCTGGAAACTGAAGCACATGACGAAGGCCAGCGCAGTGCAGCCTGCAAACAAGGCCAGCCAGCCGTAGAGGCGCATGGAGTGAGTGCCCAGTCGTGCAGCGATGACGTCGGCATGGCGTGCCCATAGCACACCGGCACCGAAGGGCAGCATGCCACCCACGAAGTTGTAGCGCAGACGGTTGAGCGTGTCGCCAGTGGGAGCAGAAACGGCTTGTGCCAGCCAGCAAGCGGCGACGAGCACCAGCACCCAGGCCGACGAGCGGCGATAGAGCAGCAGCCGGTAGACCAGATACAGCTCCATCATCAGCCCGAAGAACCAGTAAATGCCCGGCCAGATAATCTTGTCGGGCGTGGGCAGCAGGTTGATGGTCATGGAGAGCTGTGCCAGCACATTGTACCAGGCATAGTGGAAACGGCCCGGGGTGACGATGTCGGCAATGACGAAGAGCGTCAGTCCCACCACGAGCATGCGCAGCAGCTTCAGGTAGTTGTAGCGCAGAAAGGGCACGGGGTCTACAGGCTGTCTGTCGCCGGCTTCGTATTTGGCCACCAGTCCGAAGCCGCTCAGGAAGAGGAACACGGGCACGCCATAGTGGCCGAAGTACGACAGCAGGTGTAGAGGCAGCTGCGCGTCGGGTTGCGTGATTACTTGCCACAGCTGGTCGTTGTGGGCGCTGTGGAACAGATACTCGTTCTCCTGCACAATGCCGCCGACAAAGTGGCAGTAGTTGTGCAGCACGATGGCTATGATGGCCAGGCCGCGTAGGGCTGTGCATTCAGTGCGGGTGAGAGACATGGGGAGGGTATAAACGGTTATAGTCGGTGGTGGCTTTCAGCAGACGGGGCCTACGAGCATCGTAGTCGGCATGGAGCACATCGTAGTCCTTGCGGTAGAGGGGCGTATGGATGCCAGCGAGCCGCATGAGCAGATGGGGCAGCACATCGGTCATATAGGGGCGCTGGCAGCTCTGTCGGATGGCATCCCACAGGGCTGGATGGGCTGCGCGGTAAGCGTCCGATGCCCATATCCAAAACGGTATCTCGAACTCCTCGCGGGCCAGTCGGCGGTCTATTGCGGCAGAGTGCAGTCGGCCATATAGCCCCAGCGAGTCGTTGAAGCACTCCTCGCCGTGGTCGGGCATGTAGATGACGATGGCCTCCTGCTGTTCGAAGCGACGCACAATCTGGTCGACCACCGAGTCGTTGTAGAGCACGGCGTTGTCGTAGTCGGCATTCATCTGCTGCCGTTCGTCGCTCAGGTCGGTGCGGTGATAGTCGGCAGGGGTGAACCTGGCGCGCTGCCGGCGGGGGAAGCGGGCACGATAGTCCACATGCTGGCCCATCAGGTGGAAGATGATGAGCTGATGGTCGGCCTGCGGTTGCTGTGCCAGCAGGTCGTAGTCGGCCAGCAGACCCTCGTCGTAGATGTGAGTGCGACCGTTGCGCACGTCGAACATGGCGGCACTGAGCTGGGCGTTGTTCAGGAAGAAACCGCCGCTGAAGTCGTAGACAGCCTCGCCTGCCTTGGGCAGGAACTGGTTGGTGAGGAACACCACCCGATAGCCAGCCTTGCGGAACACCTCAGGAAAGAGGGGGGCGTCGCACCACTGGCCCTCGTCGCCTACGGCATGCAGCGAGAAAACGTGCTTGAAGACAAAGCTGGTGAGGTTCCACGGAGCCACCACGTCGCTGAAGCACACCAGGCTGCCGTCGCGCTGACGCTCCAGCTGCAGCGGTGTGGTGGGGTGGTCGTAGCCGTAGAGTTGCGAGCGGTGGCGGTTGTAGCTCTCGCCGATGATGAGCACAATCTGTGGCGAGGTGTAGTCGCAGCTGTCCACCTGCACTTTGCCGATGCCACTGACCAGCGCCGTGATTTGCTGCGCGGCCAGCTGGTTGGCCCGTAGGCTGAAGACCAGTCGGTGGATGGGCAGGTAGAGTATTGCATGCTGGCGGGTGGTCAGCTCGTGCTCCACCTGGCCAATGTCGCTCTTGGTCATCAGGCGCGCCATGGCCTGCTTGTTGGGCCAGCACAGTACGGCACAATAGGCAAAGAGCGCCACGACCACTATCGGCGCAATGGCCTGGGCTATCTTATAGGTCTTATGGGCCTTATAGGTCTTATAAGCCTTATGAACCTTATGCTTCAGCCAGCAGGCTGCGCCATGCAGCAAGGCTATGAGTAGCACCACACCCACTGGCGACCACAGCAGCCCGGCGTCTACATAGGACGAGAGAAACTCGCCTGCCTCGCGCCCTGTTGTCTCGAAGCAGAGCATAAGCATGGTGGGCGTGAGCGTAGACTCGAAGCGCACGTAGCAGAACACGTCGGCCAGCGCAGCACCGTAGAGCACCACTGCCACAGCCAGCCGCACCCAGCGCCGCACACGGTCGGGCAACAGTGCCAGCAGGGCACAGACAAGATAGACGTCGAAGAACAGTTCGCTGGCCGACAGCTCGTAGGGCTTGGCTCCGCGAAGATGCAGCTGCACCTCGGTCTGGGTGCAGTAGTAGCCTAAGGCGTACATGAACACGAAGAAGAGCGCGTTCAGTTGCACGGGTTTCAGCGCCAATGCGAGCAGTTGTTGCAGTCGTTGCTTCATGACTCAGCCGTACAGTTGCTTTACGTCGTCGACAATGCAGTCGGGTACAAGGCCATCGATGCTCTCGCCCGCACTCACGCGGCGGCGAATCTCGGTGCTCGAGACGTCGAAGAGCGGAGCGTCGAGGCGGGTGGAGCTTCCCCTGCGGGGATAGACAATGATGGGGTAGTGGGTACGGATGTCATCGGCCCGATACCAGCGGTCGAAGTGCAGCCAGTTGTCACCGCCTATAATGAGCGAGAAGCGGCAGTCGGGATGGGCCATGCGCAGCGCCTCGAGCGTGTTCCATGTATAAGAGGGGCGCGGCAGTCCGAATTCGAAGTCGCATGCCCTGATGCCCTCGACGCCCTCCAGTGCCTTGCGTGCCAGCCTTAGCCGCTCGTCGTCGCTGAGCAGGTCGGCCTGTCGCTTCAGCGGGTTCTGTGGCGACACCATCAGCCATATCTCGTCAAGGCCATGGCGGCGCATAGTCTCCCTGGCCAGGGCTATGTGGCCACAATGAATGGGGTTGAACGACCCGCCGAAGATGCCGATGTTGCGCATGCTCCTCTACTTGCGTTTAGGTGTCTACCCCAGAAACCCGCTCACCACGTTCAGCGCTTCGGCCTTGGCGGTGTCCAGGTCGTCGTTGACGAGGATGCGGTCGAACTGCGGGGCAAAGCTCATCTCATATTCGGCCTTGGCCAGTCGCTCTTCGATGGCCTCTGGCGTGTCGGTGCCGCGGCCTTCGAGCCGATGGCGCAGCTCCTCTACCGACGGTGGCTGTATGAAGAGGCTCAGCGCCTCGTCGCCGTAGTGCTTCTTGATATTGATGCCGCCCTTCACGTCGACGTCGAACACCACGTTCTGCCCTTGTTCGCGCTGCTGCTCTACCTGTGCCTTCAGCGTGCCGTAGAAACGGTCGTGGTACACCTCCTCATACTCCAGGAACTCTCCGCGGTCTATGCGCCGCCGGAACTCGTCGGGCGAGATAAACCAGTACTCCACGCCGTGCTGCTCGGTGCCACGGGGTGGCCGCGAGGTGGCGCTGACAGAGAAGTAGAGCCTAAGCTCCGGGTGCTCGTGCATCAGCCACTGTACAATGGTCGACTTGCCGCTGCCGCTTGGGGCGCTGACAATGATTAGCTTGCCTTTCTTCATG
>ERZ842401.7336-NODE-7336-length-11331-cov-5.038932_pt1 | contig 11331 bp, 11 predicted proteins | sample MGYA00521270_ERZ842401 | MGnify/ENA primary metagenome ERZ842401 (study PRJEB31892, sample SAMEA3878208) | bioreactor metagenome | biome: Moose rumen | place: Sweden | collected 2011-10 | study: EMG produced TPA metagenomics assembly of the PRJEB12797 data set... | reverse complement strand
CTTGATAATCTTTAAAAATCTCTTCTTCAATTTTCATAAAAATATTTTAATGCCTTTCATCCTTATTGATAAGAAGTTTGATATAATGATATTAGAGATGAAGAAAGAAATTAAACAAAAAAACGGTATTTCCATCTTCGAATATCTTAAGCATGATAGTCGTGGAGAAATTAAACAATTAGATGAAATCGATTGTTTTGTCTTTACCATGCTTTCTTATACGAAATTCGAATACCTCATTAATCGTAAAATTAAGAAAATAAAGATTAAAGATTTTGCTAATGCTCGCACACTTACTGTAGTACCCTCTACACTCGCAGGTGCTGATGCGTCTCCGGCGGGAACTTTTAGCGGTTCTGCTACAGTAAAATGGAGTTTTGCAGGAGGTAAAGTAGCCAAGGCAATAACAGATATTATACAAGATATGAATGAGGGTAGGAAATCTGATGATGATTTGGCAGAAGCCTTCGGAAACGGATTAGACAATGACAAGCCCTCATGGACTGTAACAATCTCGGGAACTACGACGCTACCTAATGGGTCTACTACTCCTTCTACTGACTCTGGTACTGTAACATCAACATTTCAAAAGAATTTGGTAATTACAGCACTCAAGCAAGGTTTTGTAGTAATGAAGAATATGATTCAAGAAGGTCAGGATGGCGACAGTACCTTTGCTAATGCCTTAGCATCTTCGGTTACTTCCTATTATACCTCTTCTATAAACTCAGGAAAAGGAAGCAGTCATCTTGCTGAGGTAGCATTTAGTATCATTGTGTCATGATTTAACGAATTGACAATTTAGGCATATTGGTATAGGATTAAATAATGAGAGATTTTAAGATAGTAGCCTTGGAGAATCAAGGCGTAGATATAGACATCGTAGATGGAGAAGCTGCATATCTAGACTATGAGGCTCAAACCGGTGACCAGCGTGCTGCTTTAGCCGCATATGCTGTAAAAGGTACACTTCCAGGTCAACTAGATTATGGAGTATCATGGACAACAGTATATTCAGGAAGCAGCACTGTTAGTCAACTTAATAATGAGCTTCAGCTTCAAATTCAGCAAGAAGCAGGTAGTGTGGATGGGGAATCTATGACAACAGCAGCGCAGTATCAGGCCGTTGTACTAAGTAGCGGCGGAGAAGTAGGCGCCTTAATAGTGAGAGGATAGTATGGTAGAATTAGACGGAATACAGTACATCGTTAAATCTCCTCAAGAGAATACGGAAGATATGAGAAATCGTATCAATACCTACTGTGCAGACAATAACATCGTAAATAGCAAAAATGAGCTTATATCCATAGAAGCAAGATTTAGTAGTCCTATCTATTTAATTCTATGGGCTTTAGGATATTTAGTAACAGTCATACAAAATCTCATTGTAAGTCTTGCTAGAGCTCATAATGTACAAGAGGCAACACCTACTCAATTACTTAATATTGCAGATATGGCTAATGTAAAACGTGGTCAGCCCAGTAAGACAACATTCAATATCCAAGTTGTTGCTATGTCAGATGAAGATACTGACTGGGACGAAACTATTAACGAGGGCGATTTAGTCATATCTTCTACAGATACTATAACATATCAAGGCGTAGTATATACTCCTGCATTGCACCCGTCTATAAGACTAAAGCATGGAGAAGGAGCTCTCGGAGAGTATGGCTATATTACTATGGTTGCTCAAACTACAGAATCTCAAGCCATCAGTGAAGGAGCAATTACAAGATTCGATTCAGCGATTCCAAACTTAGGAGGATTTGTACAATTTGCAAGTATCCCAGGTCAAGAACAAGAAAGTATAGCTTCGTTGAGAGAACGAATTCAACGCAAGCAGTATGGCGGAACATCTATAGATACGTGTATGGATGCTTTAAGAGCACTGCCAGGAGTAACTGTAGCAAATATAATATATAACGAAAGTGTTCATACTACAAAGCTTGTAGGTGCGGACGGCCTGGAGCTTCCTCCTCGTTTTGCTATGATTATAGTACAAGGATATTCTGAGCAGATTGCAGAGACCTACTTTAGTTATCTTACGGCTCCTACAGTTATCAAAATCTCCGATACAGACTATGATATGCGAAATATTCCTGCTAGCCGTGTATTAGAGATTCAGAAATACTATACTCATGCACAGCAAGAGATTCCTGTCTTGCTTATAAAGCCTAAACAGGAACTTGTCTATATTCAAGTATATCTAGGTATGCCTGTTACGGGACAGCTTGAGAAGGAGATGGCTAGCGTCATTGCAGCGGGACTGAGTAAGAATCTCACTATAGGTCAGAGTATTACAAGTGCTATGGTACTGAGATTTCTCACCAACTATGCTTCCTACGGTATCTTGGGTGCTATGATGAAGACAGAATCGGGAGAATCTTTTGCCTATAGAACATATCAGAGTGAAGATGTAATCTTTCAGGTATTTAGTCAGAATATCACCTTCATCCAGCCAGAGGTTTCTAGATGATTAATCCTATTTCATTTCTTTGGAAGCAATTTAATGGCCCTCAGATAACAGCAATATGCCAGGCTCTATGGGAATATTTTCATGATACCTATGATTCATTTCTAGAGTATTTTAATAAGCTCTCCATAAGCACAGCTAATTCCGACCATCTTACCTGGCTTGGAATCTTGCAGGGACTTTCGCGTCCGTTGATTCCGATACCTGATGAAGATATGTTTTGGTTTACGGAAGAGCATGGATATATAGATGACCCTGATAATCCCGGACATCTGATTCCAGATGCTGAGTTTCCGTCTACGCATGGCTTTGCTACAGAAGATGGCTTTCCTTATGGAGATTTTGCTAAATTAGACTACGAGACATTTACCTCGGGCTATCATTATATACCTGATTATCTTTTCAGAGCTGTATTACAAGGTAGCTCGGCTAGCAAAGGCTATCTTGGTAGCCTGATAGCCTTAGATGATATTATGTACAGCATTTGGAGAATAGAGCATCCTACTGTTCCTCCTGTGTACGAGTTCTCCTGGGGTCTAGGAGCAAATAATACAACGCCTGGGGACATCTATCTAGATATGAAAGTAACGGGAGATTGGGCGTATCCCTATGAAACTCAAGCTGAAGTAAGATTATTGGGAAGCTCCGTATACTATCCAGTTCCACGTCTGTATCCTATACTTCATGAGGGAGATAGTACTATAGACCCCTATGGCTTTGTTAGAATACTGCTTCGTACTGAAGAGGATGAAGAAGGAAACCTTATATACGGCTTGAATTCCATGTGGGCTGGAGAAGGTACGCCAAGCGATTATGTTGCTAACGGTCAAGACCCTGAGTTTGATGTTAGCCCTATTACTGCTTCGGAAGAGAATCTAATGTGGCAGCAAGATAATACATGGATTGACGAGGAAGCACCTGGAATAGAGTTTGTATCTCTATCCTTAGATGAAATATCTGATATGTGGAATTAGGAGGTCTTGTTATGGCAAGAGAACCACAGTTGCTGAATATTTACAGCGCTACAGACGCAACAGCAGTAGCAGATACTATTGTTGCTGAGGACATGGAGACAGCTGCTCATATCTATCGACAGACTCATGACGCAGATGCCATTATCATTCAAAGAACTAAGGCTAATGTGCAATGTGCATTGCCTGATGTTTATGTAACATTCACAGCAGAAGCCTACAATCTTACAACAAGTCAGATTGACAAAAAGTGTATTGTTACACCTACCACATACACTGTATTGGCGGGAACAAAGCAAATCTTCTCTGCTATAGCCGCAGAGGGTTACGAATTTGTCAAATGGCAGATTGACGGAGAAGATTATCGCGAAGCCGGTGAGCTTGTGAAAAGTGATGTTGTACAGCTTACAGTACCCGAGGGTACAGGCTCACGCACAACTATTCGTGCATGCTTCAAATTAGTAGATTAATCTGAGGGAGGTTAGAAGTGAAAGAATTGATTATCGGCGTTACGGGAGGTATTTCAGCCATTGCAATTGCTCTGGTTACATACTTCCAACCAAAGCACGCAGTAAAAATCAATGCTGCTATTCCAGTGGCTGCCACAGCCATCTGTGAAATAGCCGCGATTCTGTTTGCATAAAAATACTATACATATGACATTGGAAAATAAACCCTCAGGCTCAATTTTCAGGGCATGAGGGTTTATTTGATGATGTAATATCACCACGGGTAAAATGATTGAATGGAGGGGATTACAGGGCAGAAATAGAGGGGATTTTTTGGCAATGGGATAACGGCAAAATGTCATTTTTATACAAATGATAATGCCTAGCAATTAATATGCAGTCATTGCACGCAATCAATGTCATTGCTTGCTGCTTCATCTTAGAAACTTGATGTAGCCATGCTTGCTGACCAGGTCTCCACGGAACTACTATCTGATGTCTGCCTTTAGCATTGATATGTACTCTTTTTAATTCCAGCCACATAGCTTGTCCATCGGGACTTATAGCATAAATATCCGGAACACCTCTTCCTGTGCTACCTGTCTCAATCCTCTGAACAAACCAATCTTGCTTTCTTAAATGAGCACATACTGCCTTGCTAAAGGCAGCTTCATTACAGTAATCATACATGTCTTACACTCTCCAAGGCTTTAAGCAATTCACCATATGTATTAACTACTTTCATGCAGGTGAACTCTGCCATAAGAGTAATAGGATTGTAAGCAGGATTGAAGAAGATAACAGGCTTATTCATAGCATAGAACCAACCCATCTCCCATAACATTCCTTGACTAGGCTCTCTCGTTCTTCCGAGATATGCTACACATACATCTGACTTCTCCATACCCTTCAAATCCGTCACACAAAATTCTCTACGAACTTCTGCAAGACTTCTACCCGTTCTTGCGGCTATCTCAGAGGCTATACCTGCTTCTTGAGGACTCCAGACCTCCCAATCATCCTTTCTGAGTCTTGTTATCAACACTTCATTCTGCGAGCTGTCCTCTGTTTTATGAATAGGTGCAGCTAAATAAATTGTCTTTCTCATGCTATTTCAATCTCCTCGCAATCTTTACTTGCTAATTCTTCCCACTTCGGATTATCATAAGACCAATCTGAATCAGAAAGTTCATAAATTCCGTCTTTAATCTGCTCATCATTCTTGTCAGTGACTGCTATATGCTGTCTGCATATAATACCATTCTCTGCAATACAAAGATATGTTCTATATCCATACGGACAGTACATAGTAAGATTTGCTGGAGCCTTACTCCAGCCTAAACAAGTTATCTTTACTTTCATATTAGAATATCATAGCTTCATCAAATGTACCCATATCTGCATGACTTGGGGATTCCGTTGCATTTTTCGGGCTAGCAAGCAATTGAACTGCTCGTGCGCTTAATCGCCATGTAGAATGTTTTCCTCCGTTTTGGTCTACCCAGTCATTCTGAACGAACTCTCCTAATACAGCTACCTGCTTACCCTTAGTCAGATACTGTACTAAACCTGTTGCTGCTTGCCCCCAGAGCTGAACATTGATAAAGCTTGTCTTTTCAAACTGTCCGAAGCCCGTATTGTTTGCAATAGCAAACTCTGCACACGGAGTTTGCTTTGCTCCAATCATCTTCAACTCTGCATCTTTTGTAATTCTGCCTACAAACGTACAACAATTCAAATCACTCATATCTAATACCTCCTAATGAGTTTATTTGCTATTTATATTGCTTTTCAAAGGCTTCCCATACATCGCCTTTGCAATGTCCCCAATCATCTCCGATTTCTGTATCTACTCCCAACGGTACTTTCAGAGGATAGGCATTAGTCATACAATTCTTTAATTCTACACAGGCCTCATACCCTTCTTTTGTTTTCGGAATACTGAATACCATTTCGTCGTGTACCATAAGATGAGGAATAAGCACGTCAAATACTCCTGCTTTCCAAGCATCTACACATACTCCCTTCTTAAACACATCTCCTGCGGAACCTTGCACGAGATAGTTAATCAGTTTGTAAGCATCATCTCCTCCCTTACTCGGATTCGGAGGCATGCGCTGTCTCTTTCTGCTCAACGTCCTCACATAACCTCTCTTCTGTCCGACTTTCATAATGGCTTCGTTCGTAACTTTAATAAACGGCACTTTTGTCTGATATTCTGTCTGCAAATCTTCTGCCAACTGATACAGCTCATTTTGCTTTACATTCGGGTGGCTTTTAAGCAAGTCCCACTTGAAATGTTCACTGAATGTCTTTGCTTTTAATCCGTACAGGTTTCCGAATGACAAGCGCTTCATCATATGTCTTGCTTCCTTGTTAGCCCATTCATCGTCAGGATACCACCAGCCCATCATTCGCTGACCCATTTCGTGATAGTCCAAGTTCGGATTCTCGTGATACAGCTTCTGTGCTGCTTTACCCTCTTCACCCTGAGCAAAGTGAGTAAACAATCTATACTCAATTTGCTTGTAGTCAAATGCACCTAAATAGCACCCTTCCTCAGGGATAAAGATACTTCTTGTCTGCTTCCCCCACTCTGAATGAGCGGGTACCTGTTGCAAGTTTGGATTAGCACTACTGAAGCGACCGGTGACGGTTCCGCCCGAACCGTCTCGCTTTGAGGGGTAAAGGCAGGTATAGATGCGTCCATGATATTGCATATCAATGAATTGTCCGTCGACAAAGGTGTCGAGCAACTTTCTGTACTCACGAATTTGTAAAATATCCTTTGCAACTGCATGAGCTATCTCCTTCTGAGCCTCTGTCATGTTCAGTTGGTCTCCTCCGTTAAGGAATTCAAGCATCTGGTCATATCCAAAACTGATATTTCCCTCTTTGTTATATTCATATGGCAATCCTAATCTACTCCATAAGCCCTGTAACTGTTTATTTGAATTGATATTTACATCTCCGTACTTCTGCTTAAAATCTGCCTCATATCCAAAACATTCAATACTGATATCATCTGATAGCTTCTCTCTAGCCTCGTTATTTATGCGAATACCGTTGGCTCGTGTTGCCAGCAACCAAGGATAAAGCTCGCACTCTATATTATTAGCATATACTAATTCTTCTTTCTCCAAACAAGGTTGCTGAGCACAGAATAAATCGTAGGTTGCTTTAGCATCCTGCTTACAATACTTTCCTACAATATTACTCGGAATCTCTTTCAAATGCTTAATGGCTTGCTTTCCTGGCTTACCTGTATGCTCTTCCCACCACTTCTCAATAGTATCGCTCTTATTCTTACCTTCCAAGCCAAATACTTGACAGCAATAATCCAGCTTGAAGGATGGACTGTACGTATCTATCAAACTTTGACGTGTCATTGTATCTTCTATGCGACATCGAAGAGTGCGGTAGGCAGGTGACTTAATCCAGTTGTAGAGCCAGTCAAGGTCGTAGACTGCATTATGGAAGATGAGTGTAACATCTGGTCTTGAGAACCATTCTTTAATACGAGTATCATCATATCGTAAATATTCGTGTAAGTGTAATTGTTCGCTATAAACGCCAACTCCAAGTATTTCACCAAGTCCGCGGATAGCTCCCGGCCCGAAGTCGTTGATATATGGGTCGTCTGTCTCGATGTCCATCGCAATATAGGTTCTACCGTCATCTGGTCTCCAATGCTGTCCTTTAGCCCATTCATATAACTCTGCTCTGTCTCCAAAATACTTTCTCCATGCTACCAATTGATTTCGTTGCATAAATCTAGGAGGTGCTGGGATAAGCAAACCTCCTGCGATTACTTCCCAATCTTGACTAATAATCTTTCCCATTCCCATACTACAAATATCTCCTTCTTTAATATAAATATGGATAATACATTTTTGTCGTAGGTTGCAATATATACAACCTACGTCTAGCCCTTGTTACAGCAACATAAAATACACGATGTTCTGCATCTTCGTCTACTGCCATATCTTTATATGACAATCTACTCATATCTGACATCAATACTACATTGTCTGCTTCATCGCCTTTCACTCCATGTATCGTAGAAATACGAATATTAGCATTTTTGTATATCGTACCCTTCTTTGCATAATCTTGCAATACTATACATCTGTCTACGGGTATATTGCTTAAATTTCCGTCTCTCCAGGCTACCTTATCTGACATGCTCGGAAATTGCTCTCCCATTACTGTATATGGTAAGCAATTATCCTGACACCACTTCTCATATAACTTGAAGAACTTACGATTCCTACATAAGAACATATAAGATTCATCGGCATGAAAATCATCTGCTAATTCATCTAACGAGCATAGATATTTTAGGTCTCCGCCTTCTCTCGTACTCTTACATCTACAGCCATCATCAACACTTAATAATCTTGCTATACCTTCTGCATAGGTTAGAAGATTACTAGGTACTCTATGACTTGTTTCCAATCTATGCTGCTGTCCTTTTAACTGTAATATTGTCGTTGGGCTTGCTCCGCTAAATCCATAAATACATTGCTTCTGGTCAGCCGCAGCATAGATATAATCAGCATTAGCAAATGCTTGGAATACTACCTGCCATTGCAACGGACTAGAATCTTGCATCTCATCTAAACATACAACCTTAACATTCTCATTCAATCCTGACTTAATGTAGGTCTCAAGCAAATCTGTAAAGTCCATATATCCGTTTATTTGCTTAAACTTGGTATATCTGTACATGAAATCAGACAGTTCTGAAATATCAATATTGTCGCACATGATTCTTTCAGCATATTTTCTATTCTGTCTGTACAATTGCTCCAATCTTAATAGCCTGGAATCACTTTGACTCTGCCAGTCTACACCCTCGGAAGCATCTAGCTGTAAGTGTCCGAAGTCATAGTTTGCTAATTCTCCAAACTTCTTATAGCGTTCATAGTTCATCATCTTATCTCTGCTGGCTCCTACACCTCTGAACGCCATGCTGTGAATTGTGCGAAAATGAGGTAGACGAGATAGCGGAAATCCAAAGGCTTCTGCAGCTCGAAGCTGTGCAACAGTTGCTCCTGCCTTGGTAAATGTTACAAATGCTATCTGCTCAGGCTGTACTCCCTCATCTAAATGTCTCTGTACTATCTGCATTAAAGTATGTGTTTTACCCGTACCTGCACTTGCTAAGTAAATATGAAAATTAGAAGTCATTAGATTCTCCTTCATGCGTATCTAAATCTATCTGAATATCCTTCTTCATCTCTTGAAGCACATTCTTAACGACTTTCTTGGGCATTTTCCAGAAACCATCTTCTATCACTGCTCCCATATCTATTATTCTCTGTCTAATCTCTTCCCTTTTGAATTCCTTAAATCCTTGAACTTCTGTCACGAATTTCAAAAATGCCATTGCATTAAATACATAACAGTCATCTTGCTCTAATACTCTCCCCATTAAAACCTGGCTCATATTTGTCGCCTGTCTCTTTCCGTTAAAGAATTGACAAGTTATATCGAAGAATATAGAACCTGCTGTCATATCACCAGACTGTTCTTCTACATACTCAACTGTCATTTCCTTAGCACATTTATTTAATACATAAGACCATCTTTCAGGAGATTGAGGTTTAGGAACTAAATGCAACTCTCTTAAACACAAGGCTCTAAATTTCTCCTGTCCTAACAACTCCCTTTCATTAGCAAAACGTAATGTCTGTCCTGAGACATTCCAATCATAGATAGGAGGGTCAGTCATGTATTGCTTCAGCTGTCCATATACTAATCCATTAGCCTGTCTATCTCTACCAATACCGAACTCACTCTTACTGCACCACTTCTTATTACATCTGTCTACCATTTGATTACATAAATAGAAACTTGACTGTCTATTTAAACTTGCTATAACTGTCTGTTGTAGCTCTCTTTCTTCAAGTGGGTCTTTTATCAATTCGTTTACTTTTAATACTTCTTCTTCTACATCTGCTTCCTCATCTTTCAATTTAAGATACACTGCTAAGCAGAAGAACCAGTTATTTCGTCCTCCTTGCTCAACATTACGCAACATAATACCTGATAATACGCAAGGAGGAGCATCATAACACGGGATAGATTCTATAAATTTTCTGTGCTGCTCGCAGGTCAATTTACTTTGCTTGGCTCTTTCTAGAAAAGCATCTAGGATAGCAAGACTCTTATCTGCTAACACCATTTTTCTATGATTTTGCTCACTGTCACATTCAAAATAAGGAATATTTATCCATGAATATGCTTTATTTCTAGTACTTCTTTCTGTCTGCTTCGGAAATATCTCAACCTTCTCTTTGCATAAAAAGGCTCGTGCATACCATCTCATAATATCTACAGCATCACTAGCGGCTGTTCCTTGTACAAAGAAGAAATAAAGATGTAACTTTTTAGATTTAGAATAGCAGGGACAGATTGGGAGGTCATAGTAATAAATGGAATCTATTATATCGTTTAAGTCACCGTCATAATCATCAATATCTATTGCTCCAAAGCAAATTGTATTGTCTGCCTTCAACGGACTTATACCTATACTTGACTGTCCTTGCAAGTGACCCAGAAATACACTTGGAGTAGGTATTTCATGTATTGCTATACTTTCGGATTGAGCTTTTCCGTCTACAATATCACCTACTTTTGTTGTACCATAAAACTCTTGAGCACCCGAAAATAGACTCATAAATTCTAATGCTTCTGCCTGAGAGAACATATATCCTTCTTAACTCTTCGCTAAAGTGAATAAAATCCCCATGCCGAAGATGACATGGGGAAATATCAGCACATCTTTACTTCGAGAGGTTAAAAATCAGAGGTTTCTTCCACGGCTGACTCGTGAGTTTCTACCTCGACTTCATCACGCATATCTGCAATTGCGCTTGCGCTTACCTGGCTTGCAATCTGTCGAGCTGGCAATACAGCCTGCTCGTAGATTTCTTTGCTAATCCAGGCGTCAAACTTAATGCTTGATTTACCTGCTTCGTTGCAAGAATAGTATGGCTGTCCATCTTTATTCTTGTCTTTACCAAGCTTCAATTTCCAAATAGCACTGAAAATCGGAGCCTGGCGTCCTGACTGGGTGCGAAGATATTGAAGCTGAGTATTCCAAGCCTTCAAGTATTTCATATTGCCGCCTGTTGAAGAGAATACCATAAAACCGTCTTCGGGGAAGTCTGGAAGATATACAAGATATACATACTTCTCCTCCACTTTATTTTCTCCGTGCATCATGCCAGTGTATCTGTCACCTATAACTCCTTCCAAACCTCCTGCAGGATAGCGACCTACAAGACCGCCCTGATTTGGCTTCCACTCGTACCACAGCTTGTCAAAATGACATACAATAAGTCTTACAGAATCTCCGTAATCTTTACCTGTCAAAGAATTGTAGAAATGACCTACTTTAACTTTGTCGTCTGCTACAACACCTGACAGT
>ERZ842401.7335-NODE-7335-length-11332-cov-20.428394_pt1 | contig 11332 bp, 5 predicted proteins | sample MGYA00521270_ERZ842401 | MGnify/ENA primary metagenome ERZ842401 (study PRJEB31892, sample SAMEA3878208) | bioreactor metagenome | biome: Moose rumen | place: Sweden | collected 2011-10 | study: EMG produced TPA metagenomics assembly of the PRJEB12797 data set... | reverse complement strand
TCAATATCATGCGAGCTTCAGTAGCGAAGCGTTTCAATCTTCCTGTGTCCATATTCTTTAATCTTTATTTCCAAGCGTCCCAATCATCAGCATAGCTAAAACCGCCATAGGCACTACCAAAAGTCGTGTCTCTGCTGGTTTTGTGATGATGTTCTTCTTCGTAACCTCTTACACCCTCAAATATATCTCTGAAGGGCTTCATTACAATATTGTCATTCTCTGTGCTGATGGCCAAACCGTATGCAGTAGAGAGTATCGGGCATAGTTCTTCATCAATGATTTCATCAATGTCCTTAATACTCTTTACGTTCCATTCCTTATGTGAAATCTGTTTCTTGTCTTGATAGCCACCATAGCTTACACGTAGCGTCTTGAATGTACTGCCACCACCGCAATAAACCAATGGACGATTTTTCAGTGCATCCAATAGCCGGTGCATATTTAATCCTGTTTGGAGCTTAAACTCTCTCTGTAGTTTTGAACGCAAATTGTCGCATACCTGATTTACCTCATTGATATAGACATTCCTCCGTCCATTATTGATTTCAGAGGCATCACGCACATTGATCTCTGTGCCCGTCTGATTCCCTTCATTAGCACCTGTCAGATAGTTCAATCCTTTGTTGATTGAATAGAAATCATAGACTTGTGGTTTGTTATCTTCAATAGTAAAGAATGATATGTCAGTAGTACCACCTCCGATGTCTATCATTAGGCTCATGCCTGTAGCTAACTTGCCTTGGCTGATAAGTGGTTTAAGACAAGCGTATGCTTCCGGGAACACGAGCAAACCATATTCGTCCTTAATCTCTTGTGAATAAGGGACAAGTTCGGTTAACTCAGTTAACTCCTTCATAGGAGTAGCCAAGAACTTCTCTTTGTCATTCGCAAAAACATCTTCCACCAGCTTATATGCTGATGCAATGATACGTGTGGCAATGACCTTGGCTTGATGAACATGGCCACTGTCAGTCGGTGCCCCCATCTGGATGGTAAACTCCTGACCGTATTTCTCCTCCAAATCAAAGAGAATATAAGCAAGATACCAAGTGGAAAAATACATAGCGTTCACCTGTGACATGCCAGACGGATAAGGTCGGAAGGTGCTTTGTTTGAAGTACCTGATGATACGGCCATCATACCTTCTTGGCAGAAATCCATAGGACAACAAACCATCCTTCCCAACGCCAACGAGGGAAGGAAGAGTATAAAAATCACGGTGGTATGTATCGACGAACTTCATGAAGGTATAGGTTAACTCTACACCATCTTTGTGTTCGACGCAGACCTTAGTCTGATGAGTTCCGAAGTCAAGTCCTACTGTAATCATATATCGTCAGATAATGTTTATGAGGTTTAATGACACTATATTTTCTCCTATCTCAATTTGCGAAGCTTCGCGTATTTGAGTGAGACGATCTTCTTTTTCTTTTTCCATCTGCTGGATTCGAGCCTGGGCAAGACGGATAGCACCTTGCAACTGCTGCACCCTTTTCTCGTCCACATTAAACAGCATCTCTATATCAGACTCCCAACCACGAACAAAACGATGCAGATTGTCAATCATGGAGGCATAATATTCATTCGTCTGCTTCTCATTACGTTGGCGGTCGCTTTCTACTTGAAGTCGTATTTCTGCCATACGTGAAGCTTTTTGTTCGCTTATTTCCTCCGCAAAATCATAACGCATGTCTTGAAGCATCTCAATCTCAATGTCTTTGTTTGAGGCATTATGTTCTGTTCCTTCCGTCTGTGAACGTGAGAATATACGGTCAATCAGACTGTCTTCTTTGATAACTCGTTGCTCATCCACACTATAAAGCAACGGCAACAATGTATCTGTGCGTTTCGGAACACCCAACACTTTGCGCGTAATGCTCATCTGATAAACAACCATATAGTATGCGGTGTCTTTCTTCAATAAATCGTCACTCGATAGAGCATAACAGAAAGATGTCTTTGATTCATCATCGTGTTTGCGGAAATAGTTCAAACAAGCCTGAATGATAGGATTGTAGATGTTCATGAATAGAAGTTTGTTATTGTCGTATGCTACCTGTTGGTTGAAAGTCATACGAATAGCCTGCTTGTCTTCTATCTCATTTCTGAACTGCCGGAACATGGTGGCATTTTCCTCGCCGTCAGGTTGGTTCTGGGTAAGGAAATTCAGAATAATACGTGGATTACTCATCGGCAATTGCAGCTCATAAATGTCTTTATCAACCTTTACAAGTGAACATGTAGTAAGTTCTTGCCGGATGGCCGACTCCAGATAGTTGCGAAGTTCTATTTCTGTCACATACGCATTGTTGTTTTGGATGCGGTTGATTTCATCTTTGAAATAAGCATCATTAGTCAAAGCGTTGTCCAAGCCTTCTTCCAAATGCTTAATACTTTCTTTTTCGCTGGCAATGGCTAGTTCTATTTCTGCTATCTTCCTACGCTTTTCTTCATCAGTCAAGCGACTGGTGTATAACTCTTTCTCCAGTTTATTATATACATCCTGAATGGTTACACTTCCTCCACGTTCCAGTGGGGCATCAAGAATGGCCTCCATGTCACCGATAGTACCACGGAAAATGCCTATGCGGTCGAGCAAACGGATATAGATGTCTTCCTGTATGGAATCTGCAACAATGACATTGTAAATGTTAACAGTTGGCGATTTCTGACCGAAACGGTCAATACGTCCAATGCGTTGTTCCACGACCATTGGATTCCAAGGCAAGTCATAGTTCACCATAGAATTACAGAATTGCATATCCAAACCTTCACTTCCCACTTCTGATGAAAGGAGAATGTGAGCATTCGGATTGTTCTTGAACTCATCCAAAATGTCGATACGGTTTTCAACCATACCATGAATCATCAACGTGCCGAAACCACGCTGTTTGAAACGGATTTGCAAGTATTTTAAGGTCTTTCGGAATAAAGCGAAGATAACAATCTTCTTTGTTCCATGCCTAAACACCTCGTCGATGATTCTAAGTAGTTCTTCAAACTTAGCGTCAGTATAATCTGCATATTCGTCAATACCTTTGTCAAGATTGCTTTCAGTATTCAAATACGCATAGACACTACTTGCTACTTGTCGTTTCTTCTGTACAAGTCCTAATGCGCCACCTTGGGTAAGAACTTCTTCTCCCCAATAATCTGTATATGAATTGTCATCTTTATATTCATCGATGACTCTGTCAAATTCTGTCCTTTCCTCTTCTGTTAGAACCACTTTCCTCATGTGTGGTTTGCGTTCTGCCTGAGACATATCTGTCGTAACTTCACGCTTACGAGTACGAGAGAAGATATTGTTCATCATGCTCATCGAGGATATGAGGTATTGCAGCCGAGCACGATTCTTGGAATTGTCTTCACCATTGAGCATCTGAATGATTTCCTGATACATCGCATCATCGGCAAAAGCTTTGCCTACAGTTGTCTGATGGGAGAATATCTCTACCTCATCAGAGAAGAATCGTGTCAGGATCTCTGCTTCATTCAGATTTTTAGCAATAACAGGAAGCGGAGCATGGTGGTTCAAGTCTGTCAGAGCATCGACGAACGGACGGTTCTCTTGCAAACGGTTATCAAAAATCTGGTAGTTGTAATACCGCGTATTGTCGAGCAGATGCAATAGGTTATACAGGTTCTCGGTGCTAATCATAACTGGGGTTGCAGTAAGGAAAACTGCTGCATTGGCCTGACTCATGATTATTTCTGCACCTTTGTAAGTCTGAGTCTCACGATTACGCATCTTATGTGCTTCATCACAGAGAACGAGACTGAAATGGAAGTCATTTTGAGATAGGAACTCAACAATGTTCTTCGGCATTTCGTCTTTTGCCTTTTTGTCATCCTTGCTCTTTTGGCGTTTCATGCGAATCTTCTCATAGTTGATGATGGCATGAACAGCCACACGGTGTTCTTGCATGTCAGCGAGCAAGTCCTTTTGACTATCGTATATCTTGAATTGCAGTCCGAACTTAAATGCCAATTCGTCTTTCCATTTCCTTTGTAGAGATTTCGGGCATACAATCAGCACATGGTTAAGTTCACGACGCGCTTTCAATTCTAACATGATATGTCCGGCCTCAATAGTCTTACCGAGACCCACTTCGTCAGCAACCAACAGCCTCCTGTTGGGGGAGTTAAGGAATTTGAGCAAAGGCTTGAATTGGTAAGCACGGAAAAGTGTCTTGGAAGCCTTCAGTGACGAAATGGTATTGTTGTTGGAACTACGTATCTTGAAGGTTGTATTCTTCTTTGAGTACTCTGAATAAGAGCCAAAGATACCGCTCATACAACGTTCGAACGGATCTGAAATATCACAATCAGGCAACAGATTCACTTCCAGTTCATCCGTCACAATACTTCCCCAGCTTACTTTATATAACTGGCGACCACGTCGAGGAGGCATGACCTCTATGATGGTGCCATGTCCTTCTGAATCGGCCTTGATGACCTTGTTGCCTATGGTGTATTTGCTCATATTCTTATTCTACTCTTTTGAACTCTTTTACATTTGGAAAAAACTCGCTTGCGGATTGTGTGGAGAAATAAATTTGATAGCTGTCACCATCATATTTCAAATCAGCTGCCATATATCCTTCTTGTGACTTCTCTATTTTCTTTACTTTGCAGGGGGAATAAACGTTGTGAGTGTACGGTATCACAAATGTATGACCATTAAGTTCATATCGCTTCTCTTCAATGTCAGTAGAAATGATTGCCACAGGTTGTTTGGTTTCCGCGCGTTCTACAAAATCATCATCACATATCAATTCTTTTGTAGAGAACTCCATGCCACCCTTGCAAGCACAACTTATTGGCTTATGAGCAAGGAATGAAACTATATAGTAAGCTACGGTCAAGTTATGCTCTGTGCATTGGTTGTATGTTTTGAAATTTACATCACTATTCATTTCAATGTACCTGATAAACTCATAGTACTTCTTGAAATCATTGAAATTATGCTTTATATCTGTAGAATACTCGTTGCCCGTATTGAAAACAGTAGAAGAAATTTCTTTTATGTAGAAATCTTCCTTGTTGAAGAATGCACAGACAAAATCTATCCATTTAATAGCAAGATTATTATCTGTATATGTTTCCTTCATATCGAAAGTAAAGGACAGCGAGAAACCGCCTCCCAAATCAGTTTTGTGCGTAAACACAATTTTCACTGTGTAGATATGACAGTCAAATTGAATCACAAACTTAGCGTCATTTAACCGATAAGCCTGTGCTTTGACTTTTTCCATGAAATTTCTGCCAGGAACTTTTATCGTCAGGTCTATTGTGTTAATTGCAGGAGCCACCAAAATTTCCCTAAATCCACGTGTCATTACCAGACCATTCACCATGTGGGTCGCATTGGTAATGTCATCCCCATTGAAACGAATATAAGGTACATCAGGGAATGGCAGATTTCTATCTTTGATGAAAGTCCCATATTTCTCAAAGTCAAAATTCTGAGCCATTTCCATCGGCTGATTTTTTACCGTAAAATTGACTTTATGCTCGATACCTTTACCTTTCAGAGGGGTGTAGTTGACAATTTCATTATCCTTCTTCTTTTGTTCAGTACGTTTTACGACAGGATCAAAACCATTCTGCTCACAGTATTTCGTGAATGTTGCCTCCGAAACATCATGATGTCTATAGTCCGGTCCAATATTTTCATCTATCTCTTTTTTTAGTTGAGTAAGGAACTCTTTAGCCGTTGCATCAATATATGAGACGTGGTTTTTCTTTAATTGATTTCTTTTTGTCTCATTTATGCCTGGAGCTATGAGGAACATTTGCTGCTGATTACGGTTTACAATCTTTGATATAAACTTTATCATATTAATAATGTTTTCATCAGAAAGACTGTACCCTACAAAAGCAACATTTGTCCTTGTAAAAGCAGACTTTACTTCGTTCCATACCAGTTGATTCCGTTTCTGTTTTTTTAAGTCTGCGTAATCTTGTGTGGTGATTACAACAAAGTCCCTGTTTGTAAAATCACCATGAATCTTATATATCCTTACTGGCTTTTGATCTAAATAGACACAATCTTCATCTTTCTTAACCACATGACATCTGTCCTTTGGATAGGAATCTTCTAACAATGTGTCGTAGTTAGTCGTAAATATATTGTGGAAATGTGGTATAGTAGCTAAAGTGCTATGGTCTTCCATACACTTAGGCTCAAACTCGAATAGATTATGCAGCAACTCCATAAGTTCTGCCCTTGACCCTTCACATATTTCATCAACAAAGAACTGCGAGATTACATCAAGAGAGTCCGCTGCATGTTCCTTCTTCAAATCCTCTGTTGGTAATTCGTTGAGAATGGCTTGTTGCAAATCCCAGGCACTGGGGGCTTTTGCCTCCAGTGAAAAACCTGCGCCAATGAAAAGAGATACCTTCTCTTTCCTAATCAGTCTTATCAGATGCTCTATATGCGATTCTTTTGTCATGTAACAATGTTAATTTGTTTCCCAATATACTACTATTCGCTTGATGTTTCCCGCACGGTGGAAGGTGGAGGAGTCAATGGAGCCTTGTGCGACTTCAAAGGACTTCCTATTTGTGCCGACATAGACCTCACTTTTCGTTATCATCCTGTCATTCTGGTCGTAGAGAAGGACGTAGAACATGATGGCATAGTTATATTTTACCTTGATTCTGCCGTCAATCTCAAACTTGGGAAGGATGTCTCCGAACTGATCAAACTCCATGTAGGTTTTTATCTTCACGCCCAACTCTTTCTCAAAGTCAGATTTGAACTCCACAATGCTTTCAAGATAGGCTTCTGCGGCTTCCTTATATTTACGCATGGATGCCTCTCCGAGCTTTTCTAACTGGCTCGGAGTCTTGTCGAGTGCTATGCTTGGTTGTGAAGTCGTTGTAGCAGACTGCTGACTTCTTGATGCGGTCTTTGGGGCTTTTGAAGGTGTAGAAGGCTGTGATGCCCCAATTGATGACTTATAGGCAGGTGCAGTCTTTATGTAGCCAAGACCATAGGCAAGCGAGTTGATGACATACGAGGCATTCGCTTCATTGAAACTGGTTGCCGCTATGAAATTGTTGATGATGCGGTCTTGGCTTTTGTCCCAGTCGCGTACATACAACAACTGCTCTATATAGCCCTCGGCTATAAGGTTCTTCAGGATTATCTTGAACGTCTTCGATTCTTCAAAGGCATTATAATCGCTGAACATGTTTACGACCTTGGCATTGGCTATTATATCCTTGCCAAACTCATTGATGATGGTTTCTATTGCTTCGTATAATTTCATGTCGTTCCAATCTTATAACACTATCCACTTACCACCTTTGTCCGGCCCTTCTCGCTTGATGATGCCGTCCTCTTGCATCTTTTTCAGATGCTTGGAAACGGCACTGCGGTTGATTCCAAGGCTTTCGGCCATATGGGTTGAGGTCACTTTAGCATCTTTCGTAATCATGTCCAAGATGGCATCACGGGTTTTCTGTCCACCTTTTCTGTCCACTCTTTCTGTTTTCTGTCCACCTTTCGTGTCCACTTCGTTGACAGACTCCTGATAGGTTGCTATCTCTTGCCGCAGGTTCTTGATGTGCTCCTGAAGCATAAACTCACGGAAGGGTTCCGTGGTGTCCTGCTCACGGGAATCAACCAAAGCCTGTATGTATTCGGCTTTGTCATCCTTGTTTACTTTGGTTGGCACAAGCCCATACTCGAACTGTAGGTGGTTCATTATCAGACGGGACATTCTGCCGTTCCCATCTACCCACGGATGGATGGTCACTAACTCATAGTGGGCGTCAAAACTCAATAGGTATTGCTCAATGATGTCGTTGGTGGCATGGAGTGACTGTCTGCGCTCATTCATTTTCACACAGAAGTCTGCCAGACGAGTTGGCACTTTCTGGAAGTTCATGTAAGAGCGACCTCCGGCACCTGCCGTGACATTAACCAACCGCAAATCGCCCTTCGAAGCATCGAAGGAGCCTTGCAGGGTATTGTAGGTGCTGCCGGTATTCTTCATAACGATGGCTGAAAGCCCCTTCAGCATATCGATGGAGAAACTGGTCTTGACCTTTGCCAGACGGATGCTTTCCTCGTAGGCTTTCTTCAAGTCGAGGTTCATCAGTTGTTCCTGCATGGTACGCCCTTTGGCTGATATGCCTTCATCAAACAGGAGCTGATTCTCTATCTCCGTCACCGTTGAGCCTTCAATGGCTGTAGAGTGGGTAATGAGGGAATAGAGATAGAACTTATCATAGTCTATCTGCTCTGCTATGCCGAGTCGTTTGTACTCATCAAGCACCTGTTTCAGTCGTTTTTTTGTACTCATACTCATGTCCTCTTACTTCAGTTTTGATAATACATCACCGAACTTGGCGTAGTTTACAACTACACCGTCGTCGAGGTCGAAGGCAATCTGCTCGTCGGCAATGACATGGAGGCGGTCGTGGTACTCACGGCATTCCTCAATCTGCTTGCCTATGTTGTCGAGTTCCTTGCGTTCACGGGCATTGAGGTTGGCGGCGTTTGCTTCCATCTCACTTTGCTTCTGCATCAGCCATTCGATGTGAGGAAGGAGGTACTTCGTGCGGATGCGCTCTGCGGTGTATGCATCCATGCGGTGCATGTAGGCGAGACACTGGAAGGCACCCTTCTTCGATGAGAACAGCCAATAGATTGGGCGGTTCTGGTACGTCTTCTTATGGTCTTTCCAGAAGTCCTTCACAAAGTAGTCGTCGATACTCTTACCAAGACACTTCTCGATGAAGTTCAGATTATCCACCAAGGTTTCTTCGTCAAAGGCTGCTACGAGCCATTGCTTGAAACGAATGGTGGCGTTATCGGCAAAGTCGCTCTGTGCAGACATCAGTGGAATAATGCCGTCATCATCTGGCTCAAAACGGCTATTGGGAACTTGTTCGTTGTATTGCTCCAGGCCATCACCTTGGTTGGCAAGGATGAGTCCGGGCTTGTCGATGGAATAGCGTCCCATCATACAGCCAACGGCATAGCTGATAAGCTGCTTCATCACCATGTCAGCATTCCACTTCAGTTCGCCGTCCTCTATCTTAATTTCTCCTTGTTGCAGGATGGTGATTTCGTCCATTGGAACATCTGGAGTCAGTTCCTCTTGCAGACCGTAAATGTCTATGAACTGGCGGTTCAGTTCCTCTTCATTCTCGTGGAGTTGCATGAAGAGACGTTCCCACTTGGTGCAATAGGTGTCATAACACCATTCCACACTGTCGGGTTGAGGGACAGCTGGTTCAATACAGATTTGCTCTCCAGTCTCTTTATAGTGTTTGTCAATGATGTAGTCAAGATTGTCAAACAACACCTGCTCGTCCATAGTCAGAAGTTCGTTAGTTTGAAAGTCCCAAGATGTCTCATGGGCATCCCAATCTTGATGAGATATAGCAATATTACTATTACATCTGTCAATTACACATGTAGAATAATTACCTGCAGGAATATAGGGAAGCGCACCAATAGTGCCTGCTGTAAGATTTAGCCCTGGTGCAAGCATGTCAAAAAAGTTTTTTGCTACCTTAGAGTTCAAATAGGCGATGCATATTTTTACAGATTCGATATTGTCTGCAAATAGAGAGTCTCCCGCTTGGTCAAATATGCATCCTTTAGGCATATATCTTAAAGTAATGCCTTTAGATGCTATTCTATTCCAAGTCGCTCCTTCTCTAAAATAAAAACGCTGACTTTGGGGGCGTGACCTCAATCTTCCCGTAACAGGATGGAATAAATGTTTTATCTCATAACCGTCATTTTCCCAATTAACGAAACATTCCAAATTACCATACCATCGTCTTGAATTTCCACCATTTATATATGGAAACCACTTTTTGTTAACCTTTTTAATTGAAACTTCATGCCAATTCCGTATATATCGTGAATTGTCTCCTGCTTGAAGTCCTGTTGCAGGCGTAAAATGATTAGACAATTTGGCCGTATTAATTATGTTAATTGTATCATCAGTAAATGTATAACAAAATGGCGCATTAACAATTTGCTTGAATATCTCTTGCTTGCATTCATAATTAATGCGTTTCCCTGTAGCTACATTAATTGGATTAAATGAAGAAGAGCTATATGAGGCAAAATCATATCGAAAATCTTTATTTTCTTTAGCAAGTAGAAACAAAGTGCTTATATGTTCCGGTTCGATTCGATAAAAAGTTCTTTCGTACAGTTTAAAGAATTTGGATGTAGAATGAGAATTGTTACGACATAAAGTAAAGGCTATGGATCCCCAATCATTGCCGAAGTTACCTCTACCCATATGTAGTAAAGAATCAATATGGAAGTTATCAATAATATGTTCTCTTAGCTCACCAAAAGAATAATTGACCAACCATGTTGGCTGCACAATCATGGATAGATTTCCATTTGCTTTGATAGAATCCATAACAAGGTTCATAAAGACAGAATACATGTCAAATCGAGACATTGTATAATTATCCTCAACATATCCTTTGAGAGCGTCATTCATATTAGCAGCCTTCATATATGGTGGATTCATCACCAATGCAGAATACTTTTCTGTCAGGGCAAGAATGACCCTCATATAAGGCATTAGTTGGCGAATAGCTTCAGGAACAAGAGTTTCTTTCTCATATTCTTCCATACAAATCATGATGGCATTTCGAGTTCGCTCAGAGATATTGAACTTCATGATGCTGCCAAGGTTCTTGGCTTGATCCATCAGGTCGATGGCATCACAAACCTCTTGAATCATTTCCTGATTACCACCAAGGAAGAAGTGCGTGAGCGTGTCACGCAGGTTGTCCTTGTATGGATATGGTTCTGGCATATCCAATACACGAGGCATGATGTGGGCATCAGCGAAGCTGCTGTCCTTCTGACATGCTTTCAGCAACAGGGCGAACTGTGCCAACTGCTTGGCGCGAGTATCGATGTCAACACCTGTGAGGTTGTAGCGGAAGATATTCTCAATGGCTTGACTACGGCTGTAACCTTCAAGAACATAGAGGTCATAGAGTATATCAAAGCCCTCATTGAGGATGTGACCAGAGCCAGAGGCAAGGTCGGCAAATTTCAACTCCTTCAGGTCATCATAGTGAAGGATGTTTTCTTTAGGAGTAGGCTCACTTGGCTCAACAAGGTACTTCCAGTTCTTCTGAACATCTTCTTCGTAGGGATTGTTGTTAAGATAGATGCGCCCAATGGTGTTCTGCACCATGTACTTGACGATCCAGTTAGGCGTAAAAATCTGTGTTGCTGCAGGGATGTCCTTGGCTTCGGCTTTCTTGCCTTTCTTGAAACTGGCAAACACATCGTCCTTCTTCTCGGAGATATAGAACTGAT
>ERZ842401.7334-NODE-7334-length-11335-cov-10.027571_pt1 | contig 11335 bp, 13 predicted proteins | sample MGYA00521270_ERZ842401 | MGnify/ENA primary metagenome ERZ842401 (study PRJEB31892, sample SAMEA3878208) | bioreactor metagenome | biome: Moose rumen | place: Sweden | collected 2011-10 | study: EMG produced TPA metagenomics assembly of the PRJEB12797 data set... | reverse complement strand
CTTAACTCAGAAAGGGAAATTAGATGATACGCATATTCATTGAAAGTGGTGTCTTAGCTGCCAGACTTAAGGGAAAAGCAACGACATGTACACATATGAGACCTTGCATAAAGGACTAAAAAAATATGAAGAAGACATCAAAGATGGCAATTGGCATTTTAATAATCCAGAATATTGGAATCTGGATGCCGAGCCACTCAAACCTCTTGTGGATTTTCTAACACCATATTTCAATAGTTATAAATAGGAAAACGTTTTAAACTTATAAACATCAAAATCCTCCCATGACTCAATTGGGATAATCAAAGGGGTAAATCATTTCTGCGTTTTCTGCGCTATCTGCGAGACCGATTATACATGGCATCACTGAAAGGTAACATCATATTAAACTACATCAACACGATATCGGGATTGATCTTCCCCATCGTGACCTTCCCCTATGCAGCACGCGTGCTGCAGCCCGAAGGTATCGGCGTGGTGAACTTCCAGAACTCCATCATCGGCTATATCGTGTTGCTGACCAGCCTGGGCATTCCCTTGTATGCTGTCCGCGAGATAGCCAAGTGCCGTAGTGACGAGGCACTGCGTGACCGTACGGCGATAGAGATTACGCTTTTGAGTGTCATCCTCTGTCTGTTTGGCTACCTCGCAGTGTGGCTTCTCGGCGAGTATGTCCCACGCATCCATGAGCAAGCCACCCTGTTCTATATCCTCAGCCTCACCATCATCTTTACAGGCATTGGTGTTCAGTGGTTTTACCAAGGTATAGAAGACTTCCTGTTCATCACCGTCCGCGGTTTGGTCATCCGTACGCTTTGTGCAGTCAGCCTCTTTGTCTTTGTTAAGGACAGTAGTGACCTGTTGATTTATGGTTTGATAATCGTAGGCTCTACCGTTGGCAACAACTTGATAAATTTCGTCCACCTACGAAAGTATATAAGACCTTCCCGTGTCGACTGGCGCCAGTTGAACATCATGCGTCATCTGCGTCCAACGTTTCAGGTCTTTTTGCTTACTGTTGTTACAAGTATATATGTACAGCTGAATACCATTATGTTAGGTTTCATGACCGACGACCGTGCCGTGGGTCTGTTTACCTCGGGTACGAAGCTGACCCACATCCTCATGGTCATCATCACCTCGCTGAGTACAGTTATGCTGCCCCGCTGTTCACACCTGTTAGGTGAGGGTCGTGTGGACGAGTTCAACAGCATCATCTGCAAGAGCTATTACCTCATGATGTTCTCCTCCATTCCCGCTACTGTAGGCCTCATGCTGATGGCCCGTCCTGTCATGATATGCTTCTGTGGTGCCGAGTATGTCGATGCCATCCCTGTCATCATCTATACCGCCCCCACCATTGTCTTCATTGCCATGACACAAGTGATAGGCATCCAGATACTCTACCCCTATGGCAAGGAGAACCTGGTCATCTATAGCACCCTGGTAGCTGCTGTGCTGAACGTCGCCCTCAACATCCTGCTGATTCCCCTCTGGGGTGCTACGGGTGCCGCTGTCTCTACGCTGATTGCTGAGTTCTCCGTCTTGGTAGTACAGTTCAAGTTAGGCAAGGTGTACATCCCTTTCCGCTTTATCGACCGTCAGGTAGCCAACTATCTTGTGGCTTCCGTGGTCATGTCTACCGGAGTCCTGCTGTGCCTCCTCCTGCCCAACGTCTGGTGGCAGCTGTTTTGTGGCGTTGCTGTCGGTATGTGTCTCTACTTCGCCGTCCTCTATGCCAAGCATGACACCGTCTTCCAGCAAGTACTCAACAGCATTTTCCCCTCTGCGTAAGCCCAACAGAAGCTTGCGAAAGTTGAATCAGAATAAAGTTTCCGTCTCATTACATGTTTGAGTTGACAGACAGTGAGTTACGCGATTTGAAATCAAAAATTTTGATTTCAAATGTGTCTAATAATAGCCGTCGTGCTGCTACCAAGGCATTTACAGAGCGGGGACTTTATATGCTGGCGACTATTTTGAAAGGTGAACGTGCATGAGAGGTAACTTTTACAATAATAGAAACATTCTTCAAAGTTCGTAGCCTGAAACGAGAGTTGCTAGCTCTGCATAATGAACGCGATAAGGAGAAGCAACGGTCAAAGATGCAGCACTTTGGCGAAGTGCTCACAGACATTGTGATGCCGGACCTTCAAACCTCAGAAACCGAGTCTTCTTTGGAGATTAATTTTTTCATTGGTAAAATTAAGCATACAGTGAAGCGTGTGCGAAAAGAAAATCCAGACAATAAGAAAAGCTAATTAAATCTCTCTTTCAGTCAGCGAAACAGAAGAATAGCCCTCTGCGTGAGCCCAACAGAAGCAGGAAAGAAAAATGATAGAATAATATTTCTTATACATCAAAAACAATCAATGATTATGAGTGAACTAAAAAAAATTCAGGTTAGTTTAGCAAAAGATGGAAGGAAAGCATATTTCTTTGCTAAGAAAAATAACAATGCATATGTGCTGAGCGGTAACCGTATATGCAAGGTAAATTCTGATGGTCATAAGGAATATCTCTTTGAGTTGCCAAAGACGAAAGTACTTATAAGAGACAAGAAGTTCGCTATTTGAATTTATCCCCGGATCCCAATGAAAAAGCGACTGCGAATCTTTGCAGGACCTAAAGGCCTGAGTGTGGCGCTGCAATCTGCGAGACCGAGTAAAAAGTGTCTAGTCGAATCAGGAAAAGTCAGTGTTTTGAGCTGTTGAAAAGCCTAGTTCGAGCCAAGTGATTTGGGGGCCTGAATCATTGAACAAATATAATATGAAATATATAGAATTCTTACAAGAAAAATACATCAGTAGTTCTTCACGTTCTAAAGGGGCTGTGAAAAACATAGCTTTATCCTTTGTGTCAAAAGGAATATCTATTATATGTACTTTGTTGATAGTTCCTGTCACAATTAACTATGTTAATCCAACACAATATGGTATATGGTTAACGTTGTCTTCAATAATTGGTTGGATAAGTTTCTTTGATTTGGGCTTAGGCAATGGCTTTCGAAATAAGTTTGCTGAAACGAAAGCTAAAGGCAATATTGATTTAGCAAAGCAATATGTTTCAACCACTTATTTTACGATTGCTTTTATGATGCTTGTTCTTTTTGTTATACTTGCAATTCTAAACATATTTGTTGACTGGCCCAAATTGCTGAATGTGAATAAAGAATTAAGTATAGAATTGAGCAATGTATTCTTAGTTCTGTCTTTCTTCTTTTGTTTAAATATGATTGTTAGGCTTTTTACAACAATTCTAACAGCAGACCAAAAACCAGGAGTAGCTTCTTTAGTTGGTGCCTTAGGTCAGGTTTTGTCTCTAATTGCCATATATGTCCTTACATTGACGACGAGTGGCAGTTTAATTAATCTGGCATTATTTTATTCAAGCATTCCTACATTGCTTCTGATTTTGTGCTCAATTTATGCCTTTCATTTTACAGGATATAGTAAGTTTTCACCTCATATTAAATATGCTAATATTTCTCTTATTAAGGATATTATGAATTTAGGGATGCAATTTTTCATCATTTATTTGTGCATGATTGCAGTATTCCAGATTATAAATATCATCATATCCAGAGAATTAGGTCCAGATGCGGTTACGGAGTACAATATCGCTTACAAATATTTCTTTGTTCTTTATAATGTATTTATGATAATTGTAACACCTTTCTGGTCGGCATTTACAGATGCATATGTCAAAAAAGATAAAACGTGGATGCTCAAGGCAAAAAGAGGATTAGAGATAGCTTGTCTATGTACGATATTGGCTGCATTTGCAATGTTGCTACTGTCAAATTGGTTCTATCATGTTTGGATTGGTGATAGTGTGGTAGTGCATTTTAGCTTGTCTTTTATGATGGCTCTATATATTATATCGATGAATATAGGTGGAATGTATATGAATTTAGTAAATGGAATTGGGACTATGAGAATTCAGTTGATAATATATGTGCTTTTTGCCGTTTTCTCATATCCGGCTATGCTATTACTAGTAAGGAATTGGGGGATACCGGGGATTGTCGCTTATCCAGCTATTGTTGCATTTATCCAAGCAATTATGGCTAAATTACAGATAGAGAAAATCATTAATGGAACGGCAACGGACTTCTGGTTGAAATAAAAAAGAACATTATGATATGTAATTTATTTCGTTATATCACAGGAAAATATCGTAGTTTAATAAGACGGTTTTTTATCTATTATAACAGGGTAAAATTGTCTTTATACGGAATTGAATATGGTAAAAATCTCCGTATATATATATATATATATATACGAGGCGCAGGCAGAATTGTGATTGGTGATGATTTTCATTTTACCAGTGGAGATTGCTATAATCCAATCTGCAGGAACATAAGAGGTGCTTTTTATACTACGACAAAGGATGCATGTATCGAGATTGGTGATAGAGTCGGCATTTCTTCTGCTTGTATATGGGCAAAAGAACGAATAACTATAGGTAATGATGTGAATATTGGAGGCGATTGTTTAATAATGGACAATGATGCACACCCCCATGATTATCTTCAAAGACGAAATAATTATCTTGAGCAAGTAGGACCAGAGATTTATAGGGAGTCAATTCCTACTGCTCCAATAGAGATTGGAGATGACGTATGGATTGGTGCTCGCTGTATTATTCTTAAAGGTGTTCATATTGGTGCAAGAAGTATCATAGCAGCAGGTAGCATAGTTACAAAAGATATTCCTGCTGATGCAGTAGCAGGCGGAAATCCGTGTAGAGTTATAAAATTGAAAAATAATGGAGAATCCTAAAATAACAGTAGTAACAATATGCTATAATGTTGTGAATGAAATAGAAAAGACTATCCTTTCTGTTATCAATCAGACATATAGCAATATTGAGTATATAATTATTGATGGTGCAAGCATAGATGGCACAGTAGAAATCATTAAACAATACAAAAATCATATTTCTAAATGGATAAGTGAACCAGATAAGGGAATCTATGATGCTATGAACAAAGGAATTGAATTAGCATCAGGGGATTATATCCAATTTCTAAATGCAGGAGACAAATTTCATTCGGAAACATGTCTTGATGAATTTGTACCACAAATTAGGGAATCTACTATCATTGCGTATGGTTTAGTTAACTTTCAATACTCTTTGATGGAAAAAGTAAGACATCCTTATCCACTGGAATATATGAATAAATGGATGCCATTTAATCATCCTGCAACTTTTGTTAAGTTGTCATATCATAAGAATCATATGTTTGATATATCCTATCGGTCCTCTGGTGATTATGATTTTCTGTATAAAGCATATTATAAAGACCATGTTTCATTTCAATATATTCCTGTCGTAATAGCAGATTTTGAGGCTGAGACAGGAATATCTATGACGAATTATTCTTTAAGGAAAAAGGAGGATGCTCGCGTAAAGGGTTCTGATAAATCTTTTTTATGGAAAATTGATTTTTGTTGGGATGTAACTATATATCATTTAAAGAAACTGATTAAGTCTTTTTTGCCCCAAGAGTATCTTGATAAAAGAAAAGTAGAATGGATTAAGAATTTGAAATAATCATGGAGATATCACCTGCAGGTTTTTTACTTTTACTATTATCACTATTTTTCTTTCTTAAAAAGAAAAATTCCTTTATGAATTTACTGCTGTTATGTCTAACAGCAGATTTATTTATAGAGATGGGGTATTTTGTAAAAATGGGGCTGACAATAGTGACACTCTATGATTTTAGTTTATATTATCTGTTTTTCTTTTGTGTTATTGATTATATAATAAAACCTTTTAAAATAAGCCCCTTGTTTTATGGTTTAATTTGTTTATATTTACTTCCACTGTGTGGATTGTTATTATTCCCAAGCGATATTTTGATAGCTGATTCCTATAGAGTGACTTGGGATGATGTAATATTTAATGGGGCGAGGCCCGTACACCCAGAAGTAACGAATTTAGTAATAAAAGACACATTCAAATTCTTTTTTTCTGCATTTATTGTACAATATATGTATCATAAGTTCTTTGGGGATGACTACAAACTTTTAATTGTGAGATTTTCCCGTATAATTACCGTATTCTTGATAATTGGTATATTAGAATATATTAAAAATTTTACAGGGGGAATATCTGAATGGGCCAGTTTTACAGAATTATTCTTTGGAACTACACCGTCAACTGTTTATGAGTCACGTTTAAGAGGCGATTTGTATGAGTTAAATTTGTTTACTAAAGAAGCTTCTCACTATGCATATACATTATTTATTGCAATGATTATATTACTTGCAAAGAATATAATTGTTGGTAAAAAATCAGGGTTTAGCTTCTCAATTATAATATGTATAATATTAATGATGCTAAGCACATCGTTTAGCATAGTCCTTTTTTTGCCTGCTTTTGGAGTTATTTATTTGCTATATAGATGGTGTGTTTTCAAACCCTCTTCTATGCGATATGAAAAAATACTTTTATTTATTAGTGTTATATTAGGAGGCTCTTCTTTTATCGCTTTTATATTAGCGAATGAAGATGGATTTGTAATGGGACGAATAGTTCTGTTATTTGAAAATATTGATTTACTATTTGATATTAATAACAATATTACATTTGGAGATGATTCTACCTACGTTCGGGTTATGAGTGTTCTACAAACATTCTACGCATACCTTAATAGGCCTTTATTTGGGTTTTCTTTAGGATCAATGGCTTGCCATGGTGCCACTGCAATGATGATTAGTGGTATAGGCATAATTGGAGTGTTTTTTTGGACTAAATACTATTTTTACACTTCTCCATTGTATGTAGAGAATCGAGTTAGTCAATATAAATTCCACTATTTGTTGGTTATTATAGTGTATTTCTTAATTAATTCGTTAAATAGTATTAGTTTAAGACCTTTTTATGATTCAACAGTAATGGCATTTGTGATATGCCTCTGCTCCCTTTTTAAATCATTCACTAAGCAAAAAAAAAATTATGGGGAATGCATTAATTACAATAATAGTTCCAATATATAACGTTGAAAACTATCTTGCAAATTGTATAGATTCTATTCTCGAACAGACCTATCAGAACTTTGAGCTAATTTTGGTAGATGATGGTAGTACTGATAAAAGTGGACAAATATGCGATGAATATTCGATTAAAGATAATCGTTTAAGGGTCATCCATAAGAAAAATGAGGGGGTCAATGAGGCAAGATTGTCTGGACTTGAAATAAGTCGTGGAGCGTTTGTCACTTTTATAGACTCTGATGATTATGTTAGTCCATTGTATATTGAATGCCTATATAAACCGATAATAGAAAAAAATGTTGCTATGTCGTGTGTTCAGTGGGTTTGTGTAGAGGGTAATAGAATGATAAAAGATACGCGGAAGAGATTTGGATATTATGACAGGGAAGGTATTTGTGATATTCTAAGAAAAGATTTTCTTTGTAACTATGATGATTATACAACTGCAGTTAATCTTGGTTTATGTTGTAAGATGATAAAACGCGAATGGTTAATTGGTGCTATGGAAGTTGCTAAAGGACTATGGATAGGTGAAGATTTGATAACTAATTTATATCTGTTTTATCATATTCCTTCATTATATATTTCTCCTGAGTTCTATTATTTTTATCGTCTGTACAATGGTCAAAACACAAGAAATTGTAGCGAAAATGCATGGAATAATCAGATTGAGCAATGGAAAAGGATTTTACTTTTAGATAAAAATGGTTATTTAACAGAGCAGTTACCATATAGGATACTTATTCAGACAAAAACATTTGTCAAGAATCAGATACTCCAAAATATTACAATGTTTAATTTTCGACTTTTTTGGAAAAATGCCAGTAATAGTGTTTTCTATAGAGATAATTTTATAAAGTATCCTTTCTCTTCATTAAGAATTATAGATGCTGTTTTTGTATTTATGATAAAGAAAGCACATTATAGGACATTATTTTTTATGTATAATTGGATTTTTCCTTTAGCGAAGTTATTTAAAGAATTAAAAAAATAAAATCAATATGAATATTGCAATTATCCTTTCTGGGGGAATTGGTACTCGTATGGGGAGAAACATTCCCAAGCAATATATAAAAGTAAACGGGAAACCGGTAATTTGGTATTGTTTAAAGACTTTTATTGAGAGTCCCCAAATTGATGCCATTATTATAGGAAGAGCTAGTGAATGGGGCGAATATGTTGAAGAACAGATAGGTTCATTTGAGACGAAAAAGCCTGTTTTTTATGTAATGCCAGGTGAAACTCGACAATACTCTATTTACAATGCGTTATTAGAAATAAGGAAGCTCAAATACAGCGAAAATGATATTGTTATTATTCACGATGCAGCAAGGCCTTTGGTCAGTGAGGAATTAATCCTTCATTGCCTTAATGGGTGCAATGAGGCTGATGGTGTTTTACCTGTCATTACGGTAAAAGATACCTTGTACCAAAGTGTTGATGGACAGCATATTACAAATCTCTTAAACAGGAAAGAACTATTTGCCGGTCAAGCTCCCGAGGCATTTAGATTTGGAAAATATCTTGCACTACATGAAGAAATGTCTCGCGATGAACTACTTAAAATCAATGGAAGTACTGAGATAGCCTATAAAGGTGGGCTGTCTGTAAAGTTGATAAAAGGCGATGAAATGAATTTCAAAATTACGACACCTGAAGATCTATCCAATTTTGGAAGTATAGTTAAGAATCAAAAGAAATAATGAGAGCATACGTATTACATCAGGTAAATGACCTAAGATACGAAGAAGTGGCAATGCCGATATGCCCTGATGGTTGGGCAATTGTCAAAGTTAAGGCTGCTGGCATTTGCAGTTCTGACATTCCTAGAATCTTCACAAAAGGGACCTATCATTTTCCAACAACACCAGGGCATGAATTTTCTGGGATAGTGGAGGAAGTCGGTAGCTCAAATGACAAACATCTACTTGGTAAACATGTTGGCGTATTCCCATTGATTCCATGTAAAGAATGTGAACAATGTAGAGAGAAACATTATGAAATGTGTAGTCACTATGACTATATTGGTTCCCGACGAGATGGCGCTTTTGCAGAATATGTAGCAACTCCTGTGTGGAATCTCATCCCATTAAAAGAAAATGTTTCCTTTTCTTCTGCAGCAATGCTTGAACCTTTATCGGTGGCTTTGCATGCAGTTAAACTTGGTAATATTCAAACTGGTTGGAACGTTGGAATTATTGGTACAGGCATGATTGGTATTGCAGCAGGCTTATGGGCTAAAAAGATGGGTGCACAGGATGTAACTATTATAGGTCGCAGTGAAGACAAAAGAGGATTGGTAGAACGTTGTGGTTTACGTTATACTGTAAATGCAAAAGGAATTTTTGATTTTGTACTTGAAGCTGTGGGTACCCCTTCTGCTATTTCTACTAGTATTAGTATTGTGCGTCCTGGAGGGAATATCGTTTTAATGGGAAATCCTCCTGGTGATATTATCTTGAAACAAGATATTTATTGGCGGATACTTCGAAAACAATTAAGTGTGAGAGGTACATGGAATTCTGCCTATGACGGTACGAATCCTTCAGACTGGACAGAGGCTATTAGTCTCTTAGAAAGTAGCGAGATAGATGTCCAATCGCTTATATCGCATTGTTTTACTCAAGACGAGCTAAGCAAAGGACTTCTTTTGATGCGTGACAAAAAGGAACCCTATTGTAAAGTAATGACATTATGGAACGAATAAAAAAGGGAAATATTTCAGCATCTATGATGTGTTCGGATTTGATCGATCTGAAAGAAACGTTGGAAATCTTTGAGAAAGAAGGGGTCGAATACTTGCATATTGATATGATGGACGGAACTTTTGTCCCAAATTTTGGTTTGGGGGTAGATTATATACGTGGGCTGCGGAAATTGACAAATATTCCATTAGATTTGCATTTGATGATAAAAGATCCAGAATACAAATTCCCGTGGATAGGCATAAAGGAAACAGATATTGTCTCTATACACTATGAGAGTACATTTCAAGTGCAAAGAGCTTTGGATTATTTAAAGCCATATGGCTGTAAGAGGTTTTTGGCAATTAATCCGGCTACTCCAGTAAGCTCATTGGAAGAGGTGTTGGAGTATATTGATGGTATTAATTTGTTAATGGTAAATCCAGGTTTTGCAGGTCAGAAAATAGTTCCTTCTACAATTAAAAAGGCAGAGAAGGTGGTGGAACTCCTAAAACGCGAAGGCCATGAGGATATTACAATAGAAGTAGATGGTAATATTACACCAGATCATGCAAAAACGTTAAGCGAAATTGGAGCGCGCATTTTTGTTTGTGGGACATCTGCCATCTTTAAAGGTAATATTTGTAATTATGAAAAAAATATTCATCAAATTCGCGAATCAATTATTTGAGATTCAATGTGTATAAAAAATACAATTATGGAACAGCAGTTGAAACAATTACATGGGCGACTTCTTCTAATTATGGATGAAATCCATCGAATATGTGTTGATAATAACATAAATTATACACTAGCAGGTGGATCACTTATAGGTGCTGTACGTCACAAGGGATTCATACCATGGGATGATGACATAGATGTTATGATGCCCTATAAGGATTATTCTAAATTTTGTGATATAGTTTTCAATATGGATCATGAATGGTTAGAATTCAAAGTTGCAGGTAGAACAAAAAATTTCTATCATACAATATTGAAAGCATATGATAAAAGAACTACACTAATTCAAAAACACACAAATGAACCATTTGGTGTGTTCGTAGATATTTTCCCTTGTGTTTATGTAGGTAATACAAGGAAAAGAGCCGTCTTTGAATACTATTTTTATCGAATATTTGCAGCCCCATTGTTAAGAAAGACAGTGAGGTACGAAGACAAAAATATTTTTAAGGAAGGTTTCATATCTTTTATTGGTAAATTAGTTCCAACATCATTATGTGTATCATGTATTCGATGGAATTATGCACGTCTTAGTAAAAAAAGGACTAAATATTCGACAGATTTAGACGGATTAACAAAAGGTATTGTATATACAGATTATATTGAGGATTTCAAACTTGGCGAATTCGAAGATAGATCATATTTCATTCTTCAGAAAGCCCATGAATATTTGAGTAGTGTTTTTGGAGATTATATGGCGCTACCACCAGTTGAAAAACGAATTCCACATTTGATTTCATATTTAGATTTAAATGTTCCATATAGTGAGTATAAATTAAATAAGGATTATGAATAAGTTAGTCTATTTAGGTATGATAGGTGATATCATGCACCCGGGATTGATTAATATCATTAATGAAGGAGCCAAATATGGCGACGTTATGATAGGTCTTTACACGGATA
>ERZ842401.7333-NODE-7333-length-11335-cov-15.263121_pt1 | contig 11335 bp, 6 predicted proteins | sample MGYA00521270_ERZ842401 | MGnify/ENA primary metagenome ERZ842401 (study PRJEB31892, sample SAMEA3878208) | bioreactor metagenome | biome: Moose rumen | place: Sweden | collected 2011-10 | study: EMG produced TPA metagenomics assembly of the PRJEB12797 data set... | reverse complement strand
CGCGAACTCGACCTGACAGCCAATCTGCGCATTGGCCTCAATGACGTACAGATAGAGGAGCAAGCCGTTGACAGGCTCATCGACAACCTCACACACACCGATGTCATGCTACAATGGCTCCTAAAATACATTATGGAGAACATCAGCGACAATCAGTCGTGGAACATCATCGGCAAGGTCAAAAAGTTTGGAAAGACCATCTTCAATGACTTCTACAAGGAGCAGGGCAAAGAGTTGAAAGGCAAGACGGACGACGAGCATTTCTTTGTCTACTACAGTCAGCAGATGCGCGACATTCGCAAGCAAGCACTTGAGCGAATGAAGAAATACAGCGACTCATTCTTCGACTGTTTGGAAGCCGAGAGCCTCGTCATCGAAGATCTGTCGAACGGAAAGAGCGGCGTGGCCGCTTTCTTTTTGAAACTGGCCAATGGGCAGTTGGACGAAAGCATCGTAGGCAAGCGCGTGGCAGACTGTGCCGAAGATGCCGGCAAGTGGTGCACCAAGACACACCGACGCCGCGAGGCCATCATAATGCTGGCAGACAGCCAGCTCATTCCCTTGTTGCGCCATGCCATTGAGGAACGTCCTCGCCAGTGGAAACTCTATAAGTCGGCCGACCTCACCTTGCGCCACCTCAACCAGTTGCGCCTGTTAGGCAACATTGAGCAGAAAGTGCGCGAAATGAACGAGGAGGCTAACCGATTCCTGCTCAGTGACACCCAGCAACTACTTCACTCACTGATTGCCGACAGCGACTCGCCTTTCATCTTCGAAAAGATTGGCACCCAGTTGAAGCATGTCATGATAGACGAGTTCCAAGACACCAGTACCGTACAATGGAAGAACTTCAAGGTGCTACTGCAAGAGTGCATGAGCCATATAGACACCGAAAACCTTATCGTGGGCGACGTCAAGCAGAGCATCTATCGCTGGCGCTCTGGCGACTGGCGGCTACTCAACGCCATCGACCATGAGTTTCCCAATGCTCAAGAAGTGCTCGACATCCGCCCCTTGGAGACCAACTATCGCTCAGAGCGCAACATCATTGAGTTCAACAATGCTTTTTTCACAGAGGCCGCTCGCCAAGAGTATGAGGCCCAGCGTGAGAACTACCCTGATGGTGCCGAACAGCTGCGCCATGCCTATGCCGATGTCCGGCAGCTGGTGCCTGAAAAGCGGCAGACCAGCGGGCAAGTCTGTATAAGTCTGTTGCCTAAGGAGGACTATCAGCAACAGGTGCTGGGCACCTTAGGAGACACCATACAGACGCTACTCGGCAATGGCATTGACCAGCGCCGCATCGCTATCCTCGTGAGGAGTAATAAACTTATACCCACCATAGCCGAATACTTTGCCACCCACATGGACGGGGTCAATATTGTCAGCGACGAGGCTTTCCGTCTTGACGCATCGACAGCCACCAACCTCATCGTGCAGGCATTGCACTTGCTCACCCACCCTGACGATCTCTTGGCCAAGGGCACCGTGGTGAAATACTACCAAACTGCCGTATTAGGCAACACCCTTTCTGACAATTCCCTTTTCCTGCGTGACCAACCACTTGACCCATTGTTGCCAGAGGCGTTCACTGCCCACACGGAAGAACTGCGCCAGCTCTCTCTCTACGAACTGGCCGAACGGCTCTATGCCGTATTCCAGTTAGACAGGCTCACGGGGCAGAGTGCCTACGTCTGCGCATTTTTCGACCAGTTGAGCCGTTTCATGCAGGACAATAGTACCGATATTGATGCCTTCGTCAATGAGTGGGAAGAAACTATTGGCAGCAAAACCATTCAAAGCGAGGTGGCCGACGGCATTCGCATCCTCACTATTCACAAGAGTAAGGGACTAGAATTCGACAATGTCATCATCCCCTTCTGCGACTGGCGCATGGAGATGCCCGACATTCTCTGGTGCAAACCTGGCGTGAAGCCTTTCAGCGCTTTGCCCATTGCCCCCATCGACTATAGCGAAAAGCAAATGATGGGCACCATCTATGAGCACGACTATTTGGACGAGCACTTACAGAATGTGGTGGACAACCTCAACCTGCTCTATGTTGCCTTTACCCGTGCCTCGCAAAACCTGTTCATTATTGGCAAGCGCGGAGCTGCCGCATCACGCTCAGGACTGATAGAGACGGTGCTGCCCGTCCTGGCTGACCAACTGAGCAATAGCACCATCACGGGCATGGAAGCCGACAATGACGTAATGGAATTCCGCTTCGGCACCCTCTGCACCCAACAGAAAGAATCCAGACGACAATCTGCCAACGTGTTTCTGCAACCCTCCACCCCTTTGCCCGTCCACATTGAACTGTCACACATGAAAGCCGAGTTCCGTCAAAGCAACAAGAGCCACGACTTCATCAACGGCAATGACAGTCAACAGGAACTCAGCTACATCAAGGTGGGTAGCGTGTTGCACGAGGTGTTCTCCACCATCCGTACGACAGCCGACATTGATGCCGCCTTGCAGCAATTACAGAACGATGGGGTGCTTTATGACAACGAAGTGACCCGTGAGAAGGTGGCCGGCATGCTGCGCAAACGACTTGAAGACAAGCGCGTAAGCAATTGGTTCTCTAACCGATGGCAAGTGTTCAATGAGTGCAGCATTCTGCACCGCAATGCAGAGGGTAATATGGTGGAGCACCGCCCAGACCGCGTCATTACCGACGGGCAGGAGACCCATGTCATTGACTTCAAGTTCGGCCGTTCCCACCCCGAATACCAAGAACAGGTTCACCAATACATGCAACTGCTCCGCTCCATGGGCATGCCTGCTGTACAGGGCTGGCTATGGTACGTTTACAGCAACCAGATTGAAGAAGTAAGATGAAAAGTTTCTTAGAATACGTCGCCCAAGACATCATCAGCAAATACGGCACCAACCTGTCGCACACCGTCGTCGTGTTTCCCAACAAGCGCGCCTCACTGTTTCTCAACGACTATCTGGCACGGCAAGCTGACCAACCACTATGGAGTCCGGTCTACATCACTATCAGCGACCTGTTTCGTCAGCAGTCTGCGCTCACCGTAGCCGACCCTGTCAAACAAGTCTGTGACCTGCACAAGTCATTCTGCTTGCAAACAGGTTCTGATGAAACGCTCGATAAGTTCTACGGCTGGGGCCAACTGATGCTCAGCGACTTCGACGACATCGACAAAAACATGGCCAATGCTGACCGTGTGTTTGCCAACCTGCGCGACCTGCATGAACTGGATGACATTTCCTACCTCACCGAGGAGCAGCGCGAAATGCTCCGCCGCTTCTTCAGCAATTTCACCGACGAGCATAACAGCGAGCTAAAGCGCCGCTTCCTGAACCTCTGGAGTCGCATGGCCGACATTTACCATGATTTCAACAACCGCTTAGAGGCTCAGGGGCTGGCTTATGAGGGTGCCTTGTATCGTAGCGTGGTAGCTGGGCTTGCTGGCTGCGATGGTATCGCAGCCACAACAACAGGCTTTGGCTATGATCGGTATCTCTTTGTCGGTTTTAACCTGCTGCAGAAAGTGGAGCAACAGCTTTTCAGATGTCTGCAACGCGAAGGCAAGGCCCGCTTCTACTGGGACTTCGATGAATATTACATGAAAGGCAATGAAGCCGGACAATATATCGCCCGCTACCTGCACGACTTCCCCAACGAGCTGGACACCACCAATGCTGACATCTACGGAAACTTCCGAAGCACTAAACAGCTCAGCTTCATTGCCGCCCCGACAGAAGACATTCAGGCCCGATACGTCAGCGCATGGCTGCGTGACCAGCAACGCTATCAAGACGGACGGCGGACGGCCATCGTGCTATGCGACGAAAACCTGCTGCCCACCGTCATACACAGTCTGCCCGACGAGGCAAAGAAAGTGAACATCACCACGGGCTATCCCCTGTCGCAAACGCCAATTTCCTCATTTGCACGACTGTTCTTCGACCTCCATCTTGGCGGACGCACCCCTCGCCTAATACGAGCTTTGCAGCGACATCCTTATGCCAAATACCTGAATATAGGGATACAATCTACAGACAGCACGAATCCAGACGTGACCCACGAACCGTCCTCTGTCATCCAAGCCCTGCTGACTGCTGTGCGCAACATAGCCCAAAACACCAAGGACGAGCAACGAGACCCGCTATTTCAGGAATCCATCTTCCGAGCCTACACCCTCATCAACCGTCTTAATGGCTTGATAGAGAGCGGTGATCTGATAGTGGACGACGTAACCCTGCAACGGCTCATCGGCCAGATGATGCAACAGACCGCCATCCCCTTCCATGGTGAACCAGCTGAGGGCATACAGATAATGGGCGTCTTGGAGACCCGCAACCTCGACTTTGACCACGTGCTACTGCTCTCCTGCAATGAGGGCAACATGCCCAAAGGCGTCAACGACTCATCGTTTATCCCCCACGGCATACGTCATGCCTACGAACTGACCACAGTGGAAAACAAAGTATCCATCTACGCCTACTATTTCCACCGCTTGCTGCAACGCGCCCACGACGTAACCATCCTTTACAATAACTCCACGGAGGACGGGCGGCGTGGCGAGATGAGCCGTTTTATGCTCCAACTCATGGTCGAGAGTCCACACGCCATCAGTCAGCACACCCTACAGTCTGGCCAACAGCCTGACCGCCGCAAACCCGTAGCATTGGAAAAGACCACACACGTCATGGATATCCTGCATGGCCTGTTCGACGTGCAAAGCCCTACGTTCAGCATCCTTTCACCCACGGCCATCAACAACTACATGCGTTGTCCGCTACAGTTCTACTACCGTTACGTAGCCGGTATTCAGCAGCCCGCCCTGCCCGATGATGAGCAGGAACTGGACAACCGCATTTTCGGCAACATCTTCCACGAGGCTGCCGACATTATCTATAAACGGTTGCCACGTCGCATTGAGCGCCGCATGTTAGAGGAACTATTGAAGAATAAGGTAGACATAGAACGTGCCGTGGACGAGGCTTTCCACAAGGAACTGCCCTTTGCCCCCATGGGCGGACTGCACATCATCAACCGCGAGGTCATTATCCACTACCTGCGACAGCTGATACAGATAGACATGCAACTGGCCCCTTTCACCATCATCGGTCTGGAATACGACGTGGAACGCCCCCTGCATGTGGACGGGCCACAACCATTCGACACTCACATTGGCGGGCGCATCGACCGTTTGGACCTTGTGGGCGAGGACACCCCACAGGAGCGCATTCGCGTGGTAGACTACAAGACGGGCAGCCGCAAACTGAAGCCCTTAGCCAGTGTGGAAGCCATCTTCGACCCAGCCAACATCCGTGAGCACAGCGACTATTATTTGCAGACCTTCGTCTATGCCGACATCGTATGCCGCCAACATTCCACCCGTCCCGTATCCCCCGCCCTGCTGTTCATCCAGCATGCCGCCGAAAAAGACTACGACCCGACGCTTTGCTTCGGGCGCGAGCCCATCACTGACATAGCCGTCCATGCCGACTGCTTCAACGGGCTGTTGCAAGAGAAAGTGAATGAAATGTTTTCGCCCGACACGCCATTTGTACCGACACCAAACACCGACATCTGTCGCAGTTGTCCCTATGCCATGATGTGCGGACGATAGCGTGCTGAGCCTCAGCGGTTCTTGTTGCGCATAAACCAGCTATGGGTAAAGAAATGGTACATAAACAGACTAAAGCCAGTAAGTGCCAAAGCCGTGTTGAGCAGCTGTGATGGCTGGTCGAAGAACAGGCCATAGCCCATCGCCAAGCCTAAGGCGATACCCGTTTCCCATCCCAAGAAGTACATGCTCTGCGATGTGCCGCGCTGGCAATGGCGGCTCAGCTTGATGAAGAACAGCAGGAAACGGGAGCCGATGATGCCGACACCTATACCCATTAACAAAGGAGCCACCGGCGACTCCGGGCTGACCATCAGCACGAGCAGGGCAGCCAACAGCAAGATGAGTCCGCTGACGACCTCGCTTTTCAACTCTGCATCGCGGAACACAAAGCGCTGTGCCAACAGAGCCAACAGGAAGCCAGCCATCATGACGGCATAGAACCAGTCGCTGAGGGGTAGCGAAAGCAACAGCCCCACCACCATCGTCATCATCAGCAAGTTAACGAAAAGCACGAAACCATGAGGCAGCAGGAAGCGGTCGAGCGATGCCACATGGACGTTCTCCTCTGGTGCACGGAAGGGAAACGTCACCAACTTTACCAGCAGCAGTGACACCACTGCCAAGCCGACACCCCCGGCTACAACGCCATGAAATCCATAGAACTGATAGGCCAATAGTCCAGCCATCGGACCCAACGACAGAGCAAACCGTGCAAACCACGATGCACTGTGGTTAGCCTCGGTCCGCTGATAGGACTCGCAGGTGTCGATGATGAGTGTCGAGGAGAGAATCATCTGTGCCAAGCCAAACGTGGCACCCAGCACCAGACGGTGGAGCAAGACAACCCAAAAATCGGCCCATTCGGGCTGTTGGCTGTCAATGTACCACAACAACCCGATGTTAAGAGCCACAGCTGCCATGGCCCACATGCACACCACATTGCGGCGGTAGCGCTGCACCAGCCATGAGCACTGGGAGCCCAACAGATAGAGCCCCAGGCCGAACACACCCATGCTAAGGCCCGTCTCGCCAGGTGTGAAGCCTGCGGTCTGCATCAGCCAACGGGGCACGACGGGTATGAGCACATAAATGGACATCGTGAGCATCAGGTCTGCCAACAAGAGCAGCCAGAAGTCACGATGCCAGAGCTTGACATGTACGGGAGTGTTCTGCGTGTTCATCAATAAGACTCGTTCTCGTTGGGGAAGTCACCCGACTTCACGTCCTGCACATAGCTGCCCACGGCGTCGGTAATGACCGTGTTCAGGTCGGCATAGCGGCGCAGGAAGCGGGGCGAGAAGCCCTGAGTCATGCCCAACATGTCGGCCACCACGAGCACCTGCCCGTCACAACCATTGCCAGCCCCGATGCCAATGGTGGGGCAACTGATTTCCTGTGTTACGCGAGCTGCCAATGTGGCCGGCACTTTCTCCAGCACCACGCCAAAGCAGCCCGTCTCGCTCAGCAGGCGGGCATCGGACATGAGTTTCTCCGCCTCTGCCTCCTCCTTGGCACGTACGGCATAGGTGCCAAACTTGTTGATGCTCTGTGGTGTCAGTCCTAAATGACCCATGACGGGGATGCCGGCATCCAGAATGCGCTTCACAGTGTCGATAATCTCCACACCACCCTCTAACTTCAGGGCATCGCACCCGCTCTCCTTCATGATGCGGATGGCATTGGTAACACCTTCGGCAGCGTTCACCTGATAGGAGCCGAAGGGCATGTCGCACACCACCAGTGCACGGCTGACGGCACGCACCACCGATCGGGAGTGGTAAATCATCTGGTCTACGGTCATGGGCAGCGTGGTCTGGTTGCCAGCCATGACGTTCGAGGCAGAGTCACCGATAAGGATTGCGTCAATGCCGGCCTTGTCTACGATGCCTGCCATGGTATAGTCATAGGAGGTGAGCATCGAAATCTTCTCACCTTTCTGCTTCATTTCCATGAAGCGATGGGTTGTCACCTTGCGGGTGTCACTTACTAAATATCCTGCCATAATTGTTTGTCTTTACGCTTTTTAATCTATAATTGATGTAATACTTGGTTCCGTATAGTCGCCGATGACAAGGTCGCACAGCGGACGGATGGCTGCTGCGGGATTGGTAGTGGCCAGCCCGACGACACGCATGCCTGCTGCACGGCCAGACTTGAGCCCGTTGAACGAGTCCTCTAAAACGGTGCATTCCGCAGGCTGGGCACCAAAGCGGGCAGCCGCCTTGAGATAGCAATCAGGGTCGGGCTTGGAGCGTTCGAAGTCTTCAGAGGTCAGGATGGCATCGAACAAGCCCACAAATTCGGGGTGACGGGCATAGACAACCTGCATCTTCTCGCGATTGGAACTGGTCACCACGGCGGTCTTCACTCCTTGGCGACGCAAAGTGGCAATGAAAGCCTCAAAGCCTGCCACATAGTCGTAATCCATCTGCTGCTCATAAGCGTTCAGTCGCTCTGTGATGAGCGCCTGCTTGGCGGCCAATGGGCCGGAGAACCACGCATCGTAGATCTGCACGAGCGTCTGTCCTTTGATTTCCTGTTCCAGCCCCGGATGTTCGGGGTGGAACTCGCGGCACTGCTGCCCCCAAAAGCGGGTGTATTGTGGCTCTGTGTCGAACACGACACCGTCCAAATCGAACAGCGCAGCCTTCATGTTAGTCTTCTTTTCCATCATTTCGGCTGCAAAATTACTACAATTCAGCCGAATGGCCAAATAAATTTGGCTTTTCTCTCATTTTTTCGTAACTTTGTAAGAATCCGCAGGATTTCTTTATATAAAGGCAAATGCTCTTATTTCTTTGATTAATTCTTGTTCTGATGCTTCCATATGGGTCAGATAATCTTCAAAAGAATTTGTTTTATTATCAATCTTCATGCCATATACGGCTATTGAACCTCCCTTACCATTGAGATGTTTTGCAGCCATAGGAAACTCTTTGTTTTTAACTGGAACAACATAGCCGCCAAACTCTCTGTTCAAAACGTGCATATAGGAAATGACTTGATACAAGTCTTTGGTTTGCACCTTACTCCAATCATCGTACCATTTATATTTTGCATCAAGTATCATTTCTCGGCTCAGGAAGTCAGGATAACACCAGCCCGTATGGTCAGAGAAAAGATATTTACGTCCTTGACCCTCTTTGTTTCTTGGATGCTCGAAGCCAATGCCTGCAAGGAATGTATTCAGATATTCCTCCCATAGCCAAGCACCATCAAATAAGACTCCATAGATTTCATCATCATCACGTCCGTATTTCATTTCTTCCTGACGAAGTATCTGTAAGCACAATTGTTGCAGTGGGCGATACTCGCTATAATACGGATGGCTGATGGGACGAAGATTCTGATTCATTACCTTCTGTCGTTCATTGCGATTGTACGATTCAGTTGCCTGACAGATTGCTTTCACCGCATCCGACGTGTCATCATCGTTATGCAGAATATTCCCTGAATATCTATGGCGTGATATATACTCAATGGTATGTCGAATTAACTGCGTGATATGATTGTCTTGGGCATACTCTCTGGTGGTATAGGCAATCTTGCCTGCAAAGGGGATATTTTGCCTGATATGGCGAGAGATGTCTATTCGACCTTTAACATTGGCATCATTATACTTTCGAGTTTGGTATTCCCTGAATAAACCTTGTTGCATTGCACGTTTCAGAAATGCAGGAAACAAGTAGATGAGGAAATCAAAGATACTTTCCTCGTCAGAATTGAATTGTAAATCAAATAGATTAACGGCAAATACCTTTCGCAGCATATAGTGCAGGAAATAGTCATCATTCCCTTGTGCAAAACGCGAACTGATACTTACCTTGGTATTACCACAGCCAATGAAGCCCATAATGTTGCCAGTCACCATCTTCTCACCCTTCAACTCAAAGATGTGAGCATCGCCTATCTTATCCCCATAGACATCCAAGTCTTGTGGGAATATCAGCAAATTGGGATGGTCTTCAAGGCTCAGTTTCGAGATGGTTGGCTCTGCCAGATTCTTGAGAATTTCATGATGGCAACCATCCACCTCTGACAGAGGCTTTTCAGAGTTATCTGTTATTTGTATGGGCAGGCTACTCATCTATGTTCGTCTTATTGTATGCTTTGTGCAACTTCTCCAGCAGTTCCTTTGCCCTACGATTACCACGCAGATACTCAAACAACAGTCCTTTCAGGTGATTATTCCATAAATAATCGAATGGATTCTCCTTGTCTTGATAATCAAGATATTTCCTGAAGTATGCGGCGCCTATTTGATAAGCCTCGTCCAAGCCTTCCATCTCGGCGATGGCTTTGTTCAGACTGAACATCCTTTGCTTGATTTCATCTTTGACAAGTGCAAATTCAGGCTTATTCTCTATCATGTTCGTATAACTCTCCTCTGCTGTTACCTCTTGCCAAGCAAAACGGCGGCGCATAGCGAAGTCCATACTCTCCACGCTTCGGTCTATGTCATTCATCGTGCCGATGATATAGACGTTTTCTGGGACATAGAAACCATCCTTAAATGCGTCACCATCCTCAATCATATTCTGGTACTGAGTGCTTACTTTTCCCTTCTCACCTCTGTAGCCAGGGTCAATAGAAAAGAAAAGTTCGCCAAATATTTTTGAAATCTCACCACGATTGATTTCGTCGATAATAAAAACAAAAGATTTTTTCTGAACAGCTTCAATAAATACTTTTCGTGCTATGCGAGTCTTTAACTTACTATAGATGACAAAAGCATATGAGTCTACTTGTGTTCCATAATTTCTATTATTAAAACGTCTAATATCACTCAAGCTATTAAAGATGTCTTTACTTTCTAACAACCGAATAATATCATTCTTGAATCCACTTTAAAAAGTCGGATAGTCCGACCACATTAATATATTATGTTAGTTTAACACTATATCGCTCTTTGACATTTTGCAATCTGGAGAATATTTTGTACCTTTGTACTATCAATACGAGGTATCAAATGGCATTCAAGAAGAGTAAGCAGAAATCCCAGCCCGACCTGTTCGCCACGGCATCGTTCTCCTTGCCGGAGCGTGAGCGCAGGTATATGGAAGACGAGTTGTCGTGGCACAATGAGTTCTATCGCAACGTACTGTTAAACATTGACGAGGAGATACTGCGTCCTCTCTTTGTAGATGGCATCATGGGGGCACCTACGAAACAACTCCGCATCCTCATAGCGATGCGCATGCTGAAAGAAGGTCGCGGCTGCAGCGATGAGCAGCTCTACGAGAATGTCCGCTTCAACTTGGTCTGGCGTCAGGCTCTGGGTCTGTTCAACATCAGCGACGAGTGCCCTTCGATAGACTCCTACTACAAGCTGTTCCGTCGTATTGCCGAGTATGAGCAGAATCATCCTGAGCATGTCAATCTCTACAAGAAGATCTATCAGGACCTGACGGCCAAGCAGATCAAGAAGTACAAGATAGCAGGTCGCACCATCCGCATGGACTCCAAACTCATCGGCAGCAACATCGCCTGGTTCTCTCGCTATGAGATTATCCATGAGACCTTCCGTATGCAGGTGACTGAGGAAGAGGCGCAGCGCATCTCTGACCAGCTCTACCGGCAGAAGGCTCTGGACTTCCTCTCAGAGGATGCCTCGAAAACAGTCTATCGCTCAGACGACGAGACGCTGGGGCAGCGCCTGCTCGACCTCGGTATCGTCATCAGCCACATCCTTGCCATGCGTGGTGAGGGTGAGGTCTCGCTGCTGA
>ERZ842401.7332-NODE-7332-length-11336-cov-3.972343_pt1 | contig 11336 bp, 9 predicted proteins | sample MGYA00521270_ERZ842401 | MGnify/ENA primary metagenome ERZ842401 (study PRJEB31892, sample SAMEA3878208) | bioreactor metagenome | biome: Moose rumen | place: Sweden | collected 2011-10 | study: EMG produced TPA metagenomics assembly of the PRJEB12797 data set... | reverse complement strand
CTTTCCAAGTGATGCCGCCAGCGGCTGCGTCTCCAAGTGCGTAGCCAATTTTTTCTAATTGTGAAATTTTTGTTTCTTTTTTCATAACTGAAAATTGTAGTTTCTTCTTTTAAGTATTTTTGTGTGTAAATTATTTTTGTTAAAATAATATTCGATAAACATTATTTTAACAAAAGTATGTATTTTTTGCACTTAAACAAAATTAATAGTCTTTTTTTTGCTAAAATTGCGGTATGAAATACCTTTTTGTTGCATTTTTTTGTTTTATGGGCTTGGTGGCACATTGTCAAAATGTATGTGAGTTTTTTAAAATTCCCATGGCTCAGTTATACGCATCTTTGGGCGGTATTAACGTTTCTTCTCTATGCAACAGTCCTTTAGATGTGGATTTTAATCCAGCAATTATTGTTGAAAGTCCAAAATATGATGTTTCTGCATCTTATACTTGTTTTCGTGGACATATAAATATGTGTTCGGCTGGTTATTGTAGGTGCGAAAATCCATTATGGGGATATGCTTTTACAATTAAGAACATCGGTTATGGGCAAATGGATGGTTATAACCAAGATGGCGAGTTTGAAAAGAAATTTTCGGCGCAAGATTTGGCAATGGGTGGTTGTGTATCTCGTAAACTTTTTGACAATTTATATTCTGGTGTTTCGGTTAATTTAATTTATTCAAAAAATGATGATTTGTCTGCTATTGGTTTGGCTTTTTCTGCTGGATTGTTGTATTATAAAGGTGGGTTTTCTGCTGGAGTTTCGTGTTATGGAATGGGTGTTTTGTTTAAAAAATATATTTCGGGTAATGACGAAAAACTTCCTGTTACGGTTCAGATTGGTGTTTCTAAGGAACTTGAACATGCGCCAATGCGTTTTTCGTTGACGTATGTTGATATTCAAAAATGGTATGTGGCGGGTGATGGTGATGTTGGTTTTGGTGAACTTTTGGTTGACCATTTAATTGTTTCTACTGAATTATTTCACGACAAACCGTTTTCTTTACAATTTGGTTTTAATTTTCTAAGACACAATGAGTTGAAACTTTCTGGTGCAAGTGCTTTTCCTGGGGGGGCAATGGGTTTTTCTGTTAATCTAAAAAAGTTTTCTTTAGGATATTCGCATTATTTTATGGCAAACGGCGTTGAGTTAAGATTTAAAATTTAGATTTTTGTTATAAAACAATATTATTTTAGTTTAATTCGATGTTCAAAAGTTTTAATGAAATAACGGTTCAAAAAAAGCCGCAACCCCTTTTATTTATAGTGGAGATGCGGCTTATATTGTTGTTTAAAAAAGTATAAGATTACAACTTATCGTTGCTACCTAATACGTTGACAATCTTGTGGATGTACATCTTTTTCATGTTTTCGCGAGCAGGTTTGAGATATTGACGTGGGTCAAAATGTCCTGGGTTTTCTGCCAAATATTTGCGAATTGCAGCAGTCATAGCCAAACGCGAGTCAGAATCGATGTTGATTTTGCAAACAGCCGATTTAGAAGCTTGTCTCAATTGTTCTTCAGGAATACCTACTGCATCAGGAAGTTTTCCTCCAAATTTGTTGATAGTATCAACTTCGTCTTGTGGAACTGAAGAAGAACCGTGGAGAACGATTGGGAATCCAGGAAGTTTTTTCTCTATTTCTGCCAATACGTCGAATGCGAGTGGTGGAGGAACGAGTTTTCCTGTTTTCGGGTCGCGGGTACATTGTTCTGGAGTAAATTTGTATGCACCGTGCGATGTTCCAATAGAGATAGCAAGCGAATCGCATCCAGTACGTTGAGAGAAGTCGATAACTTCTTCTGGTTTTGTGTAGTGAGATACTGCGGACGATACTTCATCTTCAACACCAGCAAGAACGCCAAGTTCTGCTTCTACGGTAACGTCATATTTGTGAGCGTATTCAACAACCTTTTTTGAAAGGGCGATGTTTTCTTCGTAAGGAAGTGAAGAACCGTCAATCATTACTGACGAGAATCCCATGTCGATGCAATCTTTGCAGAGCTCGAATGTGTCGCCGTGGTCAAGGTGAAGTACAATCTGTGGGTTTGCACAACCAAGTTCTTTTGCATATTCTACTGCACCTTGTGCCATGTAACGCAAAATGGTAGCGTTAGCATAGTTGCGAGCACCTTTTGATACCTGCATGATTACAGGAGATTTTGTTTCTACAGCAGCCTGTACAATGGCTTGCATTTGCTCCATTGTGTTGAAGTTGAATGCGGGGATTGCATATCCACCTGCTACTGCTTTCTTGAACATTTCCCTTGTGTTTACAAGGCCTAATTCTTTGTATGATACCATGATAGTTTTTTTGATTTATTTAAAAGTTCAAAAAATGAATTTCTTTTTAACGCTTTTGTTATTCGGTTATTCCAAGCCAATCCAACGCCTCTGCCCTTGAGGTAAAGTTTTGGTATGCTGTGGTACTATTTTTTACTTCATTGATTGTCTGCTCGTTGCTAAGACTAACAATAAAGTCAGCTGGCTGTATAATAGCGGCTTTGCGTACATTGCCACGATGACATCCTATCACCAATGTTTCTGCCACCCATTGCTGTATGTCAACGGTATAGATAACCCCACGATTGGTTTGGTCGGCAAGGTAATAGTCGGGATGGTATTTTGCTAATGATTCCGCTATTTCCTTTATTATTTCGCGAGTGGTACTTATTTCAACTTCTTGAAAACTTTGCTCTTTCCATTTTGTTTCAAGTACAGAGCGTTTTTCATCGAATGTTATGGTGATAAGTTCGTCGTCTCTTATAATACGCATAATGTGTTTGTAATTTTGTAATTTTTTTTGTTTTAAACTGTTATGTAATTTTTATAACTTAATTTTCCCTTTTTTATATTTTTCCAAAAGTATATACTTTTTTTTTATACACCAATTTTTTTTTCATTTTTATTGAAAAAATAATATGAATTTAAAAAAATTATTACCTTTGGCATATCAAAAAGACCTTAATAATTATACTAAATTTATTTAAAACAAAATTCTATTATGGAATTCGGACATTTTGACGACACCAACAGGGAATATGTTATTACCAACCCTGCAACGCCATGGCCATGGATAAATTATCTCGGCAATGAAGATTTTTTCTCTCTTATAAGTAACACCGCTGGTGGATATAGCTTTTACAAAGATGCTAAGTTTAGACGCATAACTCGTTATCGCTACAATAGTGTTCCAATGGACAACGGCGGAAGGTATTTTTATATCAACGATAATGGAACAATTTGGAGTCCGGGTTGGAAACCTTGTAAAACTCCCCTTGATTTTTATGAATGTCGTCATGGCATGAATTACACTAAGATAACTGGACAAAAAAATGGTATTAAAGTTCAGGAATTATTCTTTGTGCCACTAAAAACATGGGCAGAAATTCAGAAAATAACAATTTCTAACACCACCGATAAGGTTAAGAAGATAAAATTATTCTCATTCTTGGAATGGTGTCTGTGGAATGCGGCTACCGACATGGAGAATTTTCAACGTAATTTTTCTACTGGCGAAGTAGAAATCGACGGTTCTACAATATATCACAAAACCGAATACAAAGAACGTCGCAATCATTACGCTTATTATCATGTTAATACGCCAATCAACGGGTTTGATACCGACAGAGAATCGTTTATTGGACTTTATAATGAGTTTTCTGCTCCACAATGCGTGGTAGAAGGCTCTCCGAGAAATAGCGTTGCTCATGGTTGGAGTCCTGTTGCAAGCCACTACATAGAACTTGAACTTCAACCAGGAGAATCAAAGGATCTAATTTTCTTGCTCGGATATGTAGAAAATGCCCAAGAAGAAAAATACGATTCACAAGGTCGTAGAAAAGGGTTGTTGACAAGTCTTGGCGATTTGGACAATACAATAGTTAATAAAGCAAAAGCTAAGGAAACTATAGAAAAATTCTCAACCGTAGAAGCAGTGGACAAAGCATTTGTGCAACTTCGCCAATATTGGGATATTCTTCTTGAGGCTTTTACGCTCAACAGCCAAGACGACAAACTAAACCGTATGGTCAACATTTGGAATCAATACCAATGTATGATAACGTTCAATTTTTCACGTTCGGCATCGTTCTTTGAGAGCGGAATTGGACGTGGTATGGGATTCCGCGACAGCAACCAAGACCTCGTAGGATTTGTACATCAAATACCATCTCGTGCTCGCGAACGAATAATTGACATTGCTTCAACACAATTCCCAGATGGCGGATGCTATCACCAATATCAGCCGTTGACAAAACGCGGTAACAACGACATTGGCGGTGGTTTTAACGACGACCCAATGTGGCTCATATTTGGTACGGTGGCTTACATAAAAGAAACTGGCGATTTCTCAATTCTTGATGCTCCAGTGCCATTCGACAATAAACCCGGTAGTGAGGTTTCGCTTTTTGAACATCTAAGGGTGTCGTTCAACCACGTTGTAGAAAATCTCGGTCCACACATGCTCCCACTTATTGGACGTGCTGACTGGAACGACTGTCTCAATCTAAACTGTTTTTCTTGGGATCCTAACGAATCGTTCCAAACAACAGAAAACAAAACAGAAGGCTCTAAGGCAGAAAGCCTTATGATTGCAGGATTGTTTGTGGTTTGTGGACGCGATTATGTAGAACTTTGTCGCCAAATAAACAAAGAAGACGAAGCTTGTAGAGCCGAAAAATTTATTGCCCAAATGGTTGATGCTGTTAAAAAACACGGTTGGGACGGTGAATGGTATCTACGTGCATACGATTTTTACGGCAACAAAATTGGTTCTAAAGAAAATGAGGAAGGTAAAATCTTTATCGAATCGCAAGGTTGGTGTACAATGGCGGGCATAGGTCTTGAAGATGGATTGGTTGACAAAGCATTGGATTCTTGCAAAAAATACCTCGATTCTGAACATGGTATGGTACTCAACAATCCTGCTTACACAACGTATCATGTAGAAATGGGTGAAATTTCGTCCTATCCTGCTGGTTATAAAGAAAATGCTGGTATTTTCTGCCACAATAATCCTTGGGTGATAATTGGCGAAACTGTTGCTGGACGTGGTAATGATGCTTGGGAACATTATGTAAAAATTTGCCCAGCATATATCAAAGATCAACAACTTCATAAAGTTGAGCCATACGTATATTCGCAAATGGTGGCTGGCAAAGATGCAGCAAAACCGGGCGAAGGCAAAAACTCTTGGTTAACTGGAACTGCTGCTTGGAACTGGTACACTATTACGCAATTTATCCTCGGTATTAAACCTGATTACAAAGGAATAAAGATTGATCCATGTTTGCCACAATCTAACAAAGGTTACAAAGTAACTCGTAAATTCCGTGGCGCAACATACGAAATTGAAATTGTAAATACAAATGGTGTTCAAAAAGGTGTTAAAGAATTATACATCGATGGTGTTAAAACCGAAGGAAACATCGTTCCAATGGCAAAAGCAGGTCAGACTATTAAGGTTAAAGCTGTTTTGGGTTAATAAAAACAATTACTCTGTTTGAGAGATATTATTAAAGGTAGATTGTAAAAAAAGACATTTTGTCTGGGTTGCAATCTATCTTTTTTTTGTTATTGTTACTCTAAAATTTATAACCAATGCAAAAAACAAGTTCGCCTATGTCCTTTTTGTCATCGTTGGCATAGTCAATGTGCGACAAATGGATTTGTAAACTTAATTTTTTTGCAATTATGGTTTGTGCACACATCGATAGCCGTTGTCCATTGCCATATAAACAAGGCGATGAATAATTGTAACTTACCGAAGTTTCTGAAGCGTAGATGCGTGTATTGTAAGTGGTGTTGAAAATAGCGGTTCTAAATTCTAAAAACGATTTCCCTGATGGATGAGATAATCTTAAATTCTGACATATAGCATGGCCATTTTCGTAACTATGGTTAAATGAATAAAATACAAATCCAACAGATGTTTCTGATGTTAGATAAGTAGTTGGCATAAATTTAAATCTTAGTCTAAACAAATCTGTATGTGTATGGGCGTATGAAATTGAATTGTTTTGAGTTGCAGTAATATTTTTAGGACGCTGACGGCCTCGCCATTTGAAGTACAAATGTGTGGTTTTGTTAAACTTATAATTTATGTAGGTCAACATATCGCTACCGTTTGTATGTTGCGATGATACATAATAGGTACACCATGGATGTTTAAAAAAGTCGAAATAGGTTTTTATTTCGGTATTTTTTAATCCGTGAAACGAAATTCCAAGGTAAAAAGCATCTTCGTTAGAAACTGATGTTCTTTCTGAAAATGCAGATGCGTAATGCGAAAAATATTCTGGTGGAAAATAGCGTTGCAATGCAGAAACCACCACTGTTGGCGCGGCTTGGTAGGTTATTCCGTTTAACACGGCAACTTTGCCAACCATACTCATCTCACCAAAAGCCGTTAGCCTACCTGCTAAAATTTGATAATTAAGCGATTGTGCGTTATAACTATCAAAAATTGGAATTTTTTCGTTGGCAAGTGTGGCGGCAGGAGTGTATGATTTGCTGTATTGACATGTCAAAAATGTGTAAGCAACATAAAACGTTGGTAACCTAACACCACACTGAACGCCTATAAGTTTCTCGTTTATTGAGCGTTTGCTCGTTAATTCAGATTCTGTTCTATGGTAACCATCAGTTTTGTACGAAGAAAACGTAGAATCGTTTTTTGTTGTAGCATCAAAATTTTTGTTGCTCGCAAAACCCATTAACCTAAATTTGCCAAGTTTTGTTTTTATTGCAACACCACGCAAAAAGTCGTTTTCGGCTGCCGAAGTGTTGGGTAAAACAACATCTTGTTCTTTGCAAATATCGTTAACGAGCGAGGTTTTGCCCATGGTGTAGCCATTGCTGTGTATAAGTCCTTGCCCTATTTTTAGTTTGTAGTCGCCTATTATTAGAGATTCTATTCCTTTTAATCCCGTAACGCAAAGATATGCTGAATTGAAATCAAAACCGTGAGTTTGAGAGTTGAACGTAAACTTTTCTCCTGCATCTTTTTCGCCTATAAAACCAAATTTTATGTTGTTGGAACTAAATCTATAGCGCAATGCCATATTCCATGGCGAACCAGCGTAACTATTTGATTGTGTGGAATTATTGCGTTTAAAAAACATCGACAATCTATTATTTGCGTTTCTTAAAGCGTTTTTGGGCTTAAAACGTGGTGTGTTTTCATATTCAGAAAAAAAGATTGCGTACATATTGTCGATATTTTTGTCGAGTACACCAGCACCTTTTATTTCTGTTAGTGTACAAAAATCGCCATATTTCTCTCTATAGTTTAATATTCCATTAATTTCTGTGTTGTTTAAAAATCCGAGCATTTGAAGCTCTGCGTATGATATATTGTTGATATTCAAAAGACTATCGTCGGCAAGTAAATATAATTCATCAAGGTTGTCTTGCATTTCTATGTTGCCATCATCGCTTGTTTCCTCAAAAAAGTCATCGGTAATTTCTGATAATACTTCGCTCACTTGACCAAAACACGGTATTGATAATATCATAAAAACAATTGCTAATAAAAACCTTACCGCCATACTTTCAATTTTTTTTATAAAAACCCACACTTATCGACGGTAGCCAACCCAAAATCCAATGTCGTCGTACGGCAAAATCGATGTTCATAAATCCAAAGTCATAACCCGCACCCCAACAAGTATTAAATGATTGTGTAGTTATTCCAGTCCTTATTGACAGCCCACCAACAGGTTTTAGTTCAACGCCAGTGTTGATGGTAATGTTGCCATAATCGGGCTTAGATTCAATATCAACTTCGCAAACAACTTTATCTGCTTGGTATGATGTACCCACCAAAATTTTTGATACAACAATTTCGTCTAATGCTTGGTCATAAATTACTTTCTTGGCTATGTTGTTAAGTGCAATAGCAAAATGCCAATTGTTGTTAAAATGGTATAACATAGCTATGTTGCCAGCAATGGCGTTTGATTTTTGCGGACTGAGAGCTATATCAAGAACGTGATAATTTATTGTAATGCCAGCGTTTAATTTCTCGCCAAGTTTTTTTGCATACCCAAGGGCAATTTTAAATTGATTGTATTTTTGATAACCAAAATAATTAATACCTGCGCCACAAACTCCTCCCGCGGCTGGAATGGTTGTTGCCATCGCCTTTTCTGATATTTCTGACATCATAAAACGGTTAAGGTATCCTGCCCCAACGCCAAGGTTAGCATCGGCTATAGCTCCAGCATTGTTAAACACCGACCATGCGTTTGGTATTGTTAAAGATGCACCTGCCATGGCTTCGCAACGTGCATCGCAATAAAAATCTTGTGCTTGTGCAGTTTGAACTAATAATGCTGCACAGAAATAAAGCCAATTTAAGTTTAGCATTAGCGTTGAAAGTATATATCCAACGACTCCAAAACTTAAATTGGCTTTATCTTTTAGGTAGCAAGCCACCGTTTAAAACTTGAAGTAAGTGGTATCTTGGTTAAAACTAATTGCTTGACCATTAAGTTCTTCGGCATTTACTGCCAACTCCTCGCTTGATGCAGCGTTTTGTTGTGCCGTCGCATTGAGTTGTTTTAATGCTGTGTTTATATTGGCTATGTTTTCTTCTTGTATTTCGCCGCCGCTTACAATTTCTTGTATTATCTTAGAACTATCCTCTATGTATGGAACAATATCATTTAGTAGTTGAGTGCTATGTTCTGCGGCTTTGAGAGTAACATCAGAACCAAGTATTATTTCTGTTGCCGAATTTTTGCTCTTTTCTGCCAATTTGCGCACTTCGGCTGCTACAACGGCAAATCCTTTGCCCTGTTCTCCTGCGCGTGCTGCTTCTACGGCTGCGTTGAGAGCAAGTATGTTGGTTTGAAATGCTATATCGTTGATGATGTCAATCTTTTCCGAAATGTCTTGTACAGATTTTAGACTTTCTAATTGTGCTTTCTTTATATCGTTTATGTTTTCTAACATCTTACGAGCAATAACCTCGGCCTTGTCGCTACGGCTTGTATTGTTGACAATTTCATCGTGAAGAGTATCTATCGAATTTACAATTTCTTCAACGGTGGCAGCCTGTTCGTTGGCATTTTGCGAAAGCATTTGGGTGGCGTTGTTTATCTCAGAGCTTGACGATGATAGTGCAACAGAGCCTTCTTGTAGTTTTTGAAGTATTGATTTAAGCTTTTCGGCCAACACTTTAAATGATTTGAGTATTCCTATTGGATTTTGTATGTTTTCTATGTCGCGTAGGTCGCCCTCAGCAAGTTTTAATACCATCTTTTCAACGTCGGCAGGTTCTCCTCCTATTTGATTTACTAATCGACCAATTAATAACGAAAATACTATTATTAGTATTACTACTGCCAAAACTACTGCTATTAATATTGTTGTACGAATAGTATTTATGGAACTATATTTTTCGTTTGTACGGTAGATAACGGCTACGTAACTATTAATTGATTCGATATATTGGTAATAGGTTTCGTAGTCTATATTATAAAAGGTGTAGTTATATTTGTGAACTTTGCCATCAGAATTTTTTTTCATATTGGCAAAAAGTTCGTCGCTACATTTGCGACCTTTCATTTTTTCGTGTATAGTAAATGTCCCCTTGTCGTTTATAAGTACAGCAAAACCTGTTTTTAATATTTTTTTTGAAGTAAACATTTTTTCAATGTTTGGTAGGTCTTTCTCGGGTGTACCACAATAAAGTATGCCTTTTTGTTTGCCTTTAATATAAATTGGTTTATAACCAGTTATATATTGTTCTCCAAGTATTTCGGCTGAGCCATTGTATTGTTTACCTGCTTCAATAGTGGGTATTACTTTGTTGCTATTAAGTAGTAACGAACCTATGCTACGGGCTCCATGTTCGTCAAGTACATTGGTAGATATTCTAATATAATCGTTGCCAACCTTTTGTAATACCGTGGCACTTCCAACTCCTAATGCCTTTATGCTATCTACAAGAGAGTGGTTTTCTTGGATTATATTACCTCCTAACTTCCAAACCTTTGTCTGGTATCCTTTTATGTCTATTATATCATCAGTTTCCTCTATGCCGCCTTGTGTTTTTATTAGAAGTTCGCCAGTGGTAAGAACTATTTTTACCTTTTCTATGTTGGTGATAACTTCGTTGGTTATCAGTTGTGATAGGTCTTGCACCTGACTTGTCATATTGTTTTCATTGGCATTATCGGTTTCTGATACTAACTTGAAACTCAAAATTGTAACCAATAATATAGCAAATGGTAATGCAATTAATGCAATTGCTATACTGAATTTAGATTTTGTTGAGAGTTTATTTAATATTTCCATGTTTACTTAATGCTTTTATACTTTTCAAATTTACAAATACTATGCAATAAAACAAAAAAATGTGGAAAAAAAATAATTTTTTTTCTTTGTATATTCGTTTATGTGTTTTACATTTGCAAGCCAAAAAATTGAAAATTATTAGTAAAAATGAAAAAAGGAATACATCCAGAATCATATCGCCTTGTGGTATTTAAAGATATGAGCAACGAGCAAACGTTTATCACCAAAAGTACGGTAAACACAAAAGACACTATTGAAATAGACGGTGAAACATATCCATTGGTAAAGGTGGAAATTTCTAACACTTCGCACCCATTTTTCACAGGAAAGATGAAACTCGTGGATACAGCTGGTCGTGTGGACAAATTCAAAAAGAGATACGAAAAAACTTACAATTCAAAGTCTGGTTTGTAGTCTATTGTCTGTTTTTGATAAAAGCAAAAAAATGCCTTTCTTTTCTCGAAGGGCATTTTTTTTATGCCAATTTTAATTAAATAGGCGGATTTGTGCGTCCGCCCACGATATTGCCCATTCAAATGAAATTGTTGTGATAATTTTTGTTGAATTTTTGGCATTATTTTTGTTAATAGCGTTTTCTTCGTGTTTTTTATGTTATTTAGATTTAGGGATATTGATTAATTTTTTTTTTAAAAACGGCTTTATAGATAGCTGTAGTGTTGATTTTAGATTTTTTTCTTCTATTTTTTATTAATTTTGATATAATGGTGGAAAAATAAATTTGCCATTTTCGCAAACAGCATTTCGGGGTGGAAAAATAAATTTGCCATTTTCGCAAACTCCATTTCGGGGTGGAAAAATAAATTTGCCATTTTCGCAAACAGCATTTCGGGGTGGAAAAATAAATTTGCCATTTTCGCAAACTCCATTTCGGGGTGGAAAAATAAATTTGCCATTTTCGCAAACAGCATTTCGGGGTGGAAAAATAAATTTGCCATTTTCGCAAACTCCATTTCGGGGTGGAAAAATAAATTTGCCATTTTCGCAAACAGCATTTCGGGGTGGAAAAATAA
>ERZ842401.7331-NODE-7331-length-11337-cov-7.326361_pt1 | contig 11337 bp, 8 predicted proteins | sample MGYA00521270_ERZ842401 | MGnify/ENA primary metagenome ERZ842401 (study PRJEB31892, sample SAMEA3878208) | bioreactor metagenome | biome: Moose rumen | place: Sweden | collected 2011-10 | study: EMG produced TPA metagenomics assembly of the PRJEB12797 data set... | reverse complement strand
CCATAGAAGTCCCCTCTTCACGTTCACAGAAGTCCTTCATAAAGAACTCCTTGATTGCGACCTTCCTTCCTAACCCGATTTGAACACCTTCATAAGTTATTCCGAATCCTCCTTGACCAAGGACTCGTCTTATCTCGTATTTCCCGTTTTGTAGCGTTTTACCTATCATGTCTATTCAATATTAGGGAATATCAATGCCTATTTCTGGATCTACCTCCATCTGGTTTAACTTAGAGTCAGGATTTCTTACAGCTCCTAACATATCATCAGAAAGCAACAACTCAAAAGAGTCTATTAATCTGCCTTTACTTATAGAAAGATCAACATCTTCATCACCAGAAAATATAACCAGCTGTTTCATCTTTACCGTGATGTCAGAAGCCCCCGCGCCACAAAGATATTCATTTCCATTTGATGGCATTTTGCGAATACCTTGTTTTAAAAGATTATTCAAGAACTTCTTATAATCTGCATTAGTAATGAAATTACTCTCATTATATTTCACGGCACCATCATATCCTCCATAAACGGTAACGCTTACGCTATTCTTAAGAACATGGATGTAACAATCATAGTGATATTCAGGAGCGACAGAACCATTTCCTGAATGATATATTATAGAAGTTGCTTTTGATAACTTTTCAGATGACAGTGTCGATTTGCCCTGCGTATAAGTACTTACAGACTGAGCTATTTTGCCCAATTTGTTTGGCTTTTGGACAGATAACACTGCAGAGAAACAGGAACTAATTATTATGGCTATCAAACAAATCTTCTTCATAATTGTCCCATTTATCCCCAAGGCTCTGTTACGAGCCTTGGGAGAATTAACTCATGATATTGTACTTACGTTATACTTCTCTTTTATACCTTCTTCCATAGCGCTTTCAACTTGACTCAAAAAATCGCCACGTAGTACATAATGAAAGATAAAGCCAAAAAGTGCTGCAGCAAATGGATCCATACCACCGTTGATTCCAATAATAGTTTGACCTTTATTTTCCTTTTGCTTTATAAAAACCATAGCTCTTACAAAAAAGCCTTTTCGTATAATAACAAACGGAGAGTTTATGCCCCAAGTCTGAAGTTTAATCTTACATTCTGGGAAATTTTCTTCTGCAATTTTTTCCACAACGTCAATACTGACAGACGGAAGATAGTTAAATTTAATTTTCTTGTCCATAATTTGATTATCTTAAAGAGTTTAACAATATTGATAATATCATAACAATAATAGTTACTACTGTAACAATAACAACCTGCTTTCTGTTTTGCTTTTGATTTTGCTTCTTCATTAACGGAACCAATTCCTGCGACAATTCCCGTGCGACGGCTTTACATCTGTTTTCTTTAATGTATTGCATACACATCTTATAGGCCTCTTTATATTCACCACTCTCAATAAGTTGATTTACTAGTTGGCGTAAATCGTTCTCGTCTTGATTCCCTTTATTATGATTGTCATCGACATATGTTACGTCGGTTTCCTCTTCATTGATATTAGAAGTAAAACTGTGAGATTTATTTGTTCCAGATTTGAAATGATTAGTATTTGATGAAACAGAAATGTTTAGTGCAGAAAGAAATTCTGTTATCGTTTGATAACGATTCTTTTTTATAGGTGCCATTGCTTTTGTAACTGCATTAATCGTTGAGCGAGAAACCCCTTTCTTTGTTAAAGCGACAATGTCAAGTCCTTCTTCTAAAACTTCTGAGGCATGTTGGGGTTTGTTTCCTGACAACATTTTGAAGAAAGTAGCACCTAAGGCATATACATCAAGTGTTGTCGGGAATGAGCCATCTTGCTTGTAATTAGCCTGTTCTATTGGCGCATAACCAGGCGTTCCTGCTCCGATGGTAGTACTGGATTCTGGCTCTCCATTATCTGTGTATTGCTTGGAAAGACCAAAATCAATTAGAAAACTATTCCCCTCTTTGTCTAGCATCACATTCTTGGGTTTCAAATCAAGATGCAACATTTTGTGTGAATGCATATATTGAATTGCACCGCCAATATCTTTTAAGATTGAAATTGCCTTATTCTCTGAAATACCATTATTTCGAAGAATATAGTCATCAAGACTTTCACCATCTATATACTGCATTACATAATAGGTCGTATTGTTCTCATCAAATACTTCCAACACTTTCACTATGTTTGGGTGATCTAAGTGGGAAAGGTTCTCTGCTTCTTTCCTGAACTTTTGCCTATAATTTATAAACAAACTACCGCTAGATCCCTCGATACTACCGCCGTCATCAGCGCGACTATTCATTTCACTCATGAAGAACTCTTTGATGGCCACATTTACAGTGGTGTCCATCTGTCCGAGTTTTCCCATCATGGTCAATTTGGTAGTAGCAAGATATGTTATTCCAAAGCTACCTTGTCCCAACGATTTTACTATCGTATATTTTCCATTTTGAAGAGTTGTTCCTATTCTTAATTCTGTAGCCATAATTCTTAAGACATCCTTTCAAATTCTTATTCAAACTATTTACTGTTAGCTAACTGTTTCCAGTATGCCGCTTCTTCAAGATTTTTTTTAGTACCAATTCCCTTTTCATACATCTCTGCGACAGAAAGTTGAGCTAATTTAAATCCCTGTTTCGCAGCCTTCAGACACCAATAGAATGCTTGTACTGAGTCTTGTTTAGTCCCATGTCCATTCATATACAACACTCCCAAGTTATGTTGCGCATCAGCGAGTCCTTGTTCGGCAGCTTTTTTTGTCCAATAGTATGCCTTTTTATAGTCCTTCGTTACCCCTATACCTTGATAATAGAATAAACCAACTTGTTTTTGAGTTTCTACCTCATCAAGTATGGTGGCTGATTTCATATACCACTTAAAGGCTTCTTGATAATTCTTCTCAACGCCCCATCCATTGTAATAGAGGAGTCCCAAATCACAAAATGCGTTAGCCTCTCCTTGCAAAGCTGCCTTATGATACCAATAAAATGCCTTGTCAAAATCCTGTTTGACATGTAAACCATTTAGATAAAGAGCTCCTAGTGCAAATTCAGCGAAGGGATTAGCCTGCTCAGCTGCCTTTGAATACCATTCATAAGCACCTTGATAATCCCCTTCATCAAAGAGTGTCTGGGCTTTATCTACCCATGCTTTTATTATGTCTGCATCAACAGATGTTTGTCCAAATATAGGAACGTTCATGCAGATGAGCATTGAAAATATCTGAAATATTATTTGTTTCATACTTATTATTTTGTTTTCAAAACAGGTCTTATATAATTATGGCCTGTGAGAAGATTGTACATTATATCGTAATTATATGAGTTGAAATAGAGATAGTAAAAACATTTGTACTTTGACGCTTTAGATGCTGACCAATAGTATGTATTACTGTTTCCCGTAGAAGGAAGGAATATGCTATTCCCATTTCGACCAATCACACGGTAGCCAACAACTCCGTTTATGTCTACCCAATGCCATTCGCATTTATCAATCAATTCCTTCCATTGTTTCCTTGTAGGAAGCATGCTTTTACCATTAGATAGCTTATTTGCAATATCTAAGTCAGAGTTTGAAATGCTCTCAGGAATCGTGTTCCAGTTAAGATTGTCATTACTTGCAATTGCTGAATATCTATCACCAAGCTCCAATCTGTCATTTGCTCCAACATTTTTGCTGGCCCACTTAACACTTAATCCTAAATCCACATAATCTTCATCAGAAATCAATTCGTATCTAGTTGGTTCTGCTATAACAACATCTTCCGTATCTGCGTTTCCTGAGTCCTCGCCTTCGATGCTTCCCTCATGATGAGACATTTCTGAAGCAATTACATTTTGAGATTCTTCAATAATAATTTCTTCTTTAGACACTTCTATATCCTGTTCTGCATATACCGTTGCTTCATCATCGATGTCATCTTTGACAATATCGTTGTTACTACTTTCCTTTGTATAATAACTATCTATTGCTTCAATGAAAGCAGATACTGATGGAGTACGACGTTTTGCACTTGGCATCATCGCGTCAATAATTATATCTTGAAGCTTCTGAGACACACCGTGCTTATTCATGATTTCTCCTAACAGTTCTTCGTCTTCCAAGATGTCAGATGCAGGTGGAGGAGTCTCACTTGTTAACATCTTGAACAATGTTCCACCAAGCGCATAAACATCTATCGTTGGTCTAAATGAATTTTGTGCAGAAGCTCTTTTCCCTTGTTCCAATGGGGCATATCCTTCTGTACCAAGCCCTATCGTGGTTGATGTGTCTGGCTGGCCTTCGTCACTATAATGCTTACTAAGACCAAAGTCAATAAGAAAGATGTGTCCATCACTCTTACGTCTCATAATATTCCCAGGTTTCAGGTCAAGATGAAGCATTTTATGCTTTTCATGCATGTAACGAAGAGCACCTGCAACATCTTGAATAATTGATATTGCATCAGATTCATTTAGTGGTTTCCCTTTCATATAATGCGTGACATCCTCACCATCTATGAAATCCATTACATAGTAGAAGGTGTTGTTTGCTTCTATAAAATCCATCACATGTACAATGTTAGGATGATCCATGACCGCCAAACGCTCTGCTTCCTTACGGAACTTTTTCGCATAATTATATGCTAAACAGCCTTCAGAAAGGCCAGAAATAGAACCATCTTCATCACGCTGGTTAATTTCGCGCATAAAGAATTCCTTTATAGCGATAGGATGAGGTAATTCTACTTCCACTTCACCAAATGCACCTTTGGCTTTGGTATAACCTTTTGCTTTATATGTTACGCCAAATGTCCCTTGTCCCAATACACTTTCAATAACGTATTGGATGCTATTTCCACTTAGTTTTGAACCTTGTTTTAACGTCATACCGATTTCTTAATTAAAAGAGTGAATGATGAAATAATTGATAATCCAAGAGATAAGAGAAAGTATGCGCCAGTTACACTTCCATTCCATATAGGAAGCAAGCAACTATTTACAAGGCAGGCTATTGTGGAGATAATTGTTATCAATCTCCATTTTTGAGAGGTTATTTTATTTCTTGCATTGAACAAATAATACACACAAAGCAATGCTGCAAAGAAATAAAGCCCAGACAAAAGCCTACCATCAGAATCCAAATCGCTTTCACGGCTTTGAGTTAACATAAACCATGCGAAACTGATTTCTAAAATTAAGACGAATACTGACCACCATCTATATGATATGCCATTCTTTTCTTCATGAATAGGCTTTGTAATTTCTGAATTTGAGAATTTCCTCTGATTCTCCTTTTCTTTAATAAGATCCGGAACCTCATAAAAAGGACCATTCAAATACTGACTCAGCCCAGGTACTATTTGGATGATCTGTTTTTCTATAACATCAACATTTCCAACAATATTTCCTCCGCTCATTCCATCAATCCATAGGTCGTTATATATAACACCTGCATTATCATATAATGTGATTTTGAGTTTGGCAGAAGAAAAAGACCCCGGATTAAAATGCTCTACTGGCTCTTCACGTATTTCCAACTTAAGAGCTTGTAAGGCATTTAAGAAATGCTTATACTTTTCCTGTGTCATTGGAATCATTTCGCGTGTTGATTCCTGAGTTACATTAGGATTGACCTCGTAAGGTGTGACTGTTGTGACGAAAGCCCCTGTGTAACGTGGTGGGAACAAGGAATAAGGCCAATATTCTATTCTAACCTTTCCTGTGTCAGGTTTGATTTGCAAGATTTTCTTAATCTTTTCTTTTGGAGAGACATTTTCTTTCTTTCCTCCCCCTTCAATTGGCGTATTCAAAAATTCATTGAGATGCGGAATTATTTTCTCCAACTGTTCATTTATAGCCAGTGTTTCCCCTACGATATTACCAAACTGGTTTCCCCATCCTCCAATCCAATATTTTGCATATATAGAATTGTTATCATCATAAAGGGTTATTGTTAACTTGGCTGCATCTTCACTAGCTTCCAGATATTCTGGATTTTCTTTACCTCGCACCTTAAGATGGAGTGTAGTTAAAGATGTCAGGAACTTGGAAAACGCCTTCCTGCTAAGATCCCATCTTGATTTTTTCAAGCCACTTCTAATTTGTATCTCGTCTCTTTTAATTGTTGCCTCATACATCCCAACAGATGGAAATGATGGAAGAAAGGATATTTCAACTTTTTTTGTTAAGGGACTTATTTCGAAAAGTTCAGATTCAACATTCTTCACTTTCCCTTCGCTTTTCCCATCAGCCACCTCAACATCTATAATTGTTGCCTCCTCTTCAAAAGAATTCAAGAATTCTTCCACTGTTTGGTATCTGTCTTTCTTAGCTGGAGCCATCGCTTTTGCAACAGATGCAGATAATCTATCGGAAATTCTATGTTCCTGTAACTCATAGAGAGGAAAGCCGTCATTCAATATATCGGATGCTTCTGGTGGACGAATACCAGTTAACATCTTGAACATGGTTCCACCAAGGGCATAGACATCCATCGTAACAGGAAACCCTTTCCCTTCTCGATAGTTTGCTTGTTCAATGGGGGCATAACCTGGTGTACCTGCACCAACCTTCGTACTTGACTCTGGCTCGCCTTTAGAATCGTATTGTTTTGAGAGGCCAAAATCGATAAGGTAAATCTTCTCTTCTTTGTCCATCATCACATTTTTGGGTTTCAAGTCAAGATGAAGCATCTTATTAGAATGCATATATTGGACAGCTGTTCCAATTTCCTTTATAATGGATATAGCCTTATTATCTTTTATGCCATTATGTTGTGATATATAGTCATCAAGAGTTTTCCCATCTATATACTGCATCACATAGTAGGTCGTGTTGTTTTCGTCAAAGACATCAAGCACTTTAACAATATTGGGATGGTCCAATTTAGAAAGATTTTCTGCCTCTTTCTTAAACTTCTGCCTATAATTGGAGAACAAGCTGCCATTTGACCCTTCAATAGAACTTCCGTCTTTGGAACGAGAATTCATTTCACTCATAAAGAACTCCTTGATGGCTACATTCACAGTGGTATCCATCTGCCCAAGTTTTCCCATCATGGTCAATTTAGTTGTAGCAAGATAGGTTATTCCAAAACTACCTTGACCCAACGACTTGACTATCGTATATCTCCCTGTCTGGAGGGTTGTTCCTATATTTAATGCTGACATGTTAATAACATTACTTTTTTCTTATAATATCAACTGAACCACATTTATATGTTTTTGTTCTCTCCACTGTTTGACTAAAGTCTCCGCCGTCATAGTAGCAAGGGACCTCATAGGAATATTCCCATTCGAACTTTTCTCCTTTTCTAACAATGCATACATCAGAGACAATCTTTTCTCCAATGTCTTCAAGAAAATTATAGTCACATTTCAAGTTTAAATCATTTACGCCAAAAATCTTCGTAGCATCATTTTCTGTTATGCTACTTGATTTTTTCAAATCTAAATCATACAATATATTGTCTCCATTAGAATTATAAAGTATATAACGATAAGACATAAATACTACATGGCAATTATTTGCTTTTGTAGAAAAAATGTGATTCCCATTCCAATTATAGCAAACTAAATATTGAGGGCTATACCATCTAATTCCAAATAGGGTGCGTCTATGTCCCCAAATTATTATGAAATAAGAAGGGAAAAAATAGAATTGCAAGGGGTAGTAATCATTTTCTAAATAGGTAACATTTAAATTGCTCATTTTGAAAGATTTCTTTTCGTTAGATTTAAATTCTGCAAGCAAATCACTAGGAAACAATTCTTTCCTTTGTGTATAATCCTTGTATAATTCTATAAGATAATCTGCAGCTAATTCATATTGGTTGTCATTACACAAAATATAGATATATGCTAAACGAGCAGGAATGTTCCTGTAGTTATTTGCTATCGCTGTAACTATTTTTTCTTTAAATTTTTCGTAATTTCCTTCTTTTAGATAGATTATGGATTCTAAATAAGGAGCATCTATTAATTGGCATAATTTCTCTTCTATTGAATCGATTCTTTCTAACAAATAATGCATATCATCTTTCGGAACAATTGTTTTCTTCAATTGTTCAATGATAAAATCTGTTCCTTTTTCTGCAACTATAGTCGTAAACAAATCTGGCATAATCGTTGTTCTTATCAGGATTTATTATACACTTTCTATATTTATATCCTTTATATCGAACCACTAAAACAAATCTTTTAATGCATCACTAGCTCTTTCATAGCCTAACTCTTTAGCTTTTGACAAATAATGTTTTGCCTTAACTTTGTCAACGGGGAGGCCGTTTTCGCCATTATAGTACATAATGCCAAGATCGAAGGTTGCTAATGGATCTTTACGACTTGCCCCTAATTCGAGATATTTTATGCCCTCTTTATCGTTCTTCTTATATCCTTCACGTCCTTCAAAATATGCAAAAGCTATATCAACACACGCCTCACCGTGACCGTTTTCAACAGCATAGTTAAACCATTTGTAGGCTTCTTTCATATCTTTTGGTATTTTCTCAAAACCATCTTTATAAATATGGCCTAAACTGTGCTGCGCATCGTAAGACCCATTATTCGCTGCTGTTTTTAACCAATAAATATATTTGTCAAAACTCTGTTTTACACCATCTCCGTAATAAAAAAGTCCAGATAACGTTCGTTGAGATTCAACGATGCAATAAACTTCATAAGATGCATCCCTATACTGACGGCTCGCTTCCTCTATATCTTTTCCCTCCCAAGGAATCCTGTTGAGGTTCGCACATTTGTTTATCCAGAAGAAAGCCTTTACAGAGTCCTTTTCAATATCTTCTCCCCATATATACGACATACCAGTCCAATACATACCCTCTGCAGAACCAAGATTAGCCGCTTTATTATACCACTTTAGTGCTTCTTTAGTATTTTTGTGTAACCCATCACTTAACTCATAAAATTGTGCTATGAGGCAATAAGTTCTCCTTATATCGTATGTGTCCCTTGCATGCTCTAGTTTATCCATTAGCATATTTATGCACTTGATTGAATCTCGATTTGCGCCATATTTCCCACGATAATAATTACTGAAAAATGAAGCCGCGGAAAATTTTTTCTTTTTTTCTGCCTTTTCAAACCATTGGAGTGCGACAATTGTATCAGCAGAAACTCCATTTCCATACAAATAGGCGTATCCTAAACTTCTCATGCCACCATAATTACCTTGATCTGCTGATTTCTTATATAATTCGAGAGCCTTAACGGTATCTGCTTTTACTCCATCACCAGATAAATAAAAATCTCCAAGTGTATTGATCGCATCTGTGTTGTTTTGCTCAACTGCCTTGTTTAACCAAGAGAGAGCTTTTGTGAAATCTTGTCTAACCCCTTCTGCCACGGTATAACAATGCGCAACACGGATTTGTGCGCTATCAAATCCTTGTTCAGCAGATCTTATATACCATTTGAATGCCTCATCGTAATTTATAGAAACTCCTCTTCCATAGTGATGGCAATCTCCTAGCCAATATTGAGCTAACTTATCACCATTTGTTGCAGCTTTTACCAATTCAGGACTATAATCCTGATTGTAATTCCTTCGATTGAAGAAGAATAAAAGAACGAAAAAAATTAGACCAAGACCACCAATGACAGGAAGATATATTTTCTTTGGTAGTTTCCTTACATAATTGCATTTCCTTTCCGGTGTAATACTTCCATCGTGAATTTGATTCTTTGTAGAAACGTTTTGTTGCCAATCTGTTTGATCCTCCACATCAATCACTGGAACACCTTCATTATCACCTTTCAAATTGGAAAGAAAAGCAGAGACGTTTTGTGTTCTTTCTTTAACACTTGGTGACATAGCATGCAAAATAGCAGAGACAATAGCCTCATTTTTAATTACTTTTTCAAGTTCATCCTTAATAATGTCTTTGTCTGAAACAAGCTCATCAGCAGAGGGAGGGATGTTACCTGTCAGCAATTTGTAAAATGTTGCTCCCAACGAATAAATATCAAGAGTTCTTTTAAATTGTTTAACGGATTTTATATTAGCCTGTTCGATTGGTGCATAACCAGGAGTTCCTAAACCTACACTCGTAGAAGTTTCAGGCACACCATCTTCACTATAATGCTTGCTAAGTCCAAAATCTATCAAAAAAAGATGACCGTCACTATTACGGCGCATAATATTGCCTGGTTTAAGGTCAAGATGAAGCATATGCTTCTCTTCATGCATATATTGAAGAGCTTTAGCCACTTCTGAAATCGTATCAGTAGCTTCTTTCTCACTCATTTTATGATGCTTAAGATAATCATTAAGATTCTCGCCATCAATATAGTCCATCACATAGTAGTAGGTATTGTTGGCACTGATAAAGTCAATAACCCTCACTATGTTAGGATGGTTCATTGATGCAAGATTCTCTGCTTCTTTTTTAAACTTCTGTGCATAATTGTATGAAAGACTACCTTCAGACATACCAGTAATTGAGCCTGACTCGTCTCGTTCATTTACTTCTTTCATGAAGAACTCTTTGATGGCCTTCGGAGTATTGGTTTCAACAAGTTCTTGGCTGAACTTCCCTTTTATTACAGTAAAGGCTTTCGCCTTGTATGTTATACCAAAACTTCCTTGTCCTAAAACGGCCTCAATTCGATAAATCAGGTTATCACTATGAAGTTCCTGACCAATATTTAATGTAGATTTCGCCATATATCTATTTTTATTGTTCGTGAATTGAAATTTGCAGCAACTGTGCCACCTCATTAATGCTTTGTGGCCTCGCATTCCGATTAGGCTGCATCATTGCAGTAATGGTCTTTGCCATGCCATTTGAAACATCTTCAGGGAATGATGGCAATCCTTCAGCAAGTATTTCATCAGTCTGAGGTGGTTTGCAGCCAGTCAAGAGATTAAATAGTGTAGCCCCCAGAGCATAAATGTCTGTCCAAGCACCTATGTTTTTAGTGTTATTGCTTATTTGTTCGGGTGGCGCAAATCCGGAAGTATATGCCATCGCTGAAGAAGATGTAAGAGTTTTCCCTTCCTTGTCTTCATATTGCTTCGATGCACCAAAATCTATCAACACCAAAGATTTGCCATTCCTTAACATTAAGTTGGCAGGCTTGATGTCAAGATGCCAAATCTTTTCGTTATGTACAGCGTTTAATGCACTTAATAGCCCAGGAAGTAGCGTTATTATATAACTCTCTGAAAGACGAGTTTTTTGTTTTAAAATAGATGCAAGGCTATCACCAGGAATATAGTCCATAGAATAATAAGCCGTTCCATTTTCTTCAAAACAATCATATACCCGAATAATATTTGGACAATGAAATGCCTGTAATCTCTTTGCTTCTTTGATGAATTTCTTTTTCAGACCTTCAAAAGTCGTTCTATTGGTCTCAATAC
>ERZ842401.7329-NODE-7329-length-11340-cov-3.061852_pt1 | contig 11340 bp, 7 predicted proteins | sample MGYA00521270_ERZ842401 | MGnify/ENA primary metagenome ERZ842401 (study PRJEB31892, sample SAMEA3878208) | bioreactor metagenome | biome: Moose rumen | place: Sweden | collected 2011-10 | study: EMG produced TPA metagenomics assembly of the PRJEB12797 data set... | reverse complement strand
ACTTTGATAATTTGACCTTTCATGTCATCAGTAATAGCAAGTGAGAAATCAACATTTTTTGATATTTCACAGTTTATTTTTTTGGCTCTTCCATCTTTAATCGCCTGATTCAATTCTTCAATTGTTTGGGGTTCGTATTCTCCAATAGTATAATAAACTCCTGCTATACCAGACATAGAATCACTTATGGGTGTGTTTGGTTTTGTTGGGGTTGGTTTAAGAGTTGTTTTGAATGAGTCTTGCCCCTCAATAAGAGTAAACTCTGTCGGCGCAGTTTTATCCAGTTGGTAATAAAAAGCCTCTACTGAATCATTTACTTTTCTGATTGAATCAGAATGGACAGCCCACAATTTTACGTAATACTTGCCTTCTGGTAATTCCTCTCCATTATTCCACTTAGCTGCATCTTTGTACGTTCCCCAATCTTCTTCATTAACTTCAGAAGTTTTATAGTAAATTGTTGCACCTTCCATAGTGCTGATGTTCCATTCATCAACAGAACGATACCATTTGCTACGGTCGGGAGTTACCACATTTAACCAAGGTGCAGAATCATCTGTTGTGATTTGTGGAGAAGAAGCAGGTCGTATATTTCCAGCTTTATCCACAGCGTAAACAGTAATGTTCTTTGCATCTTCCAAATTGGAAAGCTGAATAGAAAAATCCACTTTGCCATCTCTATCAGTAGTTACATCAACTTTTTTAGCAGATTGTTCCAAGTCTTCAAGTGAATCAATTTCTCCCCCCTCCGTTGTATAATATACAGCAGCTATTCCAGAAGCGGCAGAAGGATTAGCATCTTCAATTTTCTGTGCTGGTTTAATTGCAAGGTTTTCTTCAATCAAATTAAACTCATTGGGCTTAGTTCTGTCATAACGATACAATACTGCATCATGTTCGTATACTATTGGTTCAGTATCAGAAGAAACAGCCCAGAACTTAATATAACGCTCACCTTCTGGTAATTGCTCTCCATTATTCCATTTAAGTGCATCTTTGTATATTCCCCAGTCTTTTTCGTTAGTTTCTGAGGTTTTATAATAGACAGTTGCACCATCAACAGCACCTATTTTCCAGCCATCAATGGAATTAGACCACTTATCTTGTAATGGTATATCTACATCTAACTCATATGTAGGGGCATTTGTTGTTATCTGTGGTGAAGAGACACTCCGAATATTCCCTGCCTTATCCACTGCATAAACAGTAATGTTCTTTGCATCTTCCAAACTGGAAAGCTGAATAGAAAAATTTACTTTGCCATCTTTATCGGTAATTATATCAACTTTTTCAGCGGATTGTTCCAGTTCTTCAAGCAGACCGATTTCTTCTCTGTTTGTTGTATAATATACAGCAGCTATTCCAGAAGCATTTGTGGAATTAGCATCTTCAATTGCCTGTGTGGGTTTAATTGTAAGATTTTCTTCAATCAAATCAAAATCACTCGGCTCAGTGGTATCATAACGATACAGTATTGCCTCATTTTCATACACAGTCATTTCAGCATCAGAAGTGACAGCCCAGAATTTGATATAATGCTCTCCTTCTTTAATCTGCACATCGCTGTTCCAAATTTGTCCAGCCGTATATTCTCCCCAATCTGAAAGATTATCGTCATTGATAGCGTAATAAATTACGGTATCATTATCTGCGTTAATTTTCCATTCTGCAGTAGAATTACACCATTCTTGTGAATTCGGGATACTAACTGTCGGTACAGATTTTCCATCTTCTGCTACAGCAATAAATCCACCCATTGCAATCGGGTTCATTGCAATTGCTACCGCAGAAATTCCAGCCAAAATTCTTTTTAAGAGCCTCATTCCTTTACTCCTTTCTTGTTCACATATGCGTAGTTATTCCCATTAAAAATAGAGTGCATATAAAAAGAAAAACATGTTAATGAGAGAAATATAACGGATAAATTATGATGCATTCCAAGTAGTCTAGATGAGATTATCAACATAATTACATTGAATATCATTAAAACATCAAACACCTTAGCTTTTGCATTCTTGAAAAAGTTGAAAATTCCAAGGAGTTTATATTTTTTGAATCCATCTTTTTTTCTTTGGTTACTAAGTAGCACAATAAAAATCAAGCCTAATATTAAACCACTCCAAAAAAGTGTACCCACAGCATATGCAAAAATAAGCTGCAATTTCGTGCCATGAAAGCTGGACAGAGGAATCAATAAAAAGGAAAAAGAGGAAATCGCAAATGAAAATATGCTGATTATAATATATGAATTGAAACTTTTAATTTTCAAATATATCCTCCTATTTGTATTTTTTGTAAACTTAATGATGGTTAGACCGACAAAAGTACTTTTTCGGGGAAATGAGATTCTAAAAAGCCCTATCTTGTGTGCTTGCAAATCGGTAAAAATCAGAAAACAGGCTTTTGTCAGGCAAACCAATGATAACAATTCCAAAACTTACTGTTCCTTATTAATATCTTTTAAAGCATTATAAGTATTTCCATTTTTATACACTTTGTTTATTGTGCCTGTTCGACCTGGTCTTACATATTTTTTCAAACTAAATGTAATCCCTGTTCCTAATGCACCCAAAGATACAAATAAAAAAATCCATGCTAATACAATAAATACAAACGAATTATAACTAATATTGTAATCAATTATGATATTTTCTAATTTTCCAGAAATAAAAGCAACCACAATCAAAACAGTAAGAACTAAAATAGAAGCTAGCAATGCTTTTATTCCTGGAAATAAAATATATTTCAGAATTTTTATGAAATCCTCATTATCTTTCAATTTTTTTATTCTATCTAGTACGCTCATAATTTCTCCTTAGTCAGTTAGGCTTTGTTCAATAGAATCTAAATTTTCTTGTATTTCATGCTTGCATTCTGCCATTTGTATATCATAAGATTCAGAGCTGATATCTGTTCTTTCTTGAATCATTTTCTGAGAAATTTCAGCAATTCTTTCATCATCATTAAGTTCTTTTGCCAATCTTTTTACAAGATATATATATTCATTTTTTTCTCTATTTTCAAGCAAAAAGCTATAACACTCATAAAGAGAACTTTTATTTACTGCATTGTTAATTTGTTGCGCAAACATATACCCTGTGCTTTCCAGACTTTCAAAACTTTCAGCAATATATTTAATACTTTTATAAAATTCGTTTGTATCAATGTTCATAACAAGGGTGTCAATACAACTATTGATAAAGTCAGTATCTTCTGAATAACTAATAAGTCCTATTAATTTTTGTGTTTCTTCATATTGGATTCCTATATTTTGGTCAGAAAAGAACTCAAATATCCTATCATAAATGTTCTGCTTTTCGTTTTCACCAGAAACTTGCATTTGTTCTACTGCTGCATCAAAAAGTGAATCCATTTTAGAAGGATGATAATTATCAATAATTGTGTCTATTTTACGCTCTGCAAAATAATTCCCCATTGGTCTCAAAAAAAAGAAACATAGCATAAACTCTAAAATTAATAAAGCAAGCATTACTCCAAATACACCAAAGGAAACTTTTACCCTTATATCTTCCGTTTTGATAATATTTGGTGATGAACCTTTTGCGATTAATATATCATGTATTAATCCTTTACGCCTATCACCATAGGAATGATAATAATTTTCAGAGTCATTGATATAATCATCTGTTCGAATGTGGGTACATTTTTTTATAATTGCTTCAAGCTGTTGGTGATAATGACATGACGAAAATGACAAATCTCTATCAAAATAGGCTTTATCGGTTAGCATATATTCACGGTAAAAATCATAAGACCCACCGTCTTTTTTTTCTTTGGCGAAGTTTGGAAACGAGGTATATAGTTCAAAAAAATTTAAACATTCCCAAAAAGTAGCACCAAATGAAAAAATATCACTTTCTATTGTCATTTTTCCTTTACGAGAATTTGAAATACTAAATGGAAATCTTGAACCATTTTCCGCTTCTACATAACATTCTGGAGCAGCATAACCTAGCGTACCGTACTGAAACATACGCTCAATTTTTTCTTCGGTATTATAATCTGCTGGACTTAACTTGTTATTTACAATATTTTCATCTGATAAATACTCAGAACGCCCAAAATCAATCAATACAACTTCTCTGCCATATCTTGTAATCATAATATTATCTGGTTTTATATCAAGATGTAAAATATGATGTTCTTCTGTTATATATCTTAAAATTTCACATAACTTTATCATAAAGCCATACATTTCATCTTGAAATTGTATTATTTTATTATAGTCATTCTGATATTGGTCTAATATTCTTTCACGTTTTTCTGGTTCAAATTCATGAAATCCTCGACGACGTTTCAAATTATTCCCAATATCCACCACATCTGTAAGATTCCAGTACTCGTCACGACAGTACTCTTCTAACGACCAACCATCTACAAATTCTTCAATTACACAGAAATATTCGGAATTATCAATAATTAAAGGATGCCCTTCTTTATCAAGATGATGTTTATCTTCATGAAAAAATTCCCCTAAATCTTCAACGACATCATAAATTCTTACGACAGAACGGCAATCTTGTAATTCATTGAAAATCCTAAGTTCGTTATTCTTGAAACGCTCTAGTACGTTCAATGTTGTATTTTTATCTTCTCCATACCCTATTATGATGGACTTTCTTTTGAATTTTAGAACACAAGCAAGTTTGTTAGTTCCATCTCTTGAGATTTTTAATCCCTTATACACAATACTTTCTGTACCAGCAGCAATATATCCATCCTTTGAAAGACCATATCTTGTATCAATACGATAATCGTACTCCATACCCTTTATAATTTCAGTTGCCATGTTGATCGTTTTCCTTTATTATGAGATTGTAAATCGTATTAGGATTAGACTCATCAGTTTTGATTAAAGTAATTTTTTCATTTTCTGTTTTGGATGATGGCTGACCTGATGTAGCATCAGCAATAGTTGGTGAACCCATTATTCTTCCTCCTGCGACTGTATCAGAGAACGATTATATTCAGCAAGCTGTTCATCTAATTCGCTGTATGTAGAACGAATACATTTCATGCTTTCACTGATTTCGCTTAAAGTTCCTGCAATATCTTGTATCTTTTCAAGAATATTATCTGCTTCGTCTTTGTAGGCATCTGCACCCACACCACGATACAGAGTCAGTAAGTCGCTATTAATTCTTCTGAATTCTTCCTTGATACTGTTGAATTCTTTAACAGCTTCAGCACTTTGTGTTTCGAATTCGGCAATCTTAGTTGTATCTGCTGAAACGAAATTTTTATTTACTACCACATCACTCATCAAAATCCCTCCTAATCAAATTTGATGAATTTTACTTTTTTCAGAGAATCTGCTTCAACATTGTAAAAATATCCATCACCAAGTTCACAGTTCGCATATTCTTCCTTCAATTCTTTGGCATCTCTGTCACCGAATACACTGGTTTTACCCCTGTCACTTACAAAATCGGCAATATTATCAAGAAGAAAAGCTACCTTTATTGTGCTATTAAAAACTTCACGCATATTAATATCCGTTATCTTTTGGACATCTGAAAAGATAAATATATAGTCCTCATCTTCAGCCAAATCTACCAACTGTGGTAAAATATTTGTGATAAAACTTTCAGCAATTCCATATTTCACATAGGTATACATAGATTTGCTTTGAATCACAAACACTGTCGGTTTCTTTCCATCACAATTTCCGTCATACCCTTCACCAGCATAATCATAATCATTAGGATATATTTTGCGTAAGTTGTCGTCATATCCATCTCCTGCTGGATCAAGATTAATATACTTTTCATGAATCAACTTATAAAATTGTTGTATTGGTGACAGTTTCATTTTATTTATGTGTTCAAATTGGAAAATTCTTCTGCCGCTTACAATTTTTCCTTCATAACGGCTATATAAATCACTTAACTGATTTCTGCCATCATCAAAAAGTACAATCTGATAATCCGGACGTTGTCCCATTATTTCAGATAACAGTACATTAAGCAAATTTGTTTTTCCATATTCCTTTTTGCCATAAATAGCAATAACTCTTGAATTTTCAAAATCAACTTTTACAGGCTTAAATTCTACATAATCAAGACCAACACAAACAGAGGGAGCAAATTGCATATTTGAATTAGGAACAGGCTTGTTTGAAGGTGCTTTAACAAACGGACATTCTTTACAGAATTTTTTGCATGGAACACCATCTGTATTTTTTGTGGATTGTACATCATTATTCTGTAAGCGGTCTTCAAATTTAGTATAAATAAGTTCCTGCGGAAATCTTACATATTTTTGTACTTGCTTCTTATATTTTTCTTCTTTAAAGTCAAATTTTTCATGTACCCTTTGCAAAAAGTCTGAATCTTTGATAGCATCTGCAAGAAGTATCTGTACTTCATAAGGTTTATTCATATTGAATGTGCCAGTCACATTTTTAAGTTTTTCCGTCACATTTGCATAACCTCTTCCGGCAGTCATTGCAACTTCATCGACTTTTGTTCCGAAAATTTCAGAACATTTATCTGGTGACATATTTAACACAACTTTCTGTTCAAACGAAAGAAGAAATCTATTTATTCCTTTTGTGTCTGTTGCTGTAAAAACGATACTGATTCCTCTCGAACGCCCATCTCTTGCCAAGCGTGCAAACTTTTCATGGTAGGCAGAATATCTTCCTTCATCTATAAAGGCATTTAAATTTTCAATGATAAATGTTGTATGTGGGATATTTTCTCCCTCACCAGACTGAAAATTTGAACTTCCTAAAGACCTAATATTATCTTTCAGAATGGTTTCAATAATTTTGAAAATACGTTTCACATATTCTTCATTTGAATTATCATAGTAAGCTGAAACGAGGGGAAAATTTTCATAATCTCGTAACGCACCACTAAAATCAAGAATAAAAATCTGTTCGGTTTTATCATTACATTTTTTGTGAAGACAATTTATCAATAGCTTTACAAGATTCGTCTTTCCACTCATGGAAGAACCAAAAACAGCTATATTTGATTTTACCAAATCAATCTCAAAATTATCTTGTCTCTGAATTTCAGGAATGTCGTATATTCCTAAAACAGCTTTAATTTGGACATTTTGGCTCATTTTCAGTCCTCCCATTTATTGAGTTCTATGCTATCATTTATTTCAGAACTAAGTGGCTGTTGAAAGATTTTTTCAGGACAATCAAAATCATCCGCTAATGCAACAATCTGATCTACAATGTGCTTTAATTGAGTATCTTCTGGTGATACGTCTTTATTTCGCTTCACAATAGCTTCATTATCATCATCTGATTTATAAAATTTCGTATCAACCTGTCCCGTTGTGTGGACAAGAGAAATTTCAACAGTTGGCTCAATACTCATATTTCTATTCGCACCAGTATAGGCAGATTGAAAATACTCATATCGGCTTCCCGTTCCAACCAGTATATACGCTCTTCCGTGTCCTGGCATTGTTGCAGCGGCAGCATCAGTAGTTCCAAGCATTTCCTTAGATGCCTGTTTAGTTGCGACTTTCAAGCATATTTTTGATTTTGTATTAACTCTAATATCATCATTGATAGCCCCTTCAATATTCTGAGAAATTAAAATAATGTGCAAACCAAGTGTACGTCCTACACGAGCGATTGTCGTAATTTCTGCAATAAAATCAATATCGCCAGATTCACTTGAAAATCTTTTTAACTCAGTAAATTCATCGACAACAAGCACCAAATGAGATAAAGGCTTCAATTCTGTAATATCACTGTCATCTTCTATAAATCTGATTTGCTTTTCATTTCTTCCCTTTTTTATTTCTTCAATGAGTTCCCTACGTTTTGTAGCTTTGTCAGGATTATTTTTCCAATCATGGATATTTTTTATTTTTCGATAAACACGCATATAGGCATCTGTATTATCAACGCCCAATTGAGATAAAATAATTTGTCTTTTTTTGATTTCAGCATTGAGGGAAGTTAAAAAGCGTTTCAGCATATATGTAGCAGAAATTCCCTCACTTTCGCCTGCTGTGTTGGTTACGGTTCCAACACAGTGTGGCAGACTACCAAGACGATCAGAAAATCCGCCCCCCTTCATGTCAACAAGCAATAAGTTCAGTTCCATAGGTGAAAACTTTACACATAATCCAATCAGATAAGTAATAATGGTTTCTGATTTGCCTGAACCCGTTGTACCGGCAACGAGCATATGTGGTCCATCAAAATTTTCATGCAAATTAAGATATGTAATCCCATGTTCGTTTTTCCCCATCGCTACTCTCATACTGCGCGTTACATCATTTGATTTGACATCTTTCCAATTTTCACGGATTTTCTCCTTCAAATCATCACTTTGCAGAACTGTTTTAGACCACTTAAATCCTTCCTCATATAACTCAAACAAAGTAACTAAAGCAGGAACTTTACTATTTTCAGCAATTCGAGTGTAATAGATAGAACTCAATTGCCTAAAAGCAAGTTCAAATCCACTAATTGAAGAACCAAAAATCATATCATTCTCAAAATCAGTATATTCAATAATATGTTCTGAGCTGGCAGAATCATCGGATTGCAATGCTTTCAATGTGTCATGGCTCAAAAGATTATATCGATTACTAATTTTTCCAGCATTATTGATAGTATCCAATTCCACAATACTGCCACAATACTTCGGAAGAAGACCTTCATTTCGTGACACGAAAACAAATGTTAATCCTAAGGAATTAATATAATTTTCACCTTCTTTTGGAACTTCGGGAATAAATTTTGAAAAGGCTGTACCTTTTATATCATAGTCACAAAGAAAGAAACAAATAATTTGAGTTAATTTTTCATCTGTTGCATCATTTTCATCTGATTTTGACTTTGAGCGTTCGAACATAATGGATTGCAAAGCACTAAATACAGTTCCAGCACTCTCTTCATCAAAAACAAACTGAGAAAGATTATCAAACAATTCATTTGTATGAGGTAAAAACATATAGTTTTCTGCTATTTTTCGTTGTTTCTCTGGGTCACTTTCTTTATCAAAAAAGAACACCATCTGCAAATCTTCAGGAGAATGATAGAATGCAAGTTCAAAAGCAAGATGCCTAATAAAATTTAAAGCCCATTCATTTTTCGATTTACTCTCATTATTAGCTTTATTTTCATTGTTTACTGATGGGATATCCTCAATTTTTTGACTGGGAATAACCCCTAATGTTCCAATGTTTTTTAAATCTACAAGAAGAGGTGGTTTTTTTTCATTTTCTTTCGCATTTTTAAAATCATTGCGAAGATATTTAAATCCAATACGAGTACGTTTTCCGTTTTCAATGACATCCTGTGTCGTTGCAAATACATTTTGCAATTCTGTTAGCAAAAACACATTCTGTACATCAGATAAATTTGACTCCGATTTATTTAGAAGCAAGTTTCTTATGTTTGACAAAAAAGTATCCAATATTCCTTTTTTGGCTTGCGGTAAAAATATCTCAATTCTTGGGAAATCACTATCCTCTAAATCATCCTGAGATACAATCATATCTTTTTTAGTTTCCACCAAATGATAGCGTACATCATAAAAAATATCATCTTTTTCTTCAGCGTTTATTTTGAATAATGGTTTTACTTTATCAGAAAAACCTAACGAAATTCGCATGAAATCATTATCGTTTTGAGAACGACAAAAAATTGAATGAGATATAATTGAGATTTGTCGAAACAACTCGTTGACTTGAGGATAAGTCCTATTAAGATAAATAATTTCATCCCGCTGGCATTCTCTGATTGTCCTTATCTTCTGTGCAATATACTCTTCATAATGTTTTTTCCATTCATCTATAGAGTCTACAGCCTTGTTGTTTTGTCGGAAATAATTAAATGCCGTGTTTACTGCTGAAACAATAGGCATTGCCACAGACATTGCTAACATAGATGCACTGCTATCACTTACTATAGAACGAACAGCAAACATAGCCCCTGCCGTCATAAGTGGCGGAACAATTACAGCCCAGAATGAATTCTTCTTATTTTCTGGAACATCACCTGCTGGAAGAATATCGATTTCTGTTGATTCAATAACATTCAATCTTCTTGAGCTAAGGTTATATTCTGTATTCCTGCCATTTTCAAGAATATAGGAAGCTCCTTTATCGCCTTCTTTGAAAAGGTCTGCCTTGTCCACAGTTGCTTTGTCTGTAATTATAAATTCACTCGATGTTACAATTCCTAATTCTGTAAGACAGCAATTGTATATCTTCTCTTTTTTACCTTTTATATCTATTTCTTCTTTAAAATCAAGATTACGATGTTTACCCATGATTGTGTATAAGACAGCAATATTTTCATGAGTTTTGATATAATACTCAAAAAGTTCAAACCATTCTACATAAGAAGTGTCTTTAGCACTCAATTTCTTTAATCCATAGTACAGCCCCTGAATCAACTCTTTCAATGTAATATTATTTTTTACCAGAAAAGAGAAAGTTCTTTCTCTGTTTTCTACAGCTTCTTTTTCATTATTTAGTGAATATTGCATTTTGACAGATATCATTATTTCATTATTCTTCATAAAATAACTCCTATTCTGCTTAATATTTCACTATCTATTGTCATGTCAGGATTGGCGATTTCGATTTTTGATACAGAAACATTATAAGTTAAAATCGAGAATTTCATTTTTTTAGTTTCTGGTACTACGATGCTGTCAACCTTAACCTCACCATAATTAGAAATTTCTACCTTCTTGCCAGTTGCTGCTGGTACTACAACGCTGTCAATCTTGACTTTACCATGATTAGAAACTTCTATCTTCTTGTCCGTTGCCGTTGGTACTACAACGCTGTCAACCTTAACTTCACCATGATTAGAAACTTCAACCTGTTTGTCCGCTACTGTTGGTACTACAACACTGTCGACCTTGACTTTACCATGATTAAAAACTTCTATCTGCCTGTTCGTTGCGGTTGGTACTACAACGCTGTCAACTTTAACTTCACCATGATTAGAAACTTCTATCTGCTTGCCCGTTGCCGTTGGCAATATAACACTGTCAACTTTAACCTCACCATGATTAGAAACTTCTATCTGCTTGCCCGCTGCTGTTGGTACTACAACATTGTCAACCTTAACTTCACCATGATTAGAAACTTCGACCTGCTTGCCCATTGCTGTTGGCAATATAACACTGCCAACTTTGACTTCATCATGATTAGAAACTTCTATCTGCTTACTTGTTGCTGTTGGCAATGTGACACTGCAAACTTTAACCTCGCCATGATTAGAAACTCCTATCTGCTTACTTATTGCTGTTGGCAATGGAACACTTTCAACTTTAACCTCACCATGATTAGAAACTTCTATCTGCTTGCCCGCTGCTGTTG
>ERZ842401.7328-NODE-7328-length-11342-cov-4.372110_pt1 | contig 11342 bp, 4 predicted proteins | sample MGYA00521270_ERZ842401 | MGnify/ENA primary metagenome ERZ842401 (study PRJEB31892, sample SAMEA3878208) | bioreactor metagenome | biome: Moose rumen | place: Sweden | collected 2011-10 | study: EMG produced TPA metagenomics assembly of the PRJEB12797 data set... | reverse complement strand
GGCCGGCGCGGTGATGTCGTCCAGCCGCGTGAAGTCGGTGCCGAAGCGCTTCATCTGCTCCAGGAGGAACGTCGGCGTGCCGCTCTCGAACCAGTAGTTCTGCATGAAGCAGCGGCTGAAACAGAACAGCAGGCTGTAGGGGTTGTAGACCCCCTCGGAGACCCGGGCGAAATGGTAGCCGTCGTAGCGCAGGCGGAGCTTCGCCAGCATCTCGTCGTGCGAACATTTGTAATACCCGGCAAGCGCGTCGATGCCCTCGCCCATGTGTGCCGTCATCTCCGCCTCGGTGATGCCGCAGATGGTGGCGAACTGCGGGTCCATCGACAAGTCCATAATGTTGTTCAGCGTCGAGAAGATGCTCAGCTGGCTGAAACGCGTGATGCCTGTGAGGAAACAGAAGCGAATCTTTTCCTCCTGCATTTTCAGCGGCTGGTAGAACTCTTGCATCACCTTGCGCATCGGCTCCAGGTTCTCCTTCTCGTGCATCACCTCGAGCAGCGGTGCGTCATACTCGTCGATGATTATCACCACTTTTTCGCCGTAGGCCTCGCCCATGCGGTTGATGATGCCGGTCAGCTTCTCGCCTGGCGTGCGTTCCTTGTCGTTCTCGCGGTAGAACCGCTCTATGCGCGACAGCATGAGGTCGAGGTAGCGGCTGAGGTTTTCGGCAGAGCCTTTGCCCTTGGCGCCGCTCAGGTCGAGGTGTATCACCGGGTACTGCTTCCACTCCTTCTCCAGCTCCATGATCTTCAGCCCCTCGAACAAGTCGCGGCGGCCCTCGAAATAGGACTTCAGCGTGGTGGTGAGCAGCGACTTGCCGAACCGCCTCGGGCGGCTCAGGAAGATGAACTTGGCTGCGTTGGCCAGCCTCCACACAAGGTCGGTCTTGTCGATATAGAGGTACTTGCCCTTGATAATTTCTGAAAAGGTCTGTATCCCGATAGGATAGCGTTGAGGCTGGAATGTCATGGCTGATGGTGTAATGGTTTCAATCTGCAAAGATACACAATTTCGGCGAATGCCGAAGTGTCGAATGAACCCGTGCCCTGTTGTTGCGTCTCTCCGAGATACAGAGTATGGTGCTGTCATACATAGCCCCACACTGTGAAGAAAGTCCGGTGGACTTTCGATAGCGTAGCGAAGAAGAAAGAGCGGCTTGTGCGGGGTTACTGACTATGCGGTGCTTCGGGAACGGCACCTGGCCTTTACAACCTGGCCTTTACAAGTTGGCTGATAACCAACTTTATTTTCAAAATTTAACTTTTATTTGTACCTTTGTTTCGCATGCCCAGCGTCCCTACGAGGGCAAAGGTATGAATTATATCATTGATAAAGAGAACCATAGTAATGAGGCTTGATTTCCGCAAGTATGCCATAACCCTGTGCGCAGCCATTGTCTTTGTGCTGCTGGGTCACAACGCGAAAGCACAGGAGACCATTTCGTTTCAGGATTCCTACACGCAGAAGATGCAGACCTTCTTTGCGTCCGACCCGCTGGTCATCACTGGTACACTCGGCGCCGACGTGAGCGCACAGTGGGCCAAGGACGATGAATACACCGCCAGCCCGCTCGCCCTGGCTATGTATGCCAACATCAACCTGAAAATCTACAACTTCACTCTCCCCATCCACTTTAACTTCATGGATGTGAGTTTTGTGAACTTTGCCGAAGAGATGAAAAAAGCCTCCTTTCCGAAACCTACCGTGTCGATAGGCACGACACCCACGATAGGCAACTGGAAATTCCACCTGGGTTTCAGCACTATGTCGTTCTCAAAATACACCTACAGCGGTCTTCAGTTCCTCGGCCTGGGTTTCGAGTACCAGGGCAAACTGCTTCGCCTTGGCGGGTTCGGCGGCACCTTGAAGCGCCCCACACGCTATCGCTCACTCGACCGTCGCAGCGCCTTCCAACGCTACATCGACGACATTATGGGCCTCTCGGTCTACGACAACGGCACCCCGCAGTTCCGCCGCAAAGCCATTGGCGGCAAGATAGGCATCGGAAACAAGAAGAACTATTTCGACCTCGTGTTCCTGAAGGCTAAAGACGACCTCAACTCGCTCGACTCGCTTATCCCATACGACGACGAGATGGTCTACCGCGACTCGGTCGTCCAGGCCAAGGAGAACCTGGCCGTAGGCGGCGTGCTGAACGTGTCGCCCTGGAAATGGATGGTGTTCACCGCCAACGCCGCCATGAGCGTCTTCACCAACGACATAACCGACCCGGCGCTGAGCGTGAGCGGCACCGTGAACAGCCTCGGCGGGAACAGCAACGGGAACAAGAAGATACAGAATTACGACAAGCTGCTCAACGCCCTCAACCACAGCCATATCTACACAGTGCGCGGTAACACGCAGGTGGCTTTCGCCGGCGACGCAGCCCTGAAACTCAAGTTCACCAAAGTCTCGCTCGGGGCCGACTACAAGTTCATCCAGGCCGGCTACAAGTCGCTCGGCATCACGTCGTCGCAACAAAACCTGCAAAGCGTGGGCGGCAACGCCTCGTTCAACATGTTCAAGGGGAAGGCCACCCTCAACCTCTCTGGCTTCGCGCAGCACGACAACCTCAACAAGCAGCAGATGTACACCAACAAGGTCTACAACTACACCGGTAGTGTCACCTCGACGATAGGCGACTATGTAGGCCTTACGATGTCGGGCAACGTCGTGCAGCAGAAGCAGGCCGACGGCACACAGGAGGTAGACCCCACAAAGAGGGTCGACCAACTCACCTACACCGCCAACGTCACACCCTCGGTGAACTTCTATACCAACAACTCGCACACCGTGAACCTGAACTTCAACATCGTCGAGTCGAGGAACATGAACAAGGAGGCCTCGTCCGACAACGACTCGCGCACCATCACGATGGGGCTGGGCTACGACGTCACGTTCGACGACCCCAACCTGACGCTCAACACATCATACGACTTCTCGATATCCAACAGTGCCTACAGCGACTACAACTCGCACACCATCGGCTACGGACTGACCTACCAGATAGTGAACGCCACACGCGTGAAACTGGGCATGACGTTTGCCGGCTCGCTGTCCTACAACGACGTGAAGGACAAGAGCGACGACCCCTCCGACCTGGTGAGCATGGACAAGCGCCTGGGCTACGAAACCCGCACCTTCTACACCGTGGAGCAGATGAAAGAGATAACGCTCAGCAACACCCTCTCCTTCACGCTCGACACCAAGACTGGCCACAGCGTCTCGCTGTCGGGCTCGATAACCAACATGAGCAACCGCGAGCTGATTGCGGTGAACGTCACCACCTCGTGGAACACCATGGTATCGATAGGCTACAGCTACTCGTTTGCCAAACGTCTTATAAAACACCACAGGAACAAGGGTGCGCGGGTCGACGAAGACCTCTGACCGCGCCGCTTGAACAGTCACAGTCATTACAAAACACAGTCTGCCCGACAGACATAAAACAAATGATATGAAAAGAAAATTTATCTGGTTGACCCTGGTGCTGCTGCTTTCGGCAGAGGCGGCAACGGCCCAGACCGAGATGCAGGTGTCGCTCACGCGTGCCACCGCAGCGCCATTCCCCACATCGGCCATGGCCTACTACAACAACCCGATGAACTATTTCAACCTGACCATCACACCCGTCGACGGCAGGGCGCATGACGTGTTCATCTGCATGACACTCTCGTCCGACGCCACCACGACGCGCATCTGGACCGACGAACGCCACTCCGGCAACCTGCCGAAAATCAACATCCCCTCGATGGGAAAACGCATAGGGAGCGTCGAGTTCGTGCAGCACTTCAACCGCCGCCTCAACACCAACCTCTCCGAGTCGTACCGCGGCGTGAGCGACCTCACTCTGCCCGAAGGCACCTACCACCTCTGCATCGACGTGCACGACTACTACGACACAGCACGCGTCATCGGCTCCAGCTGCATGGACTTCAATATATGCTACAGCGGACTGGCGCCTGAGTTCACCTCGCCACACCTCACCTCGTCCACCAACGGCTACGACAAGCTGGTGCCGGCCAAAAAGACCAACTTTGCATGGACGGGTGTGGTGAGCAACTGCTTCGAACCCAACGCTTTCGACTACATAATACAGTTCGTCGAGGTCTATCCCGGGCAGAACGTGCAGGAGGCCGTCAACAGCAACCCTGTGCTCACAGCCCTCGACTGCGGACGGCGCACCTTCTTCACCTACGACTACAAGACCAACCCCTACCTGCGCCTCGACAGCGGCGGCGTCTACGCCGTCACGGTGACGGCCGTGCCCCACGACCCCAGCCGCACAGTCAACCTCAGCAACGATGGCGTAAGCCAGTACATGGTCTTCACCTGGTGCGGGCCAAACACCAGCGGTCTCGGCGGCACGTCACAATCGACGGGCGGTGGCGGCAGTGGCTCCACCACCGGCAACGGCGACGGAGTGTCGGACACCCGCATGTCGATGCGCGACAACCAGTCGGCAGTCCTCCGCACGCTTGTCAAACCCAACATCATACAGCCTCGCCCCTTCTCCACTATCGACAACACAAACGCGCCTATGAGCGTGGTGGCCACCCCCGTGTCCGGCGACTCGGTCAGCAGCTCCGACTACGTGGTTTCGCTCTACGAGTATATGGGCGACACGTCGGTCTCCATGTCGCGCCAGCCGCTGAAACAGGCCGTCCTCACCGGTGTGACCGCCCACAACGGCAACCCCATCGAGATGGTGAGCGACTGGTCGGACGGGCTCGTCCGCGGCATGCAGTATCTCGTGTCGGTCAATGCCAACACCGCCTACCGCTACAACAACACCTACCGCATCCGACGGGTCGACTTTATCGACAACTTCCCCGAAATCAACCACTACGACTCGGTGGTGGCCAAGACCGGCCACACCGACCTCTCGAGCGTGGTGCTCTTCAAATGGGGCTCGGCCGACAACGACTACAACGTCCTCTCCGCCGCCGAGATACTGACGGTAGGCCGCACGGCGGCGGGCAGCGAAACCCTGCGCGTGAACAAATCCACACTGAACGAGGTCGCATGGAAAGCGTCGCTGTTCGACGGCAACAGCTCCGACCTCATTGTCTACGATGTCTACATCAGCGACGAGGACGGATGGACACTGTTTGAACGCACCGGCATCAGCGAAACCAGAACCAGCCTCGACAGCGTGGCCGGCAAGTTCACGGCAGGCCACACCTACTCGGTCGTGGTACGCTCACGCATGTACTACGACAGCGTGGGCACCGAGAACAGCGTCGAGTCGCGCCCGGTCAAATTCACTGTCACCTCATCGTCCAACACATCGTCCTACAACGACGCAAGCATGCCCCTCTTCCGGCTGAAGAACGGCATGCTTTACGACGACTACGAAACGGCCCCCGCCTTGCGCGGACGCACAGCCGCAGCGCCCGACAGCGTGGCCATCAACATCTCAACCGGCGGCTCCGACCCCAAGGGCAACCCACGCAAAACAAGCCTCTACCGGGGTTTTAAGTCGGACCGCCTCATCAACAACGCCAATGGCGATGTGTCGAAAAGCAGCAAGGTGTCGGTAGCAGCCCAACTCGATATTTTCTCTGTCGAGGGCGAGCTGGCACAGCTGCCTTCCGGCGGATGGGGCGGTCCTGTGAAGGTCACGCTGATGGACGGCGTGACGACCACTATGACGGTGGGTGTCGGGACTGCCACCGACAACAACGGACAACCCTACGACTGGTGGTATCTCTATGGCGGCGGCAAGACCGTCGGGACGGCTACGGCCGGCGCGCTGAAAGCCGAGGCCTTCGGCGGGGTGTTCGCACACAACATGTCGCTCGACGACGCGGCCTGGCTCGACAAGCCGGCCAAAGAGCTCGCCACAGCCTCCTACGGCAAACTGCGCTTCACCCCGCGAAACAACAGCTGGGTGGCCAAAGGCGGCCTGCAAATGGCCCTCGAAAACAAGAAAGTGCTGAACTCCTACGGCTGCCTCTCGCTCGCCACCGAAAACGGACACTTCTCGCGCATCTACATCGACATGGGCACCGAAAGGCTTTCGACCGACAACCCGCTGATGGACAGCGAGTGCCAAAAGATATTCACCTACGAGGTAACAAGCGACTGCCACTTGCTTCGCCTCGTCCAGCTGCCGGCGGGCGTACGCGCCTCGTTCGACTACACCGGCAGCACCGCCGGCGGCAAGACCGCCAACATAGGCTTTTCAACCACGGCCACGGCCAAACTGCCGTCGCAGTCCTCCATAGGCATCGCTATGTACATCGAGACCTGGCGCAACGGCGGCTCGGCACAGTGGAGCGCACATATCGGCGGCAAGCCGGGCACAATGGCAACGGTGGGCAGCCAGGCCGAGCTGCACAACCCCAACCAGACCTACGGCAGCCGCGCACTGCCCGACGACTACAAGATGGACAAGGGGCTCACGGCGTTGCTGCCCAGCGCGGCCAAGTCGCAGTCCCTGGTTGCGACGGCGGCCACTGCCGCGAAAATCGCCATGGCCAACCCCGAACAATCCAAAGGGCTCTCCCAACAGGAGGCCTCACTCGAAGCCGTGATCGACTCAAAGGGCAATGGCCAAAGCACGGTCGAAGCCACCGTTTGCGGCCAATTGGGCACAGCCGTCGACTTCGAGGGCTGGCATGGCAGCGCGGCCCTGGCGCAAGCTGTCTACCCAGCCGACGCAACCCTCAACGACAACTACGGCATCGAGCAGCTGAAGCCGCACACCTCATTGCCGTTGTCCACGCCACAGCACGACAAAGGTTACGCCTTCTTCAACGACATCCATTTCTCCGGCCACAACGAAACCACGGGCAATGTGTCGCCATTCGCCACATGCCTCTTCAGCACCAGCGCTCCGGTCACGCACGCTCCAAAGGGTATGTCGGCAACGGTCAGGGACATCCTGGTTGCCATGCCCATGGGGGCGGTGCGCCGTTTCTGTATGCTCCTGTCCGACGACGACCCGCAAGCCCCGTCAAAATATGTCTGCAACGACGAGAACGGCCAGATTGAAGCCCATCGGCAGGCAGTGGAGTCCGACGTCCGCGACAACAGCCTCACGCTGAAAGCCGTCATGTACGAGAAACGCCGTGGCACCGACAACCCCGACGACCGTGCCGTGGACCTCGGCACCGGCAGCGAGGCTTTGGCCATGAAAGCCTATGCCACCGACTGGGGGCATCCGCTGTGCAACGGCACGCCACAGCAGGTCTCGGTCGACACGACACTGCTTTTCCGCACCGACAATGCACCGTCGGCACTGTCAGACCAGGTGCTCTTCACCTGGCCCTACAACGGCGACCCCTTCGTGCCTAACGGCGAGCTCGACTCGGCTTGCTACATCTTCATGAAACACGAGCGCGACGACCTCTTCGAGCCTTCACTGCTGAAACGCGAGGGCAAGGTGCTGCGCACTTTCGCCGTGAACCAGGAATTGGGAGCCGCCTCGGCAGCCGACTGCCTCTGACCGAATACACCGTGTGCAGCCGTGTGGGCTCCACGGTCTACGACCTTTTCTTCAGGCTCGACCACATGTATGCCACCTACGGCCAGCTGATGGACACCATAGCAGCCGAGTCGTCACGCAACCCCACCGGGATAGGCTATCGCGCCGACAACGTCACCATCGACCCCTCGAATGGGCTCATCACCTCGAAGCTTTCCAAGATAAACCTTAACCGCTTCTACGCCTTCCGCAACAGGTCCTACCTCTTTGACTGCTACACGCCCAACGACGCCAACCTCTATGCGTCGGGCGTGGTGCTCCCCCCCATCGCGATGCTGGCCGTCAACGGACGCCAGTCCATCAACGACATCTACAACGACCACATACCCGAATGGCTGGCACGGCACGAGTCGTTCTACTACCAGTACGCCCATCTGCTCTATTTCCAGCAGAAAGCCAAATGGCTTATGTATGGCGGCACACCCGTCCTCTTCGACCCGTCACTGCAGCTTACAGGGCTCTCCATGCTCGCCCCGGCTGCCATGCGCCTCTCGCGTTCGGATACGGCCTTCTATATGTCGATGACCGAGCACGAGCTTGCCGGGCTGCTGCTCTCGGGCGCTGTCGTCAATCGCGACGGTGTCACGCCCGCGCAAGCCAGCTACTGGTTTCACGAGGGCTCGCGCATGAGGCCGCCCTACGAATGGTCGCTGCCCGCACTCCTACGGGTCAGCAGCGACATAGTGAACCGCATCACCGCGGCCCACTTCACCTCGACCGACCACATAAAGTCGGCTGCCTTCGTCAAGGAGGCTCCCTCGGTCTGCCTGGTCGACTGCGTGTCGCCCGCCGTGATGAAGGAGAACCGCGTGTTTGCGTCGCTCTTCGCACAGCTGCGCAACTATGCCGAATGGTATTCGGGGCTCGACGAGGCCGCGCGCGCGGCTGTCCGCGAGTCGCTGATGCTGCGCAACCCCGGGCTCGACTCGCTGCCACGTGTGAAAGACATCTACCTGACCATGGAGGCGCCGGTGGCGTTGCCCAAGGCCTCGCTCGTGGCGGCCTACGACAGCTGGGCGGCTCAAAAGTCTCAGTTCCGCAACCGCGACTACTGGTTCGACAACTGGACCCGCACCAACCTAAAGGACAACTATCCGGGCATCAAACCGGCCTGGGCCTCGCCGTGGCTCACCGGCGATTTCAGCGCCGACAACACCGACCATTACCGGCAGGCCGCGCGACGCTCCGAGTACAGGCAATATGTGGCCAACCCCTACTACCTGTCAGCCGTCGCCAACGAGGCCTCGTTCCTCGCTACGGTGTTCGCCATCTGCGGCCAACAGGCCGACACGGGCCACAACAGCCCTCGCCTGCTGCACAATGCCGCCTCCGACGCACACATCGCCATCCACATCCCCTACAACAAGGTTGGCAAGGACTACCTCTCGCCCAATATGAAGTTTGACAAATAGCATAATGAAAAGACATCTCATCATAGCCAACGTTTTTGCGGTCATCACGGCTTTCGGCGCTTCGCTTGCCCACGCGCAAAAGCCTTCGTCAGCCCCCAACGAGAAGAATTACACCATAACCCTGAGCACACGGGCCTATGGCGACAGCGTGGTGCTGCGCTGGATGCCCGACGACGCGGCTCTATGGACGCTCGGCAACCAGCACGGCTGGACTATCACCCGCACGGGCGGCAAAGGCAAGTCGTCGCACAGGGGCGCTGTGGTCAACACCGTGAAACCGTGGCCACTGGAGCAAATCGCGTCTGTGTTTGGCACCGGCGACCTTGTTGCAGGGGCGCTGGCACAGTCGCTCTACGCACCCAGCAACGTCGCGCAGTCGCTTGCCGACAGCCGCACCACGCTGGTTGAATACGTGTGCCGTATGCGCGACGAGCAGGCCGGCCGTCGCGCGGTGGCCATGACCATCGCCAACCGCTCGGCACGCTATGCCGACGCCGCCGGCCTGCGCTTTGCCGACCGCGACGTGGAGCCGGGCGCCGTCTACGAATACACTATCTCCTACGCGGGCGACAAAAGCATCTTCACCTGCCAGGACGTGTCGCAGATAATTCGCAACAACGCCGCGACTGCAAGGCGCTCTATTGGCAGCATCGAGGTGAAACCGGTCGACGCATCGCGTGTCGCAGTCTCGTGGCCACCGTCCGACTACTCCGGCTTCTTTATCGAGCGGAGCCTGCGCGGCGACGAGGCCGACGACACCCTCTGGCACAAACTCAACGACTCTCCCATAGTCAAATTGGATGCCCTCGCAACGGCTATGTATGCCGTGCTGGGGGTTTCGAGAGAGCATGTCGTGTTCATCGACTCGCTGCAAGCCGGCCAGACCGCCGTCTACCGCGTGCGCGGCTACGACCTCTTTGCCGACTGTTCGCCGTGGGGCGAGACAAAGGCCTACACTATGCCCGAAGGCCACGCACTCAAAGCGCCCCTGCTGGTCAAGGCCACACCTGCCGACTCGGGACGCTGCTGCATCGAATGGCAGCTGCCAGCCGACGAGACCTACCACGGCTTCGTCGTGGCCTACGCGAAAAGCGGCGACGACGTGTGGACCAACGTCAGCGGCAAGCTCGCACGCGATGTCACCACCTTCGTCGACAGCACGGCAGGCAAACGCGGGGTGGGCTACTACCGCGTCTACGCCTTCGACTCCACGGGGCGACTCTCGTTCTCCAACCTGCTGCCCGGCATAACGGTGGACTCGCTGTCGCCGGCGGCCCCTGCGGCTCCCAGGGCTGTCGCCAGCCTCGTGAAGACCGACCGCGACGGCCTGCACGTCAACACCGGTCGCGCCGCTGTGAAGATATCCTGGAACAAACTGAACAAAAAGAACGCCGAAGACCTGTGGGGCTACCGCGTCTTCTCGTCCGACAAACGCGACGGCGCCTATGGCGAAGTGTCGCCCTCTATTCTCGCCGCGAACAGCTTCACCGACACGGTGAACGTCGAGGGCGAGACGGCCGTGGCCTACTACTACGTCGTCTCGGTCGACAGCCGTGGCAACAACTCACAGCCGTCGGACACGATACAGGTGGCCCTGCCCGACATCATCAAACCTCTGCCGTGCGAGTGGAAATCGACAACGTCAGCCGACAACAAAACCTCTATCAAGTGGCATCGCAGCAAATCGCCCGACGTGGTGAAGTACAACATCTACAGCCAGACACCTGGCAGCGGCAACCGGCAGTGGCTTACCACCATCGACTCAACCACGTATGGCGAGTCGCCCTACGTGACCTACAGGGTGGCACTTGCGGCACAGCTGTTCCCCGTGGAATACAGCATCGAGGCGGTCGACGCGTCGGGCAACGTGTCCGAGCCGGGCGGCTTCGTGTCGCTGCCTGCCAACGCCGAAGCCGACCCGGGCATCACACTGAAAGCCAAATACAACCGCAAAACATCGTCGGTGACGCTCACATGGCAGTATGCCGCCAAACCCGACGCTAAATTCCAGGGCCTCATCTATCGCACCGCCGGCGACGGAAAACCCGTGGCCGTCGGCGCCTTCAAGCCGTCGCAGACCACGTTCACCGACAGCCGTCTGCCCAACGCCAAGCGCGCAACCTACCACATAGTCCTGAAGACCTCAGCCAGCGAAGCCAGCAAACCGTCATCCCCCGCCACCGTCACCCTGAAATAACCCCGGAAATCCGCCCCGCCAGCGTCTCGGAGAGACGCTATCTCAATAACCCCACACAAGCCGCAGGCGCAGTGTGGGGTTTACACAGGCATAAGCCCTGACAGCGTGCCGAGGGCACGCCACTTATCTCATACCAGGCATTTGTTGTAGCGTGCCTCCGGCACGCATGCTCACGGGGACTCGAGCCCCCCCCACACTGTGCTTACGCTTAGTGTGGGGTTAATAGGATAGCGTGCCTCCG
>ERZ842401.7327-NODE-7327-length-11342-cov-15.426774_pt1 | contig 11342 bp, 11 predicted proteins | sample MGYA00521270_ERZ842401 | MGnify/ENA primary metagenome ERZ842401 (study PRJEB31892, sample SAMEA3878208) | bioreactor metagenome | biome: Moose rumen | place: Sweden | collected 2011-10 | study: EMG produced TPA metagenomics assembly of the PRJEB12797 data set... | reverse complement strand
GAGATGATCAGGATCTCACGGATGCCGGCGAGCATCAGGGTGGAGATGGGGTAGTAGATCATCGGCTTGTCGAAGATGGGGATCAACTGTTTGCTGATGCCCTTGGTGATGGGGTAGAGGCGGGTTCCTGAGCCGCCTGCCAATACGATTCCTTTCATACTTATTATCTGTTTGTTGGGTGCAAAGATACAAATAAAGCCACAGATATCACAGATTTTCCAAGAAAAAATTATTAATCCGTGTTAATCTGTGTAATCTGTGGCTTATTTTTTGTAATTTTGCAACCGATTTACGTAAATACAAGATAATTATGGCATTTTGGAATAAAATTTTCGGTAAGAAGGAAGCAGAGCAGAAGGTGGGAGGTATGGAGGATTTCATGACCCTCATCCGCGTCTACTTCCAGGCGGCGATGGCTGCCGACTTAGGCATCACCAGCCTGGCAGCACTGCCTGACCTCAGGGTGTTCAAGACCACGCTGAAGGTACCAACTGTTAATAATAAATTAGGTGTAGGCGAGCGCAGCCGGTGTAAGAATATGCTGAAGTCGATGTACGGCATGAACGATGACTTCTTCAAGGAGATCGACCAGAGCCTGCGCAAGCGTTGCAAGAAACTGCAGGATGCGCAGACCTATCTCATTCAGTTCCAGGGCTTCACGCAGGAACTGATGATGCTGACGGGCAACCTGATGAAGTTCAAACTCCGTCTGCCCGGCTTTATGAAGAAGGCACTCTACACGATGACGGAGAAGACGATCAACGACATCTTCAACAAGAATGACTATACGGATCCCGCCGTGCTGAAGTCGGTGGTGGCCGTGCGTCAGTATGCTCAGCGACTCGGCTTCTCGCAGCAGTGGATCACCAACTTTGTCTATAAGGTGGTGATGCTGGCAAAGAAAGAAACAAGGAAGAGTGATGATTAAAAAATATTAAAATGTCGGCCATAAAGTAGACATTTTGGTTTTTTTGATATACCTTTGTAGGATAAAACGTTACGGTATGAGTTCGAATGAGAAGATGATCAGCCAATTCGAGACCCGTGTCAGGCAGATGATTCTCCGTTTTCAGGAACTGAAGAAGGAGAATGAGGAATTGTACGCGATGGTGGAGAAGAACGAGCAGGACATCAAGGAACTGAAGGCTAAGTTAACTCAGGCGGACAACGACTATAACGCCCTGAAGATGGCGAAGATGCTGACCATCACCGACGGCGACCTGGACGGGGCCAAGGCGAGGGTGCAGAAACTGATCAGGGAGGTAAACAAGTGCATCACGATTCTGAGTGAAAAGTGAAGAGTGAATAGTGAAAAGTGAACGCTGATCACAATGGCAGAAGTAAACAACGAGAAACTACATATCAGGCTGCACGTCTATAATGAAGACATAGACGTGACGGTGAATCGTTCCGACGAGGCGTATTACCGTGCTGCCGCCAAACTCATCACAGAGCGGTATAACCGCTATGCTGAGGCTTACAGGGGGCGGAAGAGCGATCATACGATCTCGCTGATGACGCTGATCGACATTGCCCTGCTCTATGAGCGCGAGCGAGGCAAGAACGATACGGCTCCCTACGATTCGATTCTCAGTAAGTTGACTTCTGAAATTGAGGAGGCGCTGAAATGAGAATCATTTAATTAACATAGATTTTATATGGATTTAATTTTTGTACTACTGATCGCCGCTGGCGCCCTCGTTCTGGGAGGCGTCGGGGGATATCTTGTATTCCGTTATGTCTTGACGGGCAAATACAAGGAAATGATTGAAACGGCCAATAAGGAGGCTGAAGTTATCAAGGAAAAGAAACTGCTCGAGGTGAAGGAGAAATTCCTGAACAAGAAGAGCGAACTGGAGAAGGAGGTGCAGCAGCGCAACCAGCACATCCAGCAGAGTGAGAACAAACTGAAGCAGCGTGAGATTTCGCTCAACCAGCGTCAGGAGGAACTGGGCCGTCGGAAGAACGATCTGGACAACCAGCAGCAGCGCATCGACAACGAGAAGAAACTGCTGACCGTGAAGGCCGAGGAACTGGAGAAGATGCAGCAGAAGGAGCGCGAGATGCTCGAAGAGGTGTCGGGACTGAGTGCCGAGGAGGCCAAGAACCGACTGGTGGAGTCGATGAAGGACGAGGCCAAGACCGCCGCTGCCAGTTACATCAACGAGATTATGGACGAGGCTAAACTGAACGCCAATGCCCAGGCCAAGAAGATTGTGATCCAGACCATCCAGCGTGTGGCCACTGAGACGGCTGTGGAGAACAGCGTCAGCGTGTTCCATATTGACAACGACGAGGTGAAGGGTCGCATCATCGGCCGTGAGGGTCGTAACATCCGCGCCCTGGAGGCTGCGGCTGGCGTGGAGATCGTGGTGGACGACACCCCCGAGGCCATCGTCATCTCAGGCTTCGATCCCGTACGCCGCGAAACCTGTCGTCTGGCCCTGCACCAGTTGGTGAGCGACGGTCGTATCCATCCCGCACGTATCGAAGAGGTGGTGGCCAAGGTGAAGAAGCAACTCGACAACGAGATCATCGAGACGGGTAAGCGCACGGCCATCGACCTGGGTATCCACGGCCTGCACCCCGAACTGATCCGTATCATCGGTAAGATGAAATACCGTTCTTCCTACGGTCAGAACCTGTTGCAGCACGCCCGTGAGACGGCCAACCTATGTGCCGTGATGGCTGCCGAACTGGGTCTGAATCCGAAGAAGGCCAAGCGTGCCGGACTGCTGCACGATATCGGTAAGGTGCCCGACGAGGAGAGCGAACTGCCGCACGCTATCTACGGTGCGAAGATTGCAGAGAAATATAAGGAGAAGCCTGATATCTGCAATGCCATCGGTGCCCACCACGACGAGATGGAGATGCAGACGCTGCTGGCTCCGATCGTGCAGGTGTGCGATGCCATCAGCGGTGCCCGTCCCGGTGCCCGTCGTGAGATCGTGGAGGCTTACATCAAGCGTCTGAACGACCTTGAGGCCATTGCGATGAGTTATCCCGGTGTCACCAAGACCTACGCCATCCAGGCTGGTCGTGAGTTGCGCGTCATCGTCGGTGCCGACAAGATGAGCGATGCTGAGACCGAGGCTCTGAGCGGTGAGATCGCCACGAAGATCCAGAACGAGATGACGTATCCCGGACAGGTGAAGATCACGGTGATCCGAGAGACGCGATCTGTGGCTTATGCAAAATAAAATGCAAAGAGGCCTCGCCCGACGGGCGAGGCCTCTTTGCATTTAGAAGGCCGGCAGTTCCTGCTTTTCTTGTTTCTTGACTGCCATGCACTCCATCTCTATCAGCCAGCCGGGGCGGCAGACGGGTGCCTGGACGATGACGTAGGGCTTGTCGGGGAATCGCTCCTGATACATTTCCTTCACCAACTCGTAGTCGGACGTGTCGCGCAGATAGACCACCATTTCGCCCACATCCTCGTAGGAGCAGCCGGCTTCGGTCAGCAGGGCCTCCACGTTCTCCCACATCCGCCGGGTCTGCTTGACGATATCCTTGGGATGCTGGATCTCACCCTTGTTGTTGATGCTGGCCGTGCCGGAGATGATGACGTGGCGACGGTCGGCATAGTCGATGTACGTGCCCCGCTCGAACGAGACGCCATAGTCGCTGGTGCGGTTCAGGTGGGTGGGGGCGTAGAGATAGTGTATTTGCTCTTTCCTGATGCCGGCGATGGCGTAGTTGTCCATCTGGGTGAGGACGTTGGGATCAGCCTGTCGGCCACCGATGCCTGTTGAGGCGATGAAATGGGTGTGAACCGTCAGCCCCTGTACGAAGAAGAACTGATTGCGGGCCCGTACTACGCCACCATAGTTGAGGTCGATGTCGTTGACGAACAGCCAGGTGCGGATGCAGTTGGCCTCGAGGGTACAGTTCTCTTCCAACAGTTGCATATTATACTCGTTGAAGAGCAGTCGGGTCTGGTATTCCGAGTTGGCTGCCAGGTTGTGGGCACTTCCGTTCCAGAGGTGTCTGAAGCCGTTGTGCTCTACGGCGTAGAGGCCGCTATGGGTGATCGATGTATTGACACCCGTCATCAGGTAGACCCAGAGGGCAATCTTCGTGCCGTCGAGCGGGGCCTGCTGGATGATGCTCTTGGCGCAGTCGGTCATGTCGGCCACGATCACCTCGTCCTGCTGGTTGGCAGCATCGCTGAGGAAATAGCGCTTGAAGACGGCCTGTGCCCCAGGGATTCTCTCCTCTATCAGCACCGTGTAGGCATTGAGCACGGCCTCCAACTGCTTCTGGAAGGGTAGCCGGTGCGTGCTGACGTGTATCATCGCGTGATACTCCCTGACCTCCGTTCCGTTGTCGAAACAGAACACGTCGGCGCAGGCGTCAGTGAAATCTATGTGTGAAAATTTCTGATTCATTATTCCTTTGTTTGGGGTGCAAAGTTACGAATAATTTGTGAGAATCAAGCAAGATGTCCCCCTTTTTTGCGTCGGGCTGCGAAGATTGTGGCTGCCAGGATGGCTGTCAGGCCCAGGATGACCAGTGCCAGCGTGCCTGATGAGGGGCCACTCTTGGCCGTGCTGCCCCCGAACTCGCACTGATACTGGATCATCTTGTCGATATAGGCATCGACGGTCTTCCATTGGCCCGCCTCGATCTCCCGTTGGAGTCGGGGTAGCACCTCGCGGATGTACTTCTGGTGTTCCTCGCCGATGGTGGCAGGCAGATTGTCTGACGGGGCATACCAGTGGATGGTGCCGTCGGCTGCCGTGTGGGGGAAGATGCGCAGCGTCTGCCAGTTGTCGCGATGGAACAGGAAGGTCGTCATCAGTTGCTCTGCCGTCAGGCTGTCGTTCTCCTCGGTGGCCAGTCTGAGGGCGTGGATGCGCAGGGGACTCGGCCCGTTGCCGTCCTCTATCAGCAGTTGGCAGAAGTGGGCGGCCTGCTCCTTCGGCAAGGTGCGTGCTGTCAAAGATGCTGACCCTGCCGTCAGCAGGGCCAGCATCAGCACATATTGAATGATATCTTTAATCTTCGTCATCCGCTTAGATCGACTCGATGAACTTGACCACGGCGTCGCGGTCGGCCTTCGGTAGATTATAGAACTGTTCGGCTGACCTGTAGGCATCCGACTGCTTGGAGTAGGCGTGCCACATGATGGCCTCGATGACGGTACGGGCGCGGCAGTCGTGCAGACGGTCGTCGGCACCGGTCAGACGGCGGGAGAGTCCACGGCCCCAGAGTGGGGTGGTTCGGCACCAGCCGGTGCGGATGTCGTTGACCATAAACAGCCGGTGCTGCACCATGTCGGTGTAGGGCCAGATGGTCTGGTTGGCGTATTTCGGCAGCACGCTGCGGTAGTCCTTGCCGACCGACTGGGCGTAGGCCTTGATGCTGGCATCCACCCACATATCGTCGGCTCCCGTCTTCCACGACGGACGGTGGCACTGGGCACAGCCCATCTCCGTGAAGAGCGTCTTGCCGCGCTGTACGTCGGCATCGTCGAGGTTACGGGCGGCAGGTACGGCCAGGCCGCGGTGCCACACCATAAACTGATAGTACTGCTTGTCGCTCATCTCCTCTTCGCCGTTGTAGTAGGCATCGTTGAGCAGATATTTCTCAAAGGTGTCCTTGTAGGCAATAGACGGGGTGTTGAGCACCTCATAGACGCGGGCAGCGATGCCCTCGTCGGTACCGTCGGCGTAGTAGGGGTGCAGGATGCTCGATGTGGCGGCACCGTGCTCCTTGATGTAACTGATCACCTCGGGATCCTCGCTCTGTGCCTTGGCCCAGGCCGTGGTGGTGTAGAGCCAGTGGCGGTCGGAGCGGGTCACGTTGGTGATGTTCCAGATGGCGTTGGCACCGGCACCGTCCTGTAGCGAGCCACGGGTCATAGCGTATGTGAAGCGCTTCAGCGGACCGTGCGAGCCGCGGTGCGAGCCTGTGTCGTTATAGGGGGCACTGTAGTAGGCGGCAGCCTTGAAGGTGCCTGCCTCCTTGTCCCACATGGCCGGGTTCAGTTCCACATACTTTGACTCAGAGGCCCACTGCTTCTCAATCTCCTCATCATCGATGGCATCGAGCAGGCCTGTGCCATAGACACCGATGGTCGACTCCAGGCGCACGTCGTAGTTCTCGGGCTTCGGGTTGGTGTTGAAGGCCGACTGCGGGATGCGCACCTCGGGATAGATCAGTGAATAGCGCTCGCCGTCGGGGAAGGTCATGGCCAGTCCGCTCTCCATCGCCGTCACCTGTTTCCACTCGATGGAAATCTGGTTCTCGTCAATCGGAGCCTTGAAGGGACTCATCGCGGCAGTCTGCGGCATACCCGTCACCTCAGAGATATAGGCATTGTTATCGGGGTGGTAGATTACGAGCAGATAGCCGTTGCCGATGGTGTTGGCACGGTATTCCGTCTGACGCTTACCATGGCCGTAACTGGGATGGCATGCGATACAGCCGTTGCGCACCCAGGCCGGGCCGAGACCCTTTCGGGGTGCCACGTCGAAGGTATAGAGATGTTCGAAGAAGTCCTCACCCGTGTTGAAGTCCTCCTCCATACCGCCTATCTTCTCCACTGCCGGGGTGGCAGCCGAATAACTGGCTTTCTCTGTCGTTCCTAACTCACCGCCGGGAAACCACTCCTCGGCCGTAAATGTGCCGACGGCCTTGCCGAACACTTCGTCCTTCGGCGTCAGTTCGCCCAGACCGTTCTCCTCCTTATCATCGGAACAGGCCGCCATCGTTAAGATGGCAGCCAGACCGAAACCTGTCAATTTTGATAGATTTCTCATATTTTATAATTCATAATTTCTCAATCTCTCAATTTACAATCACTCTTCCGTCGTTGAGTCCCAGTTCTCAGGATCGTCGAAGTCCTTGCCCCAGACCACGCTGCAGTACTTCACGAAGGGTGCCGGCATATTGCTGATGCCCTCGATGGCTGCCACGTAGGCGCCTTCAACGGCCTGGTTCACGGCATCCTGCTTCACGCTGGCGAAGAAGGTGTGGAAACTGTAGTCGTTGGCCGTGCTGTTGGTAGAGCCGAGCCAGATGTTACGGATGGAGCGGATGTTATCGCGGAAGTCGGTGATCGAGTTGTAACTGTAGGGCGACTCCACATAGGCGATGTCGGCATTGGCGAAGGGGTTGGCAATCTTGGCCGTGCCCACCTCGTTGCAGATGCCGAAGCAACTGCCCTCGTCGTCTGAGAGTACTTGCGAGATGGCATCGGTCAGACTCGAGAAGGTGCTCTTGCTGTTCTTGCCAGCCTGCTTCATATTGTCGCCGAAGGAGAGGCCGTTCTCCGTGGTGTAGTCGAGTCCGGCAGCCTTCACGACGCTGGCACGGTTGGCGTTCTTCTCACCCTCCCAGGCAACCTGCAACTGGAACGTGCGCTCCTTCAGCAGGGTGCAGATGGTCTGGGCGTATTTCAGTTCCTGCTCACCGGTGATGTCGCCGAAGCCCGTATAGGTGTCGTTGGCCTTGAACTCCTCCACCTTACGGGGCTGGCCGTTGCGGAACAGGATGAACTCCAGGGCGTGGAAGCCCAGGATGGTGGCATCCTCCAGCATCTCGTCGTTCATACCGTTGTGGAAGTAGTCCAGCAACAGCGAGCGGTTCAGCGGCCAAGAGTCGATGGTGGGATCGATGTCGAAGTCGGCAGCAGCACCGCCGAGGAATGCCTCCGAGCGCTCCCAGTTCTCACGGGCACCCTTGAAGTCCTCGCAGGCCTTATTGATCTGAGCCTGGGTGATGCTGCTCACGGTCAGTCCGTTCAGCGTCTTCTCCAGGTCCTCCGTGTCGTCGGCCAGTTTTGTATAGGTGGGCACGATCACGTTGTCAACCAGGTTCTCCAGCACCTTATACAGATACTCCTCCTGTGCCTCGCTGAGTTTGGCACTGCCGATCACGTTGTTGGCCCTTACCAGTTGGTTGGCCAGGTCGTCGCAGGCGTCCATCGCCGTGTTGCCGAACTGCTTGTTGTCGTAGCCGTTGGTGTTCAGGGCGTACGATGTCTGATCCACGAGAGGCGTGGTCTTTACGATGCTGAACTCTGTGTTGTTGTCGTCATTCTTGTCATCATCATCACTACATGATGTGACAGTCATAGCCCCCATCAGGAGTGCCATTGACCAGATAAAATACTTCTTCATAATGATTTATTATAATTTCAATTTCTCAATCTCTCAATTTAAAGGAACCATCCCTCATACGCCACGCCGATGTTGATGGCCGGCTCGTTGTTGTACTTGCTGTCGAGGAACCGGTGGCTGTACTCAGCCTTGATCACGATCTCTGGTATCGGATAGTAGTTGATGCCCGCTGCCACGCGCTTCACCTTCGTATAGGAGTAACTTGTGCTCTTGGTGTCAGAGGCGTAGGGATTGTAACTGTCGAAACGGCCGAACACGTACAGTTTCTGCTCGTCGGCTCTCAGTTTCTGAATCTGCGAGAAGATGTCGTAGCCCGCCTCGATGCCGATGGCGTAAGCATTGCCGCTCACGAAGGCCGAGTGCTTGTAGGGCGACTTCGAGTTCTTGCGGTTGTACATATACTTCAGTTGCTCCGCATCGCTCAGGTAGCCGTAGTCGGCCTGTCCGCGGATAATCCAGTTGTGGTCGTTGTAGGTCAGGTCGATGCTGCCGATGGCCACCTTCCCTTTATACGTGGCACTTGCTCCTTCCTTCTCTGCGGGATAGGTGTTGCCGATGGTGTGGCCATAGTAGCCGCTCATACCGATGCGCAGGCCGGGGAAGGCATAGTAGTCCAGGCGCAGCGCCCCACCATATTTATTAGCCACGTCGTACTCCAGTGGCGACTTCGGACCCTTGTGGATCCAGCCCGTATTCGTAAACTGGTCGGCATTCAGGCCAGCCAAGAACTGGGCCTCGTAGCGCAGTTTCTTATAGCGCCCGAAGAACGAGACACCCGTCTGATGCCAGGTTGACGGCAGAATAACGTCTTCTCCCTCAGGGCGATACACCGTGAAGAAGTTCAGCGGCTCGTGGTAGGCGTTGTTCAGGCCAACGGGCACCACGATGTGGCCGGCCCTGATGTTGGCCGCACGGCTGAAGGTCTTCTGCAGCCAGAACTGCTCCAGTTCCACTTCGCCGCCTTTCTCCACTTCCTGTTCCCATTCGCCGCCTTCCTCGTCTTCCTTCTCGTAGGCCAGGCCGTTGCCGCCGTGCTCAAACTCCACCTCTGTGCCGAAACTCCAGCCCTTGCCGAAGTCATAGCCCAGGTAGATCACGGCGTGGGGCAGGTCGAACTTGCCGTGGCTGGGATCGTCCTTGTGCTCCTCGGGCTGCGAGTAGCGGCTCACGTGGTCGCTGTAGAAGTTGCGACTATAGTTCACTTCGCCGTAGCCGCCCACGCTCAGACGGTTGCCCTTCACGTGCTGCATCACGCTGTCGGCTGCCACCACCTGCGCCCTGACGGGACTGAACGATAAATAACTAACAATAACTGTTAAACCTAAAATTATCCTTTTCATATTAATATCTCAATTCTCAATTCGTATTTGCGGCTGCAAAGGTACGGCCTTTCCAGGAAAACCGCAATACCTAAAAATGGTGAAATCCCACTTTTCACTATTTGCTTTTTACTTTTTACTCCTAAAAATACCTAATTATAATTATTGCATATTTGCGGAAAAATGTATAATTTTGCACCCGATAATCATTACTTGGTAGTGAGTAGTGAAGAGTGAATAGAGAAAAGTGAAGCGTGAAAAGTTATGAAGAATCAGAAGATGTATGAGGCCGACGATAAGATGATATCCCTTATCCGCGACAACTACGACCTGCTGCAGGCGCTGGGCAGTTTCGGCATATCGCTCGGCTTCGGCGACAAGACCGTGAAGGAAACCTGCGAGGACAACCATGTGGACACCTATACCTTCCTGGCCGTGGTCAACTTCACCATCAACGGCTATGGTGAGTTCGACAACGACGAGCAGATCAGTGTCCCCACGCTGCTCCACTATCTCGAGGCCAGCCACGCCTATTACCTCGACTTCCAGTTGCCTTTCATCCGCAGGGAACTTGCCGAGTCGCTCGACGAACGCGACTCGCTGGCCCAACTCATCCTCCGCTTCTACGACGAGTATGCCCACGAGATACGGCGCCACATGATGTACGAACAGAAGACGCTCTTCCCTTACGTCGAGTCCCTCTTAGAGGGCCATCCCACCAGCGACTACAACGTGGAGACCTTTTCCAAGCACCACGGGGCAGCCGACAAAAAACTGCGCGAACTGAAACTCCTGATTATCAAGTATCTGCCGCAGGATGGGTTGCGCAACAATCAGTTGACGGCCACCCTCCACGACATCTACGACAATGAGGCCTGGCTTCGTCAGCACGCCCAGGTGGAGGATCAGATCTTCGTGCCCGCCATCCGCCGCCTGGAGCAGATTGCCAAGCAGAGTGACGTGTCGAAGAACATCACTGATATGGTGTTCAAGGGTGGGGTAGGGCAGAATGCCGATGCCCTCTCCGACCGTGAGAAGGACGTCATCGTCTCTCTCGTCCAGGGTATGTCGAACAAGGAGATTGCCGATCACCTCTGCATCTCCATCAACACCGTCATTACCCACCGCCGCAACATCGCCCGCAAACTCCAAATCCACTCTCCCGCCGGCCTCACCATCTACGCCATCGTCAACGGCCTCGTGGATATTTCGAGCGTGAAGTTGTAACCCGGCAGGTCTCTCCCACTATAACTTCTTGACCCTTCCACCGCGGCGAATACGCTTCGCAACGTGGCCCGTCTCATCATAGAGGGATACCTGCTCCAGACGGCAGTCGTTCGTGAACGGTCGGACGATGCGCCTGTCAGCAGCATTCACTCGATGCCCCTCCGGCATATACTTGCAGACGATATCCTTCACGTGTTGCTGAACACTGAAATCATCGGGGGTGTCGACCGACTCACTGCGAATGCTCAGATAGAACTTGCCTAACTCGCCAAGGTTCACCACATAACCATCCTTCAGGCCCATCTCTACTACTTCTTGCAGGGCGGTTATCACAGCACGCACGTCGGCTCTGGTCACCGTGCATCGCGTCTGAACACGCCGCTCTATGTCATCCATCGACAACTCTCCCTGTTTCAAGGTGTGCGCAAACCACTTATTATAGGCTTTGCTACTCTTGATCTTATTCTGTCTTAGTGTGAATTTTAGTGCCATATCCGCTTGTTTTAATATTCTATTTCGCCGACAAAGGTAAGCATTTGTTTTGTAATGTGCAATAGTTCGCTATGCCTAATATGCTCCAGACTATTGTAATTTAACTTATATTACATTTTTATATCACTGATTTTGCAACGCAATATCATCTATTTTATGATGTAATATAACTGAAATT
>ERZ842401.7326-NODE-7326-length-11342-cov-47.946576_pt1 | contig 11342 bp, 8 predicted proteins | sample MGYA00521270_ERZ842401 | MGnify/ENA primary metagenome ERZ842401 (study PRJEB31892, sample SAMEA3878208) | bioreactor metagenome | biome: Moose rumen | place: Sweden | collected 2011-10 | study: EMG produced TPA metagenomics assembly of the PRJEB12797 data set... | reverse complement strand
ACCATCCAGATGTTGCGGAAGAACTCTGCGCGCAGGTTGCCGTTGCGCACCACCGTCTCCCTGATCATGCTCAGATGGGTGTAGATAAGCTCGATGACCTTCTCCTGCGGGCTTATCTTGCGGGCCGCCACCTCGTCGAGCTTGTCGCTGAGGCGCTCCAGCTCGGTCTCGATGACGGCATAATATATGTCTTCCTTCGACTTGAAGTAGGTGTAGAGCGTGCGCCGTCCCTTGCCCGATGCCTGGGCAATGTCGTGCATCGTGGTGTTCTCAAGTCCGTTCTTGGCAAAGAGCTGCCTGGCCACGTCGACCAGCAGTTGCCTCGTTTTCGATATCGACATCTTAGGGTTTTCTTTTAGTCGCTGCACTTTGTAAAAGCGCTGAAGCGAGTTCTGTTCTATGGTTTACTGTTTTCGATTATACAATCTGACCTTTTCCGGTTGTGCAGTTCGGTCATTGCACACCACATAAGGCGTGTGCAAAATTACGTTTTTTCTTTTAATTGGCCAAAGGAAATGGGCAAAAATACTGCCAAAGAGAAAAAAGTCGTGCAAAAATTTGCTGGTTTCACCAAAAAGCAGTACCTTTGCACCCGCAAATCAGGAACCCCCTATCTGTGTGCTGGTTCTGAAGTCTTAACATCGCGGAGTGGAGCAGTTGGTAGCTCGCCAGGCTCATAACCTGGAGGTCGCACGTTCGAATCCTGCCTCCGCAACCAAGTGAAGCCCGATTATTGTCGGGCTTTTTGTTTACCATATTAGCTGTCATGCTGAAAGATATCATTACCAAGGAACAGTGCGAGCAGTTGCGGACGCTGATCAACGAGAGCAACGACATTATATGTGTGTGCCACCAGAACCCCGATGGCGACGCCCTCGGCTCGTGTCTGGCATGGGCCGACTATCTGCGCACCGTCTTCGGCAAGGAGCCGCAGGTGATTGTGCCCGACCAGTATCCCGACTATCTTCACTGGTTGCCAAACTCTGACAAGATTATCCGCTACGACAAGCACAAGGAGGGGTGCGACTGGACGCTGCAGCATGCCGACCTGGTGTTCTGCCTCGACTTCAACACCACCAGCCGCACGGACCAGATGCAGGCGGCCCTCGACGCCTCGCCAGCAAGCAAGGTGCTCGTAGACCACCACCTCGACCCACAGGTGGACGGCGTGCTCACGGTGTCGCACCCAGAGGCATCGTCAACCTGCGAGCTGGTGTTCCGCCTGGTGTGGCAGCTGGGCGGATTCGAACAGCTGACCAAGCACTTTGCCGTGCCCATCTACTGCGGCATGATGACCGACACGGGGTCGTTCACCTACAACAGCGACTCGTGCGACATCTATTTCATCATCTCGCAGTTGCTCACCAAGCACATCAACAAGGACAAGATTTATCGCAACGTCTACCACAACTTCTCCGAGCACCGTCTGCGCCTGATGGGCTATGTGCTCTATCAGAGCCTGGTGGTCGACGCCAGTCACCACGCCTCCTACTTCACCCTGCGGCGCGACGACCTGAAGCGTTTCCACTTCGTCAAGGGCGACGCCGAGGGTCTGGTGAACCTGCCACTGCAGATAAAAGGGCACAAGCTGAGCATATCGCTGCGCGAAGACACCGAGCGCGACAACCTGGTATGGGTGTCGCTAAGGTCGGTAGACCAGTTCCCCTGCAACAAGATGGCGGCGCAGTTCTTCAATGGTGGCGGCCATCTGAACGCCTCCGGAGGACGCCTGTACTGTTCGATAGACGAGGCTGTGCAGGTGGTGGAACAGGCCATCAAGGCATTCGAGCAGGAGCTGAGCATGTAGTGCACGGCGAGTTAAACATGCTTAAAATGTATCGCTGCCTGCGGCCTAACTCCTAACTCTTTTGTACCTTTGCGCCCGATATACATTATTATATATATAACACGACAATGAAAAAAAACACATTCGGCCTGCTCGCACTACTGCTCCTCACGCTGGTCTCGTGCAATGACTACGAGACCTACGCCGACAAGAAGGAGAAAGAGCGCGATGCCATCAGCGCCTTCATAGCCCAACAGGGCATCACCGTCATCAGCGAGGAAGCCTTTGCCCAGCAGGGCAACGTCACCGACACGGCTAAGGGCAAGAACCAGTTTGTCTATCTCGACAACAACGGCGTCTACATGCAGATAGTGCGCAAGGGCTGCGGCAAGCCGCTGCAAGACGGCGAGCGCACTGACCTGCTGGTGCGATTCCTCGAGATAGCACTGTTCGACTCGGCCGCCGTCTACAACGACTCGCGTGCCACCGTGGTCGACGTGATGAACATCACCCGTGCCGGCAGCACCTATACGGCCTCGTTCACCGAGGGCGTCATGCTGGGCAACTACGGCGAGTCGGTGCCTACGGGATGGCTCGTGCCGTTCAAGTACATCAACGTGGGGCGGCCACGAACAGCCGACGACGAGGTGTCGAAGGTTAGGCTCATCGTGCCGCACACACAGGGACACACCATCGCCTCGAGCTATGTCTATCCCTATTACTATGAGATAACCTTCGAGCGCAAGATAGATCTCAAGGACTGAGACGCCGTCAACAAGAATTTCCATTGAACACTATACATCATTATGACACTTATCAAATCTATTTCAGGCATACGCGGAACCATTGGCGGACGCACTGGCGACACGCTCAATCCGCTCGACATCGTGAAGTTCACCACTGCCTATGCCACCTTCATCAAACATGGCAATGAGGGCAAGGCAGGCTCAACGACCGACACACAAAGCCCTAAGCTGAAGATTGTGGTGGGCCGCGACGGCCGCATCTCCGGCCCCATGGTGCGCGATGTGGTATGCGGCACACTGACAGGCATGGGCTTCGACGTCATCGACATCGGTCTGGCCACCACGCCTACCACCGAGCTGGCCGTGCGCATGAACAAGGCCGACGGCGGCATCATCATCACTGCCTCGCACAACCCCACACAGTGGAATGCCCTGAAGCTGCTCAACAGCGAGGGAGAGTTTCTAACGGCAGCCGACGGTGCCGAGGTGCTGCGCATTGCCGAGGCCGAAGACTTCGACTATGCCCCTGTAGAGCAGCTGGGCCATGTGGTCTTCGACGACACGATGGACCGGCGCCACATTGACGATGTGCTGCGCCTGCAGCTCGTCGACGTCGAGGCCATCAGGAAGCGCGGCTTCCGCGTCTGTGCCGACACCATCAACTCCGTGGGCGGCATCATACTGCCCAAGCTGTTCGAAGCGCTGGGTGTGAGCTACGAGATACTGAACGGCGAGTGCAACGGCCACTTCGCCCACAACCCGGAACCGCTCGAGAAGAACCTGCAGGGCATCATGGAGCGCATGCGCCAAGGCGGCTTCGACTTGGGCATCGTGGTCGACCCCGACGTAGACCGTCTGGCCTTCATCTGCGAAGACGGCACGATGTTCGGCGAGGAATACACACTGGTCAGCGTGGCCGACTATGTGCTGTCGGAGTCAGGCGCTCAGCACTCATCGCTCAACACAGTGTCCAATCTGTCTTCTACGAGAGCACTGCGCGACGTTACCGAGAAACACGGCGGCCACTATGCAGCCGCTGCCGTGGGCGAGGTGAACGTGACCACGAAGATGAAGGAGGTAGGAGCTGTCATCGGTGGCGAGGGCAACGGAGGAGTGATCTATCCTGAGAGCCACTATGGCCGCGATGCCCTCGTGGGCATTGGCCTGTTCCTCTCGTCGCTGGCCCACAAGGGATGCACAGCCAGCGAGCTGCGCCGCACCTTCCCCGACTATCAGATAGCCAAGAACCGCATCGACCTGACGCCCGACACCGATGTCGACGCCGTCCTGGTGCGTGTGAAGGAGATGTTTGCCAAAGATCCCGATGCCGTGGTCAATGACATCGACGGTGTGAAGATAGACTTCCCCACCCGATGGGTCCACCTGCGCAAGTCGAACACCGAGCCTATCATCCGCGTCTACAGCGAGGCCCAGACCATGGCCGAAGCCGACGAGCTGGGCAAGCGTCTCATGCAGGTGGTCTACGACATGCAGTAGGAGCCAGGCATCATTGCCCTGTTGCCAAGCATACAACAATACGGAAACCGTCCCCTCTCCACTTTCGGAGGGAGGACGGTTTCCATTTAAGTTCAGGAGTTAAACCCAGATTGGTCTTCAGGCACGGAAAACACGGAAGGGCGCTGTTCTCCTTGTTGTTCTATGATTTAAATATCCTCGAGCGTCTTCTTCAGCAGCTTCCAGAAAGGCTCAACGGTAGCGATAAGGGCACGCTCGGTAGTGGTGTGTGGCGAACGCATGGTGGGGCCAAGGCTCACTACGTCAAGGTGAGGATACTTGCCCAAGATGACTGAGCACTCCAGACCGGCATGGTCTACCTGTATGATGCCATCCTGACCAAACAGCTCCTTATACTCACGAAGCAGCAGGTGAAGAATCTCTGACTCAGGGTTGGGATCCCAGCCGCCATACGACCCGGCGGTCTCAACCTTCATGCCTGCCATCAGGAAGCAGCAGGTCAGCGTGTCAACCACATAGTCTTTCATGTCCTCACGGCTGGAACGGGCCAGAATCTTTATCTCTGCACTGCCGTTCTCTATGTCGATGATAGCCAGGTTAGAGCTGGTCTCTACCACGTCGGGATAGCTCGGTATCATGCGGATGACGCCGTCATGGCAGGCATGGATGGCGCAGATCAGGTTGTCCTGTATCTCGATAGGCACCTGCTTGGCGGGCGTCGGCACGTCCTCTACCGTCAGCTCTATGCCGCTCTCTATCTGCTTGTACTCGTCGCGGAACAGCTCAAGCCAGTCGTTGCAAGACTCCTTGAGCTGCTGCACAGAGTCCTTGGGCAGCGTGAGCACCATCTCGGCCTTGAAGGGAATGGCGTTGCGCATATTGCCGCCATGCCAGCTGCACAGCCGAGCCTCGAACTCGTCGATGGCATTGAGTGCCACGCGGGCCAGCAGCTTGTTGGCATTGCCACGCCCCTCGTGAATCTCCAGACCGCTGTGGCCACCGCGCAGACCCTTGATGGTCACCCTGACGGCGGCATCGTCGGCCTCGGTGTCTACCTCCTGATAGCCCAGCGTTGCGGTGACGTCGATGCCACCGGCCGAGCCGATGACAAACTTGCCCCAGGTCTCAGAGTCCAGATTCAGCAGGATGTCGCCCTGCAGCTCGCCCTCGGGCAGGTCGTTGGCACCATACATGCCCGTCTCCTCGTCGGCAGTGATGAGTGCGTCGATGGGGCCGTGGCGCAGCGTCTTGTCCTCCATGATGGCCATGATGGCGGCCACGCCCAGTCCGTTGTCGGCGCCCAGCGTAGTACCTTTGGCCTTCACCCACTCGCCGTCAATCCACGGCTCGATGGGGTCGGTCTCGAAGTTGTGGGTAGACTCCGGCGTCTTCTGCGGCACCATGTCCATGTGGGCCTGCAAGATGACACCCTTGCGGTTCTCCATGCCGGGCGAGGCGGGCTTGCGCATCACGATGTTGTTGGCAGGATCCTTGAAGGCCTCAACACCGGCCTGCTTGGCAAAGTCGAGCAGGAACTGCTGTATCTTCTCTAAGTGTCCGCTTGGGCGGGGCACCTGTGTCAGCGCGTAGAAGTTCTTCCAGACGCACTGTGGCTGCAAATTTTTAATTTCACTCATAGATTGTGAGTTTTAGGAAGTTAATAATATTTTTGTACTCTGGTATAGTTCAGCGAAATCCATCCCCACATGCCGAGCAAGATGACCAGCATGGTTTGCACCGTATGGACGATGAGGACGAAGTAGAGGGCCTGCTCGTCTTGCACACCATAGAGCACGAGCATGGTCTTGATGGCAAAGTGCCAGGGGCCGGCACCGTTGGGCGTAGGCACGATGACGGCGAAGTTGGCCACGACAAACGACACAAGCGCACAGCCGATGCCGAGATGGCTGGTGAAGTCGAAGCAGAAGAATGTGAGGTAGTAATGCAGGAAATAGCACACCCAGATGGCAATGGAGAACAGGGTGTAGAGCGGCAGGTTGCGCAGCCCTCGCAGCGAGAGCACGCCCTCCCAGATGCCACTGAGCGTGGTCTTCACCTTGTCATAGATGGACAGGCGTTTCAGCAACAGATGGAGCAACAGCAACACGGCCACCACACAGACAGCAGTAACGAAGTAGCCCGTGAGCGAGAAGCCCTGTAGCAGACGGTCGAACGAGGTGCCCGTCTTGCGGAAGAAGGTGCCGAAGACACTCAGCTGGAACAGCAGGATGACACCCGAATAGAGCAGCACCACGAGCGTGTCGACGGCCCGTTCGGTGACCACGGTGCCGAGAGCCTTGGAGAAGGAGGTGCCCTCCCAGCGCTTCAGCACGCCACAGCGGGCAAACTCGCCCACTCGCGGCACCACCAGCGACACCGCATAGCTCAGGAACACAGCGTTGGCCAGCGTGCTGCGCCGCGGATGCTCGCCCAGCGGTTCGAGCGACTGCCGCCACCGCCACGAGCGGAACAGCTGTGCCAGTATGCCGAAGGGGAAGGACAGCAGCATCCACCACCAGTTCATCTCGTGCAGCAAGACGTGCTCAATGCGGCCGAAGTCGAAGTCGCGATACATCCACCACAAGATGGCCCCACCCAGCAGGAGCGGGAGAACGAACTTCAATATGTTGCGACCTGTAGCCATAAGTAAGCGCAAAGGTAATACAAATTCCTTATACGGCAAAATTTAGGACGGCTGATTTAGCTTATTTTGATACTCTTTGGGCGAACAACCCATATAGAGCTTGAAGTTGCGATAGAACGATGTCATGCTCGCAAAGCCCGAGAGCTCGGCCACCTCGTTGTGTGCCAGCGTGGGCTGTTCTTCCATCAGCCGCAAGGCATGCTTCAGACGCAGGCGGTTGACATACTCAGAGAAAGACACGCCCATGTCGCGGTTGATGACGTTGTAGACGTAGTTGCGATTGCTGTGCAGCTGCTTCACCAGGTCGGCCAGCTTCAGGTTGGGCGTCAGATAGAACTGCTTCTCCACCATGAGCGTGTCTAATCGCTGGCGCAGCGCCACTACGTCGTACTCATCGTCATGGCCATCGACGTCGATCATAGCCGGTGCCTCTCCTGCCGTCGGCTTTTCGGCAGGGCTTCCCGTGGCGTCGTTAGCGCCCGCTGCCTGCTCGTGTCGCGACTCGACAGAAGGCAACACGGGCATCCGGTGGCGCACTCTCTGCGGGCGATGGTGCCTGGGCTTCACTACGGGCAGCGGCTCATCGTCGTCTATCAGCGTCTCTTCCTCCAGCTCCTTGATGCCGAAGTTCTGCATGTAGCCCACATAGCCAAGGGCAAAGAGCAGCACGGAGAATGTGACCGAAGGCAACACTATCAGCAGGCTGCCTGGCTCGTCGAAGCGATGGCGCCCCACTATGTTGCTGGCAAACGAGATGGCCGCCGTGATCACGAAGAAGATGAGCAGGGTGTGCATGTGCGTCAGCATCTTGTCCTCCACGTCAGAGTAGTTGCTCAGCACACGGATGTCGAACCGTCGTATCTGCCTTCTGCCGACAAACAGCACAGGCACTATCTCTATGGCAAACACCACCTTGCACACGTCGTGGACAACGGCCTGCACGTATGGCATTCCCTCCAGCGTGCTGGTGTGGCCGAAATAGAGATATTCGCAGATGAAGACATCGAGGTCGGCAGCCGACATGCGGCTGTATAGCACCCCCACCGTGACCATGCCCACAAGCGAGGGCAACAGCCAGCACAGGTGCCAGTAGCGGCGCACCGAACGGGTGGTGAGCTGCAATATATAAATAAGGTATAGGGGATAGACTGCCAGGTTGGCCCCCACGTATGCCGTGTCGCTCCAGGGCAGCAGCCCTGTTTGGTGCATGAAGAACACATGATGGCCGAAGTAGAGGATGGTGGCCACAAGCATGAACACCATCAGCACGGCCTTTGCCCTGTCGTGCCGCTGGCCCAGGCTCATGGCCAGCATCACCGTCCAGAACATGCACACGAACATGGGCATTGTCGAGAAAATCGTATCTATCATATCTGCAAAGATATACCAAATTTGCGAAATACGAAAGCAGAAAGGCAATTTTCTGCAAATATGGCAATCATTTCTGCATATTTGAAACACCAAAACAAGAAAAACAAGCTATCTTTGCAGCACGATTTCCGTCATCAAATACATATCCATCTATATCGAAGGAATATCTATTACCAGTTATCAGCGGCTCCCTTGTCTTCCGGATCACCCCATCCAGAGCAAGGGAGCTTTTATTATAATATGTTCGCGTAACATTTGCTATTCTCGCAGAAAATGCCTACCTTTGCACCCGAGTTGCAAACCTGATGATTGATAGAGCTACTGTCGACAGGATTATCGACGCCGCACGCATAGTCGATGTGGTGGGCGAGTTTGTCACGCTGCGCAAGAGCGGTGTGAACTATAAGGGTTTGTGCCCGTTCCACGACGACAAGAACCCCTCCTTCATGGTTTCGCCAGCCAAGAACATCTGCCACTGCTTCGTCTGCGGCAAGGGCGGCACGCCTGCCGGTTTCCTCATGGAGCACGAGCAGATGACCTATCCCGACGCCCTGCGCTGGCTGGCCCGGAAGTACAACATCGAGATAGTAGAGAAAGAGCTGACCGACGAGGAGCGGCAGGAGCAGAACGAGCGCGAGTCGATGTTCGTGGTGAACGAGTGGGCCAAGGACTGGTTCCACCACACACTGCTCAACGACCCCGACGGCATTGCCATCGGCAAACAGTACTTCCGCAGCCGCGGCATTCGCGACGACATCATCGAGAAGTTCCAGCTGGGCTATGCCCCGTCGCAGCGCGACGCCCTCAGCTCGGCCGCACTGAAGGCAGGCTACAAGGCCGAGTTCCTGGTGAAGACGGGCCTGTGCTACAGCTCCGACCAGACGTCTGCCCTCACCGACCGCTATCGCGGCCGCGTCATCTTCCCCTGGCTCAACATCAGCGGCAAGGTGGTGGCCTTCGGTGGACGACTGCTCGACTCGCGTACCAAGGGCGTGGCACAGAAGTATGTCAACTCGCCCGACTCCGACATCTACCACAAGGAGCGCGAGCTTTACGGACTCTATCAGGCCAAGAAGGCCATCGTCAAGGAAGACCGCGTGTTCATGGTCGAGGGCTACACCGACGTCATCGCCATGCATCAGGCCGGCATAGAGAACGTGGTGGCCAACAGCGGCACGGCCCTCTCCAACCACCAGATCAGGATGCTGCACCGCTTCACCAACAACATCACCCTGCTCTACGACGGCGACGAGGCCGGCATACATGCCGCCATGCGCGGCACCGACATGCTGCTTGCCGAGGGCATGAACATCAAGGTGCTGCTGCTGCCCGACGGCGACGACCCCGACTCGTTCGCCCGCAAGAACTCGTCGCAACAGCTGAAGGAATACATCGACCATAACCAGACCGACTTCATCACCTTCAAGAGCCGCCTCACCGTGGAGAACGTCGCCGACCCCGTGAAGCGCTCCGAGGCCATCGGCGGCATAGTAAGGAGCATATCGGTCATCCCCGACCAGATTCTGCGCTCCACCTATCTCACCGACTTCGCCCTGCGCACCGGCATGAAGGAGCAGACCCTCATTGCCGAGATGAACAAGTACATCCGGCAGAATCGAGAAGCCGAGGCCCGCAACCAGCCCCCTGCGAGTGAAAGGCAACAGGCAGGCGATACCTCCGCGAATCGCCTGAGCACCAACGGAGCGCAAGAAAGCTCGGGAATGGGGGGTGGAAGCACTCCAGAGCAGGAGACGGCTGACCAATCTATAGCCCCCCCTTACTCACAGGGAGGACTCGGGGGTGTGTCTGCCAATGGAGAGTCGCCCGTCGAACTACTACTGGTGCGCGAGATAGTGCGCCACGGCGAAGAGATCATCTTCGACAACATCGAGACCGACGACGGCGCCACCATCTCCCTGTCGGTGGCACAATACATCGGCTTCGACCTGGGGCAAGACGGGCTGCACTTCAGCAACGACCTATACAACCGCATACTCGACGAGGCCATCGCCGAGCAGCAGCGCCACCCCGGCTTCAAGGCCGAGACCTACTTCACCAGCCACCCCGACATGAACGTCAGCAAGCTGGCCACACGACTGGCCATCGACCGCCACCAGCTGGGAGGCCGCTTCGCCCTGCAGCCACGCGAGGGGTCGCTGCGCCAGCGCGTCATACACCTGGTGATGGACTTCAGGCGCAACATTGTCGACGCTCGTCTCAAGGACATCCAGCGGCGCATGCTCATGCCCGACCTCAGTCTGGAACAGAAAATAGAACTACTCAAGGAACATAAGGAAACCAAAGAGCTTCGCGACGCACTGGCCAAGCGCCTGGGCAGCGACCTCATTGTCTAAAACGGAACTATGTACTACATTCAGAAGAAACTCGAGATTTCGGCCAGCCATCAGCTGGTACTCGACTACGAGAGCAAGTGCTCTCTGCTGCACGGCCACAACTGGATCATCACCATCTACTGCAAGGCCGAGGAACTGAACCGCAACGGCATGGTGACCGACTTCACCCAGGTGAAGCGGCTCATCAAGGACCGCCTGGACCACAAGAACCTCAACGACATCCTGCCCTTCAACCCCACGGCCGAGAACATCGCCCGCTGGTGCGTGGAGCAGATACCCGAATGCTACAAGGCCACGGTACAGGAGAGCGAGGGCAACATTGCAGCGTATGAGGAGTGAAAATTGATAATTGAAAATGTAGGGGCAGGCCCTGTGCCAGCCCGTAAGACGAAGATGTATCGCATCAATGAGATATTCTACTCGCTGCAAGGCGAGGGCCACAACACGGGGCGGGCCGCCGTGTTCGTGCGCTTTGCCGGGTGCAACCTGCGCTGCCCGTTCTGCGACACCGAGTTCGACACATACCACGAGATGACCAGCGAGCAGATCTTTGCCGCCATCGCCCCCTACCCCACCCGCTTCGTCGTGCTCACCGGCGGCGAGCCGACCCTGCAGGTCGACGCCCACCTCGTCGACCAGTTCCACCAGCACGGCTACGAAGTGGCCATGGAGAGCAACGGCACTCGCCCCGCCCCCCCCAACATCGACTGGCTCACGGTGTCGCCGAAGACAAGCGGTGAGAGGCAAGAGGTTAGGGGTTTGAGGCAAGAGGCAAGAGGCGAGAGAACAGCTGACGAACTGAAGATTGTCTTCGACGAAAACACCGATCCCGAAGCATTTCTCCCACCTCTCCGCTCTCAACCCTCAACCCTCCGCTCGGCGCAAAGCGACGCTTCGCTTGCGAAGAACCCTCAACCCTCAACTCTCATCTCTCAACACTCAACACTCAACTCTCAACCCTCAAC
>ERZ842401.7325-NODE-7325-length-11343-cov-3.314582_pt1 | contig 11343 bp, 8 predicted proteins | sample MGYA00521270_ERZ842401 | MGnify/ENA primary metagenome ERZ842401 (study PRJEB31892, sample SAMEA3878208) | bioreactor metagenome | biome: Moose rumen | place: Sweden | collected 2011-10 | study: EMG produced TPA metagenomics assembly of the PRJEB12797 data set... | reverse complement strand
ACACTCTTGCCCTACACGACGCTCTTCCGATCTAATAGAAAAATATGCTAATTTATATGGTTATAGAACTATTGATTTAGGTCAAGCATATGATACACCAAGTGATTATTTGGTTGACTCTGGTCATCCTAATAGAACTGGTATGAAATTATTAGGTTTAACTTGTGTTATTGATATGCTTAAAAGCATTGATATAAACCTTGCATCGTTCTCCGATTTAGATATAGCACCATTAGTTAATTTTATTGTAAAATAATATTAGTGTTACATACGCAAAATAAAAGGTAGCTTTCGAGCTACCTTTATTTGCGATATTCTTTCATATAACTAAAGAATTTATCAAATATTAATTTACTTTCTTTGGATTCAGGCAATCGTTCTGGATGCCATTGAACACCTATAAATGGATATTTATGAGATACGATTAATTCAATTGTTCCATCTAGATGATTAGCAATTACCTCAAAGTCTGGTGCAACATCTTTAACTGATTGATGGTGATAACTATTAGTTTTTATGTTTTTATCAAAAGGTAAAATATCGTTTTCTTTAGTTACGACTTCATGACCTTTTTTAATTGAACTATGTTTATCAATGTGTTGATATAAAGTTCCACCCATAAAAACATTCATGCTTTGAATGCCACGACATATTCCTAATACTGGTGCTTTTTTTTCTTTAGCATAAAGAATTACTTCTTTATCTAAAGCATCTAATCTTGGTTCAAGTTCTTTTGAACGATCTTCAATGTTTTCTTCGTTATAGTTTACAGGATCTAAATCTCCTCCACCAGTAACTAAAAATCCATCACATAAATCAAGAACTTCAGTTAAATTAGGATTATCTAAAGTAAGCATTATAACATTAGCATTTCTTTTTAATAATGCGTCTACATAATTATCATTAATAAATTGTTTTAATGTTCCTTCTTCAGTTAATAATCTTGGTGTTGCCCCAACGATAAAATTTTTTCTCTGCATAATTATCTCCGTTATATTTTATAATCTTTCTTTGATTCTTTTTGTTATGTATTCCACAAGTTCACTTGCCACATATGGTGAAATGTCACCACCGAATTTCACAAGTTCTTTAATAGAAGAACTTGATAAAAATAAATTATTCGTCGATGGGAATAAGACAAATGTATCTATATTAGGATCAATTGTATGATTGAATTGAAATCTTGTGATTTCATTTTGATAATCCATAATATTCCTTACGCCTCTTATTATTACGTCCGCATTTTTTTCTTTGGCATATTGTAATAATAATTTATCACTTTTTTCCACGATCACATTATCAATATTCGCTGTTGCCACATTGAGCATGTAAAGTCTTTCATCATCAGTAAAAGTATAAGACTTATTCGGGTTTATTGAACATAATATATAGACTTTATCAAATACTAAAGCAGCACGACGGATAATATCAATATGCCCATTTGATACTGGATCAAAAGATCCAGGATATATAGCAATTTTCATTTTTATAGCTCCTATTAATTTAACTAAAAATATTATACTATGAATTAACTTTTAAATCAATAATTTTAAAAAATTTGTTTATATAGACAAAAAATTTGTTTATATAGACAAATTTATTGATTTGTGATAGAATATAATATAAAAAGGGTAGTGGACATAATGGAAAAAGAAGAAAAGAAAATAAACATTAAAACGCTATTGTCTTATGAAGCTAAATATTTAATTTTATATTTTTTATGCATGTTCTTATCTGTTGCATCCTTAGAAGGTAGTTTAGTTGTAATCAAAAATTTTATTGATCACATGGCTGCCGATAGCCAAGGAGTTAAAGTAAGTGTGTATGTTGCTCCAATAATCTTAGCTTTCTTTTTGGCAACCCTGTTTCTTATTCTTCGTTCGCAATTGAAGTCGAAACTATTATCAAGAATTAGTAGCCGATTGACTAAAGCTAGTTTGCAATCATTATTATCAAGTGATATTTATGAAAATAACTTAGTTGATAAGGAAGAATGTATTAAGAATATTGTTAAGAATGCTAATGAAATAACTTATTACTATATTGATAAGAATTTACTTCAATTTATTGAAACATTAATTATTTTATTTACTTGTCTTTTTTCAACGTTTTTCATCTATTTATTAGGTGGATTAACTTTATTATTAATAACACCTTTCTTTATTGTAATCGAAAGAATATTAGTTGTAATAACTTGGAAAAGTAAAAAGCAATATAATGAAGAATTAGATCTTAAGCAACAACTTTTTAACAAAACATATGAAAATATTGTAGAAGTAAAGCTTAAGAATGGGAAAGATAAAGTATTAGATAGTTTTGAAAATATTGATCATGAACAAAATGAATTATTCCATTTAAAATCATTTTCCAGTGATTTAGCTAATTCTATCCTTTTAGTAATTACTATTGGTATTACTTTATCTATTTCTTATGGAGTAGGAGTTGCTTGGAATTTTAATAATTTATCAATTGGTAAATTAGTTTATATGTCATTTATTACCCCAATATTTTTTATTGTCCTTCATTATACAATGCATGCTAATCTTGCAAGAACTGATATTAGTAAAGCTGAAAGTGAATTGTATGATATGATTCATTTGAAAGAAGAAGACAATAATAAAAAAATAAATAAAATTGAAGATATTTATTCTATCAATTTTAGTAATGTTTCTTATAGTTATTTAAATAATGATGAGAAAGATAATTTATTAAATAATTTAGATTTTGATATTAAAAAAGGAGAAAAGATTGGTATTTATTCTCTTGACCATGAAGAAAAAGATGCAATCTTTGAATCTTTTTCCCGAATAAGGAAATATAATTCTGGGAAAATATTAATAAATAATAATGAAATTGATAAAATCAATATTGATTATTTAAGGAGTATTATTACATCTTTATCTTATAAAGATGAAGTTCCTAGTGGAACAATATCAAATATTATTTCTTATCCATATAATTATGATGATTATAAATATAATGATGCTATTAATAAAAGTGGTTTAAGAGATTTTATTAATTCTTTAGATGATAAAGGAAATACTTATATATCAAAAGATATAATTGAAGAAAAGGGATATGATAGTTTCATCGAAACAAGAATCATTTTGGCAAATGCGATATATCGTGATACTAAGATATATTTATGTAATGATTTTTGTCATGATAGTGATTCATTTTTAGAAAATGAAGTGATTGATGTCTTATTTAATCTTAAAGGTAAGTTGATTATTTTACTTACTGATCACATTTATTTATTAAATAAATGTGATAAAGTATTGATTATTAAAGATGGTAAAGTATTAGAATATGGTAAAACAAATGAATTAATAAATAATAAAGATTCCGAATATTATAAATTATTAAAAAAGAATCGATAAATAAATTAGAGGTATAGTTATGAGTGAGTTAACAAGAGTTCGTACAAGATTTGCACCAAGTCCAACAGGATTTATGCATATTGGTAATTTAAGAACAGCATTATATGCATATTTGTATGCTAAACAAAATAATGGTGATTTTATTTTAAGAATTGAGGATACAGATTTAGAAAGATTTGTTCCTGGTGCTATTGATTTAATTTATGCAACTTTAAAAGATGCAAAAATAGAAATATCTGAAGGACCTAATGAAGGTGGAGAATATGGTCCTTATGTTCAAACAGAACGTAAAGAGATTTATAATAAATATGCTTTAGATTTAATTGAAAAAGGTCATGCTTATTATTGCTTCTGTGATAAAGAAAGATTAGATTCTTTAGTTACTTTTAATGGTATTAAAAGATACGATAAGCATTGTTTGCATTTGCCTAAAGAAGAAATAGAAATGCGCTTAAAGCGGGGAGATAAATACGTTATTCGTCAAAATATGCCTACTGAAGGCGTAAGTGAATTTGATGATTTAGTATTTGGTCATGTAAGTATACCTAATAATGAATTAGAAGATCAAATACTTATTAAAAGTGATGGTTTACCAACTTATAATTTCGCTAATGTAATTGATGACCATTTAATGAAAATAAGTCATGTTATGCGTGGTAATGAATATTTAAGTAGTACGCCAAAATATAATTTATTATATGATGCTTTTGGATGGGAAAGACCTCAATATGTTCATTTAACTCCAATAATGAAAGATGCAACTCGTAAATTAAGTAAAAGATATGGTGATGCAAATTTCGAAGATTTTATTTCTAAAGGTTATTTACCAGAAGCAATAATTAATTATATTGCTTTATTAGGATGGAGTCCTAAAGGGGAGGAAGAGAAATTTACAATGGAAGAACTAATTGAAAAGTTCTCAATTAGTGGATTAAGTAAAAGTAGTTCAATATTTGACCAGGAAAAGATGAGTTGGTTAAATGGTGAATATATTAAAGAACTAGATTTTGATAAATTTATGGAACATGCTTATCCATTCTTTGAAAAATCTTGTTTGAAAGAAAATGGATATAATGATGATACTTATGTAAAATTTGGTAAATTATTACAAAGTAGAATTGAAATATTTAGTGAAATACCTGAAAAAGTGGAATTCATTGTTCATTATAATAAGATTGATAAAGATCAATGGTTTAATAAAAAACTTAAGATTGATTATGAAGTAGCAAAGAGGGTATTAGAAGAAAGTATTCCAAGGCTAGAACAAATAGAATTTACGGAAGAAAAATTACATGAAGTTATTTTAAAACAAGCAGCTGACATGGAAATTAAGAGTGGAGTTGTTTATACAGTTTTGAGAATTGCTTTAACTAGTTATAATGTAACTCCTGGTGGAAGTGTTGAAATGGCTGATATTTTAGGTAAAGATGAGTCGATTAAAAGACTTCGACTTGCTTTAAATGATTTAGAATAAAGGGGGAAATTATGGAATTCTTAACAAAACAAGAAGCATTAGAAATAATAAATGTTGGGCTTAATAAAGGTGCTGATTTTGTGGAAATATTTATGGAAGACACCACAAAAAATAATATCCAATTATCAAGTAACTTTATTGGGCAAACAAGTTGTAATAAAATTCATGGAGCATCAATCCGTGTATTAAAGGGAACTTTAGAAAAATTTGGTTATATTAACGATTGGAGCGTTGATGAATTAAAAGCACTTACTTTAAAATTATGTGCTGGTATTGAATATAGTGATGTTAAAGTTGCTTTGCCTTTTAAAGAACAAGAGAAAAGAAATATTGTAAATCCTGTAAGATTACCAAATGAAGTAAGTAATGATGAAAAGATTGCTTTATTAAATAAAGTTAATGAAAGTGCTAGAAGTTATAGTGAAGAAGTTAGTCAAGTAGTATGTAATATGAGTGACACTTTACAAAATGTCTTTGTTTGTAATAACTTAGGAACATTTGTTAGTGATGTTCGTTGTAATATTCGTTTAAGTTGTGTTGTGGTTGCGGGGAGTGGTGAAAATATGCAATCGGTTAATGATTCTATTGGGGATAACTGTGGTTATGAATTATTTGACCAATTCGATTTAGATGAATTTGCAAAAGATATTGCTAAAGGGGCTGTAACTATGGCTCATGCCGATGAGATGGTCGGCGGAACAATGACTGTTGTTGTTCATAATGGCTTTGGTGGTGTTTTATTACATGAAGCATGTGTACATTCACTTGAAGCAACTTCAGTTGCTAAGGGAGCATCAGTATTTTGTAATAAATTAGGTAAGCAAATAGCATCTACTGTAGTAACGGCTATCGATGATGGAAGTAGACCTAATCAATGGGGTTCATTAAATTATGATGACGAAGGAAATCCAACACAAAAGAATGTTTTGATTGAAAATGGAATATTAAAATCATATTTAGTTGATTATCGCAATAGTTTAATCATGAATCATCCAATTACTGGTAGTGGAAGAAGACAAAGTTATCAATATTCTCCAACTTCAAGAATGACTAATACATTCTTTGCACCTGGTAAAGATAGTTTTGATGATATTATTAAAAATACTAAATTCGGTTTCTTTGCAAAGCGTATGGGTGGTGGTTCTGTTCAACCTGCTACTGGAGAATTCAATTTCGCTGTTAGTGAAGGTTATATGATTGAAGATGGTAAAATCACCAAACCAGTTCGTGGTGCAACACTTGTAGGGAGCGGGGCACAAATATTAATGAATATTGATATGATTTCGGATAATTTGAAATTTGGTCATGGTATGTGTGGTAGTTTAAGCGGTAGTATTCCTACTGATGTTGGTGAGCCAACAATTCGTGTCCAAAATATCACTGTAGGTGGAAGAGGTAAATAATATGCTAGAAAAATTATTAAATAAATCAAAAGAATTTGGTTTTAGTGATTTACAAGTTTCTGTAACATCAAATATTGGTCCAGAAATTAATGTATTTAAGGGAAATATCGATAAGAACTTTATTGGTAGTAGTAAAAAATACATTATCAAAGGAGTTATTGGTGATAAAGCTAGTACGTTGGTTGTGGAGAAAAATGAAGGCGATTTTACTGATGAAGAAATATCACAATATTTATCAAAATTAAAAGAAGATGTTTTATCGATTACTGCTCCATTTAAGAATAGTATATTTGAAGGTAGTAAAGAATATCCTGTTGTTAAGGAAAAGGAATTTGATTTAGATAAATATAGTACTGAAGATAAAATCAAATTAATTAAAGATGTTGAAGCTAAATGTTTAGCATATGATCCTCGTATTGAACTTGTTCCTTATTGTAGCTATAGCGAAACAATATCTTCTTTAGAAATTGCTAATACTAAAGGATTAAATTTAAAGAAAGTTAATCGCTATGGTGTTATTGCTGTTGAAGTAACGGCTGGTGCTAGTAAAGATGATCCTCAAAAGCAACTTGATTTCAAAGTTGAAGTCAAAAGAAAATTTAGTGATTTCAAAGCTGATGATATTGTAAAAGAAGTTTGTGATAAAGCTTTAGCTAAATTAGGTGCTAGTCCTTGTGCATCAAATGTTTATCCAGTTTTAATGGATAAAGAAGCTATGAGATCATTACTTAATGGTTTCTTTAGTATGTTTACAGGGGAAGCTGCTTTACGTAATTTAACTGCTTTAAATGGTAAATTAGGACAAAAAGTTGTTAGTGAAAAGATTACTATTCTTGATGATCCACTTAATGAAGATGCGATTGAACAAAGTGCTTTTGATGATGAGGGCGTTGCTACATCAAGAAAAGAAGTCATTTCTAGTGGTGTTTTTAAAATGTTTTTGCATAATTTAAAAACTGCTCAAGCATTTAATACTCAACCTACTGGTAATGGTACTTTAGGTGGAAATATTGGTCCTAATAATTTCCATATTGCTAATGGTGATACTTCACCAAGTGAAGCTATTAAAGGAATTAAAGAAGGTTTATTAATAAAAGATTTACAAGGATTACATGCTGGATTAAATCCTATTAGTGGTGATTTTTCTGCTCAATCAAGTGGATTCTTAATTAAAGATGGTAAAATTGATCGTCCTGTTACTTTAATTGTTGTATCGGGTAACTTCTTAAAGATGCTTAATGAAGTTGGTTGTGTATGCAATGATTTAGAATTTGGTTATGATGGTTTTGGTAGTCCATCAGTATTATTTAATGGATTACCTATTTCTGGAAAATAATTCATGAAATTTACTGAACTTAATGTTAATCCTCTTATAATTGATGGAATTAACAATTTAGGTTTAACTGACCTAACCGAAATTCAAGAAAAAGTAATCCCTTTAGCATTAAATGGTTCTGATTTAATCGGACAAGCTCCAACAGGAACTGGTAAGACGTTTGCTTTTGGTATCCCAATTTTAAATAACATTAATGAGAATAATCATGATATTGAATGCTTAATCTTGGCCCCAACAAGAGAATTAGTTGTTCAAATCACAAAAGAGATTAATAATTTAGGTGCATATTTTATTAATAGTGATTGTTTAGCTATTTATGGTGGAGAATTAATTGATAAACAAATTATTGGTTTAAAGAAAAAACCGAAAATTATTGTTTGTACTCCTGGTAGATTAATTGATCACTTAAATCGGAAAACGATTAGACTTGATAAAGTTAAAATGGTTATTCTTGATGAAGCTGATGAAATGTTAGATATGGGATTTATCGATGATATTAATTCGATTTTGTCATTAGTAACTTTGCCTCATCAAACAATGTTATTTAGTGCAACTTTTAATAAAGAATTAGAAGAAATTGCTAATAATTACATGATCAAACCAAAAAAGATTACTGTTAGTCATGGAAGTTTAACAGTTGATGCAATTGATCAAAAATATGTTTATTGTAAAGCTAGTGATAAAGTAGAAATCATTGCTCGTTTAATTGAAATAAATGAATATAAATTAGTTATGATTTTCTGTAATACTAAAAAGACAGTAGACGAAGTTACAACTTCCCTTCTTACTAGAGGATTCTTATGTGAAGCTTTACATGGGGATATGAAGCAAATGGCACGTGACCGAGTAATGGATAGATTCCGTAATGGGACTATTAATATACTTGTGGCAAGTGATGTGGCCGCAAGGGGTCTTGATATAAGTAACGTGGATGTAGTGTTTAATTATGACTTGCCTACAGAAGATGAATATTATGTTCATCGTATTGGAAGAACTGGTAGAGCAAGTAAAAAAGGAACATCAATTAGTTTAGTTAGTCGCGGAGAAATGCCAAGGTTAAGAAGCATATCTCGTTATGCGAAAACGGAAATTAATGTTTTAAGTGTTCCTAGTTTAGATAAAATTATTAAAATAAGAACTAAAAGGCTTCTTGATCGAGCTATTGAAATAGCTCAAGATAATAACAATTTCGAAAATAGTGATTATGAAGTTAATAAATTATTATCAATAATCGATAAACAATTGAAAAAATATGATGGTGTTGATAAAGAAATACTTGTAAAAGGTTTATTAAGCATAATTATTAACGCTGATGGAAGAAATCAAGAGATTGATGATATTACTAGTGAAACATTAAAAGAGATTGATTCGCGAAAAGGAAAAAATAAACATGGCGAAGTAAGAATGTTTATGACCCTTGGAAAGAATGATGATATTAGAGTTTATACTATTACTGATATGTTAGTAAAGAATGCAGGATTAAGTAATAGTGAAATTAATGATGTAACTATTAAAGATAGTTTCACTTTCTTTAATGTTCCAGCATCAAAAGTTAATGATGTTTTATTATGTAATAACGAAATAAGATATAAAGGAAGAAGAATTTCCATTCAAGAAGCTAAAGTTGATAAAAGTAAAAGAAATAAAAGCAATAATAAAAATACAAAAAGAAAGAGAAAATAATGGAAAAAGATAAATTAGAGAAAATAATATTCACTAGTGAATCTGTAACTGAAGGTCATCCTGATAAAGTTTGTGACCAAATAGCTGATGCTATTTTAGATGCTATTATTGCAAAAGATCCTAATGCTCGTGTTGCTTGCGAAGTGTGTGCTACGACTGGGTTAGTATTTGTTATGGGTGAAGTCACTACAAATACTTATGTGGACATACAATCAATAGTGAGAATGGTTGTTAGTGATATAGGTTATACAAGAGGTAAATATGGATTTGATGCCGAAAACCTCGCTGTTATTCAATCAATTGATGAGCAATCAAGTGACATAGCAATGGGTGTTGATCAAGATGGTGCTGGTGATCAAGGGCTAATGTTTGGCTTTGCCTGCACAGAAACACCGGAATACATGCCATTACCTATTATGTTAAGCCATAAATTAACTAAAAGATTAGCAATGGTGCGTAAAGAGGGATTAGTTGAATATTTGCGTCCTGATGGTAAAAGTCAAGTTAGTGTTGAATATAATGAAGATGGATCATTTAAACGTATTGATAGCATTGTTATTTCTACACAAACAGATGATAAGGTTACAATGGATGAATTAAAATCATTTATTCGCTTGGAAGTTATTGATAAAGTAATTCCAAAAGAAATGATTGATAAAGATACAGTTATATACATTAATCCAACCGGACGTTTTGTTATCGGAGGACCTAAAGGCGATTCTGGTTTAACGGGTAGAAAGATAATTGTGGACACATATGGCGGATATAGTCGTCATGGTGGTGGAGCTTTATCAGGCAAGGATCCTACAAAAGTCGATCGTAGTGGAGCTTATATGGCTCGTCATATTGCTAAGAACTTAGTTGCAAGTGGCGTAGCCTCAAAACTGGAAATTGGATTGAGCTATGTAATTGGTGTTAGTGAACCAACATCAATTATGGTTAATACTTATGGAACATCTAAATATTCTAATTTGGAAATAATCAAAATAATTCGCGAAGTATTCCCTTTAACTCCTAAAGGAATTATTGAATATTTAGATTTACGTCGTCCTATTTATCGTGCTACATCTAATTATGGTCACTTTGGAAGAACTGAATGCGATTTCCCTTGGGAAAGATTAAATAAAGTTGATGAAATCAAAAACATTATAACAAAAATTGGTAAATAACATGTTTTTAAATAATAAAAAAGAATATTATATTATTATTGGTAATAATAAAGAAAACGGACTTATTATTAATTCTTTAGGCAATAATAAAAATAGTGAAACATTAGTCTTATTTGATAATGAAGAATCTAATTTTCATAGTTTGAATTGTAAAAAATATTATAAAACAAGTGCATCATCAATTAATAATTTCTTAAAAAAGACTTTTAAGAATTTAAAGAAATATCATATTAATATTATAATTAATTTAAATGACAATACTAAATCAATTGATTATGTTAATGAAATTAAATTATTAGTTAATGAATTAGATTTAGATACTAAAACATTTAATGTTTATTCTTTTATTGATGTTATGGATTATAATATTTTAGATGAAATTAATTCTAATTCTAATGGTACAATAAATATTATAAACAAAGATAAAGCTGTTGCTCGTAATTTTGTTTCGCATACACCGATAACAAAATATATGAGTGAAGCTCATTTAGATAAACTTAATGCGTCTATTAATAAAGATGTGACAATGAATGTTTGTATATTAGGATTTGGTGGAGTTAACCAAGAAATATTTAAGGCTTATTCTTCGTCTAACCTTTTCACAACCGTAATTAATAATAAATTATTAGATAAAAAAGTAAATTATTATTTATATGATAAAAATAATTTAGAAAATAACCGTTATTTAAATCAATATTATTATCATTATGAAAAAGAATTTTTAGTAAATGTAAAAAGGAATGATTATTTACCTTTACCAAATATTCCATCAAATGTTTATTTGAATAATTGTAATGTTTACAGTTTAGAATTCTTAAAGAAACTAAAAAATAATTTAATTAGTAATGATATTCCTTATAATTATATTATTATATCTTTAAGTGATGATTTAACTAAT
>ERZ842401.7324-NODE-7324-length-11344-cov-112.186022_pt1 | contig 11344 bp, 8 predicted proteins | sample MGYA00521270_ERZ842401 | MGnify/ENA primary metagenome ERZ842401 (study PRJEB31892, sample SAMEA3878208) | bioreactor metagenome | biome: Moose rumen | place: Sweden | collected 2011-10 | study: EMG produced TPA metagenomics assembly of the PRJEB12797 data set... | reverse complement strand
CAAAGAGTTTGGTACGGCGCTTGGCGCTCTTCCGCTCTGCGAACCGCTCGTTCTTACTCTTGATAAGCACTCGAGAGCCGTTCCTTAGATACATTGGAGTGACAGGACGGATAACGATACCCTCGCAGATGTTGTCCTCGATAGCAGGAAGTTCAAGCCATTCGGCAATCTTGCTTTGGAAAGCGTTAGGCTGCTTCAGGCACTCGGCCAAAGTCCCTCTGAAGAGAGTCTTGGCATAAAAGAAGCCACAGGTCTCAAAGATCTCGTTAACCTCATCAACAGTGAGGAATCTTCCACCCGCCTCAGTAAAGAGGTAGATGTCGAAGCCATAAAACTCATGGTCTGGAGTATAACAAACACCTCTTTGGATTAGGCTGACTTTCTGCTTTGTCTTCACCCCATCATGAGGATACAGACCACCGAACATCTCACCAAACACAGAGATATGAGTCACCTCGGGATACTTAGCTTTGATGTCACCGAATAGTTTCAGCACTCTATCCCTGTATCTTTCGAGCAACTCAGGGTAGTCATAGAACTGCTCGCCCTCCTCCAGCATCGACGTACGCTTGGCAAACCTTAAGGTCTCACCATCGCAGAGAAAGCTGGTGTTGGCACCATGCACCTTCTCCTGCACTACATATTCCAAATCCTGTGGCATCTCAGCCACCACGTGCTCCATGAACTCACGGCTGAAGGAGTTTTCGATAGAGCTGTACTTCTTGAATTCAATCATTGTTCTTTTCTTTTTGTGCGCATCGCTGCGCGGTTAATACTGTTGTTGATTAGCGTATGCCCGTCTGCTAAGGCCGCGGAGAAGTACGGATAATGGACACACCGATAACGAAAAACCGTTGGAAAGTTTGGTAAGTTCTTTCCAACGGTCTCGCTATCTCTTATGCTCTGAAGTTCGGCTGCATCTATGCCGTCCAATCAGATTTTCTTTTCGGTGATGTTCGTTGGAAAGTGTTCGTGTACCAGTCACGTGCTGCAATACTCATCGAATTTGTCGTATGAACATAGCAGAAGCCTCCAAAGCTTTCTTTGCTCTGGAGCGATAATAGTGTTGATATGTTCATTCTTTGTTGCAGCATTGCTCTTTGTTTACATAAATTTGAAAAACGACGGCAAAATTATACATATTTTCACAAACCACCAAACTTTTTCGTATCTTTTTTGCATTTTCAGTCAATTTCACCCAAGAAAGAATTGGCTATTTTGCTGAATTTTTGTATTTTTGCACCCGAAAGCATCAAGAGCAGTCATCTTAGGATGGACTCGCCAACCGAGCAAAACGTAGCCACGGTGGTCAGTACGATGCGGAAGCAACATTAATAAACTTCAAAAACAAAACGTTATGCAACAGCACATTTATTACATTCGCTATGCCCTGCAGTTCGCAGACATGCAGATTCCAGAGTTAGTCAACACGTTCAATCAGCAGGTTCAAAGCCGTGCGTGGTCATCCATGCGAGCCTATCACGATAAGGCTCTCATGGATGAGTTCCAGCATCGGGGCATCGATACCACTGCCGTCTACGACGGTAAAGCCATCTGCTATGCCCATCCCGTCAGGTACGATATTATCGACAACCTGCTGGCCATCGTTGGCTGAGATTCTCTCTCAATATTAGGACTCCACCCTTGCCGTCTGCTCTTGGCCAGAGTGGAGTATATTCATTTTCCGTATCTTTCTTTGAGTTCTTTATCCAACTCCTTTGCCTTCGTAGCAAAGCGTTTCCAAGTAGATTTAAGAATGTCTGGGTCATTCCATGCCCTTTCAAAGTGGTGTAGCGGAGCCTGTATCATAGTCGGGCCCCACACCAGCATTCCGGCTTCGTGATTTCTGCTACCACTTGCGCGCTTGCCTATGGCAGCAGCAGTTATGTTGGCAGAACCGATGTATGCACACACATCGTCGAAGACGAACATCTTCAGTCTTATTATAGAGGGAAACTTGCATGAAATCTCATGTGTATAGGCTGTGGATGGTTCATATCCAAATTTCTCCATTTATTATTGTCTTTCCTCAACTTAAGAAAATCATCTAAAATGTTATCCCTAATCTCGAAATCATCTTTCTGGCAGCCTGGAACAACAAAAACGAACTCTATATGATTAACATGAAATTCCGCAATTAAATAGGGATATTCAGTTGAATCATTATACCTGAAAAACATGTTTATGAAAGGGTGTTGCTCTGGTTCAGGATAAAATGTCTCTTTTATTCTGGGCAGCCTTGACAAGTTCATCTCTCCATTTACCCACCTAATAGTGTCCCTGAAGAACGGCAATTGTTCGTCAGGTAACATACCTATTACATATTTCACAAGAGCTCTGTATACGTTGTGGAAATTAACATACCCTCCATCTGCATAAAGATCAGTTTGGGTTTCAGAAGATTTTATCCTTGCTTTCGACGTGTCTAATATTTCAATGCAAATTTTATTTGTTTCTTTGTCAACATCAAGCCTAAACGCACTGGTCTGGGTCGTGAAATACGGATGACCTTCATATTGGGCGGCGAGAGTTCTGTAAACCGAAACATACTTTATGAATTCCTGTTCAATCCCAGACCCAAAGTTAGTGTTGCACTCATCGCATTCATCATTAGTGAAGAAAAATATATTGCCAAGACTATTTGATATAGTGTGGGCATCTTTCTTGAAGGTCGTTTCTGGCATTCTTTTGCCACAATACCTGCATATCCGTTTAGTTCGTTCTTGAACACCAAAACGGATTCTTTCGTTGGGAACATAACAAAAAGGCTTATAAATCTGCATCCATGATTCGTTTTGACTCAAAAATTCGTCAAATCTCTGTTTGGCAGGTATACCTCGCTCAAGTTCCTGCATCTTAAACAAAATTTCTTTTTTGTTTACATATTCAATAGGCTCATTAAATGAAATGCCCAAATATCTGCCTTCTTCAAGTTTAGAAACAAGTGAAATAACTTCATTCAATTTAGGAAATAAAACAGCCCATTTCTGCATTGTAGCCAAAAATGGCTTTTTCCATTGCTCAATGATTGGGAGCACATATGTTGAATCTGGCAAATCTTCCTTAGCAACAAATGTTTTCAACACTCTGACGAGCTCAAAATCAGACAACTGAGATGTGCTGAGCTTCGACGACTTCAGTCCGCACCCTACCTCATTCGTTTCCTCGCTCGTAAAGAAGTGTATAACATATGCCATAACTTATAAATTGATTATTCCTCAGTTACCCTCGGTATTAGTCGTTGTTCCTATTGTTACTCTTTATTTTAACACATTTGGTCATGTTGAGGTGGTTTCAACCATGTGAATTGTTCGTCTTTAAGGGGTTGGGGCCATATGTAGCACAAAATACGTATAATATCATCCTTCCATAAAAAGCCAAGCTCTCTTAATAATGTGCCAGCAATTATGTATCTAAGTGTATTCGCCACTTTGTGGTATTCATTAGGTTGAAATAAATAGGGTTCTTGGTTCTCTGGGATTTGGCGATGTACTAAAAAGTTCCTCGTCAAAGCAGCTTTCTTTGCAAACTCTTCTATCTCAATTTGCTCCCATATATCCTTATGCATCTGAAGTAAGTTCAACAATCTAACTTCAAAATAATCCCCCTTATCTAGAAATTTAGTTTTTATAAAATTGGCTTCATCAGGATGATGTTCTATTTTAAGCAGTTCAATAATCCCCAACAATGTATTGTTTTTCTTTGTTTTGACTATTTTGTCATCTGATGTATAATACCTTTTGGTAAGTTCTTCCAACACAGAGGCATAACAAATAATCTGTAATTCGTCAGATAATTCTTCGTTATAGATTGTATTGAAGAATAGGCTTAGAGCATGTTGTTCCTCCTTATACAAATCTATCCAGTGTCTAACAACGTTATTGTCCATGACATCTTGAATTACACTCGTGAATCTGGCATTTTCATCAGGTATAGGTCTGAAATTGAAATGCTTGATTTTTATGTTTTGTATACATGAACACTTTATTTTTCCCAAATCAAAATAAATACTTTCATTGACAAATGGGTAGTCCATAAATAGGCTCAACAGATTTTCTATTTTGCTAATAATTGGGAAACAGTCCTTAATATCTCTGCTCTCATAGAATGTAATCTTAATAAATGGTTCCAAATTATTATAAAATCCTTTATCAGAAATAAATTGTGTTGATCTTGAAATGAAAGCAGAGACCTCACAATCATCAAGTCCAGATAAAAGAGACGAAGAAGGTTGATCATAATGATAGTTTATTCCCTTTTCAGACAATTCGTAGTTGTGTATTTCTGATTTTGAACAACACCAACTATTAAGATATGGACTACTTATGTATAAGTCAGAAACGGATAATTTGTGGTCATTTCTTTTTAGGAGTGATGAATTCATTGAAAAAACTAAATAAGATACAGAAAAAGCATACAATTGAGCCCCCATATTGCTGATATGTGAGTATAGAAACTTTAAATTGAGCAATTCGAAAAAATAGGTTTCATTATTGTCATCCAATGCGATACCATTTAGACTGTCAATAGACAAATCAGTATAATAGCTTTTTTCATTGAATTCAACCAGTTCCAAATAAATGTCATTGCCGACAATCAAGGTGCCGGCAATGGTAGGCGTGTCACTATTAAAATTCCAATAGCCAATGTATCTTTTCTCTGTTCTCATTCACATCATAATATTTAGGCTTTATTTATTTTTCTCTGTCAGCAACCAAAATGGGAACAAGTGTCAATGCTTCTTCGATTAATTCGTCTGCACTCTCCTCAAACAATATTTCTGCCCAGACTCTATCAACTTCACGTACTTGTGGTGAACGCAGATTGACAAATTCCGATATTGGCGTAGAGATGATATGCTGTTTTTCTGCATCCGTTAGTTTCGAAGTGATAGGAACATGGAAAGCATTATAGTCTTTTTGCTCTAACTTGCGCATGCCACTTCTATTATTGTGATATGCCTCGCACTCCAATTGGAAAAAAATAGTGGAGAACCATGATGCAAGAAGCGTTGAGCGTTGTTCGTCTAAAGGAAAAACAAAGAAGTTTGTTGACACAAAAGTAGGTTGAGTGGTTATAAACACCCGACCGCTGCTTCTTATTGCTCGAGGAAGCAGAACACTATTTTTGGGAGAGACCTTTTTAGACTCCTTTTTCAACACAGCAACGTATTCTTCCGGTGGTTTTTCGTCACGTCTTTGCTTTTTATCCTTGTTTTGTCCTTGTTTATTCACCTTTTTCCCTTTAACCTCAAAAAACTTATCGACTATTTGTCGAATTTTCAGGTCTGACATCCCTTCAACATTGAAAAACAGTGAATCTCCTTTCCCTACAAAGAAGCTCTCGTAATCAGCGTTATTAAGACCTACAGAAAGATGACCTCGTACTTGTCTGCGGACTTCTTTCAAAAAGGTATCTTTAGGGTCAAGAAATAACAAATCTGTGCATCCGTTATTACCTATCTTGCCTCGCTTGTAGTCCTTGTATTCGCTATCTTTCAGCTTTGTCAACCGATTTGAAGAAGCAATATTTGCCTGAATAAAGTTCTGTGCATCGCGTCTCGCCATATTGCCAATCTGCCAACCTGAATCGACCATCCGCACAAGTTCTTCTCTGGTCATAAGACATCCCTCAAACTGGTTGTCAATGTTTGCAAGTCCATCCTGACTAAACTCAGAAGACAAGACAGTTCCAATGCTACTTGTGTCAATCTGCGATACGACCTCATTACTATAAAGGTAGCGGATATTCTCGGCGTGTGAGCCTTTCACACCAATAACAATCGATGTATTCTGAGCCACCTCCTCAAACAATCGCTCCTGAGGATAGTTGAATATCATTTGCAGGCCAAAATCATTTAATAGCATGGTTCTTATAGCCTTACTTGCTTCACCCTTGGTTGTAAAGTGAGTGTTGGGAAGAATAACGGCAATAACTGTACCTTCTTTTGCCAAGGTGGAAACAAGTTCTACGAAAGGACCTTCAAGAGGCATTTGCCCATTTATTGTTGTCGGCTCAGTACCTTTCAGCTGACGTATTCTCTTGTAAAGTTCTGCTTTTCTCTCAGAGCATTTCACGCCAGTAGCGGCAAGATAAGGTGGATTCATTATGATGACCTTGACATTGTCAAAATCACTAACGGATAATTCTGAAATGCTCTTGGCAGTAATCTTGGCGGTATTATTTTTCTCGATTGTTGTGGCGAATTTCAAACCAAGACGCAGCGAGAGAAGTTGCAGCAGTTTCTTATTGATGTCATTAGCCACCAACTGCGAAGGTTGAAGATGCTCATAAATGCTTATTGCTGCACACAATAGACTTCCACTACCAGCAGCAGGATCCATTATTTTGTCGATGTCACCTAAATCTCCTGTTACATACTTTACAAGGCAAAGCATTAAGGTGGCCAATTCTGTGTCTGTTGGAACCTCACCCTCATGTTTGTGTTCCTCTGAAACAACCTTGTGCATCACACTGGCCAATTCATCAGCATCTACGTATGTCTTCCCTAATTCAAAGAGTTGTTGAAGTAATGACTTGTTCGTCTTAACATCCCTCTCGTTAGACCTCAATTCTGGAAGAGTAAAGATGTCTTTAAAGTTAATTTTCAAACCCTCACGACAGATCAAGTCTAGTTTGTTTGAAAGCTGGGCTATAGTCCTAAGATTACCCCTGTCAACTTTTGTAAAAGAGCCGCGTATATATTCATAGAACAACGCAACCAAAGCTGACTTCCATTCAATGTCTGTATCGAGTTTGTCTTGTATCTCGTCAGCAAACTGTTTGAATGATAGCAGGTATTTACCGCTGTCATGCAGTATAATGTCTATGTAGCCTACATACTGCTGAATCAAGTCAGCCATAAACTGTTCCTTACCCACATCTGAAAAACGGTGGTTTACAGAAATGCCAGGTTCAATAATTTGCTCATAAACATCTGGACGATTCCTGTCAAATTTGAACAGACAAGAGCTTTCAAGATTAGTCAGAATATAATATCGACTTTCCAGTTCTGCTTCACGCAATGACTGAACATAACTCATTGCTTGGTACTGGTATCGTGTACTATTTACCGCTGCCATAGTTCGTTTTACCTCTATGACACACAATATCTTATTCGTTTTCTTATTGGCGATAACCAAGTCCATTTCAATGGAACCAACATAGCGATGATGTTGCACCTCGTATGTATCATCAAGGTTCAGTTGTCTCAAAGCTGCTTCAAAAGCCTCTTTGCAAACTGGGTGAAAGCACTCGACTTCTTTATCTGAGTTTTTAAGCCACATAGGAATATTTTTTAATTGAGGTAATCTTTCAGTTTAGTAGCAAGCACGTATGCCAAAAGTGGAGGTACAGCATTCCCCACAATCAGGTTCTTACCTTGCTTCGATTTTGACACGAATTCATAGCTATCAGGGAAAGTCTGCAAACGCATAGCCTCCCTAAGCGTAATGATTCTGTCGTACTTGTAGTGGATATTGCAGCCCACATTAGGACGGTTGAAATATGTGTTGATGGTGTAAGAAGGATTCTCTGGCAGCATCCTGCCATAACACGTCGTATGTCCACCATCACGTTTGAGTCGTTTTATTCTTACTGAAGGAACATCGTCAGGAATATCCATATAGTTGCCGCCAGGCCTGACATGGGCACAAATATATTGATCAAGTTTGCTCATCGTAGGGTAATCGTGCTCTGAGATACCCTTAGCTTTCCCAGCCTCAGGCAGATTACCTATGGCTTCTTCTACGCTGACATATTTCTTTTTGCCGTCAGTTCCGAGTTTGTTATGTGTCGTTTGAGGAAATTCAAATGTTCCTTCTTTAAGACCAACGATAATGACACGCTTCCTTACCTGTGGCACACCATAGTCAGCAGCATTAACTAAATGCCATGTAACATGGTAGCCAATTTCTGAAAAGGTTTCGAGCAAGTTGTCAAGTATCTTATTACCTTGCTTGTCTTTTGCAGAAATCAACCCGATGACATTTTCAAACAGAAACGCTTTGGGTGAAACTCGCTTGATAATGTCAAGATAACGCCATACCAGTCTGCCTCGCTCATCATCACAATGACGATTTCCTGCCAAAGAGAAAGACTGGCATGGAGGCCCACCTATAACAATGTCTGCCTGAGGTATCTTTTCTATATCGATGGCTGTTATGTCTCCACAAAGAATCTCGCTACCAACATTACGTTTGTAGGTATTGACGGCATCTGCATTATTGTCTATTGCCCAGACTATATTGAAGCCTGCTTGCTTGAATCCCAAGTCGAGACCTCCACCGCCTGAAAACAGGCTGACTGTTGTATTATTCATATTTTGCGAGTCGTTTTGATTTCAGTTCTAAAAATTTATCTTTGGCGTCTTCTACACCATAATATGGATTCAGAATGTCACTAATCGCTTCGATTTTGTCCTCATCTGAAGTTGCCACCAAATCTTCAGACAGTTTGACAAGCCTGTCTGTATCCTCTTTTGACAATGCTGTAGGATGAGGTATCTTTATATCGGAAATATCGTATGTTTGCAACTTCAAGACTCCTTTCCCATAGCTCTTTCCACAAAGTTCTAATTGCCTGAACACATGATAATTGTTCAATAATGCAAGAAGCAGATATTGGTTGTGTGAAGAACTTATCATGTAGAAATTATCTCTAACGTTACACCGTCCTTCATTCAGCACAAATTTCAGATTGCTTCTGACTATATATGAGAAGATAATCTGAGCCGTCTCTGGAAGAGGGATATAATACCAGGGTTGCCCCTTTTCAATCATGGACTTCAGCGTCTGAGGTTTACCCTCTTTCAGAATGACACTGGAGCAGTTCTCCAAATAATTAGTCTCATCTTCATTAAGTACGTCACCGTCTTTAATTGCAAGCATCGTGTCTAATTTGCAATGATTCGTTGAGAACCCCTGTATGTCTTTGGGAGATGAGAGTATTTCTACGAGGTGGTCTCGCGTGAAAAGCGTCGGATTTACAAAGAGCTTGTTAAATCCTGTTGTTATGCCACGCCTTACCTTTGCTACCGTTTGGAGTTTGACAAGGCCCGCTGTTTTATTTTCTCCCTGCTTGTCTACAGTTGTGATAGACAATACATCTGTAGGGCTTATTGTCATTTGCTTATATTCGGTGTTGCCAGATTCTCCCCTTACGAATTTCAAGATACAGACATCCACCATAGGCGAACCCTCAAAAGCTTCGCCTTCAACATTTATGAAATCGGTGATACATCCATGATGGCAAATCTGCTCATAGAATTGTTTGCCAACAGGAGTGTTCGTCCATGAGTTGGGGAAAATTGCAATCAACTCACCTCCATCACGAAGCAAGAGAATAGATCTCAAGATAAAATACATATAGAGGTTAGCCTTACTCGATATAGTCATAAGACCACAAGACGTTTGCAATTTCTGCTTGCTTACCCCCAGCGGTTTCAAGGCATTCAGTTCTTCCTGACGAACGTATGGAGGATTCATAATAATGCCGTCATACCTATCCTCTATATCAAAAAAATCACAATTCTTTAACGAGCAACGTTCTGTATTAGGATTCTCGAATAGGGTGAATGATTTTTCGTCAATCTCAACACCATCAATAAGGAACTCCGTTTTTTCAAGCATACTGCTGATGAAGACACCATGACCAAAACAAGGGTCAAGCACTTTCGCCTTCCCCTCTATTGTAAACAGACCAACCATATAATCTGCCACAACGCGTTTGGTATATACCTGTCCTAAGTTCACTCCCTGTTGTTTTGACTTTTATAGTTTGCAAAGATACGAAAATACTTCGAGATAATTCACAACACAGCACATTTTTACATATTATTTAATAAAAACGGGTGGTTTAGCTATTAGTTAGTAAAAAAGATTCTGCGAAGGTTCGGATTTGTTTGTACAAAGAGAGCAGCTTCTACCTGATGGGGATTCAAATCGACACGTGCTTCTGACAGCACGTGTGCTTTTGACTGCTTCTTTTATTCCCTTTATTGAAATTTCTTAGGTTTAAACGTGAATAGAACAATAGCAGAACGCTGTTTATCTCATAAGAAAAGATCTCCTGCTCACTGTGATGAACACAGATTGCATTTGCAAAGATACAAAATAATTCCATTATCTTATTATAATAAGGTGCAATTTAAAATAATTTTAACCGTCTGAGGCTTGTAATACCACCTAGACGCGCTATTATTTCTCGCAGAGCCAGTATTCTGAACAGCCGTTCACCATGCGATGCTTGAAGTTGAAGCGGTAGTTATTCATCGACTTGCCTAACACTGTGGGTGTGGCTCGCTTGGCATCGAAGTAGGCATAACGACTGGCAAAAGTCTCAAGAATCTCTGAGGTCCGCCACCAGCGGCCCTCACCGTCTTTCGGCTTGCGGAAGGTCTCGTTGATCATCTCCACCAGATCGACGGTCCGTTGGTATGGCACGTTCTCTTCAATCAGCGTCTTTATCTCGTCATCATCTAGCCAGAACTGTTCTCCTTTATTAAAGAGGTATAGGGCCTGAGCATAAAGCTGACGATGATCCAAATTGTCAGTAAAATCGATAGTCTTGCCAGCAGGAATGCCCACACAGACAAATCGGCGGGAGCCTGTAGGATCAACCAGCGGTTGCAACTGATTGGTGGTACCTATGAACGAGGTATAGCGACGATACTGCTTGATAGTCTTGCCATAAGGCGGACGGAACTTCACGTCGCTCGACGACAGCAGGTATTTCAGCACAATCTGCTGCGAATTGGTGGTCTTGTCAAACTCGTCGATGTTGATAAGCGCAAACGAGGTCAGCGCGATGTTCAGGTCGAACTCGTTCTTGAAGTTCAACTTGTCGTTGTAGTAGTCGCGCAGTTCTGGAGGCAGCAGAATCTTGCAGAAGCGCGTCTTGCCACAACCCTGACGGCCTATCAGCAACGGCGTCAACGCATTGCCTGTCAGTTGCTTATCGCTCTCGCGCCATTGTGCCACCATTCCTGTGAGCCAGTAGCACAGGTATTTCTCCCAATGCGGTTGACTGGTTGGCACTCTGGCAGCCAGCGGCCCGATACGATCCTCCCCATCCCACGCAGGCAGCTTATCGAGCCAGGTGTTCACGGGGTCATATTGCTCAATACGGGTGGAGTCGATGAAGCGGTTCACATCCTGGTCCCACGACTTCAATCCCTGCTCCCGAGCCTCGATGGTCATATCGTTGCGTACCTCCTCTGTCAGCGGCTTAAACGTCTGGTCCTCAGAATATTTCATGCGATATTCGGCCACGCCCGTCATCAAATTCTTACGCATGTCGTAGTTAGCAGTCAGGAAGATTTCCGTCCGCATGGTCTGAAGCGTCT
>ERZ842401.7323-NODE-7323-length-11345-cov-3.131444_pt1 | contig 11345 bp, 11 predicted proteins | sample MGYA00521270_ERZ842401 | MGnify/ENA primary metagenome ERZ842401 (study PRJEB31892, sample SAMEA3878208) | bioreactor metagenome | biome: Moose rumen | place: Sweden | collected 2011-10 | study: EMG produced TPA metagenomics assembly of the PRJEB12797 data set... | reverse complement strand
CATCCGCGACCAGGTGCACGCGCTGCTGAACGCCCGGGACGGCCTGATGGGCGGCATCTGCAACGGCTTCCAGGCGCTGATCAAGCTGGGCCTGGTGCCCTACGGCGAGATCCGCGAGGCCGACGACTGCCTGGATGCCACGCTGACCTTCAACGACATCGGCCGCCACCAGTCCCGGCTGGTGCGCACCCGCATCGCCTCCAACAAGAGCCCGTGGCTGAGCCTGACAAATGTCGGCGACGTCTACAACGTCCCGATCTCTCACGGCGAGGGCAGGTTCTTAGCGAGTGAAGAGCTGATCCGCAAGCTCGCTGAAAACGGCCAGATTCTGACACAGTACGTTGATACAGAAGGAAACGTAAGCTCAGATATTCAGGCTAACCCTAATGGTTCGCTTTATTCTATCGAAGGCATCACTTCACCTGACGGGCGTGTACTCGGAAAGATGTGTCACAGCGAGCGCATAGGCAAAAGCGTGGCAATAAACATCTACGGCGAGCAGGATATGCAGATATTTGAGTCGGGCGTGGAGTATTTCAAATAGATTTACTGACGGGGAAGATCAATTTTGGTTTTCCCCGTTTCAAAATGAGGATATTTATGGATAAAGCGAAATTATACAGTCTGATATCAGAGCATCCCTTATTTTTGGATGGTGCTACAGGCACAAACCTCCAAAGGGCCGGCATGCCTACCGGCGTCTGCCCGGAGCTATGGATATACGAGCACCGGGAGGTCATGAGGGAGCTGCAAAGGAGCTATATAGAGGCTGGGACGCAGATTTTGTATGCGCCTACCTTTACAGCCAATCGCATAAAGCTTGATGAATATGGTCTGGTGGAGCGGCTGGAGAAACTGAACCGCGCCATGGTGCGCGTATCCCGGGATGCCATAGCAGAGGCGGATGCCGGCCATGAGGTTTTTGTGGCAGGCGATCTGACCATGACCGGAGAGCAGCTGGCACCATTAGGCGAGCTTAGATTTGATGAGCTTATAGATATCTATAAGGAGCAGGTGCAGGCGATACTCGCAGAGGGCGTGGATCTGTTTGTAGTAGAGACCATGATGTCGCTGCAGGAGTGCAGGGCAGCACTTCTGGCTATCCGTGAGACCGATCCCGATATTCCCGTTATGATCAGCCTTACCTACAATGACGACGGGCGGACACTATATGGCACGCCTCCTGAGGTGGCCATGGTGACGCTGCAGTCAATGGGGGCTGATATAGTCGGTCTGAACTGTTCCACGGGTCCTATGGCCATGCTGCCGCTGGTAAAAAGCATGGCAGAGGTGGCCACCATTCCTATTTTGGCAAAGCCAAATGCCGGACTGCCGGAGCTCATAGATGGCAAGACGCAATACCGGATGACGCCGGAGGAGTTTTCCGATGCCTGTGGCAGGCTGATCGAATCAGGCGTGTCGGTGATCGGCGGCTGCTGCGGCACCACACCGGCGCATATCAAAAGACTGGTTTCGGACCATAAAAATGATGATCTGATAAAGCTGAACAATCCAAAGCGACGCATCATCACCTCTGAGCGTAAATCCGTGGAGTTTGAGGTGGGCGGTCCGTTTATAATCGTAGGAGAGAGGATAAATCCCACCGGGAAAAAGGCTCTGCAGGCCGAGCTTTTTGACGGAAAGCTGGATATGGTATGTGACTTCGCCCGGGCCCAGGAGGCAGATGGCGCGGCTGTACTCGATGTAAATTTCGGCATGAATGGCATAAATGAGCAGGACACCATGGTAAGGGCCGTAGAGGAGCTCATATATACGACCGATCTGCCGCTTTGCATAGATTCCAGCTTCCCGGAGGTGGTGGAGGCGGCTCTGCGGATATATCCGGGACGTGCGCTCATAAACTCCATTTCAGGTGAGACCGAGAAGTATGAGGCACTGCTTCCGATAGCTAAAAAATACGGAGCCATGTTCATCTTACTACCTTTAAACTCAGCCGGACTTCCAAAGGACAACGGGGAAAAGCACGCAAATATCGACATGGTACTGGATAAGGCGGCAAATCTGGGGCTTTCCATCGATGACTGTATCGTGGACGTGCTGGTATCTACCGTGGGAGCGGATGAGGACGCTGCGCTTAAGTGCTTTGAGACTGCAGGATACTGCCGTGACGAGCTCAAGGTCCCCACTATCTGCGGCCTATCCAATATTTCCTTTGGACTGCCCCAGAGGACATTTATAAATACCGCATTTTTATCCATAGGCTTAGCGAATGGACTGACTTCTGCCATATCAAATCCGGGGCAGGAGCTTCTAAAGCTTACAGCTTTTGCTTCAGATCTGCTTTTAAAGAAAGGTGGCTCGGTTGACAGATATATCAACAGCGTGCCGGATAGCAGTGTAGTCTATGGTAGAACAGATAAAAACAGTGCCGGATCGACGGTGACAACAGGATCAAACGTCAATCAGCAAAAATCGCCTGTCGGCAGCCCTGCAAGCGGCAATATTTCAGATAATGCAGAAAATTTCTCAGAAATAGCCCTCTGCGTGATAAACGGTGACTCGGCAAGAATATGCGAAAAAGTACAAAAAGCCTTAGATGAAGGGGCCGTACCCGGTGATATAATCGACCGGGATCTGATACCTGCCATAAACGAGGTCGGCGCCAGATACGAGGCCAAGAGATTTTTCCTGCCACAGCTGATCTCGGGTGCAAATGCGATGAAGGAGGCCATGAATCTGATCGAGCCTCTGCTAATAAAGGATGATTCGGAGCAGCGGGAGACCATAGTGGTGGCGACAGTAGAGGGCGATATCCATGACATAGGAAAAAACCTCGTAGTCCTGATGCTTAAAAACTACGGATATAATGTGATCGATCTGGGAAAGGACGTCCCAGCTTCCGTGATCGTGGACGCAGCGCTTGATAATAATGCGGCTGTGATCGGGCTTTCGGCCCTTATGACCACCACAATGCTTAAAATGAAGGATGTCATCGAAGAGGCTAAGGCCAGAAGCTGCGGCTCAAAGGTCGTGATCGGGGGCGCCTGCATCACCCAGAGCTTTGCGGACGAGATCGGCGCCGACGGATATTCCGAGGATGCCGCCGGCTGTGTGCGCCTTGTACAGAGTCTATTGGATTCATAAGCGATTTCGTGGTATAATACATCCCGTTAGCGAACGAAGTGAGCTTACAGGATGTAATACCAAACTCTTAACGAATGCGAAGCATGAGTTTAGATGTTGTGGTATAATATATAAGTTATGGCAGATAAGAACAATGTAGTAAAATTTCATAGGCAGATTCACATTAATATTGCGGGCATCATCTGCTTTATTATTTTTATCTACATCCTTTTTCATATTTTCACCTATGTCACCTCAGAGAATATTTCCATCTATGAGGTTAAACAGGGTACCATTGTCACACAAAACCACTACCAGGCTTTGGCCATACGCAAAGAAAAGCTTTATAACTTGAGTGAGGAGGGATATATCTACTACCTCGCCGGAAACAAGACAAAGGTGGGGAAGAAAAGTCCGGTTTACGTGGTGGACAGTACCGGAGATGTGGTTGGAGCCATAAAGAATAACGAGAACAATTTTGAGAATCTCGACAAGGAGGATGTATCTGTCCTTGAGACCATGATAAAGACCTATATAAATGATTATGACGGAGTGAATTTCTACAAGGTCAATATTTTTAAAGACAATCTTTCGGACTCGCTTTCCCAGGTGTACAATCAGGAGGCCATCGACTCCCAGAACGAAAAGATTGAAGTAGCAGCCCAGAACGGCACATTTTTCTCCTATAAGGCAAAGCGTCCGGGTCTCATAGTCTATAATGTGGACGGGTATGAGAGCGTCACCACCAAGAATTTCACCTCGGATCTTTTTGACTCCAGCAAGCTGAACGTCATAAACCTAAGATCCCGAGAAAAGTGCAATGCAGGGGAGGTGGCATACAAGCTTATCACCTCCGAGAAATGGAGCATGATCATTCCGGTGCCGGAGGAGACAGCCGAGGTGCTTAAAGATATGTCGGTGATCGAGATCGAGTTTTCCGAGGATGGCGCCAGGACCTGGTGTACATCTAAGATTCGCGAGAAAGCCGGCGCGAAGTATCTGATCCTTACATTAGATGACTCCATGGAGAGGTATGCGGATTCGCGGTTTATCCCCATCGATCTGATACTCGACGAGCGTGCGGGTCTTAAAATACCCAATTCATCTATAGTGGAAAAGACATTTTTCACCATACCGAAGGACTATTTTTTCAAGGGAAATGACAGTAAAAACGAAGGCCTGTTAAAGCAGGATCTGACAAACGGCAACACCCTGTATAACACGACCATTTATTACGAGACCGATGATTTTTACTATATTGATGCCGAAAATTTCTCCGAGGGGGACGTGATCATACATCCCGATTCTAGTGAGACTTATGTGATCGGTACGGATACAGCTGCTCTTAAGGGCGTCTATAATGTAAACAAGGGCTACACCATTTTTAAGCAGATTGAGATAATATACCAGAATGAGGACTATACTATAGTAAAAACAGGCACAGATTATGGCATCTCACTGTACGACAGGATAGTGCTGCAGGGAGACAAGGTAAATGAAAACGATGTGCTGAGCAAAAGATAAAAGGAGCGCAATATGTTAGAAGAAAATCTGGCAAAGGTAAAGGAAAATATCAGGATCGCCTGCGAAAAGGCCGGCAGGGATCCGTCTGAGGTCAAACTGATCGCCGTTAGCAAGACAAAGCCTGTCGAGATGCTTAAGGAGGCTTATGATCTGGGCGTCAGGGTATTTGGGGAAAACAAGGTCCAGGAGCTGGAAAAAAAGATCGATGAGCTCCCCAAAGACATATCCTGGCAGATGATAGGTCATCTCCAGAGAAACAAGGTTAAGTATATAGCAGGGAGAGTGGATCTAATCCACTCTGTGGACAGCTACCGACTGGCGGAGGAAATAAACGTTCAGGCCAAGAAAAAGGGCGTAGTCATCCCCATTCTGATCGAGGTAAATGTAGCGGGAGAGGAGACTAAGTTCGGAGTAAGTCCCGAGGATGCCGTGGAGCTGGTAGAGGAGATATCGCAGCTCGACGGGGTAAAGGTCAGCGGACTTATGACTATCGCACCATATGTTGTGGATTCTGAAGAAAATCGTCCGGTTTTCCACAAAATAAAGGATTTATCTATTGACATAGCAACCAAAAACATTGATAATGTATCTATGGATATTTTGTCCATGGGTATGACCGGAGATTACATGGTCGCCATAGAGGAGGGCGCCACCATGGTACGCGTTGGTACTGGGATCTTCGGGGAGAGAAACTATAATATTTAGTATTACAAGGAGATCATTATGGGCGTTTTTGACAAGATGCTGGATGCCATGAAGCTTGGTGACAGTGATGATTACGATGAATATGATGACGACGGCGAGCTGGAAGACGAGGAAGATGAGCGTAAAAAGTCTATTTTTGTAAAAAAAGCTGAGGAATCATCCAGACCAAAGGCCAGCATTTCCAGATTTTCTTCAGTTAAGGGCGGCAAAAGGACATCCTCCGGCATGGAAGTCATAGTGGTAAAGCCCTCAGGCTTTGAGGATGCCAGGGATATATCGGAGACGCTTCTGGCAGACCGCACGGTAGTCTTAAATATGGAGGGTCTGGATCTTGCTCTGGCCCAGAGGATCATAGATTTTGTGTCAGGCGCCTGCTATGCCATAGATGGCAACCTTCAGAAGGTTACAAACTTTATCTTTCTGGTGACACCCAATGGCGTCGATATATCGGGAGATATCACTGAGATCATGAATGCTTTTGATTTCTCCGGTATCCAGACCGGCTTTTGATGGAAACTATTTTTATGGTTCGTCATTTAAAATGTATGATCTGTCAGGTGGCGGCTTAGTTGCTTTCACCTGATATTTTTTTGAAAGGTATTTAGAAATGGAAAATATCATACCGGTTTCTTGTGAAAATAAATTTAGCTATAATATTATTTTAGAATACAATTTTGAAAATCTCGTTAGAAATATAAAGTCAATTAAACGCGAAAAATATGATAAAATCTGCGTTTTTACTGATGACAATGTTGCCGAACAGTATTTAAAGGAAGTGGTTGACAGATTATCTGTCGAATATAGTGTTGTTATAACATTTATCATGCCACATGGGGAGGCTAACAAGCAATTAGACATCGTTGAAAAGTTATATGAATGCTTAATCGAAAACCGATTTTCCCGTAAGGACCTCCTGGTCGCATTGGGAGGAGGCGTCATAGGAGACATGTGCGGGTTTGCTGCAGCCACATATCTCAGGGGGATTGATTTCATCCAGATACCTACCACGCTTTTGTCACAGGTAGATAGCAGCATCGGTGGAAAGACCGGCGTCGATTTTTTGAAATACAAAAACATGATCGGTGCATTCTATATGCCAAAGCTCGTATATATAAATCTGAACTCTTTGAGATCACTGCCTGACGACCAGTTTTCCTGTGGTATGGGCGAAGTGATAAAGTACGGACTGATAATGGATGCCGGATTTTACGGATGGCTGCTTGATCATAACGGCGGTATCGGGACTTTGTCAGATGATGACATATTTAAAATAGTAAAGACTTGTGTTTTATGCAAAAAGAAGGTTGTAGAGGAGGATCCTAAGGAACAGGGAGTACGTTCCTACCTGAATTTCGGACATACTATCGGCCATGCAGTCGAAAATCTCTCTGATTTTTCGCTTTTCCACGGGCAGTGCGTTGCCATAGGTATGGTCGCCGCCATGTATATTTCCACGTATCATGCCGGTATGTCTGATATTACTATGAAGGATATCGAAAAGCTAAAGGCAGTGCTTACAAATTTCGGTCTTCCCTATGAGATGCCATCGGACATTATCCGGTCAACGCCTGAAGACATCCTTTCCGTCATGATGTCAGATAAAAAGGCCGTGGGTAAAAGGATCAAGTTTATCATCCTTTCGTCCATCGGCTGCGCAGATTCATATATGGATTTTTCCGATGAAGACTATATCAGTGCGATCAGGGAAATAATGCCAAAGGAGTAATGATTTTGAGAAAAGAGACGCGTTCACGCTGGATAAGAGGCATATTTTTAATTTTGTTTTTGACTATAATAGACCGCCTGACCAAGGTCTGGGCGGCAAAAACTCTGACACAGGGCTTTGATATAGCTATCATTCCCGGGGTTCTGGAGCTTCACTACCTGGAAAATACCGGCGCGGCTTTCAGTATTCTGACCGGCAAGGTCCTGTTTCTGGGGATCATTACTGTTTTGATGTGCGTTCTTATAGTCTTTTTTATGATAAAGACGCCTGCCGAGCGCATATACTCGCCTTTTTGGTATTGTCTCGTATGCCTTTTCGCAGGGGCCTTGGGCAATTTCTATGACAGGATATTCTACCATTATGTGGTGGATTTTATTTCCTTTGTGCTCATAAATTTCCCGATCTTCAATGTCGCGGATATCTATGTTACAGTGAGCATGGCGGTCCTGGTTATCCTTATCCTGTTTGTATATGACGATGATACTTTATCCCGGATCATTAAAAAATAATAAATATCCGGGTTCAGACGCGCTTTGGAGGTCCAAATCCTTATGATCATACGGCAAAACGTCTCTCTGGAAGATGACGGGATGCGCTTAGACAGCTTTTTGGCAGCCAGCGATCCCGACAGATCCCGGAGCTTTTTTAAAAAACTTATAGATGAAGGCCTTGTTTTAGTGAACGGGGAGAGAAAAAAGGCCAGCTATCTATGCAGTGTCGATGATGAGGTGGCTTATGAGGAATTAAAACCCCAGCTTCCCGAGATAAAACCCGTGGACATCCCGCTTTCCATATTATTTGAGGATGATGACATACTGGTGGTGGATAAACCAAAGGGCATGGTAGTCCATCCGGCCCCCGGACATATTGATGATACGCTTGTCAATGCGGTGATGTTTCACTGCTGGGACTCGCTTTCGGGGATAAACGGAGAGCAGCGGCCGGGCATAGTACACCGCATAGATCGTGATACCACTGGCTCGCTGGTGGTCTGCAAAAACGACAGCGCCCATAATTTTATCGCAGAGCAGATCGCGGCGCATACCATGACCCGGAGATACAGGGGTATAGTCATAGGTGGCGGTCTAGATGATACAGGGACTGTTTCCGGCCCCATCGGGCGCGATCCACGCGACAGAAAGCGCATGGCTATCAATGAGAAAAACGGAAAACCCGCTGTTACGCATTATAAGATGCTTTGCTCTAAGGACGGCTACTCATATATGGAGTTTGAGCTTGAAACCGGCAGGACGCACCAGATACGCGTACATCTGGCGTCCATCGGACACCCCCTGCTGGGCGATGAGGTCTATGGACCTAAAAAATGTCCTTTCAGGCTGCAGGGGCAGACGCTTCACGCCATGACGCTCGGCTTTATACATCCTTCCACAAAGGAGTATGTGGAGTTTTCGGCGCCCCTGCCGGATTATTTTGAAAAGCTTTTGGAAAGGCTGGGGCTTTCCGGGATCAATTAGCTTTAAATCAGTCGTCGTATTTTACGGCGTTGGCTGCCTGCTGTCTGTGCTCGTCCTCGATGGCCGCATAGTAGTTTATGGTGGTATTTATGTTTTCGTGCCCCAAAACGTCGGCCACCAGACGGATATCACCGGTTTCACGATAAAGGGCAGTGCCATAGGTGGAACGCAGCTTATGAGGCGTGATCTTTTTAGCAGGTACAGCCAGCTTTGCGTATTTTTTTACCAGATTTTCAATGGCATCCACGCTGATGCGTTTACCCTGAAGCGAGAAAAAAAGCGCCTTTTCCTGGCCGGCTACCGGTTTTATGCCCATACGTTCACCCTCAATATAGTCATTTAAAGCCTCCTGGACCGCATCCCCAAAGTATAAAAGGTCCTGTCCGCCGCCTTTCCGAACTATGGTAATGGTGTTGGCTCGTAAATCAACATCCACTAAATCCAAGCCATTACACTCGGAAACGCGGATCCCGGTATTTAACATAAGGGTCAGGATCGCCAGATCACGCTGCATGGTCTTTTGGCAATATTTTCGCTGCCTATCGGACATTTGTTCGTTTCCTTGTCTGATAGCCTCTAAAATGGAACGAACCTCATAAGCGTTCATACGGATGATATTTTTGTCTTTTTTGGCCTTTGGCAGAGGCACAAGGACCATAGGATCATCCTTGATGTTTTTACGGGCATAATGATATTTAAAAAGACCGCGCAAAGGGGACATTTTCCTGGCTATGGATTTTTTTCCGTTTTCATGAAAATGATCATTTGAGACATTCAGCTCCAAATAACGCTGAAACTCGATGATGTCCTCGGAAGTCATCTGGTCAAGGACGTCTAAACGCATCCGGTCGATTTCGGTATCGGCAAGGGATGGGTTATTGTCCTTAATAAACTCAAAAAAGGTCAAAAGATCATAGCAATATGAAACCAGTGTGGATGTCTGGCTGGTGACTTCCTTGGAATAAATATAGTCACGGGCAAAGCCGGGCAGCCGGGCGAGAAGCTCACGCAGCCGAAGCTTTTGGTTTTTATTTTTCTCTTTATAATACTCAGAATCCTTACCCATAGTTAAAACTCCCGAAAAAAAGCAAATCAACATATTGTGGCTCAATACACATATTATACCATATAACCACTCTTTTTGCAACTCTCTATCGGAAAAACAGATATTTAACCGATAGATACTTTGAAGTCAAAACCGCTCTCTTCTTATGAGAATTGATGGGAATTAAACGCCGAATCCAATAAACCAAAAACTAAAAAAGAGACAAGGCACATCCAGGCCCTGTCTCTTTAAAAACAAATTATAAATGATCTACGCGACCTTTTCCTTTGCGATGTCACAAAGCTTTGCGAAACCTTCAGCATCACTTACAGCCATCTCGGAAAGCATCTTGCGGTTCATATCGATGCCGGCCTGCTTTAAGCCGAACATGAACTTGCTGTAGGAAATACCATTGATACGTGCAGCGGCATTGATACGAGCGATCCAAAGCCTTCTGTACTGTCTCTTTTTCTCCTTACGGCCGGCATAGGAGCTTGCAAGCGCTCTCATAACCGACTGCTTAGCTACACGGTACTGCTTGGAGCGTGCGCCGCGATAGCCCTTTGCCATCTTAAGCACTCTGTTGTGCTTCTTCTTTGCGTTTAATCCGCCTTTTACTCTTGCCATTTCTATTCCTCCGTTTCCCTATCCTGATTAAAGATAAGGCAGTACCTTTTTCATGTTCTTTACATTTGTCTCATCAGTCATAGCTGCCTTACGAAGATTTCTCTTTCTCTTGGTAGACTTCTTTGTAAGGATATGGCTCTTGTAAGCCTTATTTCTCTTAAGCTTTCCGCTACCGGTGGCCTTAAAACGCTTTGCCGCAGCTCTTTTGGTCTTGATCTTAGGCATGATATGTCCTCCTTAATTCTTCTTTTCTGTGAGTACCAAGCTTATGCTTCTCCCCTCCTGCTTGGAAGGCTTTTCGATAACAGCCACGTCTGAAAGTGCCTCGGCAAAATCATCGAGCACATGACGTGTCGCCGCGATATGAGCCATCTCACGACCTCTGAAGCGAAGCGTGATCTTTACTTTATTGCCCTTTGCAAGAAATTTTCTGGCTGAATTCATCTTGGTCTGGATGTCATTCTCCTCGATATTGGGAGAAAGACGTATCTCCTTGATCTCGATGGTCTTCTGCTTTTTCTTTGCCTCTTTTTCCTTGCGTGACTGCTCGTAACGGAACTTGCCGTAGTCGATTATCTTGCAAACCGGCGGATTGGCGTTCGGAGATATCTTTACCAGATCCAGCTCCTCCTCCTGCGCCAGCTTATAAGCATCCTTTGCGGACATGATGCCAAGCATCTCTCCGTCACTACCGATCAGACGAACCTCCTTGTCCCTGATCTGCTCATTGATCATTAACTCGCTAATGGCTCTACCCTCCTTGCAATGAAGAAAAAAATGTGGGACAAAGTCCCACACGATCAACTACACGCATCATAAAAATGAAATGTGTAAAAGATGAGCACTAAGTCGCGCATTTAAGGCGCTTAGGCGAGAGTGGAACTCTGCTTGGTTTTACAACGATGAATAATTTATCACATATTACGTGATATGTCAACAAAAATATTCAAAGGTCTCTGCTTCGCATGACTCTGTCTTGCGGTTTCGGAAATGCCGCATCTCACTCTGCGTCTGCATAGTAGGGGATCACCAGGTATGCCCCTGCGTGGATGCTGCTCTCGTCGGTGAGGTGGTTTATAGTCATGACCTCTCTGATAAACCTCGAGCTGTCGGCATACTCCGGACAGGTGTACTCCTGTGCCATAGACCAAAGTGTGTC
>ERZ842401.7322-NODE-7322-length-11345-cov-5.072631_pt1 | contig 11345 bp, 6 predicted proteins | sample MGYA00521270_ERZ842401 | MGnify/ENA primary metagenome ERZ842401 (study PRJEB31892, sample SAMEA3878208) | bioreactor metagenome | biome: Moose rumen | place: Sweden | collected 2011-10 | study: EMG produced TPA metagenomics assembly of the PRJEB12797 data set... | reverse complement strand
AGGTTCCCTCGCCCACGTAGATGGCTACGCTGACTCTCCGCCCGCTGGGCAGCAGTGTGGCGATCAGCTTGGTAGTGCCGTCCTGCAGTGCGGTAACGTTGCCGTTTTCATCCACGGTGGCAATACTGGGATCCTCCACGGAATAGATCACGCTGCCATTCTGCTCCGACTGGCTGTCAACAAACACAGTGGAGTCATAGGTGAGCGGGACCTGGGTTTTCTCTCCTGCTTTCAGCAGCACCGGTTTGCATTCGTTCAGCCGGAGATTCATGGGGGCGTTCATCGCAATGAACTCCTGGTCTGTCTGTTCCATGAGTTCTCCCTCCGGATCCAGCACCAGGGCCATGACGGCGTCATACCCGCACAGCTTGAACACGCTGACCGGAAGCTGAACAGATCTCTCCACGGTCTTCGTGGCGCCCGGCGCCAGGCCTGACAGATCTTCCTGGGCCAGCAGGTCCGTATTTATCCCGTACTGCTCCTGCAGGTCCCCGTGAAGAGCCGCCAGGTTGAGAGTGGCCCTCGTCCCCTTGGGCGCGGGGAGATTTCCGGTATTCGTTACCGTATAGACGACATCAAAGGCGTCTCCGTTCTGGACGCAGGAATCCATGGTCACCTCATACTCCGCAGTGGCGGCAAATACCTCCGAGAAAGTCTCAGTGGGGGTATAGAAGCTGCCGTTCTTTTTCTGCTCGCTGGCCACAGCCTGAATGCTGTACCCGTCGGGCCCGTCAGCGGGAACTTTCCATTGGAAGGTCGTCTTTCTGGCAACGTTCACCGGCAGCCGATCCTCCGAGGATACCGAGTAGAGCTTCCGGCCCTGCTTGCCATTCTTATACTCATAGAAGTCTACCTGCAGTCCCTCAGCGGTGGTCAGGCCCACATTCTCCACGGCAGCGGTGACCGTCACGGTGTCCCCGGCCACAGGGGTATCGTCGGAGAAGAAGAACTGTGTCGCCTCCACGGAGCCTACGGCCTCGCAGCGGGTTACCATCAGGCTGACGTCCGAGGGATAGTAGGGATAGCCTTGGAAGAATTGCTCCCCGGTCTCCTCATCCGTGTAGATGCCCGCCAGGTGGTTATCCAGCATATAGGCCAACTCCTCCTGGGTATCCGCCAGCTCCAGGGTATACTGGTTATGGACCAGGATCAGCCCGCCGTCATCGTCCAGGGCCACCGTCACCCCGTCGTTGGAAGTGTTGTCCCGGGTCAGCCGATAGGGCTTGGACCAGGCAGCCATATCGGCATCCGGGGCGCCCTCGGCACCGCCCAGCCGGTCACTCTCCTGGATCATCGCCGTGGCATAGATGGCCTGGACGGGCGAAGTGACGGTCTCCTCCAAGGTATTGTTGGCGTCGTCATAGGTGGACAGATCCGTCCACACCACGTACAGGTTATCATCCTTGTCGGAAATGACCTGGTAATCGGTGAGATCCAGGTCCTCATCGGTCAGCACGGACCCGAAGTCCACCTTCCGCACATTGGGCGTCCAGGGCTTGTTGGTCGCGGGGTCTGTGGCAAATGATCCATTACTTTGAAGCGCATACACCCAATCGTTATTCCCCTTACCGGTCTCCACCTTGGCATTGAGCATCTCGGAGATGTTGGTGTAGCGCAGACCGTCGTTATCCTCCCGCCAGAACAGCCAAGTGGAGCCGCCGTTACGAATGAGCTTGGGCTGGCCCACGTCCACCGCTGTGGGTGCGGAGGTCACAGACGGCGGGGTCAGGGTCCGATTGTCGGCGTCCCGCACGGCAGCGGTCACGCTCTCCTTCACAGCCTCTCCGGCCACCTTGATGGGCACATAGGTCTTGTGGTCGGCAAACCGATAGAACTGAACGTACAGCTCCTTATCCTCCGTAGTATCCAGATCGTAATCCTGATCCACGGTGAAAGCATAGGCCGCCAGGCCATTATAGCCGCTGCATACCGTCAGGTCAGCGATAGGAGCATCCGTCTGGCCGCCGTTCTCGCTGCGCAGGGCCGAGGCCAGGAAACGCTGGCCGCCCCATTCTTGCAGGAAGGCCGCCTGGTCCTCCAGAGTCTGGCCGGTCTCGTTGGCAAAGAGGTAGGTCCTCGCCCAGCCGGCGGTATGGGTCTGGCCTTTGGTGTCCTTCGCGGAGGTCTGGTTATTGTGGAGCATATAGCACAGCACGCTGTAAGTCTTGTCCGGATCGGGATTGGGACCGACCAGATCCAGAAGCCGATCCTCAGCGGTGGTATACTGCTCCGTGTCTTGGGCGGTCTTGTAGTAGAGCACGATGTAATCCCCGGTCTCGTCATCGTAAACCGCCTGAGGGGAATCGTCATAGTAGCTGTCATCAGTCAGCTGCTCGATAGCTCCGAAGTTCTCCGCACTCTTGCTGAACTCCGCGGAGTAAATCTCCATCAGGGCCATCACCCGGGCGGGGTCTGCCTCCAGCGCCGCCTGAATCTGCGCCGCGCTGGGCTGTGTGCCGTTCTTTGCCTTGAGCTCCGCGGTCACGGTCTGCTTTAGCGCAGTCAGCTTGGCGGGATCCACGGACGCCCAGGACAGCACTACCTTGTTCCCCGCATCCGTCAGATTGGCCCGTCCGTCGGCAGTGCCGTCGTTCTGTACCACCTTTGGATCGGTCCAGGTGTCCGCAGTGGCGTCGTAGACCGTCCACTTCAGCACGCTGGCCTGCTGGCGCTCCCGCCTGGCGTCGTCATCCAGGAAGACCACCAGGAAGCGGTTGCTCCCCAGCGCCATGATCTGGCTGGCGGGCTGAGAAACCGCATTGGCCATGATCTTCTTGGAGCTCACCGGGCCAAAGGCCGCCATGAGCTGGCCGCTCTCGTCAGCCACCCAGTCGGTGGCCACGTGGTCCCGGGTGTGGAACAGCGTACTGGTCTCCCCCTCGTCGGCGGTGAGCATGGCGGTATCCATGATGTTCCCGATAATGCCGCCCTGGCGGAGCATATCCACCCGGTTGTTCTCTGCCCAGTTGATGACGCCGTGCTCGTAGGCGTATTCCTGCACTTCATTGACGCGCTTCCTCAGCTCGTCGCCGGTGCCCTGGTAGGCGTCCACATATCTGCCCAGCTCGTCAGCCATGGTGCGGCACTTGGCCCGGGCTTCCTCGGAGCCATCCTTGTCGTTGATGCCCTCGTTGATGAAGTGGATCAAGGCATTGGCCCGGCGCATCTGCTGGAAGTACTGCAGCCAGCCGTAGCCCAGGGGCAGCGGCCAGGAGGCGCTGTACAGGTCGATGCTGGTGACGACCACGTCGACGGTGCCAGAGAACATGGCGTCGGTGGAGAAGCTGACGGTATTGCACCCCTCCAGGCCGGGGAACCACTTATCCATGCGCAGGCTGTAGCCCGCCTGCAGCCCCAGGCCGCCGGTGGCACGGGCCCCCAGGAGCTTATAGAAGCCTACGCCGATGGAGGCCTTGATGCTCACATCGCCCATGACCTCTAACTCAAACTTGAAGTCTTGCCCCTTGTGGTCGGTAGTCTCATAGAAGGATTGCAGGGTCTTGTTGGGGTCGGCGTTCTTGCCCATAAACAGGGTCACGTCGATGCCGGCCTCCAGATTGAAGTAGGCCGGGAGGGGGATAAAGACGCACTGGGTGTAGCCCGCGGTGAGCTTGCCGCCTACGAAGCCGCCGGCCCCCAGGAACACCGCCTCGTGGCTGATCTCCGTGTCGCCGCTGCCGTCGGTCTTGGCCACCTCGATGTAGCCCCAGTCGATATACACGCCCACGTAGACGGTGAAGTAGAGATACCCGCCGCCAAACTCGCTTTTGACATAGTTTGTTCTGGATTGAGGACTGTTTCGATGTCCATTGACGATCAGCTGGCCTTCTCCACCCCCGCTGTACATGAGGTGATCTATGAGCTCGCCCGTGGAGCGGTAGGGGTTGGCGGTCTTGGAATATTTGGTGTTGCCCACGGAGCCCGCCACGGCGATCATGGTGCGCACTCCGCCGTAGGGCGTCTCCTTGAACACCACCGCCGCGCTGAGAGCCCAGCGCCGGGGTATCACGCCCGCCATGAGCTGGGCCGTGCCGTCCTCGTCCTCCATCAGGCTGCCGTCGCTCTGCAGGCCCCCGCCCATGACTTCCAGATCCGCCAGGATCATCTGGGCAGTGTTGTCGTACCCGGAGCCGGAAAAGAAGGAGAAGGTCCGGATGACGCTGGTGATGCTTCCCAGCCAGGGGAACTTGCCAAAGCTGTAGCGGGTGTTGCCGCCGTCGCCTTCATCCGCGGCCAGGGTGGCGTTCTCCATCATGGAGGCGATATCCAGGTCATAGTCGAAGGTCTCCGGCTGATAGTCCTGATCGGTCACCACCGCGTACCCGGTGGAAACCGGCTGATAGCTCATGCCGCCGGCGGCGTTGCCGGGGGTCTTTTTGTCGGTGGTCAGCACCGCCATGAGCACGTCGCCCCAGGTGTACTTCTCCGGGGCGTCCGGCTGGAACTTCTTGATGTTCAGGGTGGCGGTGTTGGTGGCCGCATCCCACTTCAGGCCGGGGGTAGACTCCCCCTCCCGGAGATTGGTGGAGTAGATCCCGTGGATCTCCCCGGTGATCTGGCTCTGGAAGTAGAGGGTCACGTCGGTGATGTGCTCGTCATACTCCCGGCCGTCATAGACGTACTTCTGGCCGGGGTCCGCCTGTACGGTGACGGTGAGCTCCTTGCCGTTCATCTCCATGGCGGTGATCATATTGGGATTGTAGCCGCTGAGCTTCACGACCACCTTGGCGAAGTGGGCGCCGGTCTGGTTCCAGCTCTCCAGCTTCACGTTGCCCAGCCGCACCGGGATAGCCCGGACCTGTTTCGTCGCCCCGAGACTGTCCACGGCAGTGGCGGTCTCGGTGGGTGCGCCGGTCCCGGCCAGCTTCACCTCCTTGATGGCGGTCCCGCCGTTATAGGAAACGGTGTAGCGCACCATGCTGCCGCCCAACAGATACATGGGCTGCATGGTAAAGCTGCCGTCCTGGCCGGACTGTGCCCCGGAGGCTGAGGAGATCAGCACTGCACCCTCTACCGGCAGCATATCTCCGGCCTCGTGGCCGGTCTCCAGGTTCAGGGTGGAGGAATACACCGTGCCGGACAGGGAATACCAGGCGTGGTTCCCGGCGTTGCGGTCCATTTTCAGGGTCACCAGGTTGTCCGACGCCTGCACCCCCGCAAAGAAGCAGAAGCCCGCCCCGGAGTAAGTGTTGGTATTGTTGGGCAGAGTCCACACGGGCACCCAGTTGTCGCTCTTGGGCAGGGCCAGCAGGTCGATGAAATCCCCGGTGAGCACGCTGCTCTTCACCTTGTAGAGCTGGTAGCCGTCCCCGGTGGTCGTGGGCGTGAGGCCTGCGAACAGGCCCTTGACGGTATCGAAATACTGCACGTCCCCGGCGGGCACCCGTACCTGCACCATGTTGTCCACATCGGAGAACACCTGCCAGAACTCGTAGTAATCCTCCGTCAGGGTGAACTCCACGGATCCGCCGTTGCTGCCGGTGTAATACTCACAGTCGCTCTTCCCGGAAAGGGGCCCGGCGGCACTGCTCTTGCGGCTCTCATAGCCCATGCCCGTGGCCCGGATGCCGTTGGCAGCCCAGGCGGCGTCCACATTGGGCGTGAAGGTCAGCTTGTCCCCATAGTGAAAGGTATGGGTCCCGGCAGACAGGGTCTTGCCGTTATATTTCAGGGTCCCGTAAGGGGTCTCTCGCACTTTGACGGTGATATCGTTTACATACTCAAACACCGGACGAACGGTGAGAGAGCCGGAGAACGACTTCCCGCTCTGCTGCCAGGTGATATAACCGCCGTTGGCCAGTTTGTTGATGGTATCCGCATCCAGCTGCACCGCCACGGTGCCGGACTTGCCGTCAATGGTGCCCAGGCGCAGGGTGCTGCCGTTGCTTTTCACGGCCTCCAGGCCTGCCAGGCGCGCCCATTCCCGGGGCCCATCCCGGGAAACGGAGAAGTTATCCAGGGTCTTGTAGGTGACGGTGGTATCTCCAGAACTGTTCATCACCACGGGCTGGTATTCCTTCAGGATCTGGTCGGCGGTCATGCCCTCAAAGGAGAGAGGCTTGTCGTTGACCAGCTTGACGGTGAAGTTTCGCTTGATGGGATAGACCCCGTTGATGTTCATCTCGGTATAGCTGTCCCGGAACGCATTGTGGACCTCGTAGCACCAATCGTCAATGCTCAGAGAATACGGAGCCTTCCGGGCGTTGAAATAGACGTCCGCGCTTTGGCCGCCCTGCCCGGAACAGTCTCCCCAATCCTTGGAGTAGAGATTGGTCCAGCCGTTGCTCGCCTTGCTGTAATCGTACCAGTCCACCTCGAACTTCACCTTGGAGTACCAGGTGAAGACGTCGTATTCCACGTGGATGCCGTCCCAGGCGTAGTCATAATCGGTATGGAGCTGGATATACTGGGTCTGCAGTTTATCGTCCTCGGTCTTCATCTTGACCGCCGTGTCGCCGTCAAAGGACGCCTGGGCCGAGATATTGCCCTTGCGGTCCTTAAGGTTCCATGCCTCGCCGTACTGATCCCAGTCGGCCATAAGCTGTGCGTCGGCCTCCACAGCAGGGATGGTCACATGAGCCGCGGCCTGCTCCAGGGTCACGTCCGTTCCCCCGGGGATGGGCGAAAGCATCAGGGAGAAATCTTCCTCCTGGGCGCCGTGGCCTACGGGGATCTCCACAGTGCGCTGGGTCATGCCCATGGAAAAGTACAGCTTAGCGCTGATGCCGCTGTAGTCGTCCCCGGCCTTGGCGCTGCCATCCTGGGAGGAGATCATCACCCCCACCAGGTTATTGAGCTGGCCGGAACGGGTCACGGTGACGGCGGCAATGCCGTCCTGCGCCCGGATCTCCGTCTCTGCCATGCTGACGATCACCGGCTGAGGCTCGTCCTCGTCGGTGATGGTCACGCTGCGCAGATTCCATTCCTCCGGAGCGCTGGCGTTTTCCGGCAGGCCTTTGAGCATCAGCATGATGGAACAGTCACCCTCCGCCGCTTCCGAATAGCGGGGAGAGATCGCCAGGAACCGGGCCGCCTGGCCCGGGGCAAAATGCACCGCAAACTCCCGGCCGGGGTAGGAATCCTCCACCAGATCGTCCTCGGAAAGCTCCCGCCGGTCGGCATCCGCCTGCTCTCCACCGTTGAAGAAGGCGTCTCCACCCTCCAGCTCCTGTCGGTCAGAGACGGTCCCGGTGAAGTCGTTGCGCGCCTGCCGGAGGTCCAGAGGCGCCGTGGCAGCTTCCTCTTCTTCGGAGGTTCCCTCGTCAGCCAGGGCTTCCGCCTCCTGCTGTGCCTCACCGGGAACGGGGTCCCCGTTCTCGTCCACGGGGATAGCGTTCAGGGTGCCGACGGCCTCTCCGTTGTTATCCAGGAAGGTGGCGCCGCCGCTCTCGGTAAGCAGCTCTCCCAGCTCGTCCTCCGTGGGCTCCGGCAGCTCCTCCTGCTCGTCGGGATGCTCGAACAGATCCCGGACGTTGAGCCCGTCCAGCACGGCCTCCGGGTCGGCTCCGCCGCCAACCAGCTCGGCGGTGTAGTTCACGCCGTAGCGGGCGGACATATCAATGACCTTCAGGGTCAGGTCCGCCGCTTCCTCCAAATCGCCTGTGCGCTGGAGGGGAATGTACAGCTTCTCCGGGCTCTTCTCCGAAATGGAGAAATGGTCCTCTCGGATGAAGAAATAGTTCTCCCCGTCCTGAAGGCTCTCCGGCACAGACAGTGCAATACCCTCCGTGGGATCCTGAGCCGCGTAGGCCAGGATCCCCTCCGATGCTCGCAGGATCATTATCAGTGAAAGCAGGATCGCCGCAAAGCGTTTTGCCGTCTTTCTCATGGTCTCATTCCTCACTCTCTTGTTCCTGGTATGCCGCGCTTTGGAACATCCCCGTCGGTTATCCCAACAGCCCTTTTTTGCGGAGATCCTCGTCAATCGGATTCTCCGGCACCCGGGGGACGCCGTCTAAGGGATCTATCCCACCGGAGACCTGGTCCAGTTGGTCTTCGGAGAGCTCTGAGATCAGCTTCAAAGCGGCGTTCGCCTCATTCAGGGCCTCATTGGCCAGCCGAACTGCCTCCGCCGCTTTGGCTACGGATTCTCTTGCTTTCTTTTCCAGATTCTTTTTGGCGTTCATGTTGCTTGCTCCTTTCAATGATCAGTGATGATAACGGTTGACGAATATGAGAAAGCCAAATCAGGCGATACTCCTTGCCGCCTTTCCTCTATCCCGGAAAACCGGCCAGGGAGCCGTGCTCTTCGATCCACACGAAGCGCTCCCATTCTGCCTGCGTCAGGAACACCCTGGCCGCCACGTAATGGTGGGCGCGTCCGGCGTCGCTGCTCATGGCGCGGAGATAGGTTTCCTCTCCCACACAATGTCGGAAGTAATCCAGGGCCTCCCGTTTGAACCGAAAACCCGGCCGATAGACCCCCAGCCGGCTGGTGCCTCCGTTCACCGCCTCCAGTTCCTCAGGCTGCAGCTCACGGGCGCTTTCATTCTCAGCCATCGTCCTGCCTCCTTCCCGCCGTGGCTGGTTTTCATCTTGTTACTCTCACTGTATCATGCCGTGTCCAAAGGATGTCCAAAGAAAAACCGCCTTTTTTCATTAAACAATGAAAAAAAGCGGGTTCATTCTGCTATGTCTCTTTTAGGACATCCGGTTCGTCGATCTCCAGAACAGGATCCCCTCGGTCATGCTGGCCCAGGAATAAGAGCTCATGTACTCTCCCCGGTAGGCATTGATCGCATCGCTGTCTCCAGAGAAGAACAGGTAGGCATCACACAAAAAGGTTTCTGGTTTGACGCGAAGGATGCCCTTTTCCATCTCCATAATCTCTGAGATGCCGTATTCCTGCAAGGTTTCCCGGAGAGATCGGATGTAAACATCCACCTTCTTCTGCATTTTCCGGTCGTACAGGCTGTCCTCCCATACGGCGGCGAAAAGCTCGGCGCGGGTTACTCCCGCTCCCTGCTTATCCACCAGGTAGGCCAGGATCTCCTTGGCCTTGGCCAGCTTGAAGCTGACCGGAGCGTCGTCCACGAAAAGATCAAAGGCGCCGAAGGTTTTCATCCGAACGCGGCCCTTGCCGGAAGAAACGGAGCCCCTGCCCACATAGGCCACTTCTGCTGCCAGCTTTTCCAGAGAGACCGGCTTGAGCAAATAGCCGGAGGGATGGACAGAATAGGCGTCCAAAGCGTACTCCTTATAGGCAGTCAGAAACAGAATGGCGGTCTGCGGGTGGGCCTCCTTGATCCGGGCAGCCAACGTGATGCCGTCCATCTCCGGCATAGTGATGTCCAGGATGGCCACGTCCGCCGGGTGGCCGGCCAGATAGGCCAGCGCGGCTTTCGGGTCGGTAAAGCCCACCGCCTCCTCCACCTGGGGGAGCTGCCGGCATTGACCTACCGTATACTCCGCTGCCAGCGGTTCATCGTCCACGCACACCAGCTTCATGGTCACGTTTCCTCCTCTCCGGCGGGGAACCGCAGTGTCACGGTGGTCCCTTTCCCGATCTCACTTTGCAGGAGCATCGTGCCGCCGCACATCTTCTCCACGCGGTCTCTCACATTTTGGAGGCCGATGTGCGTCCCTTTTTGGAGATCCGTTTTTTTAGGATCGAATCCACGCCGTTGTCCTGAACGGTGACCTGATGGAAACCCTCCTGACGGACGGAGGAAACGCTTACCACTCCGTCCTTGCAGCCGCGGACCCCATGACGGATGGCGTTTTCCACCAGCGGCTGGATCGACAGGGCAGGCACCGAAAAGGCATGATCCTCCATCCTGTACTCTATTCGGACATTGGGAAACCGCAGCACTTCGATCTCTGCGTACATCCGAGTGTGCTCCAGCTCCTTGGTGATCGGCACCAAATCGGTCTGGCCCAGAGATTCCAGATTCTGTCGTAGATAAGCGCTGAAATCCTCCAGCGTCCTGTCCGCCAGGGGCGGGTCTTTGGCATATAAGGCACGGATGGTATTGAGGGCGTTGAACAGGAAGTGCGGCTGGATCTGGCTCATCATGATCCGGATGCGCTGGGCCGCCATCAGGTCCTGCTCGTGGCCCCGGACAAACTGCAGGTGAAGCCAGATGTAGTAGAACACACTGCCCACCACGATGGCTATCGTCAGGTAGGCCACGGGCTGCTGGGCCATGCCCACGCTCATGTCCAGGGCCACGGACGCCGCGATGATCACGGCCACGGAGATAGGGATCAGCTGCTCCAGCTTTCGCGTTTCCCGGTAGCGAAGAAACGTCCGGATCAGCAGCTCCGCCAGCAGGGCGCCGCTGAGCAGGAAGCAGCTGAACCATAGCGGTCCCCGCAGAGAGGCAAAGTCCGATTCGCGGATCTCGAAGCACAGCTTGGTGAATGGCGAGGTGAAATAAAGCAAGGCGTTGATCCCGGCCAGTGCCCACTGGATCCGCTTTTTCCCTTCTGGATGAACGATGTGGAGAAAAAGGATCAGGATCACCGGCCGCACAGAATAGCCATAGGCGGCCAGAAGATTCTTCATCGCCAGATCGGAACGGCTGGCGAACAGCGCGTTCTCCGCCAGATTCTGCACCATCAGGCTGAGGCACAGCACGACCACAAGGAGCATGATGCGCCTCTGATCCCGCCGGACATATGGATCGATCATCACGGTAAAGCCCAGACCCAGCAGCAGTAGCAGCAGAGTAAAGGGCACGGCTAGGAAGCTGTGGTCTACGGTCATCGGTTCACGTCCTTCGTGTTCAATGGCATAATGCTAAGGACAATGATGACCTCCATGACGATGCGATGCTTTTTGCTGATGTAGGGGTCAAGGAAAACGGTGATGGTCAGTCCGACCAGCAAAAACAGCAGAGGGACCAGTAATGTTATCGTGGTTAAGCTCCAGCTCATTCGGCTTCCCTCCTTCGAATAGTCTCCATTATTATACTATTGTACCATCCATAAGCCGGATTGGCAACCAGGGTTGTTTCCCTGGAGAGACCCCATCCCTTTTTTGATCCCATCAAAAAGGCTCCAGCCATTGCTCTGGCTGGAACCTTTCCCCTAAGCCGGAGTTCTTCATATGCGGACGAAACCCTATGCTCCCAGCCACGCGCCACGACGCGTTAGTGTATTCTCTCCAAGCGTCTTCATCCGAGACTCTCAGATATTCATTGTGGTCAGCTGTAGTTTCCCACACTTCTTCGCCCCCGGCAATACGTTCTTCCATTTGACGGTTACAAGAAAAGCCCCGAAAATCCGCAGATTTTCGGGGTTTTGGCGCGCTTGACTGGATTCGAACCAGCGGCCTACAGAGTCGGAGTCTGTCACTCTATCCAACTGAGCTAAAAGCGCATTTGTTATATGAACCCGGTTTC
>ERZ842401.7321-NODE-7321-length-11346-cov-3.559384_pt1 | contig 11346 bp, 11 predicted proteins | sample MGYA00521270_ERZ842401 | MGnify/ENA primary metagenome ERZ842401 (study PRJEB31892, sample SAMEA3878208) | bioreactor metagenome | biome: Moose rumen | place: Sweden | collected 2011-10 | study: EMG produced TPA metagenomics assembly of the PRJEB12797 data set... | reverse complement strand
ACACTGTGCACGCGTTGGAGGTGGAGATCCCGCGGGGCCGCCTGAGCGCGGTGACAGGCGTCTCCGGCTCCGGCAAGACCACCATGGTGCTGGAGAGCCTGATCCCCGCCGTGAACGCAGCGGCCGCCGGGGAGAAGCTGCCCGCCCATGTGAAAAGCGTATCCTGCGAGGGCATCGTGCGGGCAAATCTCATCGACGCCACGCCCATCGGCATCAACATCCGCTCCACCGTGGCCACCTACAGCGGCGTGCTGGATGAGCTGCGGAAGCTCTATGCCGCGACGCCGGAGGCCAGAGCAAAGAAACTCGGCGCCGGGGCTTTCTCCTACAACACCGGCTCCCTGCGCTGCCCCACCTGCGACGGGACGGGGCAGATCTCGCTGGATGTGCAGTTTCTGCCGGATGTGACCATCACCTGCCCGGACTGCCGCGGCACGCGGCTCTCGGAGACGGTACGGCAGTCGCGTCTGGCGGGGAAGAATCTTGCCGAGGCGACGGCGATGACGCTCGACGCGCTGATTCCGTGGGTGAAATCCGTACCGGAGACGCTACCGGAAGCGCTTCGCCCGATGGCGAAAAATATTATCCAGTCGTTTCTCGACAACGCGAAGCGGCTGAAGGACTTGGGTCTCGGCTACCTCTCCCTCGACCGGGCCAGCGGCACCCTTTCCAACGGCGAGCGCCAGCGGGTGCAGTTGGCGCGGGCGGTGCGGAACGAGACGACGGGCGTGCTCTATGTGCTGGACGAGCCGAGCATCGGCCTGCACCCGTCGAACCTCGAAGGGCTGATGAACGTGATGGACAGCCTCGTTGCCGACGGCAACACGGTGGTGCTGGTCGATCACGACGTACAGGTCCTGAAGCACGCGGACTATATGATCGAGATGGGGCCGATGGCGGGCAGCGACGGCGGCACGGTCATCGCCCGGGGCAGCGTCGCGGAGGTCGCGAAAAGCGAGGCGTCAAAAATCGCGCCGTTCCTCACGGGCAAAACGAAAATTTTGCGGGAGCGCGTCGATAAGAAGGATTTGTTTGCCAAAGGGCGGATTCGATTGGAAACGCTGCCGCTTCATACTGTGCGCGCGCTTTCCGTGGAAATCCCGAAGGGGCGGCTGACCGCCGTGACGGGTGTCTCCGGCTCCGGCAAGACCACGATGGTCTTGGAAAGCCTGATTCCCGCCCTGCAGGCGCAAATCGAAGGAAAAAAGCTGCCGCCGCATATTGTGTCGGTGGAGGCAGAGGGGATTTCCCGCGCGAATCTCATCGACGCGACGCCCATCGGAATCAATATCCGCTCCACGCTGGCGACGTACAGCGGCGTGCTGGACGATTTGCGCAAACTCTTCGCCGGTACGAAGGAGGCCAAGGCGCAAAAGCTCGGCGCGGGAGCCTTTTCCTACAACACGGGGAAACTGCGCTGCCCGACCTGCGACGGCACGGGGCAGATTTCCCTCGACGTCCAATTTTTGCCGGACGTGACGATTCCCTGCCCGGACTGTCTCGGCGCGCGCTACGGAAAGGACGCGGAAACGATCCGCTGGACGCCGAAAAAATCGCAAACGTCGTACACGCTCCCCGCGCTCATGCAAATGACCGTCCGGGAGGCGATGCCGCTCTTCGCCGCCTCGAAAAAAATCTACAACAAGCTCGCCGTCCTCGACGGGCTGGGACTCGGCTATCTGACCCTTGGCGAGGATACGCCTGCGCTCTCCGGCGGCGAAGCCCAGCGGCTGAAGCTGGCCGCCGAGATGGGAAAGACGCAGGAGGACGCGGTTTTTGTCTTCGACGAGCCGACCATCGGGCTGCACCCTTTGGACGTGCAAGTGCTCCTCGGCGTGTTCCACAAGCTGGTGGAAGCGGGCGCGACAGTCATCGTCATCGAGCACGATTTGGACGTCATCAAAAACAGCGACTATATCATCGACATGGGCCCGGGCGGCGGCGAATCGGGGGGTCAAATCGTCGCCTGCGGCACGCCGGAAGAGATTGCCGCAACGAAGAAGAGCGTCACGGGGCGATATATCGCGGAAGAATTGGAGGCGTAAAAACGCGCCAAACGAAAAAAGCGCGGGACGCGATGCCCTGCGCTTTTTTGTTTCCTTTATTCCAGTCTCGCTTTGTAGGCGCTCCCCCAATTTTCCATCTCTTTCATCAGGGGGCGCAATGTCTCGCCCAGCTCGCTCAGCGCGTATTCCACCCGGGGCGGCACCTCGGGATAGACGGTGCGCGTGATGATGCCGTCCGCTTCCATCGAGCGCAGGCTGTCGGTCAAGATTTTCTGGCTGATGCCCTCGAGATTTTTCTGCAATTCGTTGAACCGCCACGGGCGGGAAAGCAGATTGCGGAGAATCAGGAGCTTCCATTTGCTGGCGATCAGCTGCACCGTAGTCGCCACCGGGCAATCGGGCAACTCGTCTTTTTTCTTCATGTTGCGTCTTCCTTTCCGATATGTTACATGCAAATTTGAATGTTACAGTAAAATTATAATGTGTGGTTATTCCGGTTGTCAACGAAAAATTTATGCAAGACTTGACGGGATATATTACTCCTATTCCGCGTTTTGCGCTTCGTGGGCAAACGGTATATAATGGGAAGAAATATCCAAAGGAGCTCATCCATGCGCGAGAACAAGAAAATGCAGTCCGCCAAGGACGCGAAGAACGACGAGTTTTATACGCAATACTCGGACATACAAAAAGAGCTGAACGCCTACCTTGAATATGACGCGGACACTTTTCGCGGGAAGACCGTTCTCCTGCCCTGCGACGATCCCGAATGGAGCAACTTCACCCGCTTTTTCGCGCAGAACTTTGAGACGCTGGGGCTGAAAAAGCTGATTTCCACCAGCTACGCGGCTGCGAGCAAGAAAGTCCGGTTCGGGCAGCTTTCCCTTTTCGAGGAAGAAAGCCCGCAGTTCGACCCGGACAAGACGGAGACCCACGGCAAGATTTTCACCTTGACGCGGGACGCGAACGCTTCCGGGAAAATCGACATCGACGATCTCGAATGGGAATACCTCGACGGCGACGGCGATTTTCGGAGCGAGGAAGTAAAAGCCCTGCGAGACGAGGCGGACGTGATTATCACGAACCCGCCCTTCAGCTTGTTCCGAGAGTTCTTGGGTTGGATTCGCGAGGCGAAGAAAAAGTTTCTCGTCATCGGGAATATCAACTGCATCACCTACAAAGAGGTTTTCCCCTACATCAAGAGCAACGAGATTTGGCTTGGCAACGGCATGGGACGCTGGATCTCCGGCTTCATTGTGCCGGAGGATTACCCGCTGTACGGGACGGAGGCGCGGATCAACGAGGAGGGACAGCGCATTGTCGCGACGAATAATTGCCTTTGGCTGACGAACCTCGACCACGGGCGGCGGCATCGGCCACTGGAATTGATGACGATGGCGGATAATATCAAGTTCAGTAAGCACAAGCAGGTGCGCGAGGACAAATACCCGCGCTATGATAATTACGACGCGATTGACGTGCCGTTTACGGATTCAATCCCCTCCGATTATGGCGGAATAATGGGCGTTCCGATTACATTTTTGGGGAAATACAATCCAGAGCAGTTTGAAATCATAGGCGAAGCGAATCATGGTTCAGACAACGAGTTTGATTTATTCAAGCCCACGATTGACGGGAAAACAATATTCAAACGTATTTTGATAAGGAGAAACACGCCATGAAAAAAGGAGTGTGCGCACACACTCCTTCTCGTTCCCAATAACAATGAATAGCCGTTTGGCAGGCGTCCCTTCGTCCTGCATCTCTCGGGCATGGCGCACCAAGCCCTGTCAGTACCATCGGCGCGTGGTTGGGACAATGTTTACCACCACAAACGGCTATCCACTTGCTGCTTTAATTTTACATTGTGTCCGGATTTTTGTAAAGGATTTTCTTGTTTCGCAGAAGCCGCCGCCATTCCCGGTCACGGATTTTTTGGAAGGTGATGACGGAATTTTTGAAATCCGCAGGATCGGCGGATGTTTTCAACCGAAGTATCAGTTTGATTTTTCTGCCGTCCTTCTCAATTTCCTTGAGAACCACAGCGGAAAAAGGAAGATTAGCTTCCACAATATAATCGGGATTGACAATCATGGAAACTCCATACGCTTGAAATAATTCATAATCGTCGGGGTGACGGCGTCGGATGTGAGCGATTTGCGTGCTGGTGATGATGACTTCGTCCGTGACAATATCTTGACCCGCGCAGCGATACAGTGTTTTGTCCAGTCGGCATAGAAAATAGGTTTCAGTCACTTGAAACGCTCCTTTTGTTCTATTATACCACGTTTCGCCTTGGTCTGGAAATAGGATATAAAGGAAAAGGGCTATTGAGAGAGGAGAAAAACGCCATGAAAACGACGCTTTTGACCGACATTACCGTCAAGGAAATTTGCGACGGCTTTGTTTACAACGAGTACGAGGGCAAGGGGCTTTTCGGCTGGTCCGGAAAGCTCGTGATCCAGCCCGAATACCAGCGCAACTACCTATACTTGGAGGCGAAAATGGAGGAGGCGGTCATCAAGTCCGTGCTTTCCTCCTATCCGCTCGGGCTTCTCTACTTCAACAAAACGCCGGAAGGGATGTATGAAGTGCTGGACGGGCAGCAGCGCATCACGAGCCTTGGGCGTTTCCTTACGGGCAAATTCCCGCTCATCGACAGGGAAGGCCTGCCCCATTATTTTTCCGCCATGGCGGAGGACGACGCGCGGAAAATCGAGGAAACCAAGCTGACGATCTACATTTGCGAGGGCGAGGAAAGCGAGATCAAGGCGTGGTACAAAACAATCAACATTGTCGGCATTCCGCTGAATCATCAAGAAATTGCCAACGCCGTTTATTCCGGCTCCTTTGTGACGCGGGCGAAGGAAGTTTTCAGCAACAGCCAAAACGCCAATATCCAAAAGTGGGGCGCGTATGTCAAGGGCAAGGTCAGCCGCCAGGATTATCTGCACACTGCCCTTTCGTGGGTGGCGCGCTCGGACGAGGACGACGACGTTGACGCATACATGAGCAAGCACAGGACGGACGACAATATTTTGGAACTGGAAACGTATTTCAAGAGCGTCATTGATTGGGCGTCCGGCGTTTTCATCGACGTGGAGAACGAGATGAAGGGGCTTCCTTGGGGGCGGCTTTATGAGACGTACCACAAGAAAGCCTACGACCCGCAGAAAGTTTCCAAGAAGGTGCATGAGCTGTACGCGGACGCGGCGGTGAAGAACCGCAAAGGCGTTTTCGAGTATATCCTTGGCGGGTGCGTGGACGCGCGGCTTTTGGAAATCCGGCTTTTCGAGGAGTCCACAAAAAAAGCCGCCTACGCGAAGCAGTCGGAGGCGGCGAAAAAGAAGGAAGTTTCCAACTGCCCGCTTTGCGCCGTCGGCGACGACAACAACAAGCGGCGGATATGGAAGTTCGCGGAGATGGACGCCGATCACGTCACCGCATGGAGCAAGGGCGGCAAGACAGACGCGAAAAACTGCCAGATGCTTTGCAAGACGCACAACCGGGCCAAAGGGAACAAATAGAACTCCATACGGCGGCAGCGAACAGGGGACGAGCATCTTGCGGAGAATCAGGGGCTTCCATAAGAAACAGAAAACAGAGTAGCATAATCAAACGCCGTTGCCAGAACCTTTCTTGCACGGAAAACGAGGGACGTCTTACGTATTTCTCGGCTCTGAAAAAACGGAAAGGGACAGCCGAAGCCGTCCCTTCCTGCCCGTGGATTGTCGGATTCCCCAGGCGTGTGCTGTGCTGTGGTCTTGCTACTTGCTCTCCAGCCACTTGATTATGTAGTGCGCGAGAATCTCGGCAGCTACACTCACTCCGAGCGCAAGCAAAAGGTTTGTTACGTCCTCCAAGGGCGTCCCCCCTTTCGGCTGGGCGCTTCACAGCGGAAATATTATACCATTGATTTTTATAAAATACCATGCTATAATCAATATGCAATAAAGGTTTGTTGCAACTTCCAAGGGTCAATGGCGGAGTGTCGGCTCCGCCATTCCATTTTATCGACCGGATACATTCTCGTTGCTTTTTGTTGCGTTTCATGCTATGATAAAAGTATAGGCTGGGTGCTGGATTCAAAGGTGTCCCAACGGTTGATGGCGGAGTGCTAGCTCCGCCATTTCCATTTACCGGCAGACCTATCGGGTCAAAGGGAACAAATAGAACTCCATACGGTGACAGCGAACAGGGGAGAAAGCCAAAGTTCTTCCCTGTTCGTTTTTGTTTTGCAAAAAATTTTCCCCGCGCAAAAGCCCGTGCCCACGAAAAAGTTACAAAAAGGTGCGTGGGGTTACAAAAAAGTGCGTACTTGTTCCCGGTTTTGAAATGCTTATAATGAGCCTTGCAAGCGGCAATTCCGCCGCAAATCATTTTTACGGGAGGAAATTATCATGGCACTTTCAAACATCGCGGACTGGACGGAGAACAAAGGCGCGGCGAACGGCTCGGCATGCGGCGCGGGGGATAAGAAGCCCGCAGCTTGCGGCGCGGACGACAAGCCGACGGAAAAGCCCGCCGCCTGTGGCTCCGCGTGCGGGGCAGGCGACAAACCGGCGGAGAAACCGGCGGCCTGCGGGTCTGCGTGCGGCGCGGGCGACAAGTAAGACCGAAAATAAAGCATCTTGCGACAATCCTCCGACCGTTTGCGCCGGAGGATTCTTGCAAGGGGAGGACAACCATGAACCCTTATTTTTCCTTTCAATGGCATATCACGGACGAGTGCGACCAGCGGTGCAAGCATTGTTACATTTATTCGGCGGGGAACCACGCCTGTATCTGCTCGATGACGTGGCGCGAGATGGAGGACGTGTTTTACAACTGCCTCGATTTTTGCGCGGTCTATCATCGCACGCCGTATTTTTACCTGACGGGCGGCGATCCGATCCTGCACCCCGATTTTTGGCGGCTCTTGCGTTTGTTCCATGAGCACGAAATCAAGTTCACGATCCTCGGCAACCCGTTCCACCTGAACGATCACGTTTGCCGCGAACTCGCGTGGCACGGCTGCGAGAAATACCAGCTTTCCCTCGACGGCCTACGGGAAACCCACGATTGGTTCCGAAAGCCCGGTTCCTTCGACTGCACGCTGGAAAAAATCGGCTGCATCAACCGGGCGGGCATCAAGAGCGTCGTCATGGCGACGGTGTCAAAGGCGAATGTCAGGGAAATTCCCGGCATCATCGACGCGGCGGTGGACGCGGGGGCAAAGATTTTCGCGTTTGCGCGCTATGTGCCGAGCGGCGGCGACCTCGACGCGACGCTGACCGCTGAGGAATACCATGCGCTCCTTGCCGTCTGCGATATGAAATTCAAGGAATATGCAGCGGAAGGCTGCGAGACGTATTTCAACAAAAAGGATCATCTTTGGACGCTTTACGATTACGAAACGGGCGCGTTCCAAATCCCTAAGGACGCGAAGCCGGGGATGATTTACAGCGGCTGCAACTGCGGCAACTGCCATCTGACGATCCTGCCCTCAGGCGACGTCTACGCCTGCCGCCGCGTCGCGGAGAGCAAAGTGGGCAGCGCGTTCACGGACCGGCTCGCCGACCTTTGGGTCACGAGCTGCGAACAGTACCGCGACTATGAAAAGTTCAGCAAATGCTCGCGGTGCAAGCTCCTGCCGTGGTGCCGCGGCTGCCCCGCCGTGGCGAAGGGAACGAACGGCGACTTCTACGCCGACGATCCGCAGTGCTGGGCGACGGAGGAAAGCGGGCTGTTTGCGCCCGCGACAGAAAGGAACGAGGTATAATGGACGCGAAAACTTGCATCGAAAAACTCGGCTATGTCGGCGTGCTGAACTTCGCCACCGTGGACGAGGACGGCGCGCCGCAGGTGCGGAACGTCAGCGCGATTCACTACGAGGGCATGGAGATTTATTTCTTGACGGCGCGGGGCAAATCCTTCGCCCGCCAGCTTTACGCCGATGGTCGGTTGCAGATTTTAGGCTACACGAAATACAAGGAAATGATCCGCGTTTCCGGCAGGGCGGCGGAAGTCCCGAAGGACGAGCAGAAAAAATGGCGGGATATTCTCTACCAGGAACAGCCCTATCTTGAAAATGTCTATCCGGGCGAAACGAAACGCATTGACACGATTTTCGCCGTCAAGGATTACACCATCGAATATTTTTGCCTGTCCACGCGCCCGATTACGCGGGAATATTTCGCGGTCGGGAACGTCGTTTTGAGGCCCAAGGGCTATCAAATCACGGACGCCTGCATCGGCTGCGGCACCTGTGCGCGGGTTTGCCCGCAGGGCGCGGTTGACGCGGGACACCCCTTTCAGATTCGGCAAAACAACTGCCTGCAATGCGGCAACTGTTTCGAGCATTGCCCCGTACAGGCAATAAATCGGTTATAATAAGGAGAATATCATGGAGCTTTTGGAACTGATCCATCGCCGCCGCTCGATTCGTAAATACACGGCGGAGCAAATCACGCGGGAGGAAATGGAGAAACTTTTGGAGGCGGGCGCCGCCGCGCCGAACGCAGGCGGCGGGCAGCGCAGTATGCTGGTGGGCGTCCGCGACGCGAAAATCACGCGGCTCGTCGGCAAGCTGAACTTCCTGCCCTTCGACCGCTCGCGGCTCATCGGCGGCCACGTCTCCGACGAGCAGCCCAGCGTCATCGACGACCCGAACATCAAGGACGGATTTTACGGCGCGCCCGCCGTCGTCGCGCTGTTCGGGCAACGCGATTTCCTGTTCAGCGTCGCCGACGCTTTTTGCTCGGCGGAAAATATCGTGCTGATGGCGACGGAGCTGGGCCTCGCCTCCTGCATCGTGTCCCGCGCCGAGGAAACCTTCGCGGGCGACGAAGGGCAAAAGCTCTTGAAATCTTGGGGCGTGCCGGAGAATTACATCTGCCGCGCTTTCGTGACGCTGGGGCATATCGACGGCGACTATCCCCACGCGAAGCCCGTCAAGGCGGGGCGCGTGAAAATCATTGAAGCGGAGGAATAAACGAGGCGATTGTCATGGTTGACGCATTGAAAAAATTGAAGAACGCGCTGAACGCTGCGGAGGCGGTGCTCGTCGGCGCGGGCGCGGGGCTTTCGACGGCGGCGGGCTATGTCTACGGCGGCGAGAGGTTCCGGCGGTACTTTGCCGATTTCGCCGACGCATACCATCTGCGCGATATGTACTCCGCCGGATTTTACCCGTATCCCAGTGAGGAAGAAAAGTGGGGCTTTTGGAGCCGCAACATTTATTGCAACCGCTACGACCAGCCGCCGAGCCCCGTCCATGAAAATCTCCTGCGACTGCTTTCCGGCAAGGATTTCTTTGTGCTGACGACGAACGTCGATCATCTTTTCCAAAACAACGGCTTCCCAAAGGAGAGGCTTTTTTACACGCAGGGCGATTACGGCCTTTGGCAGTGCGCGACGCCATGCCACCATAAAACCTACGACAACGAGGACGCCGTGCGCCGCATGGTCGCCGAGCAGAAAAACCGGCGCGTGCCGACGGAGCTTTTGCCGCGCTGCCCGGTCTGCGGCGGCCCGATGGCGATGAACCTTCGGGCAGACGACAGCTTCGTCGAGGACGAGGGCTGGCACGAGGCGGCGGCGCGCTATCGCGATTGGCTGGTGCGACATCAGGCAGGACGCGTGCTGTACTTGGAGCTGGGCGTCGGCATGAACACGCCGGGCATCATCAAATATCCGTTTTGGCGCATGGCGGCGGAGAATCCGAACGCCATCTTCGCGACGGTGAATCTCGGCGAGGCTTTTGCGCCGAAGGAATTGGAAAAGCGAAGCGTCTGCATAGACGACGACATAGCGCGTGTGCTTGCGGCGCTTTGGGAGGGAAAAAACCATGACGAGAGATGAGCGGATTCGCTTCCTGAACGATATTTTATTGGAGGAAATGCCGCGCTTCCGGGCGGAGGCGGAAAAACTGCCCGATACCGTGAAAGCGCGGCGGCGGCTCCTGCGCGCACTGATGAACGTGCGCCCGCCGACGCCGCTTCGGGCGGATTTTCTCGCGGAGCAGGACAAACTGCTGCAAGCGGAAAAGGAAGCGCGGGGCGTCGTCGCGCTCGACGCGCTGCCCACGGTGGCGGCGCAAAAGGGAAACACGAGCGACGCTTTTGAGTCGCGCGTTGTGCTCTGGCAGGGCGACATTACGCGTCTTGCCGTAGACGCCATCGTGAACGCGGCGAACAGCGCGCTCCTCGGCTGCTTCGTGCCTGGGCATCTCTGCATCGACAACGTGATCCACTCCGCTGCGGGGCTCCAGCTTCGGGACGCCTGCGCCGCCCTCATGCGGGCGCAGGGACACGAGGAAGCGACGGGCGGCGCGAAGCTCACGCCGGGATTCAATCTGCCCGCGCGTTTCGTGCTCCACACCGTCGGCCCGATCATCGCGCCGGACGCGGCGGGCAATTTCACGCCGACGGAAAACGACGCCGCGCTCTTGGCCTCCTGCTACCGCTCTTGTCTTGACCTCGCGGCGAAGCACGATTTGAAAAGCGTCGCGTTCTGCTGCATCTCCACGGGCGAGTTTCACTATCCGAAGCGGGCGGCGGCGAAAATCGAGATCCGTACCGTACGGGATTGGCTCGAAGAAACGGGCGCGGATATAAAGGTCGTGTTCAACGTGTTCAAGGACGAGGACGCGGAGATTTACCGCGAACTTTTGGGGCTCAGCTGACGCTCGATTCCGGCGGCCGTCGCTTTCCGCTTGCGCCCCGCCGCCATTCCCATCATAAAAGCGCGTCCCCATACATCATGGGAACGCGCTTTTTGCGTTTACGCCCTGTGGATCACAGATCAGAAATAGAAGTTCAATTCCCCGAAGAACGTAGACGAGTCGATGTTCCTGGCTCCCTCGACGATGCCCATAGTGCTTCCGTTGAAATACATGAACGAGCCGACGACGTTTCTGGCAAAGGCGTAGTCGAAGCCGTATTCCTGTCCCTTCTGGCTCAGTCCCAGCGCGGTGTCCGTCGGCATCCATGCCGCGAAGCGTCCCAACATCCGAAGCCGGAACCAAATACCGTAGGAGCCGGGCTGGTTTGGATTGACGCCTTTGTACTTGATTTGAAAGGTCCATGCACGCCGCTGCCCTTTTTTCACGAGATCGCCCGCGCCGTAGTCCACCCGATCCGGTGCCGTGTTCCATGCCATATAGAAATTCGCGGACAGATTGCGGCTGAACTTGTAGCCGACGCCCACATCCCAAATGTTGGCGGCGTCTTTGTTGTAATGAAAGCGCAGCATATCCTTGTTGCGGAAAGTGTGCCAGCCCACGCCCCAAGTCCATTTCGCGTTCCTGTCATTGTAAATCTCAACGCCCTGATAGCTGGAAGTGTAGTTGGTCGGTTCC
>ERZ842401.7320-NODE-7320-length-11346-cov-8.986627_pt1 | contig 11346 bp, 8 predicted proteins | sample MGYA00521270_ERZ842401 | MGnify/ENA primary metagenome ERZ842401 (study PRJEB31892, sample SAMEA3878208) | bioreactor metagenome | biome: Moose rumen | place: Sweden | collected 2011-10 | study: EMG produced TPA metagenomics assembly of the PRJEB12797 data set... | reverse complement strand
GGCAAAGGTAGCAAAAATCCGTGAGATTAGTGCGATCTAAGCGCCTATACCTATCCTTCAAAATCTTACAAGCCTTTGCCTTTTTGATAGATTTTATATCAGATTTTTGTCAGATTTTGAGCGAAGCGACCCCTCCTACATTAGGTGGACTTTCTCAATCTCACCGTCGGCGTGCCGCACGTACCACTCGGAGAACAGACGGTCGGGACCGAAGTTGATGAGCATGCCGTAGGGCTTGTGCGTCAGGTTCATGTAGTTCCACAACTGGCGGCGGTGCTCCTTGTCAGCGAAACTCACGGCCTTCAGTTCAACGATGATGTCATCGTCCACCACGAGGTCCATGCGATACGTCTGGTCCAGTTGCACGTCATCCCAAAAGATGGGCAGATGTACTTGTCGCTCCACCTTGTGGCCGTCGAGTTCCAGCAAGTATTTCATTGCGGCCTCGTAGGCACCCTCCAGCAGTCCCGGGCGGTACTTGTTGTAGACCTTCATGGCCACGCCGGTTATCTGTCGGAAGAAGTCGTACTTCTTGTTATGCTCTTGAATTAAATCCATGTCTCTTTCCTTTCTTTTTTGTGAGATTTTTATTCAGATTTTGTGAGATTTTGAGCGAAGCGACCATTTCTCACTGCCCGTCATCGCCGGAATTTTCTGAAAAGTGGGTCGCCGACCGCTCGGCGACGGGGTTTTCGGAATTTTCGGACCTCGCCGGTCTTGTCTGCGACGCAATCAGAAACCGAGCACCGGTCTGATAGAGAGTATTTCGGTCCCTTCATCTGATGCCCACCAACCACGACAAAAATAAAACGCATTACTGCTGTTCTCATCATCCCCAGTAGCACTCCAGAAAATGCCTTCTAATTGCGCGCCTCCAACACCCGTAGTGAGATAGTCATTCAAATTGTCACCGTAGCCCGTGCCACGTTGGGCCCTGCGTGTGGAACCAAGGTTGATGAATATCGCTTCATAGTCGTATATCGGAGCCACGGCCCAGCCTGATACGACAGTGGACCCCAGCTTGGTATAATTCGTTAAAGTGTGACAACCGCTTTGCAATACTCTCAGCGTCGTTCCGGCGTATGAGGCTGCGTCAGAATTATAGATTATTTGGAAATATGACAGCTTTTTGGTATCCTCCTGCAGGGAAAGAATCAGGCCATGTCCCGTCTCCGTCACCTTGCCCAGGATGCCCACGCCGGTGCAGCCGTCGGGCACGGCTGTCTTCGCCTTGTGCAAATGGCCTGCGGCGCACACCACCATGCCATAATCTGCTGGTGTAGCGGAGCTCAGCCACCTCACAACCTTGGTCATCTTCACGGTGATGGCGTAGTACTTACCACTTTCGAAGGTCACGCCCGACTTCGTGTAAGTGTAATCATAACTGTCGCCGATGGCGGTCAATGTATAAGTATCGGGAGCGCCCCTCTGATTATTCAGGGCAACGGTGAGTTCGTTAGTGGCAGCAGCAGGCGTCACGTTGACATCTCCGTATCGGAAGGAAAAACCACGCTCAGAACAACCGAACAACTGCATCTCTGAGAGCTGGAACCAATCATCACTTTGAACAGCGCTCACCTCAAGACGAAAATACTGGTACATGCCACCTATCACATCCGTATCAAAGTCAACAGAGGAGTGATTCGCCGCCGGCATGTCGGTGTTGCCGGTCTTGGTGTCGATGACCGCCCAGGCGTCGCCGCTGTTTGCCTTTGCCTTCAGCGTCCAATTCTTGGGATTGCGCCCGGAATAATCCTGTGTGTCTTCTGCTGTTGTGAGTTTGTAGCCATCTACCTGGACGGCAGATGCAGTATGGAACTCAACAAACCATACGCCATCGGATTTTGTATCCTTATTGACACACCATTTTGTATCGATGTTCCCATTCAGCAATTGATCGTAGCCTCCGTTTACGCCGGTGTTGCCGGTACCAGCGTCCACCGTATAACCAGTGTAATAGGTCTTGGCTCCGCTCCCACGCAAACCACCTGTCGACACCAAGCGGTTGCTTTCGGCCGAGATGGTAAGCTTGCTGACATTGATGTCGTTGCCATCCTGATCCTTTAGCGTGAACTTCACGATGGCCTGCCGGTTCTGGAAGTCGGCGGCGGCCTCCGTGACGGTGATGTTGCCGTCGGCTACGCTGGCCACGGTGACGGTGGCCTCGGCATAGTCGCAGTTGGCAGCAATGTAGTCGAGCGTGCCGTCCTGTGAGGCATAATTGGCACTGTTAAAACGAAGCGTCAACTGGTCGCCTGCCTCAATAGTACCCGTCAACTCACCCTTCAGCGTGGTGTTGGCGCCGCTCGTCTGGGCCTTCAGCGTACCGCCAAGCAGGGCCTCCTTGGTATTGTTATATACCGTAACTTCCTCGCCCTCGGCCCACGTGGCGTTGAGCGTCTTGCCGTCAAGCGAGAGGGCACGGGTGGTGGCGTCGCCGCCCTTAGCGGCGCTGACGGTCATGGTGTACACATGCTCCGTGGGCTGCACGGGCTGCTCGTTGGTGATGTTGTCCTCGCTGGAGCAGGCAGCGAGCGTGGCCGATGCCATGAGCAGGGCGGCCACCATGCGGATGTCTGTTAGAATCTTCTGCATAGTCGTGTCCTCCCTTTTTTAATCCCATTCTTGTTCCGTACCGTCATCCGTGCTTGCCGTTCCATAGCCCGTGCGCATGGACTCTACGCCGCTGCCTGCCAGCAGGCGCGTCTGCTGTTGTAACTTGACGACTTGCATCGTCGGTTTCCTGTAGTCTTTCCGTTTCATTGCTTTTTTTTATTTAATAATTGTTATTTAATTGTTATTTGTATATTGTTGTTTTTTGTCTTTAATTGTTATTTTGTCTAAGGAGTTTAGGAGGATGGGAGTTTTACTACTCCTTTACTCCCTGACTCCTTAGAACAAAAATATCTGCTCCTTAGAGCCTTACTTTTACTACAAGGATAACGATTAAGCCTTAATAGTTCGCCCTCATCCATTTGAGAATCTCAGCGAAGAAGGTAAGTCCCGATAACTCATGGTTGCTGGTGCCGAGTTCCTTTTTCCCATCGCCACTGTAGTCACCTACAAACTCCTCCGTCTTGATATTGTGCTTCTTGAGGAACTGGCTCATGGCATAGAAGTTGTCCACGGGCACGACATCGTCCTTCGTGTCGTGGAAAAGCATCACGTCGAGGTCACTGCGGGGCGTCCAGCCGTTAGTGAGCGCATCAGCGCTGAAGGCGGCCTTGAAACGTTGCGATAGGGGGCTGGTAGTGTTGAGGACGGCATCGGTGCAGATGTCGGTCGTCTTCTTGGTCTTGATGAGTTCCTCGTCAAGGGCCTTGCGCTTGTACTTCTTGCTGAGGAACCACCCGTCGAAGTTGGCGGCCACGTCACCTTTCAGATAGTCGTGGATGTCGTAGCCCAGATGGAAGAAGTGGTTATAGGCCCAGAGCACGTTACAGACGGTGCTGGGCATCTCGGTGTCACCTGCGGCGATGGCGTCATACGTCGAGGTGAGGTCGTAGGGGCCGTCGTCGGCGAAGGCGCGTCTCACCTTAATCTCCGGATGACGTTCTGAAATCTCGCGCAACACGCCCATCGTGGTCTGCGCGCCCTCGGAATAGCCTGCAATGACGAAGTCGTCGCCTTTCTTCACTTCCAGGTCTTCTATCAGTCGCTTGGCAGCCAGATAGGCATCGAGCGAGGCGCGTCCGTTGGCCCGCGAGATACAGTAGGCCTGCGGCTCCTTCTCCGTGATGCCGAAGCCGTAATAGTCGGGAGCCACCACGATGAAGTCGGTGAGGCCTGCCGCCCCTGTTGGGAACTCGATGGCTCCGCGCGAAGGTGTCTGTGTGGTTTCGTAGATGGTGAAGTGGTTATAGAGCATGATGCCGTTGAAGGGCTTGTCTTTCTCTACCAGCGACTTGTTGACCGAGATGACACCACTCAATGTGCAGGGATTGCCGTAGGGGTCCACCGAAGGGTAGTTGAACACGTAGTTCATCAGGTTGGAAAAGATCAGCACTGGAATGCTGTCGGTGATGCAGGGCCGGGGGAGTGTGGACTTCGCCATCCAGTCCTGAATCAAATCGTCCTCACCGTTTCCTGCCCTGCTCAGCGTGCCTTCATGGCTTGCATTGCTGAACGTGATGCTGTCCTGCCCGCAGTTCATGTTTATCTGGCCGATGTCCACGAAGCCACTGTGGCCGCCGTCGCCCTCGCCAGAGCCGCCGCGGGTGTTCTTGCCTTTCAAGCCGCTGCGCATGCGGGCCGCGCTGTAGCTCTCACCGGTCGTCGGGTCGGTCAGGATGACGTGGCCGTTAGCCGTCACCTGCCACGTGAAGGGCGCGTCCTTCGGACCGCCGTAAATCTCCAGCGGCTCGTTGAACTGGTCGTCAAACACGGCCAGCGCCACGTAGCCCGTGTGGTCGGCCTTGGCCTCCACGGCTATCAGGGCGCGGTTGAAGGGCTTGCCCGCCTCCGTCACGTCCTCATACGCGAACTCCTCGTACCACAGGCCAACGAGGCTCCTTTCCATCTCCTGCACGGTGGGGGTCATCGGTTCCTCACCCGTCATGTTGTCAATGTTCGAGCAGCCCGTCATGCCCAGCACAAGGGCCACGGCTGCCATCATTGCTACAAACAAATTTCTCTGTTTCATCATTGTTGTTTCTATTTAGTTTACGGTTATTTCACGTTTTGGCGTCGGCCAGTCAGGATGAGGTATCTGGTCTTGGCCTGCAGGTACTCGCTGACGGCTGAGTTGTGCTGGCTCATGGCCTGCTGCTGCTGACGCTGGGCATCGAGCAGGACGGACATGGTGGTCAGTCCCTCGCGGTAGTGCTCGCGGTTGATGCGCATGTTCTCCTCGGCTCTGGCGATGCTTTTCTTGGCCACTTGCGCCTGCCGGTAGGTGCTGACCAGATTGTCGTAGGCATCCTGAATCTGCAGGGTGATAAGTTCGCGCTTGTCACGACGGAAGTCGTTGGCCTTCTGCTCCTCTATCTTCTTGCGCTTATATTCGTGGCGCTCGCTCCAGAACGTACTCAGGGGCATCTGCACGCCGACGAATGCCATCACACGGGGATTCCAGTCCTTGGTGGTAAACTTGCTGTAAGTAGCGGTGCCGCCCACGGCCAATACCGGCAGCATGTTGGCCAGGGAAATCTTGCGCTCCAGCACCGACTTCTCCACCAGCATGTCTAACAGGCGGGTCTCGCTGCGGTTCTCCAAGGCGGTCTCCGCACTGACGGCCAACTGTTCGGGGGCTATGAGTTCCTTGTTCAGGGTGGTGTCGACGTCAATGTCCTCGTCGGGCATGCCGATGAACTTGGCCAGTGCCCTGCGCAGCAGGTTGCGCCCGTTGTTGGCCTTGATGCGGAGTGCCGACAACTGGTCCTGTGTCAGTTCCACGCTCAGCACGTCGTTCTTGTTGACGATGCCGTTCTCCCAGGCGTTGACGGCATCCTGATGGATGTTGTCCAACTCCTTCTCCATGACGTCGAGCGTCTTGTCTGTCTCGTGCAGTTCCATAATCTTGTAGTACAGGAATTCCGTCTGCATGACGATCTGATCATCGGCCACGTCGCGCTGCAGGTAGCGGCCCTCCACCTGCAGGTCGGCCAGCCGGTTGTAGTTCGAAATGCGCCCTCCCGTGTAGATGGGTTCTATGAGTGTCAGTCCTGCGCTCGTTCCCTTCTTGACGATGCCAATCGTGAAATCCTCCATGGTGAAGTCACCGCCTAACTCCTGGTTCAGATAATCCACGTCTTCCTGATTCAGGACATTGTATTTTGCCAAATAGTCACTGCTCTGGAAATGGAAGGCCGAGGCCGATAATGACGGAAAATACTTCGTGCGGGCAAACTTGCGCTGCTCCTTGGCCATCAGGATGTCGTTCTGCGCATCCTTGGCCGCCGTATTACCCTTGCGGGCGGCATCCACACACTGCTCCAGCGTCATGACGCGCTGGGCACTGACCGTTGGAAAATGAGAAATGAGAAGTGAGCAATGAGAAATGAAAAGGAGGAGGAGGATTTTATTTTTCATGTTCGTTATTTGTTGAGTTAAACTGATTTCTTACCATACAATAGCCGACGGGAATCATGGTGATGATGAAGAGCATGGACACCAGGGCACCGAGGAAGATGACCACGCCCATGGGGCCCCAGAGCGGTGTGTTCTTGATGACCATCGGGATGACACCCATCGACGCGGCCATCGATGTGAGGAACACGGGACGGAAACGCCGCTTGGCCGACTCTATGGCCGCCGTCGCCACGTCAAGGCCTTCCTTCTGGCGCAGCTCCTCGGCATAGTCTATCATGATGATGCCGCAACGGGTGATGATGCCCATCAGCGCGATGAAGCCTAAGATGCCTGTGGCACCGAACTCCTGGCCGAACACCAGCATGCCTAATGCACCGCCCAGCGTGGAGAATCCTAATGAGTACATGATGAGCAGCGTCAGGGGGATGCTCTTTAAGTGGAACACGATGATGAAGAAGATGAGCAGCACGGCAATCTCTAACCCTAAATAGAGCTGCGGTCGGTAGGTGGCCTCCATCTCGGCCTGTCCTCCCTGCTGCATGGTGATGCCCTCGGGCAGGCGGAGTGTCTGCAGGTCGCGGTACATCTCCTTGGTCACCTTACCTATCACGGCGTTTCTTCCCGTCATGCCGAAGACGGAGGCCGTGCGCTGTCCGCCGGTGTGGTTGATGTTGCCGTCGCCCCAGCCGGGCTTGACATCGGCCACCTGTGACAACGAGGCCGTGGTAAGGGTGGGCAGGAGCCCCGTCACACGGATGTTCTTGAAGTCTTCCACGGTCTGGTTGATGCCGTTGGCATCCTTGATGACCACGCTGACCTCGTGGTCGCCCTCCCAGATGGACGTCACGGGCAGGCCACCGCCGTAGCGCAATGCGAAGTTCAGCGAGAGCAGCGACTTACTCAGCCCGAAATGGTTGGCCTCCTCGGGGTTCATGACCACCTCTAAGGAACTGTAGTTGGTGCCGAAGCTGCTGGTCAGCACGGCTATATCCTTGTTCTTGGCCAAACGGTAGCGGATGCTGTCGACGGCCACGTGCAGACTGTCTAAATTGTCACCCTGCACCTTGACCTCGATAGGGTAAGTGCGGTCTGAATATTCTAATTGGCGGAACATGACCTGGGCATCGGCAAAGTGATAGGCATACGGCTCCGAGTATTCGTTCAGCATGCCCTGTGTCTCTGCGTCGCTGTGGGTGTTGACAATGAACTGGGCAAAGTTGCTGCCGCCGAGACTGGGGATGAAGGTGGCGTGGAATCGCGGCGCTCCGCTGCCGTAGAACACGGTCAGGTTCGCCACACGCGGGTCCTTTCGCAATATGCTGGCCAGGCTGTCGGCCACAGCCGCCGTATGGTGCAGGTCGGTGCCGCTGGGCAGCATCACATCGACGACAAACTGGTTGCGCTCGGCTCTCGGCATCAACTTTTGCGGTATCAGCGTCATGAGCATACCGCCCACGACGATGCTGGCCAGTCCTACGGCCATCGTCAATTTCTTATGCCGGAAGCAGGACTCTATCATCCGGTCATAGCCACGCTGCAGCCTGTCCAGCATATTCTCTTGTTTCTTTTCTCCTGTCTCCTGACTCTTGTCTTCCCGGTGCAGCCCCTTCCGTATAAAGCGGTATTGCAGAATCGGCACGAAGAAGATGGCCACCAGCAGCGACACCGTCAGCACGATGGAGATGGAGTATGGGAACCACTGCAGGAAATCGTGTATCACCTGATCGGTGGTGAATATCAGCGGGAAGAAGGTGATGCTGATGACCAGCGTGGCCGTGATGATGCTCTTCACGAACTCGCGCGACGACTCGATGGCCGCCTTCCATCGGCTGACACCCGCATCCAACTTGTCTAAATAGCAGTCTACCACCACCACGCTGTCGTCGACAATCATTCCTAATGAGACTATCAGCGCTGCCAGCGTCACCGTGTTGATTTCCAGTCCAAACAGCAGAAACAACCCTAACGATGAAAAGATGGTGATGGGGATGGTGGCCACAGCCACGCCAGCCACCCGTAGGGGCAGCATCAGCATGACCACGATAACCACCGACACGATGGCGATGAGCATCTCCCACATAAAGTCCTCAATGGAGTGGCCCACCACCTGACTCTGGTCGCTGATGATGTTGATGTGCACGTCGTCGGGCAGCGTAGTCTGGTAGTCGCTGATGATCTCCTTCACCTTACCGCCAAACTCTATGATGTTTGCACCGCGGGTCATCTGCAGCGACAGCAGGATACACTTCTGCCCGTTGTTCCTGATGTACTGGCGCGGGTCCGAATACTCACGCTCTATGGTGGCAATGTCACCCAGACGTACCACGCCTCCCGTGGGGTCGCTGCTGATGATGGTCTGTGCCAGGTCCTGCTCAGAGTTCAGCGACGGCTGTACATGGATGGCCCTGCTCAGCTGGCCGTCATCTAAGCTGCCCGAATAGAAAGTGCCGTTCAGGCCTGACACCTTGCTCATCAGCATCGCCGTATTGATGCCGTAGAGCGACAGGCGGTCGCGGTCCAAATAAATAGACAGCTGTTCCTTCTGGCCACCCATCCTGACGATGTTCGCCAGTCCGGGCACCGTCCGCAGCCGGTCGCTCAGCCCGTCCACGTAGTCACCCATCTCGCGGTAGTTCTTGCTCTCGCTCTCTAATGTCACCAGCATGGACGACGACTCGCCAAACTCGTCGTTGACCACTAAGTCCACGACCCCGTCCGGCAGTTGTGCCTTCAGCAGCGGCAGACGGCTTTTCATCTTGCTCCAGAACGCGGTCTGGTCTGTCACCGAACGGTCCAGATAGACCATCGCCACACAGGCATTGTTGACGCAGATGGTCTTGGTCCGTTGCTTATTGACCTCCTTGAAGGTCCACATAAACTCCTCCATGGGCCTTGCCAACTGCCGTTCCACCTCCAGTTCCGATGCACCGGGAAAGACGCCCACCACTAATCCTACGGGGACGTTGAACTGTGGAAACTCGTTCTTCGGAATCTTGACCAGCGAGAACACACCGGCCAGCATCATCATCACCACTAACAGCAGCGTGATGTTCTTATGCCTCATGGCCGAAGCCACCAAATCTGCCCTATCATCATTCATAATTCATAATTCATAACTCTTAACCCTTAACCCTCACCTCCTCACTCACTTTGTTCTGCCCTTCGACGATGACTACATCACCCGTTGTCAGGCCCGTCTCCACGACGACACCTTCGTTGATGACGTCACCGGTCGTCACGCCCTGCCGGTGAGCCTTGCCGTCTTTAACGAGCCAGACGAACTTGTCCTGCCCGCTGATCTGGATGGCCTGCTGCGGCACGACAATGGCGTAGTCGCCACCCGTCGTGTTCTCTAACCTCACCTTGCAGACCATGCCCGGCAGCAGCTGGTGGCTGTGGTTGTCCACGATGGCCTTCACCTCGTAGGCGTGGCTGACGGCGCTCGCCGTCACCCCGCGGTTGACAATCTTGCCCGTAAACGTCTGGTCGCCTAAGGCGCCCACGGTGAAGGTCACCGTCTGGCCCACCTTCACCTTGCCAATCTCCTTCTCAGGCACCGACAGGGCCACTTTGACACGGTTGATCTTCACCAGTTTGAAGCCCGTCACACCCGGCACCACACTGGCACCCACATGCACCGTGCTACTGGCCACGTAGCCGTCGAAGGGGGCCTTCAGCACAATCTCGTCGACACTCTTTCTCGATATGGCCTCGGCAGCCTTGGCCTTGGCTAATGCCGTCTCCATCTCCACCATCTTGATTTCGGGTAGCGTACCCTTGTCATACAGATTCTTCAGGCGCTTGTAGGCATCCTCGGCCTGGCTCAGCGTGGCGGCACTGATGTCGTGGGCGTTGCGCACGTTCTGCCCGTCCACCTCGGCCATGGTCTGGCCTTTCCTCACGAACTGGCCTTCATCGACCATCACCCGCACCACGTTGCCAATGACACCAAACGACACGTTGGCACCGTCCTCCTCCTCGATGGTGCCCATATAGTTCTTGCCAACGACGTGCGAGCTCGAAGCCACCGTCATGGTCTTCACGTTCACGACGGTCTCCTTCGGTGCCTGCTCCTTCTGTCCGCACGACGCAAAGGCCATCAGGCAAACTGTGCTCAGCCACAGGGCCGGCTTACAAGGTCTCAATCTCTGTTTCATATACATCTTGATGTTTGTTACTAAATTCCCTTTTGTTTCTTTTCATTGTGACGGTAGCGGGAGTCGAACCCGCTACCGTCTGTGTTATCCTATTGCAACCTTCTACCTTTCTTTTTGTCTAAGGAGTTTAGGAGGATAGGAGTTTTATACTCCTTTACTCCCTGACTCCTTAGAGGTTCTACATGCTCACGGCATTGGGGACGGAGTACAACTTGCCGGTGGCGGCATCGTAGTACTTCAGCGTCACGGCCTCGCCCTTCTCACACAGGAACACGGTGAGGTCGCCGTTCAATGACCAATCGCCCACGCCACGGCACTCGTCGCCCACGAAGGCAGCGACCATGTTGCCCCTGGCAAACGTGAGCCCTGCTTTGGCAAGGGTGGCGGCCACGTCAATGGTTGCCGTCACAGGGTACTTCGCTGAGCCGTTGGTGAACTCAGGGACGAACGCCTCGTCGATGCCGGTCGTCTCGTCGGAGTTCAAGCTGATGTTGTCGGTCAGCGTGAAGATGTGCTTCAGCGTGGAGCTGTAGTACTGCAGCGACATGTTCACCGTTTCCGAACCCGTCTCGTTGCCGTAGGCCTTCATCAGGAACTTGCCAGCCGCCGTCTGTCCGTCCGACACGCTGACGGCGGGCTGTGCCAGTGCGCGTATCTCGCCGTTCACAAAGAGCGCCATCAGGTCGCCGTCAGAGGCGTAAGTCTGCAGCGTCGGCTCTAACTGCACCATCAGGATGGTCCAGTTCGCATAGAGCGAGGCGTCAGGCTCCGTCCAGTTGGGGCGCTCCTGGTTGTTGCTCCAGTCTATCTGCCACGCGGGAGCCTCGCTGAGCAAGGTCTCCGTGTAGGCAGCATTCGTGTTGTCGTCGTCGCTGCTGCTGCAAGCCCCGAACAAGAGGCCTGCCAGCAGGACGGTCATACAATAATAAATATTCTTTTTCATATTCTTATTCTTTTTGTCTAAGGAGTTTAGGAGTTGAGGAGTTTTTTACTCCTTTACTCCCTGACTCCTTAGAGGTTATTCACTTAACCACGACCTTCTTTCCGTTGAAGATATAGACACCACTCTGCTTCGGGCGCTTCTGCAGTTTCATGCCACTGATGCTGTACCACTGACCGTCTGCATAATCAGCACGGACGAAGTTGATGGCCGTCGGCT
>ERZ842401.7319-NODE-7319-length-11348-cov-5.227840_pt1 | contig 11348 bp, 8 predicted proteins | sample MGYA00521270_ERZ842401 | MGnify/ENA primary metagenome ERZ842401 (study PRJEB31892, sample SAMEA3878208) | bioreactor metagenome | biome: Moose rumen | place: Sweden | collected 2011-10 | study: EMG produced TPA metagenomics assembly of the PRJEB12797 data set... | reverse complement strand
TCCCTACACGACGCTCTTCCGATCTGTTTCTACAGCGCATCTGGCCATCTCTTTAGTGTCAACTTCATAAGTTGTGATTTCCACATCGCAAAGCCCCGGATAGATATAATTGTCATATCCAACAACCGATATATCCTCCGGAATGTTATAGCCTTCATCTTCAAGCCTTTTTATGAGAGCACTGGCTGTAAGATCACAGTTACATACAAAGGCAGTCGGCATCGTCTTAGGTAGCACGAAATCCTCAGGAGCTATTAATCTTCCCATGTTATTTTCATCACGGTCTTTGATTATCCAGTCTTTTTTGACTTCTATTCCATGCTCCATAAGCGCTTTAGTATAGCCTAGATACCTATCCGTAATGGAACCTGTCGAGAGAAGGCTTCCAACATATGCTATCTTACTATGTCCCATCTCAAACAGATAGTTGGTAAGAGCATAGGCTCCGTAGTAACTATCTGATATTATCACGTCAAAATTCTGCCTTGTGTCACAATAATCAAGAAAAAGATGTGGAATAACGCCAAGACTTTTGCTAAGGAAATCTGTATATTCTTTGGAAAACTTACCAATAAGAATAATTCCGTCTGCTTTCTTTTGTCTTGCAACCATGGGAAGTTCGCAGACGCTTTCTGCTTCCTGTGTTACAATCTCCATAATAGAAAAGCAGCCATTGGATATGGCATGCTGGGTAATGTATTGATATATCTTAAGATACAATGAATCGTATTTATCAAAATATTTCTCATGAATAAGAACAGCTATATTATAGCCTGCATTTGAACCTTTTTTATTTTTAATCGAGGACAAAGACCTGTAGCCCATTTCGCCGGCTAGTGTAACTATCTTCTCCCTCATCTCTTCACTTACACCTTTTTGACCGGACAAGGCTTTGGAAACTGTGACTGTACTTACTCCTAGTTTTTGTGCTATGTCTGCAAGCTTAACTGATTTACTCATTTTCCTTTTTCTCCATTTCAAAACAATTCCCTGTAATTAGGTAAATTTTAGCATATTTTAAAATAAAGGTAAATAAATTAATCTTTTTTAGCTTAATTACTCAAACTTCGCACTTGCCAGACTGACGCCACCCCTTTGCTGTTATACGAATGCAGACAGTTTATAAAGTATTTCGCGTTCTTTTGAAGGTGTTATTAAATTCAGGAGCGTGATTGCTGAAACTTTATATTCTTCTTGGGGTCTGTTCGTAGGAGCGCTAAGTCATAATATTCTTCAAGTTATTGACCGATAAAAAAGATGTGGCAAGACAGTTTTACAAGTGCAAAGTTCAAGTTATATACATGTTGCCGGAGGGCATGACCGTGGATAATAATGTTACTTGTGTATTGCATCAATCTATACTTCAAATAAAAAATATTTTTTTAAACAATATATATTATGTTAATGAGGATGATTATTCTAACGAATCCAGCGACGACTGTGCCAAATTATTGATACATCTGTTAAAAATAGCTTTAGCCGCAGACATTCTTTCAAAAGACGAAATACAATTTGTCCAACAAGTAGCAAATAGATGGTTTTCCTTTATGAGTAAGAAGGGCGACTTTTCCTATTTTCAAGAGCTTAAAGCTGACTATCTAAAAGCAATAGATATCATATCTTATAACAATATCCGATGCAGTAAGCGTTACTACATAATCCAAAGAACAGGTGTGGTTCCGGGGATTGCCTCTCATATAATAACCAACCTTGGTCAAATAGCGTCAGGTCTTAAAGAAGGGCGGATACCCGTAATCGATACTTATTATCCGGATAACTGCTTTACTGATCTTAGCAAGAACATGAACACAAATATATGGGAAAAATATTTTGGGCAGCCCTTCGGAATATCGCTGTTTGATGTAGCCAAAGATTCTGATTATGTAATAATCGATGGAATTCCTTCATTTATGCCATGCGACGACATGGATTGCCTATGCAACCCTGACCTTATGGCATTTTGGAAAAAAATCATGAGAAAATATATGCCCTTGTCAGATTCTATCAAAGAAAAAAGCCTTCCTGTAAGTACAAAGACATTAGGGGTTTTGGCAAGAGGCACGGATTACACCGCAATAACTCCTGTAAATCACCCTGTGCAGCCACAGGTAGATGATATTATCGCCAAAGCAAAAGATGTTATGAAAAATTATGACTGCAAAAATCTTTTTCTTGCTACAGAAGATCAAGATATTTTAGAGGCTTTTTCAAAAGAGTTTGGAGACAAGCTGATAATTAATCAATCTATTTATTATAAAGATGTTAAAGGAACATTGATCGAAGAAAATTATAATTCCCATGTCAATATGCATGAAAAGAATATCGAATACCTAAGCGCACTGAAAACGCTCTCAAAGTGCGACTGTTTTATAGGTGGAAGGACAAGCGGAACTGTCGTAGTAATGCTTTTAAATGAAAAATTCGAATATTCATATATATGGGATTTGGGACGATATGGCATAGATGATTCCAAGACGCTCTTATCTTATGCGCTTTAAAAAAGAAGTGCCGGCGATCAGCCGGCACCTCCATCTTCGCAGTAATTGACCATGTCAATGTGTTCATCCAAAAATTTTCTTTCTGTATCGCCGAATTCACAATCGGTAAACGTGATATATCCGGGATCAGAATAGGTACTGAACAGATCACCAACATTTCCGTCAAAGGTACATTCATTAAAATATATGTATCCGTAATTATAGACATTATCAATCATGGTATATTCCATGTTGTTGATAAGCTGTGAATTATAGAAATATATCTCCGAAGAATCATCCATTATCTGAACTATTCCATAGGTGCAATCATGTATACAGGAGTCATAGATATATACGTTGTAGCTACTGCTGCAGAACAGTCCGTATGCTCCGCTTCCGTACAGGTCTAAATTGGTTCCTGATATTCCACTCGAATAATAAATTGCAAGTACATTGGCAGAACATTCACCTTTTTGAACATCATGTCCCATTATAAGATTTGAAAGCGTCACATTACTACTTCCATTTATTACAAACACATCATTATAAGGGCTGTTTATGACGATGCTGGGTCTATCCTCGGGGTCTTCGCCTTCAATTGTAAGATTATATACGTTATAAACTCCATACTCGCTCCACCATGGCGAATATGCCCAATAAGGGTGCTCATCAAGAAATTCATCGCTCGGATTTAGTACATAATCAGTTATGTCATATGTACCGGACTCCATAATTATATGTCTATTAGGAGCAATGGCATCTATAAATTCATCAACGCTTGATACATAGACCTCTTCCTGATCTTCATAATCCGTTTCTTCATCATACTCGTATATCTGACCTTCCAAGGTATCATCCGTAACTTCTGTATATTCTACAAGATCATCTATATTACCTGTCGCATCATCAGCATAATCAGCATTTAGATAATCTTCCAAATCCTCAACAGGTATAGATATGTCATATTCATTATCATTGTCCATAATAGAATATGTACCAAAATGGACTATGAACTGGTCTTTCAAAATGCAGCATGGCAAATAGTCATATTCTACCATTGAACTTATAGCAAAAAGCGCAGCCGGGGTTCCATCCTCTGTAATATCATTAACAAGATCCTTTTCACGAGGATAGGTGTCTACAACGGCCTGATATATAACCTCATCCAGTCCATCCTTTTGGTCAAAAAACTCATCTGACCAAATCCTCTTACCACTATCAATATCATAATTAAGATAATAGTAAAAAGGCTCACGTTCCACTCCATCAGACCATGCATACTCTTCTGTGATTTTGGCAGTGAACACTTTACCGTCAAGCCTTAATACTTCTGCCGAAATGTCATAATAATATGATCCTTCATCATTTTCAAAGCTTCCATAACCGCCTGATGCAATATCGCTTTTTGTAGACTCTGCTATGCCGTCGCTATAATTGACCATCGAAGCCCAAAATTTGGGATGCTCAAGCATATAATCTTCATTAACTATTATTTCAGGATAGCTTCCCCTGGACGAAACTGCCTCCTTATCTTTAAATTCTGCATAAACATTATGGCTTACAAGAGTAATCGGCTTCAAAGAGTCGGTGCTATCATAAGTAGATGCACTGTCCTTGTCACTTTGCGTATCATCTTTGCTACTGTTTTCACCAGCGTTTAGACTGGTATCCAAAAGGTTTTCAGCAGATCCGCACGCCGATAACACAAGCGCAAAGCCTGCAAGAACAGATATTAAAGCTTTTTTTCTCATAATTTCCCCTTCATGATGTGCAGGCAGATTATTTGCAGACTTCCCACTTGCCAAACCGTCGCCACTTTTTTGCTGTTATGCAGCTGCAGACAGTTTATATAGCTCTAATACAAAAACAGGAATCGTAAAAAAATTCCGCCTTTACACGATATAGATTTATAAGGTCTCATCATTTACCTTATCACCATTTTATAATACAAATGGTATAAAATAAAGCACCTGATATTCCGATAGTATAGGTAATATACTTAAACTGCCTGCACTTGCATAAAAGAAAAGGTGGCGTCAGTCCGGCAAGTGCGAAGTTTGAGTATATAATTTTTGCCGATGGGAGGCTCTATGACATTACCAGTGATTATCATTATAATTATCAGTCTTGCTCTCATTATAGCAGGCACTATATTAAGATCATGGTCATCAGGCAATGAAGCATCACTTGCCAAAAAAAGAAAAAGACGACTCAACAGATGGCGTATAATTCTAAAAAAGCACGAAAACGGGGATGGAAGCGTTCCTACAGGTATTTTACGCCTCCTTCTAAATCCGGAAAATCTTGCAGCCTTTGCTGATGCCTCATTTGAATCTGTAGAAAATCTTTCAAGCGCCTTTGGAATTCTATACAAAAACGAAAGATATATCTGCTCTTTGTTTGGAGGCGCATCCAATGATTTGAAATGTTTTTTTGCCTATACTCTGTCAACCTTCCAGATAACAGATAAAGAGCATAATAGTTTTTATAAAAAGACAATGCTCTCCTATCTTTCCAAAGATTCTGTTTTTCTTCGTCAAAATGCTCTTCTTGCTATATACAGCTTCGGCACAGAGTCTTATGTAGTTGACGCTTTTCATATAATAGGGCAAAAGCATTTGTATCATAACGAAAGACTTATTTCTGACGGATTATTAACTTTCACCGGCGATAAAATTTCTCTGTCAAGAAGCCTTATAAATGTTTTTGATACTTTTGATAAACATATTCAAATTGCAATCATTAACTTTTTAAGATATACAGGAATTCATGATTATGATAAAAGATTCATAGAAATAGCCAAGGATAGTAACGCCGATGTCGATATAAGATGTGCATCCATAAGACTTTTTTCCAAAAAAACAGGTCCTAAAACTACCAGAAATCTTATATATATCATAGAAGATTCCTACGACAGCGATGTATGGGAGCCCGCATGTGTTGCAGCAAGTGCTATAGGCAATATAGACGACCATGATGAAAATAAGGATGCTATAAACTGCCTTCTTAAATCTATTCACTCAAAATGGTGGTATGTGCGTATTAACAGTGCAAAGTCTCTTTCAAAATTGCGGATAACCAAAAGCCAGATTAAAGCGCTTGAATTACAAAACGATGCTTATGCAATGGAGGAACTTTGCTACGCCTTAGACGAAGTGCAATACGCACTGGACAATGTCTGAATGGAGCTTGTATATGAATACAATAATAGTCATTCTAACTATAATACTTCTGGTTTTCTCTACAGCCTTTTTTATAAGCGGATTAAAGGGATATCTTCCTGCTCGTGCAAAAAGGCAGGTTGAACTTATGCACAAAAGGCTCGATCACGATTACTATTTTCCTATATCGGTCATTATAGAGGCTGATGACTATCCGTTCTCATATATAAACAATATACTTGCGCAGGATTATAAGCTATTTGAGGTAATAATGACAGCAAGTACTTATAACAGCGACAAAGTCAATCGCCTCATAGAAAACTTCACACTAAAAGAAGACAACAACAGGCCTATAAGATATTATGAAAAATGCCTTCATCCAAGCGCTATATACAGAGGGCGTAAGGAAAGCATCCCATTAACTCTTCTGGTCTTCGACGATCAGACGACAAGAGAAAATGTTGCAGGCAATCCTGATCATGTAGCTTCTGTGCCGGCTTCAGAAATGCCTTATCTTAAAGCTTGTATATCAGCTTCAAGAATGCCATACATTGCCCTTTATAAAGAACATTCGCCCAAAATCATCCCTACAAGCACATTAAAGGAGCTAGCAATGGCAGCCCTCGCGGATTGCAATGCCCAAAACATCACTATGTATGGAATGAGCCTATATAACAAGGGCGAATATACCAGTTTGGCAAGTGGAAAGTTTGAGTAATGACTCTTAGTAAATCGCGCATAAGGAACGTGTAACGTTGCTTATCGAAGCCATAGCCCAAACTCATCTACAAGCTTAGCAGAACCTGTCCAACCGATATAATAGGCATCAAGTTGTGAAATCTCATTGGTAATCTTACTGTAGACAGGAACCCAGGTCGTTTCCTCATAAGTTGTATACATTATATCATTGGCATATTCGGATTCTATAATTTCAACCTCATCTTCTGATAAGCCAATTTCTTCATCTTCTTCATAAAGGTCTATCGCCCCGAACTGATGCATCATCTCGTGGGCAAAAGCTGCGGGAGTTTCTTCTTCACCGTTGCTGTGCATGTACATATAGGAGAATTCATATACACTATCAAGAGCATAGCCAGCATAATAGCAGGTTGTACAAGAAACATCTTCTATCTCTTTGGATGTATTTAAATAGACCATTATTGCAACACTTTCTGCGTCATATTTTTGCAAAAGCGCTCCAACATCAATACTGTTCTCGATAAAATACCATATCTCGCAATCAGAATTATAGAAATCATTCACAGCGTCAGATTTTATAGTAAGAGTATATCCAAGATTCTCATCTTCATTATAATCGTAGATAAGATTAAGCTCTTTGCCCCAATTGTGGGCTTCATCCATCAGATAATTGCAGGCAATTCCAAGGTACTCAAGAGTATGAGCATAGGTCTTTTGGTCGTCTTCATTATCTTCCCACGAACAATTAGCATCATTTAGATATATAGATATTACAGGTATATTGCCTGTCAGCGTATCGGCACTTCCATATATTCCCGTAAATACTCCCGTGCCGCCAGTTGACTCATACGGTCTATAGTATTCATCATAATTATATGCATCCTGATAATCTGAATTTTCAGAATCCCAAAATTCATCTTCGTCATACCAGTCATCTTCATCCCAGACGTTATATTCATCATCATCCCAGTACTGCCAGCTGCTGCGGCGATAATCAGTTAAAACCTTTTCTATATCAGGAGTCTTGTTATCTTTGACATTCTCAGATCCTACTGCACTATATTCTAAAGCACCATCATCTTCCTTAGTAGTATACGAGGCGCTACAGCTGCGAATAGCCATAGTAAAAAACGCCAAACATACCAAAAGCGATATAATATGCGTAAATTGTCCGGAGTAAGTTTTCATAATTGATCTGTTCCATTCCTCTTAAGATAAAATAGCATTAGCCACGTTTATGGTGCACTTACACTATATTCACAAGGATACACGCATGCATTTACATCTTCAACGCTTAAGCGGGTTCATGCAATACCATAAGTATAACTAATAGAGTATCTATCCGCAAACCTCCCCGCAAAAATTTGCAGACTTCCCATATTCATCAAATATATAGCAAATATGCCCTTTTATATACAAAAAGTAGTTTACATGCAAAGCTTCAAAGTTGTATCATTATTATTAAGATGATAACAAAATATACGGATAAAAAGAGATTAACCATTTATATAATTCTCGCCGTTATTATTGCTACCGGACTATTGTATACGTTTTCACCTAAATCGTTCCCATCTAAATATGACAACGACATCATCGCGCTTACTGACGGATGGAGTATCACCTACGACGGCGACAAACGAGATGATATCTCATTATCAGATGCAGCTATTAAGGTTGCTGATAAAGGGGATACCTTTATTTTGGTGCATGAACTTGATGATTATAGACTTAGATCTGCATGTATACAGATTAAGACAATTCATTCAAGTTTCAAAGTATATCTCGGAGATGAACTTATCTATGATTTTGCCTCTTATGAGCTTGCAAATGATAAGGTTATTCCTATCGGATACGTCTATGTACCACTTCCGGACAATTATCCGGGACAGAAGCTATCTATATTCTATACTGCCGGTCAGGACAGAGCATTCTCCGGTTTTGACACAATTTATATCGGCATGTTCAAAGATCTCCTTTCCATGCGATCCGATAGGATGAGACTTCAATTCTATGTTGGCGTCTTTCTTTGCTGCCTTGGCGTTACATTCTGCGCACTTACACCATATCTTGTTTTTAACAAATCGGACTACAGAAGAGTTTTTCTGGTTTCGCTTATTGTACTGGATCTAGGAACCTATATACTATCTACAGCCAACATATTCAATTACTTTTCCTCTGATATGTCTGTGAATACCTTTTTTGAATATTCGTCCTTCTATCTGATGCCTGCTATATTAAGTCTGTATGTTACTATCATTATGCCCGGTCCAAAGCTACGGCGCACTTTTTTGGTTGCGACGATTATTAACACAATAGCTTATCTCTATTCTATAATCTCACATATTGCAGGAATATCTATATATTCTACGCACTCTCTATTATTTGATATCATTTGCCTAACACAGATTCCTATTGCGCTAATTTCAACTATATATCTTTTGTATATATACAAAGACAAATCAAAAGATGAACCAAAAATCATTTCGTTCATAATATTACTGATAGGGCTTAATATTTTTATGATTTGCGCTCTTATAGAAATAACTTCCTTCAACGTTTTGAAATTCATAAGCAGTAAGGGAGAAGCATCTTTTAACCACTATCCTTTCACGCTTGGTTCTCTTGTGCTTGCAGTATTCATATTCATCGGATATTTCGAATTCCAAATCTATTCCATTGAATCCGACAACAGGCAGCAATTCCTCAAGGGACTTGCCTATTACGATCCTCTCACAGGGCTTTCCAACAGGGCACGTTGTCAGGAAGAAATGCTCCTGGCAGACGAAAGTAAAAAGAGCTATGTAATCATCTCCATAGATCTTGATAACCTCAAAAAGATCAACGATACTTACGGACATGATGAAGGAGATAAATATATAAAGAAATTTGCCTCTATGCTAAGCACATCTTTCAGAGTATCAGATGTTACCGGTCGCATGGGCGGCGATGAATTTATTGTAATTTTGTATGAGCAGAACCAGATGGACGCAGATGCCAGAATAAAAGGGCTTCAAAGTAGATTTTCAAAGGTACACTTCGGGCAGTCTGACATTACCTACGGCTTTTCGTATGGCATTGCCTCAAACCGGGATTTTCCGGATCAAAATGCCGAGAAAATCTACGGTATTGCAGATATAAGAATGTATGAAATGAAAAGAAAACGCCACCAAAACGTTAAGAGTCAGGAGGCATAACCTTCTATATGAAGACCAAAAATATCTATGTCATTTTGTGGTTTATCCTAATAATTTTTTTCACCATTCTTTTGGCCAAATTTTTCTTACAAAGTGGGAATATTTCGCCAATTATAGAAGAAAGCAGTCTTAATGTTACTGTTAACGGCTCCAACATGGAAATATTAAACGCAAAAGACATCTATACTGTTACAGAATCACGTTCGTTTAAAAAAGGAGATAATGTAATAGTATCTTTTGTATTACCTACGGATAACTACGAATTCCCTACTCTTTTGCTATCAACTCAGTTCGTGGGATACACCGTAAGCATAGACGATACAATTATCTACCAAAAACGTATAGAAAAGGCTCTTGACGGCGACTTTCTACCTAGGGATATATGCCTTATAACAATTCCCTACTCGGCTTATAAAGGCAAAGAGCTTGTCCTTAACATGACCGTATCGCAGTCTGATATAAAGACTATTATGAATACACCATTTTTCGGTAATTTTGATGATCTAGTAAGAAACTATACACGCACAAAGGCTGTATCTGTTTTCCTTGGAACATTCATGTGTATGTTCGGCGTAATATTTCTTCTTATTTCTCTCTTCTTCGCGGCAAAGATTAATGGTCTATCAGGTCAGGTCAGATCTTCTATACTATGCGTTTGCGGCGGCGCATGGATACTGACCTCTCAAAGATTAAATTTAGTATTTATGACCAACAATGAAATTCCGGCTTTTTATGAATATCTATCACTTTATGCATCGCTCCCCATCATAATGCTCCTATACTGCACCATATGTCACCGTCTTCATAAAAAGGCTTCAGTCACATCCATAATAGCGGTTTCGCTAATCGAGCTTTCATTTGTCATATGCCACTTGACAAGAATCAGATATTTGAATATGTTCAGCAGGCCATTTGCCATAATGTATATTATATGCCTGATTGGCTATATGACGTCTTCATTCTATTATCTTAGAAGGCGCAAAGCTTCTACCTATGATAAAGTTCAGATAGCCGGTCTTAATACTCTGATAAGCTCACTTATAATTGCATCAGTATTATCCATTCTGGACAAAAACGGCGCAAGAATCTTCAATAATGCCATATCAATTATTATGGGTATTGGCGGTATCATGTTCGTAGCGTCCCGTATTATGACTCTTATGGTAAGTTTACATAATGCTGATCCTATGAAAAAAAGAGAAATGGCGCTTTCATCCCTTGCTTATATAGATTCTCTTACAGGCCTTCCGAATAGAACTTCCTGCGATCAGGAAACGATGAAGCTTGATGATAATAATTTAGATTATCTGATTATGTCATTGGATCTTAATGGGTTAAAAGAGGTAAATGATTCAAGAGGTCACAGCGCCGGTGATGAGCTTCTTAGGAACTTTGCAGATGTTCTTAATATCTGCTTCCCTGATCCGTGCTTTAAGGGCAGAACGGGCGGTGATGAATTTATAGTATTATTAAATGAAATTCCAAACGAGGGCTATATAGAGAGTCATATAGCTCATATGAACAAGCTTCTTGAAGATAAGGGAAAGGATACAGGCTTCGACCACAGCGTGGCATACGGGTACTGCTACAGGCACGAGATGCCGCAAGAAGCACACTCACACGAGGTGTACATGAAGGCAGACGAACGTATGTATGCACTAAAAAGAAAACAACACGAGCAAAAGAAAATGCTAAAAGAATCCGCTCAACTATAGTAGTTGAACGGATCCTTGAATGAGACACGTGGGAATCGAACCCACGACAACTTGATTAAAAGTCAAGTACTCTACCAACTGAGCTAGTATCTCATATATTAT
>ERZ842401.7318-NODE-7318-length-11348-cov-7.203046_pt1 | contig 11348 bp, 6 predicted proteins | sample MGYA00521270_ERZ842401 | MGnify/ENA primary metagenome ERZ842401 (study PRJEB31892, sample SAMEA3878208) | bioreactor metagenome | biome: Moose rumen | place: Sweden | collected 2011-10 | study: EMG produced TPA metagenomics assembly of the PRJEB12797 data set... | reverse complement strand
GAAGGGGGAGAGGGGAAAAGTAATGAGTACAGAAGTGCAGAGAGAAGAGAAGACGGCAGAGAAGAGAAGACGGCAGGGAACAACGATTATTGATAACTAAGAAGGTGTGCCAAAAGTCTTGACACACCTTCTTGGTTGTTAGATTTCAGTACCGTTTTAACACGGTATGTCGGTACCGCGGCGCGGAGCATGCGCACCACCCGGAGGAGGCGTTTCTCCACCATTTGACACAGTGAGCATCAGATTCTCCACGTGCATCATCACTACTTCTGTAGCCGGTTGAATATAATTCTTTCTTTTCATAATTCTGCTGTTTTTGATTATAGTTTATCTATTCTCATTAGATTTACTGGTCGATCTGGTTTTTCTATACGTTTTATTTTACCAAACGGCCGGTAGCGTCATAGGTCTTCTCACCGTGGCGGATGAAGAGATGACCGTTGATAAGCACCTTGGTACTTTGCTGTTCGTCACCTTGCACCTCGCCGAAGCCGGTGGCGGCATTCGACCCTTGCACGTCGAAGACAACCCGACGGACACCCGCACGAGGAGCACCTGCCGGATGCGGATTCGTCAGATCCACATAAGCGCGGTTGGCAGGCACTGTCAAATCGGTTGATCGAGCTGTTACGGCATAGAACTTAGTGCCGGAGAAGTAATAGATATTCGGCGATGCTTGAGGTATTTCGATCTCATCGAATGTACCTACCATACCATTGCTTGTTCCTGCTTCTGTTGCCGGTGTGGCATCCGTAGCATAGAACCGGAGCGCATTGGCATGAGCCTCGAACAAGTACGGTACGCCCGGTTCCAAGACATCCACTTCATCAAACACGAACTTGCCGTTTGCATCCGTTCCTGCCATCTTGTACATGGTTGCGCCGGTAACTACCAAACCTTCCGGATAGCATACCGTACCCAGTTCGCCCGGTGCCATCCAGTCATCGTCACGCGTATAATCCGGAGCCTTGAAGAAGTAAACATTGTCTACAAAGAACTCTCCAAGAGCATAGAAGTTTACAAAACCTACTTGATTCAGCGGAGCGAATGTTTTGTCCGTATAGTCAAGTATTATTTCATTCCATTGACCCGCAGTCAAAGTCTGCGATACTTTATGGAACTCACCTTCCGGAGCAATTACCGGATAAATTTCAATCGTTCCTGATTTAGCAGGATAAATGTGGAGATGTAGCTTCTGGAAGCCGGAGAAATCAACCTTATTTTCTCCACTCCATGCCCATCCAAATGATCCGCCAGCTTGATGATTATTGTCATAGAACAATACATCATCGCCTGCTCCTAAAGTCTTTCCCTGCACATTCGGAGACTCCCACCACCATTCGCGGTAATTAATAGCAACGGGAACAGCGGTTGTATAAGCATTGGAGTATAAAGATTTAACTGCTGTAGCAGGCACTGTCGGAACAGGAGCCGCATTTGGAGCTGCTAACGTATTTGCCGCCACTGCAACAGGAGCCGCCTCGTTACCTGCATCATCTTTAGCGATAACGTTAAGGCTGTAAGCAGTACCCGGGGTAAGCCCATTAATAGTAATAGTAGTAGCCGTAGCTGTTGCAGCTGAACCCGTTGCTACTTCTACTGCTCCGTTCATAACACTAAAGTTTACAGCACCGCTGTTATCTTCTGCCGAAGCCGTAATCTTCACAGAATAGAAACCGGTTTCTGTTAAGTTTGCAGCAGCATTGGTCGGTACTTCGTCATCTGCTAGAGCGGTCTCGCGATAGAAATATACATTATCCACAGCGATATACTCTCCCACAAGACCACCGGCTTGATAGTTCTCAAATGTGTACTGATACAAATCTGCCCAATTGTGTCCATCGAATTCACTCATTTCGATATCAAATGAATTCCATTGTTGACCCAAGAGATTCAATGTCTTAGGATTATTCGGGCCACCAGTTGTAATCGGGCGGAAGGTAAGACTACCTGTAGCAGAAGCCCAGATGTCAATATGAATCTTCTCCATTGTAGCAACAGAGATGTCAGCAAAGGAAACACCTATCATACCATTGCGATAAAGATTATAAAGCATATAGTTATTACCTTCCACGTCGCCTTCATTTGCATTCGGGCAATCCCACCAGCAATCATCGTAATTAGGAATAGCAGAAGGAGCTAACGAATAGGAATCGCTATAAATACTCTTTACTTGTGCGGCAGGCCATGTCGGTACAGGAGCTGCGGTAGTCGGAGCCAACAAGTGCGCATCGGTTGTGAAAGCAACTACTGCATTGTTAGCAGACTCATTGCCGGCGGCATCTTTAGCCGTGATAGTGAAGGTATAAGCTGTTGCAGCGGTCAGACTCTCTACGGTAATCTTGCCTTCTGCGGCAACATACTCAGCATCCAGTTCTGCAATGTAATAAGCGGTAACACCCTTGTTATCCGTAGCGGCTACATTGATGATTGCGCTATTCCAAGTCTTGCTATCCAGCGACGCGGAAGTCATTTCAGGTTTCTCGTTGTCTGCAATAGGTGTTACTACGATATGAGTTTCCGTATTATTCACGCCATCGCTTACTGTAATAGTAAAGTCGTACTCTGTATTAGTTGTCAAACCGGTTACATCTTGCGTGAATTCCTCTCCACTTGCATGATTCGAGATAATCGGTTCTGCACCCGCGTATGCGATAGTATAAGTAAGGAGTCCGCCCCAGTTATCGGTAGCCTGGATCTTCAGTTGTACAGAAGTCTCATTCAGTACCTCAGCCTCAGCCTTGTCAAATACCGGAGCCTCTGTATCGGAGCAAGTAGAATTCCAAGCTATTGAATTAACTGCAGGGAAATTATTGTCTAATACAAACTCGCCACCACCTTGCGCACCAATAGCGAAATAATGGTTACCAAAGGTAAGAGCCTTATAGTCAGGTGCAGAGAATGTATTCTCAATGTACCCATTTCCTTCGTTGCTGACTTTCCATCCTAATCCCGTTATTTCATCATATACTTCATTACTATAATTAGTGGTATGATTAACAACAAAATTGAAGTTATTGCGACCATTTATACGTGCCTCTGCAGAACCATCGATACGAATCTTATAGGTATTATCCGCTACTTTAGACACAGAGAGATATAATTTTTTACCATTATTGGTCAGTACCTCTGTACGGCAATAATTAGTGCGGACATAGTCAAAATTAGCGACCAAGTTGGTTGTCTCAGTAATGGTAGCAACATAAGTTGCCTCCGTAGAAACCTCAACTCCTAAATTCGTCCAATTGACAAATACATAACCTGGATTGGCAGTAGCAATAAATGAAACTTCGCTATTTTCCGCAACGGATGTTACTTCATCATCTCCTTGTTTCACAACAGCCGAACCCATTGTCGCATTATTAGAAGAAGCAGAAACAGACTTCATTCCAGAAGCCGGAGCCCAGAAATAGACGTTATCCAATGCCATCTTTCCAGAGATCGGGCCGATACCATTGAACTTAAACCAACGTACGTTGTCTTTCTGTTTTCCTGCATCGCCTTCTGCGAATTCTGACAATGCAATATCATAACTATTCCATCCTGTTCCATCGTGCGACAAACGCAGCGTCTTCAATGCGGCATCATTTATACAAATATTGATTGCATTGGTACAGGGTTGCAAAGACCACATATCAATGTGCAAGTGGGTCATAGCAGAAGCATCAACGCCCTTTCCATCTGCAGAATGGTATCCGTCAGCGGCAATGATAGCGTTATTACCATTGTCATACATACCCCATATAACCTCATTTGCAGAAGCCACATTATATATCAAGCAATTATCTCCGCTGATGTTTTTCTCCTCCATCAAAGGAACTCCACCCCAACCGTCTTTATCAAACGGATGGGCCAGGATAGAAGCAAAAGCATCGCTGTAAATGGGTAGGACATCTTTGCCTGTTGCATCGGGTGCAGGAGCGGCTACCAAGGGTACGGTAGTGTCTATCGGCGTAGTTGCATTGACAGTAATTGCACTTGTGGACTCGTTTCCGGCGTTATCTTTTGCATAGACCTCAAAATGATATTCTGTTTCTCCGGAAAGTCCTGTAACGGTAATTACACCGGCTGATGCAACACAAATTTGGTCAATACTATTTGTAGCATCCACCACGCGGAATGAGACAACTGAACCATCCTCATCATCACTGCCACTAACTGCAATACGTACCTGATTCCATTCAGGATCTCCACTTAAATCAGCAGATACCATGGTAGGAGGATTATGATCATCCAACTCTGCCTCTGAGCCATATACCTCCACTTCATACGGAGATATACCCCAATTCAAGTTTTCATATCCGGAAGTTGCCCATACACCAAAGTATCGTCCTTGCGTATTAGCAGGAAGAATATAATCAACAATAACATTAGCAGCCGGATATTCTGTATAAGTCTCTACATCAGTCCAATTTGCTCCATCAATGGAAGTACGGAATGTATAGTTATTCGGGCGTGCTGTTTCCCACTTGATACGAACAGCGGAGAGATCATACACATTTACAAAATTGATATAGAACCAATGTTCACCACTTCCTGAAGCCCACCGAGGCTCACCCCAGTTTCCATCTACTACTTGTCCGGCATTTGCTTGGTTGTGACCTGTTGTTACAACTTTGTTCAGCGCAATATTAGATAATGCCGGCTTCATTTGCACGTTGACATCTGCGACCTCCGAAATATTACCGTTATAGTCAATAGCATAGCAATGATAAGTTACGATATCATTAGATCCATCAGAGGTTATATCAAACACATTAGAGAACGAATAACTAATGCTATTATCCGGAGCAACAAGCTTATAGAACATGTCATTTGCATCAGTAGCCGTAATAGTAATTTGAGGCTCGGCTGTTATCGGATTGTATGTTGCGGCTACTGAACTAATTACCGGCGCTGTTTCATCACCTACAATTGGAGCATTAATATAATCCAATGTGTACATAAACATCGGTACTGCACCAGTTCCGGCTGTAGTTTCCATGTATGTATTGAACGACAATTCAGTACGAGTGCCTTGATTCAGATTGCAATAATTGCTGTTCATGTCAATCAACGCGACCGTATTACTTTCGGCGCGCAGTTGCGCCCAATACTCACCGAAACCTGTTTGTGCATCATTCCAAATACGGAATTGCATAGAGTAGCCATTACCTTGAAAAGTAGTTCCGCCATTCAGTTTGGCTTTCGCCATCATTTTATTGCCATAAGTAACAATGTAGAGATCTGCTGTTCCCATCGGAGTTTGCGTTTCATCTGCTTTATTGTCAACTCGCGTATAGAAAGGTACATTCTTGGCAATATATGTACCAAAACCCTTACCCGAAGCGTGAGGTACATTTGGATCAACGGCACCACCGTTTTTGTTATATAAATGGAAAGCACGCGTAGATGCGTCTGACAACGTAACAGTAATTTTAGTGTCTTTTTCTGTAAGTTGATCCACATATACCCATAATTGAGTACCAGAGATTTTCCCATTGTGGGAACAACTTACCACATTTAATGGACCATAATGAGTATACAAGCCCAAGATACCTGTTTCTGCTGCGGGTTGAATGTTTGCAATTCCATCAGGACCTGCTTCGGCGTCATCAGAATCAAGAGCATACTTGTAGGTGTTTCCACTAATACTAGGATCTGTAGAGCCCAGATAGTCTACGGCATCCCAGTCAATGGTTGCCCAGCTCATCATACTTGCGCAGAGGAGCGCAAAAAGAATTGTTAATTTTCTCATAATATTGATTTTTAGATTAGTTACTTTATTTTGGAACCTAAGATATTATAACGCATACCGTTTTTAATGAGGACGATCTGACCGTTCTCGATAATCTTATGCGTTTTCGCGGAAACAGAGGCATTGTTGATTCCTTGTTTCGGCTCATCACCCGGTTCGTTGCCCGGTTTCTCGTTGCTCGCGCCTACCGTGTAATCCACGTCTATACGTGCGGCATTGCCGGTATAAGCGATGAGGAAGAAGATCACCGGTTTGTCGCCGTCGGTATAAGTCTCTTTGGTGGTGAATCTCGCCAAGGTTCCCTGCATCGGGAGCGTGGTATATACATCGTTGATACTTACCTGCGGCACCACGCCTGCTATATCGCTTGACCAGCTAATCTCAAAAGTGAGCGTTGCATCCGCATTGCGGGTAATAGACCAGTCGAAGGTCACATCCGTACCGGCAACCGTTTGCATCTCTCTGCCATAGAAAGTAGCCGGGGTAAGATCTCCCTGTTGCGGTTCGTCACCCGGTTCGTCGCCCGGCTCATCTGAGATCTCACCCGTGCCATCGGCATAGAATACTTTGAAATCGTAGGTCACGCCTCCTGCCTCCACCGAGACAGCTGTCTCTTTCGCCGTGAACGCGGAGAGATACATTACCACACCCGCACCCTCTATTGCGTATTTGCCGGCGGGCAAATCACAGGAAGAGATACCGGCAGGAAAATAGGTGTAGATACCTGCTTCCGCCGCGAAACCGGGTTTCTGGATATTGACCACGTTCTGTCCGAACGCAGCCTCCACTTTGTACTTGTTGGCATACGCGCCTTCTCCGGCACCGTCCGCCAAAAAAGCGATACTACTCCAGTCCGTTGCAAAAGTCAGGACACTTGCGCACAAAAGCGCCAAAACAAAAGAGAAAATCTTTTTCATGATTATAAGATTGTTTTCAGGTTGTTTGCCAGTTGTTCTACGCTGCTGGCACCGACAAGGACAGAGGTGACGCCCTTTTGATCCAGCACCCATTGCAATGCTTCTTGCGCAATAGAACGGTTGTTTTTCTTTGCCTGTGCGTCCAACTGATGAAGGTATTCCAATAACTCCGGCGTACGTCTGTCAGAAGTTAAGAAATGCTCCTTTGCCATACGGCTGTCCGCCGGAATACCGTCCAGATAACGGTCGGTCAGCAGTCCTTGCGCCAGCGGCGAGAAGGCGATAAAACCGATACCCTCTTGCGCACAGAAATCGAGAATACCCTCGTCTATCGGTTCACGGTTCAGCATATTGAGTCGTCCCTGATAGATCAGCAGCGGCACATCGTGTTCCTTTAAGTATTTGGCACCCGCCTTGAGTGGCTCCAGCGGCCAATTAGAGATACCCACATACAATGCCTTGCCGGCACGAACGATATCCACCAGTGCCTGCAGCGTCTCCTCTATCGGCGTATTCGGGTCATAGCGATGGGAATAGAACAGGTCCACATAATCCAGTTTCATCCGCCTGAGCGACTGATCGAGGCTGGACATCAGATACTTGCGGCTGCCCCACTCTCCGTAAGGACCATCCCACATCAGATAACCCGCCTTGGAAGAGATAAAGAGTTCGTCGCGGTACGGACGGAAATCCTCATCCATCAATCGTCCGAAATTGGTTTCCGCGCTACCGGCAGGGACACCATAGTTATTCGCAAAATCGAAATGAGTGATCCCATGATCGAAAGCATAACGGGTGATGGCACGGCTACGCTCGTAGGGCGCATCGTCTCCGAAATTATGCCAAAAACCCAGACTGACTTTCGGCAGCAAGATACCACTCTTGCCGCAACGGTTGTACATTGTCTCAAGACGGGCGTAGCGTTCTGAAGAAGCTGTGTATTGTGTACCCGGATTCATGATATTGATTGTTGATTGTTATTTATAACAAATCTAAAAGCGCTGCAAAGTTACTGCTTTTTTTGCACATGCGCAAATATCAAAAAGTGTTATACGGCATAAAAGTACGTATATTAAAACACTAAAACTAATATAATCAATGATTTATAATTTTAAGAAGGTCAAAAAAAGTACGGATTTAAGGGCTTCTTTTGTTCATTTCTCCACTTGCAGATTTGGTCAAATCAAAAAAAAGCAGTATCTTTGTCGTCGGAAGCGGTTTGCGAAATGAAACGAATCATTATAGTCATATTTCTATGCCTTCCTCTCGTATGTCGCGGAGAGGTCAAACTGACCGGTACACCGATCAGTTCGCAAGCGGGCACTCATCCTGCCACGATGGCTTTTGACGGAGATTTGGAGACTTATTTCAAAGCCAGTAGCGCCTACTATGGCTGGGTGGGTCTGGATTTGGGTTCACCTCATGTGATCAGTATCATCGGTTTTGCGCCGTACGGCACTTCAGCAGGAAGCAATAATGTGCAGTTAGGTATCTTCGAAGGAGCCAATCGTCCGGATTTTATGGATGCTATACCGCTGTATATCATCCCCGGGGTTTCCTTCGGCGGACAGATGAACTATATCCGTGTGAACTGCTCCCGCGGTTTTAGGTACGTCCGGTATGTAGGTCCGGATGCTAAATCGTCCGTCATGGCAGAGTTGGAGTTCTGGGGCGATCCGGGAGCCGGTGACGACAGCAGACTGGCTCAACTGACCAACCTGCCCGTTGTCAGCATTCATACCCTCAACAACCAGTTGCCGTATGACAAAGAGCATGAGATAGCGTGCTATATCTCTATCATCTCCAATGACGGTCATACTATCCTCTCCGACACCGCCGGCATCCGCGAGAGAGGCAATGCGTCCCGCGGTTTTCCGAAGAAGCCCTACCGTATCAAGTTCGCCCACAAGCAGCAGGTATTAGGTTCACCCGCCAAGGCCAAGAAATGGACGCTGATCAACAACTACGGCGACAAGACCCTGATGCGGAACCAGCTGGCGTTTGAACTCAGCCGCCGTTTCGGCATGCCTTACACGCCTTTCTGCGCGTACGTGGACGTTGTATTAAACGGAGAATACAAAGGTACGTACCAGCTATGCGACCAGATCGAGGTACGCAAGAACCGCGTGGATATTACCGAAATGACACCGCGCGACAACAGCGGCGAAGCGCTCACGGGCGGCTATCTGTTTGAGGTGGACGCCTATGCCGGCGACGAGCCGAACCAGGCCGGTGTGTTCTATTCCGATAGAAACACACCTGTTACCATTAAATCACCGGACGAAGACAGCATTACTGCGCAGCAGAAAGAGTATATCCGTGCGCATTATAGTTTGATAGAGCCGGGCGTAGGATGGAAGCAATACCTGGATCTGAATACGTTCCTGCGCCATTTTTTGGTAGGCGAAGTATCAGGAAACACCGATACTTACTGGAGCGTTTATATGTACAAACAGCGGTCGAATGACACGATTTACGTAGGTCCTGTATGGGATTTTGATCTGGCGTTCGATAATGATAGCCGCACCTATCATGTCAATGACAAACCGGATTATATCTATCGCTCCGGAGGAAGCACGGCCGGATATATGCGTAGTCTGGTGGATAAGATCGTCGTTAACGACGCTGCCGCCAAACAGCAACTGAAGGACTTATGGGCGCAGATACGCCGGTCCGGATTCACCGAAGAAGCCATACTGCAATATATCGACGATCAGGCAGAGATGCTGAATGAATCGCAGGAACTGAATTTCATCCGCTGGCCGATCATGAACCAATACGTCCATCAAAACCCGCGTATAAGAGGTTCGTACGAGGCAGAGGTGGAAAACATACGGAGTTTTATATCCAAACGTATCTCATGGATGGACAGGAAAATGGGATTTGACGCCAAGACGCTTGCCATCGACAAAGAACCAAGCGACCCAGTATCAAGTACCAAAGTGCTTCGCGACGGCAGGATAATGATCCTCCGCAACGGCAAAAGCTATACCATGGACGGAAGGGTTTGTGGTTTGTGATTTGTGATTTGTAATTTGTGGTTTGTGGTTTGTAGTTTGTAATTTTTGTATATATGTTGCGTCGTTTTTTATTGAGTAGTTGTCTCTTTGCGCTCTGCATGTCTGCGGGCGCTATGTCCACTCTGGATTCATTGCTCTCCGTTTTCGAATCGGAGGTAGCGATCTCAGCCCGTTACCGCGAAGCCCATGCGCAGCGTATTGATTCGCTGAAAAGTCTACGCCCGATGACCAAAGAGTTGCAGATCCGTATCGCACGCGAGTACCAGTATTTCCAAAGCGACAGCGCCCGGGAATGGTATTTGAAACTGACCGATGCCGAAGAGCCATACCATACGCAAGCATATATGGGTCTGGTGCAACTCAGTTCATCTATCGGCAAATACGGAGAAGGTTTTGCCATCATGGATGATATAAAAGAAGTGTCGGAAGAATTGCGTGTCGATTGGATAGAGGCGGTTTGGAGGTTGTATAACGAAGCCTACACCGCCTGCCGTATTCCGTCTTTCCAAGCGGAGTTGAAGACCAATGTGGATCTCTATTATGATTCTCTGCTGCATGAGATGGACCGCCAGGCTCTTTACCGGCACGATATACGATTGCGGCGTAACATCCTGCAGGCCATTGACTCCCATGATTTTGAGCAAGCCCTGGCTATCAACGACTCCATTCTGGCGGGGGTGAAAGAATGGTCCCACCCCTACGCCATCGAAGCCTATGAGCGCGCGATGCTCTACGAGCAATCGGGAAAAGACAGGAAACGTATCGAATGGCTGACGCGGTCTGCGATAGCCGACGTGCGGTGCGGTATCACCGATAACGGCTCATCATGGCTGGTAGCCAAAGAATGTTACGAGTCCGGAGATTTGGGACGGGCTTTTCATTTCAGCGACTATTCGCTGACCAACGCATCTCTTTTCAATGCCCCAACCCGATTCATTCAGACATACTCACTGGGGCACGAGATCAGCGGCAGTTACGAGAAACATATGCACCGCTCGTATGTGATGCTTGTGATCGGTCTGTCGGCATTGGCAGTAGCCCTGCTGGCATTGGCTATCGGCACTCTTTTCTCCCTGAGGCAAAACCACAAATTGCACGTATTGAACCGGGAGATGGAGACCATGAACGAGCAACTGCGCGCTATCAACCACCAGCTAAAAGACGCCAACAAAGTGAAAGAACAGTATATCTGCCGGTATCTGGAGGTATATAGCGACTATATCCGCCGTCTGACCACTATGGCGCGCAAGGCGGGAGAGAAAGACCCTGCTTCTTTTATGGACAGAGAGATGGACAATTTCTACCGTTCATTCGACGATACGTTCCTCTCGCTGTATGGTTCCTTTGTCACGGATTTCAATGCGTTACTGAAACCGGAAGCGCGGCTTACGCCCAAACCCGGCGAACGAATGACGATAGAGATGCGTATTTTTGCGCTGATACTGTTAGGTATTACCAGCAGCGCGAAGATTGCGGAACTGCTATGCTACAGTCCGAACACCATCAGTAACTACCGCGTGAAGATGAAAAACGCCTCTCTCGGCGACCGGGACAGTTTCGAACAACGCGTACAAGAAATCGGGAAATAAAAAAAGACACCTTTCAGTGTCTTGTGTCCCCCGAGGGGCTCGAACCCTCGACCCACTGATTAAGAGTCAGTTGCTCTACCAACTG
>ERZ842401.7315-NODE-7315-length-11354-cov-4.333835_pt1 | contig 11354 bp, 3 predicted proteins | sample MGYA00521270_ERZ842401 | MGnify/ENA primary metagenome ERZ842401 (study PRJEB31892, sample SAMEA3878208) | bioreactor metagenome | biome: Moose rumen | place: Sweden | collected 2011-10 | study: EMG produced TPA metagenomics assembly of the PRJEB12797 data set... | reverse complement strand
TGATAATTATACACATCACCGCCCAGCGAGTAGTTGAAGCCGATGTTCAGCGTCAGTGCCTTCCAGTTCACTTTTGCAAAGATATTGCCATAGAAGTCGGGGTTGGGATCGCCGATGACGGTCTTGTCGGCCTCGCTGATCATGCCGTCGCCGTTCATATCCACGAAGCGCACATCACCAGCCTTGAAGTCATAGGAGTTGCCGGCATTGTCCTCCATATAGAGGTATGTGCCTTTGCCGGCGGCCTTGGCTTCAGCGTCGTTAGTGAAGATGCCATCGGTCTTGTAGCCGTAGAAGAGAGCTACAGGATTGCCTACGCTGGTCAGAATATTGTCTTCTCCATACAGAGACGTGGTGAAGTCGCCGTCGGGCAGCTTGGTCACCTCGTTCACATAGTGGCCAACCGATGCGCCTACCTCAACATTCCAGTCTTTCAAGACTACGGGCTTGAAGGTCACCGTGGTCTCAAAGCCCTGGTTGGTCAGCGATCCGCCGTTGCTCCAATAGCGGTTGATGCCGCCGTAGGGCTTGGAGAAGGTCTTCATCATCAGGAGGTTGTCGGTCTTGTGATAGAAATAATCGAAGGCCACGCCCAAACGGTTATTGACGAGATAGCTCTGCAGTCCGATGTTGAACTTCTTGGTCGACTCCCACTGAATCTTGTCATTACCCACGTTGGTGAGCTGGATGCCCATCACGCCGTTGTAGTACTTCACGGCATTGAAACTGGTGCGTGCAGCATAGTTGGAGATATTGTCGTTGCCGCTGATGTCGAAGCCGGCATTCAGACGCAGGTAGTTGATGCCCTCTTTCTTGGGGAACCACGATTCATTGGTCAGCACCCAGCCCAACTGCACGCTGGGGAACAGGGCCCACTTTACGCCGAAGGCTCCCAGCCCGTCGGCATTCTCACCGAAACGGCTGTTCGACTCGGCCAGCAATGATACTGTGGCAAAGTAGCGATTCATGTAATTATAGTCGGCATTGGCATACCACTGCAATTGTTTCCATACATCGCTCACGCCCTCTACGCCGGCATAGCCTTCGTTATGCTTCAGCACGGGGTTCTTGTCGGGCTGCTTGCCATTATACTCTGTGCTCAGATCGCTGTTGTCGAAAGAGAAGTAGTTGTAGCGTCCGCCCACGTAGGCCTTCACATCATGCTTGCCGAAGTTCTTGGCCCAGTCGAGCCGACCGCCACCTACGAAGTTCTGCTCCTTGGCAAACATCGACTCCACCATGGAGTAGACCGAGCCAATATCATCAATGATAAACCAGGGGATGCCCGTATAGGGACGATAGTAGCGCTGCGAGTTGCGGTTGAGCGAATAGCTCAGGTCAGCCGTCAGCTTCAGCTGGTTGTTAATGGTATAGACGGGAGTCACATGCACATTGAAGAACATGTTCTCTGCCTTGTTCTTGCTGTCGGCCGTACCATATTCTATCAGCGCAGCGGGGTTGGCCAGCGACTGTGCATAAGTGCCCACATAATTGGTATTGCCCATGTGCCCTAAGAGATTATCGAAGCTACTCAGGAGGTCAGTGAAGCTCTTGATGGTCTGGTTGTACTCATAAGGACTCAGGATCGGGGCCTTGATCATGGCCAGTGCCGTAGGCGAAGTGACCGTAGAGGAGGTGAAGTCGCGCTGGAAGCCGTCGTCAAACATTGCACTGTTTGAACGTGCTATGGATATGTCAAAGCGAGTGGCCAGATTGTAGAGGATGTTGATGTCGGTATTGAAGCGCACGTTCATGCGGTCGAAGGCGCTCTCCTTCACCGTGTTGTCAGACTTCACATAGCCCACCGAGAGGTTGTACATACCGATGTCGTCACCACCCTGCACATTGATGCTGTAGTTCTGCGTCATGGCATTGCGATAGACATAGTCCTTCCAGTCGGTATCATTATGGAACATATAATAATAGTAGCCATTGGGATCGTCGTTGAGGAACTGGTACTCACGGTTTGCCTCTGACAGCTGGGGAATCGTTCCGACCATCTCTGATGCATAGACGCGATACTGGTCGGCATTCATCATCTTCTGGACCGTGGGCACGAACTGCACGCCTACGCCCACGTTGGCCTCGATGCGCGTAGCCATCGAATGGCCACGCTTGGTCTCAATCAGGATGACACCATTGCCGCCACGCGCACCATAGAGGGCAGTAGCGTTCTTTAATACCGTCACCTTCTCAATATCATCGGGAGAGATATTGGCCAGCATATTGTTGAACTGTCCGTCGTGCAGTGTGGGACGGCTGCGCTGCATGTCCATCTCCACGCCGTCGACGATGACCAAAGGCTGTGCGTCGCTGGTAATGCTGTTCAAGCCGCGGATGAACATCGATGCGCCGTACTCGGCAGTTGCCGAGTGCATCACGGAACGCATGTCGCCACCCAGCTCATTGGCAATTTCCTGATCAACGGTGACTCCGAAGTTGTCAATCTTCGTCGACTTCTGAGCAGTGTAGGTCGTCCCTTCGCCATACATGGTCTGGAACTGATCGCTCAGCATCTTCACACTGACGACCTGTGTGCTGTCGCCTGCCTTGATAGCCACTTGCAGCGGCTGGTAGCCGGGTGAATGCACATAGAGCGCCGTAGTGAACGTGGGGACCTTGATGGCGAACGTACCATCCTCGTCCGACATGGCCGTAAAGCGTTTCTGCCCCATGGCCTGCAACTGAACACCGGCAATCGGTGTGTTCGTCGCCTGGTCAACGACCAGCCCCTTGAGCATCACCGTGGGGAAAGTGACCTTCGCCTCAGTACGCTTGGGTTGCTTGAGCATCACCTCCTCTTCGCCTCCGGCCTCATCATCGAACTGGGCAAAGACGTTGGTGGTAGAGAAGCCCAGAATGCAAGTGCAGAGCACCATCTTCATGGTGTACTCCTGCAGAATATTCAATATCATTTGCTTCATGATTGTTGCTGATTAATTTTGAGATTTAACCATTTCCTTCGGCTTCAGGATGATAGCCGCAATGCGCAGGTCACGTGTATAGTAGTCCTTAGGCTCGCCCCTCGTAGCGGAGAAAGGCGATGAAACCTTGAGATAAGGGCATACATAGGTCTTGTTCTTCGACTTTAAGTCACTCAGTCCGAAGTAGGACACGGGGAAGGTGAACTCACCAATGTAGAGCGTGTCAACCTTCGACACGTCGTTGGTATAGCCTCTGAACGCATCGTGATTGGTGTTATTGTCTTTCAAAGTGGGGAAGAGCTCCTGATAGGCATTGACGTTCTCCTCACTTTCATCCAGGAACTTATGATCCACCACCTGTCCGTCAGCATCGCAATAGCTCATCGTGAAGATGACGCGGTTGGGCCTCATATCAACATACGTCGTAGTAGCACGGTCCACATCAGCCGGGACGAAGACGCAATACAGCTCATAGGTAGTACTTTCCACCTCTGGCAGATAGATGTACAACTCAGGCTTAGAATACTCGTCGTTCGGCTGCACATAGGCGTATTTCAGCTCCTGCTTGTATTCCAGATTCACTTTAGTGGGGTCGGGCTGTTTCACGGATATTTCCCTTGAATAGCCTGAGAGTGCCGAGGCTTGATAGAGCGTACTGGAAGCTGGATAGACGAGTTCCGGAACATAGGTCTCCCACGCCTTGGTAGCCAGCGTGTCAACGATGACAAACTCGCCGTTGCTCATCTGCAATCGCTGCACCACATGGTTTGCATAGATTTCCTGTGCGCCGGAAAGCTTCACACGCTGATCACGGTTCTCCCCAAACACAGGCACACGAGCCACGGTGTAGAGGGTGTCATTGCCGAGACGTGACTTCTCACCCTTCAGCCACACGTTGTAGGGCTCGTTCTGGTTATAGCAGAGATAGTTCGTGATATTCTCATAAGCCAGCGAGTCCTGCCACTCTTTCACGTCGACGGTCTTCGATACACGATTTTTTGCATCGCTGTTCGGATTGTCCAAAGGCTTATACTCGCCTTCCTGCATTTCAAACTTCGCTGCATTGACCGTTGGCAGGTAGTTGAAGCACGACCTGTAACGCTTGTAAGCCTTTCCCCATGCCTCATTGTTAGGTACAATAACGGTATAGAGGCTGTCCTCGTTGGCCAGACGTGCGCCAATACGGTTCATCAGCGTGTTGTATTCCACCATCACTTTCTCAATATAGGTCACCTCGCCATTGACGAAGGGGCCTTTTACCGAATTGACGGGATCAATATACTCCACATTCTTTGAAAGGAAATAGGCACTCAGCGAGTCGTAGCCTAAAGCCTTGGCCTGAACCGAATCAAGGATGAACTCTGAAAGATTGGGATAGAATGCAGCCGCACCCTTCAACGTATGGAGGAGTCCGTTGCTGGCAGGCAGGTCAGTGCTTTCCATCTCAATGCCGTCAAAAGTCAGCCCGTCGGTGGTGACAAAGTCATACGACTTGTCGTTTAGCATCAGCGCGCGAATCTTCTCCTTGTTGCCCTTGGAACCGTAGGAGAAGGCGGAGACCTGGTTCAGCACAAACTTTCTCATCAGCTCTGCACTGTCCATCTGTGCATAGTCGTTCACATTAAACTGGTTGTTCAATGGAGCCCAGACCGTAAAGTTCTGCGAACCGTCAAGCTTGGCATTGAAGCCAGTCTTCTCCACCAGCGACTTGAAATCGCTGAGGTTGGGATTGGCCACAATGTTCTGCCAGAGCGTCATGTCACCGGCAGGGTTTGCGTCGGCCACCGCCTCGTTATAATCGTCGAAGTCGGTGCATGATGCGGCAGCGAGTATGCCTGCTGCCAGCATCATGAAGCCTGTATATCTTGCTTTTTTCATCATTGTCAATTATTAGTTCTCAATTGTCAATTATCCGTTCTCTATTGGTTTAGTACCAGTCTTCTGAGTACTGTTCGTTATCGACCACATCAACGGGAACCACCTCAATGAAGTCAACACCTGACAGCAGTGTCGAGCTCTCGGGATCGAGGGTCTTCATGCGCAGCCAGTGCTCACCGCCTTGGTTCAGCTGCACTCGGCCGAGCACCGAGCGGATGACCATCGTTCCGTAGCCGCCCTCAGTGCGACAGTTGTTTGTCTCCGTCCAACCTGTGTCGTCAGCATGACCACAGAAGCTGTAGGGGGCACGCATGTAGCCGCGGTTGTGCATAGCCACATCGGAAGCCACGCCACGGTCGTCCTCCTCCTTATCATCACCCACGGTCTTGGTCCAACCGATACGCGGATCGCTGGCAGGAATCGTATAGTCATAGGGGATGCCGAGAGGCTCCATCGACTGGATGCTGCTCGATGTTCCGATATAGTACTGCATAAAGCCGCCATACTCCAACGGGGGATAGATGATACGAATCTCATAGAGCCCGCTCGGGACGGGAGGCAGCTTCATGGCAAAGTCGAAACGGCCCCAAACCTGCAACTGGTCTGACTGATAGCAGCGGTTGCGCGAGTGGAGGTCATAGACGAAGCACACCTGCTTGTCATAGAACACCAGGTTTTCAAAGAAATTATTGGGGATGCCTACCACTGAATTGGAGTAGCCTGAGGGCACATTGCCATCACCCGACGACCAGTAGCGATACTGATTGGTGATCAGTTCGGGGAAGAGCGTCGTGCAGTTGAAGCGCATACGCTCATGGAACACGTTCTCGTGGGTCACCTGGTCATAGACCAGCATGCCGTCGATGCGGTGGATATAGCCGTTGGTAACCTCAAGGGAAGCACTTCTGGTGCGGCTGATCTGCAGACCGCGACGGATGACATCGTGGTTCGATCCCTGTGTGCCCACCTCGTTGGTCAGCGTGTTGAAGGTCTGATAGCGGTTGATGAAGAGGTCCTTCTTGCCATTGCCGCCACCGGGCTCCCAAATCTTCAGCAGCGTGTGGGGCAGCATCGTGTAGTAGTAGTCGTGCATGTCGGCATCGGTCTTGTAGTTCCAGTAGCTGCTGCTACCTTTCTCAAACACCATCTGGTTCTGCGACATGGCACAGTTCACGATGTGGTCGGCCACAAACATATTCAGCGCGTTCAGCGGATTCTCATAGTCGGAGCCGGTGCTCACCGTGAGTCCGTTTTCCTTCAGGTAGTCATACTTCCATTCGCCTCCATAGACCTTGTTGGCATAGGCCACCAGTCCAGGAAAGTCGTTGATGCCGTTCTTGCGCATGATCGAGTCGGTCTCGGCAAAGATGGTGAAGCCCACCCTGCAGAGCGTGTCGGCCCATATCTCGCCGAACTTGTCATTTGCACGCGGCAGCTTCTTGAAGGTCGAGATGCCGCTCTTTGAGCTCACATCCAGCTTGGCGGCCCAGCCTGTCACTCTGAGGGCTTCGCCGAAGATGGAGAACTCCTTATTGTTCAGGATGAACATATCATTGAAACTGCGGTCATAGCGGGGAATGACGTTGTCGAGCACATGCACGATGCCATTCACCACCTCGTGGTCGCTCTCGATGAGCACTGCCTTGTTGTTCAGCAAGGTGCTGTCACCTTTCGAGACATACTGGAAAGTGTAGCCCAGCATGGTGCTCACCTCACCGCCCTTGTCCGAGATCAGCGACACGGCGTTACGCAGGGTTGTGGAAAGATGGAAGCGCACGATGTTGAGACAGAGGCTGTCAGAGAGTCCGGGCACCGAGTTCTCGGTCATGCCGTTGTGCTCCGTGCGTGCATTCGTATCATTGTAAAGGCTGTCGCAATAGGCTCTCACGCCTTCGTTGGTGGGTGCGAAGCAGGTGTAGCTGCCCCAGGCCGCCATCATCTTGTCGTAGCCCACACGGGCCATGATGCTACGGAAGTCGGAGAGATCTTCGCGACTGGCCAGGTAGGTATCAATGGTCTCACCTGTGAAGGTGAACATATCCGAGTCGTCAGGTTCCGGGTTGCATGCCGTCAGCGTCAGTACGGTGCCTGCCCCCAGGAAGAGCATCCTGCCAATGGTCTTCAATATATTCTTTTTCATATCTGTTTCCTCCTTCGGTTTAGTTCTTACTATAGATTTCGTTCAAGCTGTAGGCAGGATTCTGGCGCAACGACGGAGCGAGGTAGATGTCGCGCTGAGGCACGGGCATGTAGAGGCTGGGCTCAGTCTTCATCTTTGCCGTGACGGCAGCACCTTTTCCTGAAAGCTTGTCTTCCACGAACTTCAGCATGGCATCGTAGGTGACGGCGAAGTTGCCGCCCTCGTCATTGATCTGTGCCAGCGTCTTGGTGATGTCCACGCCCTCCATGTGGCGATAGGCATAGCGCAGCAGGTCATACCAGCGCTTGCCCTCAAAGGCCAGCTCACGGGCACGCTCGCTCAGCACGATTGCCTCCATCTTCTCAATGGTGTTGTACGTGGTCACGTCCAGTTCCGTTGCCGTGCTCTCGCGTGAGCGTGAGTTGACGGTCTTCACCAGTTCAAAGGCCGCATTGAGATGCTCGGTGTCGTCATCCGAGGTAGCCAGTGCCACCAATGCCTCAGCCTTCATCAGCATCACGTCGGTCAGACGATAGATCATGTAGTTCTGCTGATAGTTCGTGCTATAGGTGCGGTTCTTCGACTCACGCGTGCCGATGCTTGAGGGATTGAAGTTGAAGTTGTTCGACACATACTTGCGGATGGGGAAACCGGTGAAGTCGCCCACCGTGGTCTCCACATCATAGGTGTTCATGGAGCCGCGCCAGTCGGCCGTGTAGCCGCCCGAGATATAGGTGGCACCGCCGTACTTGTAGTTGGAGGCAGCAAACAAATAGGGATCGTTGGTACCGCTATAGTGTGCGAAATACTTGCAGACAGCCATGTTGGCGCTCACGTCCTTGACACCGGCAAACTCGAGCTCGAAGAGGCTCTCGTTGCTGTTGTTCTGCTTGATGAAGAGTTCCTTGAACATTTCCTTGCCCTCCTCCAAATAGAAGTCCTTCTCCTCACGGGCTTCACCTCTCAGGAACTGGTGGGTGTCTTTCTTGTACTGGAAGATCTTGTCGGCGAGCTGGATCACCAGCTCGTAGTCAGCAGCATTGTGCGTCATGGCCGCACGCCACAGATAGACATCGGCCAGCAGGGCCTGTATGCCTTGTTTGGTGAGTCGTCCCATCTGCTGCCACGACTCATACTGATTGCTCGAGGGCATGTTCTGCTCAGCCTCGGTGAGGTCGGCAATGATCTGGTCGAGCACCACGCTGGGTGCCGACTGTTCCACGTCGTATTCCTCAGAGCTGTTCATCACGGCATCGAGCATCATGGGCACGTCGCGGTAGTTCCGCAACAGGTAGAAATAGCAGAGCGCACGCAGTGCCTTCATCTCGGCGCAGTCGGCCTGATAGTCGCCCTCGGTATAGGAGGGGTCCGGACCACCGTATACGCCCACCACGTCGCGCGCCTTGAGGAGCACCACGTTGCAGCGATTGATGACCGCATAGAGACTGCTCCACTCAGCATACATATTATCGGGCTGGATATTGGCCAGGTTGATGTCGCGCAGGTCGTCGCGGACGTCACCCGTGATCTTGTCGATAGGCAGCAACTCGTCGGAACGCAGGCCGCCCCAGACAATCAGTCTGGCTATCACATTCTCTGACAGCATGCCCTGATAGGCTGCCATCACCATCTGCTGCACCTGCGACTTGTTTTTCCAGAAGTCCTCGTCAACGGTCTTGTCGTCGGGGATAATCACCGTATCAACACACGACACGGCCATCATGCAGGCAGCAATGATTGAAATATATTTCTTCATAATCTTCAACTTTCAAATGATTAGAATCCTACGTTGAGCGTAACAGTGAACTGCTTTGAGCGCGGAGTCTGCGAGGCATCGGCAGCAACACCATAGCCTTGCGGAGAGATCTCGGGGTCTACGCCGCTATACTTAGTCCATACATAGAGGTTGTTCAGCGAGGCGTATGCCTGCAGCTGGTTCAGGCCGATACTCTTGATGAGTTTCTTGTCAAAGTTATAGGCTATCTGCAAGTTCTGGAAGCGCACGAAGCTGCCATCCTCCACGAAGCGGTCGGAGGGCTGGAAGTTGTACGCAGTGTTGTACATGGCACGCGGTATGGGGGTCACGTCGCCGTCCTTGCGCCAGCGATAGTTCACCGTAGCACACTGGTTGTAGGTGTCGAACATCTTCTCCAGGTTCTGACGGGCAACGTTGACAACCTTGTTGCCGAAGCGATACATGAAACGCGTCTTGATGCTCCAGGGACCATACCTGAACGTGAAGTTGAAACCACCATTCACCTTCGGCAGCGAGTTGCCCAGATAGACGAGGTCGAGCTTATCGATCTGTCCGTCCTGGTTCACGTCCTCATAGATGGCATCACCGCCCTGGAACTTATAGGCGGACTCACCCGTCTCATAATAGTTGAAGAGCATGCGCTTGGGATGGCCGTCGCCGCCCATGAGCACGTTGCCCTGTGCGTCGGTGGCTATGGGGAAGGTCTTGCCTTCAGCCAGCATGCGGTTGATGTTGGCCTCATATTCCTTCGCCGTCCATCCGTTCTCCTTTGCCATGTTCTCCAGATAGTCGTAGGTGTACTGGTAAACGCCCTTGAAGCGATAGCCATAGATGGAGCCGAGGGAGTTGTTCACCTGTACACGCAGGGGCCAGTCGCCACGGCGGTCGGCAGACCATCCGCTGGCGGTCTTACCCGTGCTGTACACGGTGTAGTAGGTATTGAGCACGCGCAGCACGCTCTCGTCCATCTCCTTGATGAGGTTTGAGTTCTGTGCCACGTTGAAGCTGAAGTCCATGGAGAACTTGCCGATGTTGAGCAGCTTCTTGGCCGAAAAGTTCATTTCCCAGCCGTCGTTGTCCATGCGGCCCACGTTGGCACTCGTCAGCGTGGAGAAGCCGGCCATCGAGGGGATGGCGAAGTTGTCCATCAGCAGGTCGCGGGTCTCCTTGTGATAGTAGTCGAAGTCCACCTCTAAGCGGTCGTTGAGGAAGCCGAGGTTGAAACCGAGGTTATAGGAAGATGTCTTCTCCCAGCGCAGGTCGTCGAGTTTCAGGCTCGACATCGTCGTAGCAGGAAGTGTAGAGATGATGCCCAATCCGTCATTGCTATATATGACACCGCCATAGCTGACGCTGGCCTCGTTATAGGTATTCCAGAAACTCAGGTTCGACTTCGGTGCCTTACCCACGATGCCGTAGGATGCGCGCAGGCCGAACATGGAGAGCCAGTTGCCCTTGATGGCAGTAAAGAAAGACTCGTCGCTGATGTTATAGCGGAGCGAGACGCCGGGGAAGAGTGCCCACTTGTTCTTAGGACCGAAAGCGGAGTTACCGTCGGCACGTACTGAGATGCCCAGACTGTAGCGGCCGTCCTTATAAGAGAGGTGTCCGTTGTACAGCAGGTTCTGCGAGGCCGAGCGGCTGTTGCTGCTCGTCATTTCCATCAGTCGTCCGTAGACGGAAGGAGAGGTGATGCCTGCCGGCAGCTCGCTCATCTTCACATACTGCTTCGACTGCTTCGACGTGCTCATCTCATAGCGGGCAAGCATGGTCGTCGACCAGTCGCGGTTCTTGAAGTAGGGTGTGAACACCAGTTCCACACGTCCGCCCACCTTCATGCGGTTGCTCTCGCTATTGGTACTCTGGTTGTAGTTGTCGGTGTTCCACTTGGCACTATAGAGCGAAGCCGGATTGTAGGTGGGACTACTGTTGGCATAGATGTCGAAGTCCACGCGTCCGTTCAGCGTCAGTCGGCTCTTCTCGGCCTCGGTGCCGAGCAGCTCATACTTGATGTTGAACTCCGGGGTCAGTCGATAGGTGTTCTCCTTCGACCAGGCCAGATTGGCGATGGCAACAGGGTTGCCGAGGCCTTGGATGGCACGCAGCTCATACGACGAGTAGTTACCGTCGGCCGGTGTCATTGTGGGGTTGGTCTGGTTGGGGTTCATGATATAGTACTCGTCGGTCTCGTTGCCCTCGTCGTCGCGGCGATAGATGCTCATGTTGGGTGATATGCGCTGTGCGATACCCATCAGTCCGGCATAGTTTTTGTCGTTGCCTGTATAGGTCAGGGCGAAGTTGGTCGAGAAGCGAATGCGGTCAGACACGTTGTAGTCCAGCACCAGTCGGGTGGTGAACTGCTGGAACTTCTGCTTGATGACGGAGCCCGTCTGGTGCTTATAGCCTGCGGAGATGCGGAAGGTGGCTTTCTGTCCGCCACCGGTCAGGTTGACGTTGTAGTCGTGCATGGCACCAAACTGCGTCACGGCATCCACCCAGTCGGTGTTGTTGTTCCAGTTGTTGGCTTCGCCGGCCCACTGGTCGGGGCGGCGGTAGTTGAGCTCCCAGATATTGGTCGTGGCATCCTTGTCCTGCGAGGGGTTGTAGAACTCCTCCTTCATCAGCATGGTGTAGTCGTCACCGTTCAGCAGGGTGT
>ERZ842401.7314-NODE-7314-length-11354-cov-6.356049_pt1 | contig 11354 bp, 12 predicted proteins | sample MGYA00521270_ERZ842401 | MGnify/ENA primary metagenome ERZ842401 (study PRJEB31892, sample SAMEA3878208) | bioreactor metagenome | biome: Moose rumen | place: Sweden | collected 2011-10 | study: EMG produced TPA metagenomics assembly of the PRJEB12797 data set... | reverse complement strand
TCTCAACGGCGGCAAACTTTCCGTCCGTGTCTTCCCAAATTTCCCGCCCCGTCGTTTCGTAGTGGGCTTTTGGATTTCCCGGGTTGATGAGCTGGTCAACAAAGTAAATCCCTTTTTCTTGACGCAACACTTCTTTCAGTCGTGCCGTTCCCGCAACAAAGTCATTGTTCGTCGCTTCAAGCACTTTTTTGACTTCGGGAACATCGATTATCTTTGTAACGCTCGCCCCGAATGCCTTCATAATCTGCGTGCGTTCTTTGCTCACGCCGTCCTGAATGTAAATCTGAACGCGGTAGCCTTTTATCGCACCGAACGCAGAAACGGCGATTCCCGTGTTTCCGCTCGTACATTCAACAAGCGTGGTCGTCTCAGGCGAGATTTTTCCTGCCCGCTCCGCTTCCTCGATGATTTTCAGTACAATTCGGTCTTTTACGCTTCCAATCGGATTGAAATATTCGACTTTCGCAAGCAAATGCGCCTTCAATCCGTGGAGTTTTTCATATCCGTGCAGCCGAACGAGCGGAGTATGCCCCACAAGTTCGGTCAATGATTCGTGAATTTTTGCCATATTTTTTCCTTTTGAAGGGGGAAGTCTCCCCCTACGCGCCCACTTCGTTGGTCGCTACCCTCTCTACGGGGGAAATCCCCCGTAACGCCCCCTCACTCTCCGAACAAATCTGTGCTCAGATAGCGCAAGCCTGTGTCGGGGAAGATGACCACAATGTCTTTCCCCGCAAATTCTTCGCGCTGTGCGATTTTTGTTGCTCCCCACAGAGCCGCGCCGCTCGAATTTCCCACGAGAACGCCATCCGTCTTTGCCACATCACGAGCCGCTTGGAATGCGCCTTTCGGATCGCCGATAAATACCTCATCGTAGATTCCTTTTAAAAGGGCATCGTTTTCTTTGAGGCTTGGCGGAACGCGCTCAATCGGCACATCGGTAAAGTTGTGGATTCCCGTGAGCACTTTGTCGTCTTCGGCTGGCTCAACGGCGAAAATCTTCACATCTTTTGACTTCTCGTGAATATAATCGCTGATTCCGCGGATTGTTCCCGCCGTTCCGACAGAGGCAACCACGGCGGCAAGTTTTCCGTCCGTATCTTCCCAGATTTCGGGTCCGGTGGTGTCGTGGTGCGCGACCGGGTTCAAGGGGTTAATCATCTGGTCAACGAAATAAATGCTGTCGCCCGCCGCCTGTCGCTCGCGGATATGCTGCTTCAAGAGATTTGTTGCGGCAACGAAGTCATTGTTTGTCTCACGAAGTTTTTCCTGCAACTCAGGCACATCGCCGATTTTAGTGACATTCGCGCCGAAGGCTTTCATCACCTGCAATCGTTCGCGGCTCACTCCTTCCTGCAAATAAATCTGCACCTTGTAGCCCTTCATCGCGCCGATTGCCGAAACCGCGATTCCCGTGTTTCCGCTCGTGTACTCGATGAGCGTTGTTTTTCCGGGCTGGATTTTCCCCGCTTTTTCGGCATCTTCGATAATGCGAAGGACAATTCGGTCTTTGATTGAGCCAATCGGGTTGAAGTATTCGACTTTTGCGAGCAAATGCGCCTTCAATCCGTGCAATTTTTCATATCCGTGCAAACGAACAAGCGGAGTGTGCCCCACAAGCTCGGTCAAGGAATCGTATATTTTTGCCATTTTCTGTACCTCTTTTTTTACCGCGGCTTATCTCGCTCCCTCAGCGTTGATAAACTTGTCGTTCTGCTGCTCGTACCACCATTTGGTGTACGGGAGTTTGATTCGTTTGGCAAGGTTTTTCTCGAACGAGCGGTTTGTTACCGTGTCACGGATGAGCTTGGCGAAGGAAAGCGTTCCCTCGTAGCCGAACACCGTATATTCGTCGGCAACGAAGACCGCCGCGTAGCCCTGTTTGATTGCCCATACGGTTGTTCCCGGGTGTCGGCTGAAGTAGACATCGGGCTTGTAGCGGTTCAAGATGTTCAAGACCTCGTAGTTCTGCTGGTCGGCGACGGCAACCTTCATGTCTTTCGGGCTTGTTTTGAGCAAATGCTCCAGTGCCGGCGGAACTTTGCCGTTGTCGTACTTGTAATCGTAGTGCCAAGCGAGCGCGTAGTCCACTTTCATGCCGAATTCCTGCAAGACGCGGGCAATTTCGTAGGTGAAGCCAGGTCCCATACCGATGACGGCGCGGAGTCCGTGGAGCGACTTGGTGACTTCCTCAATCTGCGGAAGGTAGATTTTTCTCTGCTCTTCGATGTATTTTTCAACCTGCTCTCTTCGCCCGATTGCGTCGCCGATTCCGCGAAGCCATGTCTCAAAGCCCGTGATTCCCGAATGGTTGATTGTGCGCACATAGGGCACGCCGTAAGTCTCTTCAAGCGCGTTTCCGAGATAAGTTCCGAGCGTACCGCAGATACAGACCGTGGCAAGTGACTCGCTCAGGTGGGAAAGCTCTTCAATCGTCGAGTTACAGTAAAGGAACTGCGGCTCTGCGTCGAACACTTCGTTGAAAATCTTCGTGATTTGCGGTCTGGCGCTCTCGTAGAAGTTTTTGATGTTGATAATCCGTCGCTTTTCTTTCGGCGATTTTACGATGCCCTGCAAAATCGCGTGGTCAGAAATGTCGAAGCCACTCGCCCAAATTCGTGATTTGAAGCCTTCGCAGTGAACGGGAATCACCGGAATCGGAAGCTCCTCGTTGATTTCGTCAGCCAAGCCGTCAACATCTTCGCCGATAACGCCCGAAACGCAGCTTGTCGAGAGGAAGATTGCGTCGGGTTTGTAGGTGTTGTAGGTGTGCTCGACGATTTTTCGCAAGTCGTTCATTGCGCCGAACACCGTGTCCTTTTCGTTCAAGTCGGTGCAGACGAAGACCGAGTTTGTCGTTTTGTTGATGCGGGCTGCAATCTGGCCGAATTTTACATTGTCGTTGCTCGCCATTGCCGTACAGCCCGCGGGCGCGTGATAGACCACGGCGACATTTCGGATTGCGGCAAGCGCGTTCAAGGCACAACCCGAAAGGCACGAGCTTGACTGGCTAAAGCATCGCTCGCGGTTTTTGAGCGAGCCGCATTCTGAGCGGTAGACCAAAGTTTCCAAATCGCCCACGAATCCTGTGATTGAACCCAAGCGGTTTTCGCGGACGGCTAAATTTGCGTTCTTAAAATTAAATGGCATGTTCGATTCCTCCTCTTCTTCCTACAGTTTGAGCTTGCTCATTGCGGCGGTGAAAATCTGTTCGAGCAAGTGCAAGCCGCCCGAATAGCCGGCGATGTGGTCGTTGATGACGAGTTTTTCAAGCATCGGGTAGCTCACATTCACATAGTGCGCCCCGAGTTCTGCCGCAAGTTTTTTCTCCCAGTTCGAGCCGATGATGAGCGGAGTGCCGCCGAAGCCGGTCTTTTTAATCTGCTCGTGGATGTCGTGTCCGTCGGTCGTGAACTGGACTTGTGCCTGAATGCCGTAATTGAGCGTTGAAATCTCGTTCGCGATTTTGTCGCGGAAGGCTTCGGGCGCGTCGTCGGTAATGAACAGTTTTTCAGGGAACAAGCCCATGTCGTTTACGAGAAATTTTGTGACCGCCATCGTGTACTGGCTGTCGCTCGCCACGGTAAAGCGTTTTCCCAAGATTCGCGTTTCAAGGAGCGTGTCGGCAAATCGTTCTATATAATAGTAGAATTCCGCTTCTTTTTCGTTGATGACCTTTTCAACCAAGTCCTTGTCAACGCCCGTGAATTCCTGCACGGCACGGAGGAATTTCGTTGTTTCCGTCGCGCCAATCGGCAAAACGGGATAATGCAAGAGCGGAATCTTGAATTTTGTTTCGAGGTATTTTGCGCTCTCCAAGCCGACCCACGGCGAAATGAGAATCGTAAACTGAGCGTTCGGGATTTTTTTGATATTCTCGATTCCACGACCAAAGCCAAAAATCGTGTTCGGTTTTAGCCCGATTGCGGAAATGAGGCTTTCGATTTCGCGCAAGTTCCCGAGCCAGTACGGGTCTTGCTGAGGCGGACCTGCGAAGATGTTGACCAAGCCTTTTTCGGTGAGTGAGCCTGTTTCAAGCGATTTTTCTTCCCGCTCCTCACGGATGTCGGGACGGTTCAAGAACTGCTCGAAGATTGACTTTAAAATCCAGTCGTGACCGACATAGTTGTTTCCTTTGAAGCCCGGCGTTTTCGCGTAGACGACCGGCTTGTCTTCGTCCTCAAAGTCCTCGGCTACTTCCTTTATGTCGTCTCCGATGATTTCGCCCGTACAGCCCGAAAGAACGACGAACAAATCAGCGTCGATGACACGGAGCGCATTGCGGATTGTGGAGCGGAGCTTTTCCGCGCCGCCGAAGACTACTTCCTTTTCGCTGATTGAAGTACACGGGAAGATGTTCGGGCTGAACATTCCGCTCGTTCCGTTGTTGTCGTTCAGTTTTGCCGCACAGCCCGGCCCCGAATGGAGCACCGGAATCGCACCCGGAATCGACTGCACCGTCTGCATAGCCGCCAACGCACACTTGTAGCGCGGCTGGTCAAGAATCTTTGCCATTTTGTACCTCTATTTCCTATCATATTACTAGGTAATCATATTCTAAAGATATTAACCTATCTTGTCAATAGGTAAAAGATTAACCTTGCATTGCGTAATTTTCTTCTTTTGTTATTCTTTTTTAATGCAATACAAAACTTTTTCTATACCAGCAACTTCTTCTGATTCTGCGGAAGAACAACTCAACGCCTTTTTGCGCTCAAACAAAATTATCAGTGTGCAAAAAGAATTCATTTCCTCGCCGTGCCAAATGTGGTGCTTTTTGGTCGAATATATGGCAGAAAATGCACTGCAAAAGACAGGCGGTAAAATCGACTACATGAAAATTCTTTCGCAGGAAGATTTTGCCCTATTCTCGAAACTGCGGGAAATACGAAAAAAAATCGCTGCCGAAGAAAAACTTCCCGCTTACGCCGTTTTTACCGATGAACAACTCGCAAATCTCGTAAAAACAAAGCCCGAAACTATTGAGTCAATGCAGAAAATCAACGGCATTGGTTCGATGAAGGCAGAAAAATACGGCGCGGAATTCTTAAAAGCCCTCGCCCCGAGCCAAAATTCCAAGCAAAACGACACAAGCACTCAGAAAAATGCGGAATTCGACATTTTTTAGCGAAATTTGCTCGATTGAAAATCTAAAAATTGCCTTTTACAAAGCGAGCCGACGAAAGCGAAATTCAAGCAGTTACCTGTATTTCAGAAAAAATGCGGAGGTCAATGTTCTGAAAATACAAGAAAACCTTTTGAATGGAACTTGGAAGTGCGGAAACTATCGGCAGTTTAAGATTACAGACCCGAAAGAGCGGATTATAACGGCAGCCCCATTCGATGACAGAATCGTGCACCACGCGATTGTGAATGTGCTTGAAAGTCTTTTTGAAAAGAAATTTATTTTTCATACTTATGCATGCAGAGGAGGCAAAGGAACACATGCGGCGATTAAGTATGCAAAAAAATTCTGCTCGAAAAGAATGTTTTTCTTGAAGCTCGATGTAAAAAAGTATTTTGACTCGATTGACCATGCAATTTTAAAATCCCAGCTTTCGGCTCTTACAAATGAGCGGAAAACACAGGATTTGCTTGCAAAAATAATCGATTCGTATACTTCGCAAAGCGCGCAAAAGAAGAACGAGAAAAAGGGGCTTCCCATCGGGAATTTAACGAGCCAATATTTTGCGAATTTGTATCTTTCTGCGCTTGACCACGCCATTTTGGAGAAAATGAAGCCGCGCGGATATGTGCGCTACATGGACGACATGCTGATTTTTTCTCATTCGGTGGAGCACCTCACGCAGATTCATGCACAAATAACGGAATTCGTAGAATCGCGCTTGCTTCTCACGCTAAAACCGCCTGTGTTCGGGCGATGTGATTTGGGAATTCCCTTCTTAGGAAAACTCATCACAAAAAAAGAAATTCGAGCGCTTGCAGAAAAAGTGCGGCTCAAGAAAAAGAAAATCAAAAAAATTGATTTTCTTGTACGCCACGGAAAGATTGACGAAGCAAAAGCGGCGGAACGAATCAATGCGATTTTGGCGGATGCACAAATTTTGCGGGAATGAAAAATGCAGGGAAGCCTTTCTGTCGAATCCACGATTAAGAAAGCGCGCCCCTGCAAAAAAGAGCGTTCGGGTTCACATAAAGCGTTCCCACGACAGTTTCGGTACACCCTTAGTTGCGGAATCCACCGCGTTTTTGGTTGTGCTAAAGCGGAGCGACAAAGGCGGAAGCCCAAGTTGTTGTTCCTGTTGGACGGGTTGGGTAAAGTTTGCGTTCGCAAACTTTGCATATTTATTCACAGCCTAAAAATGCTCATACTTAATCGCATTTTTTTAACGGCTGTGTGTTCCGGTTAGAAACCGACGCGTTGTTGGCCAAATTGCTGCACCAGTTCGCAATCTGTGTTCCACGAACCACCGCGTTTGACGCGGTTGGAGCCAGACGCGGCACCCGTTTCTTAAGAAACTGCCGTTAAAAAAGTGTAGCATACCCGCGCGTTTTTGTCACAAAAAAAATCCCGCTTACGCGGGATTTAAACAAACATTTTCTTGTATGTGAAATTTTTTTGATTTTTTGAAGTATTCCGATTGCTCTTGCTCGGTCGCTCGCTACCGCTTGCTTCCTGCGCCGTGCAATCGGCTTTTTTACTAAGGGTGTTACAAAGCGGAGCGACAAAGGCGGAAGCCCAAGTAGAATGCGCCTGCCGGACGGAGCGTCGCCGCCCCGGCTAGAAACCGACGCGAGGTCGGCGTCGTCGTACCAACTGCCGCCACGGAAGACGCGGTACGAGCCAGACGCAGCACCCGAAGGGTCGGTCACGCCGTTTTCTTCTGCGGTAATAGTGTCGTACCAGTCGTAGCACCATTCCCATACATTGCCGCTCATGTCGTAAATGCCAAGCGCGTTTGCCGCCTTTTTGCCTACTTCATGCGTGCCGTAGCCCGCACTGCTGCTTGAAAGAGCCGTGTCTGCGGTCGTTCCGCCCAAGTTGTAGTAATACCAGCCTACAGTGTCTAAGCCTGTGTTTTTTGAATCGGAGTAAGTCGCTGCTCCTGCGTTTTCTTCCGTTGACTTTTTACCTGTATCCGCACCGCTAAAAAGGTAGTTCCATGCTTCTGCGCTCGTGTTGCCTCCTCGGGCAGTAAATTCCCATTCGGCTTCGGTGGGCAGGCGGTAGCCGTTTGCATTTGCAACAGGCGTTACCGTTGCGGCAGTGATGTGCCCGTCTGTCGTTGCGCTCACCGTGGTAACTTCGATTGTGTAGGCTTTTGTAAGGCCCAGATTTTCGCTCAAGGCGTTGCAGAAGTACACCGCGTCATACCATGTGACATTTTCGACGGGGCGGTATTTTGCAGTTTCGCCGTCCGCAAGAACATACGATGTGCTTGAAGCCGTGCAGTATGAGGGAGAAGCGTCAAGCGCGTATTCGGTTCCGCTTACGGTCACTTTCTGGCCGGTCATAACCTTTTCGTAGAGCTCCTGCGTAACTTGGTATTTTCCCATGATGAACGGTGAGAGCGTTACGGTGCGGTCAGCAGGGAAAACTTCAGTGTAGTTGTTCGTGTATGCCGCGCCAGTGATTGTCGTTGAAGCAGAAATGACTTGTACTTCGGCGGTTTTTGAGAGCAAAGTGCCATCGCTTTTGATTCCGTCAGAAGTTATTTCTAATTTTGTGTCTGTGTCTGGAGTGTCTGCCGCCTGGCTTCCGCTATTGCCGCTGTCGCTGTCACTCGAACAGGCGACAAAGGCAAATGCCGCAAAAGCCGCCATCAAAACGGCGAGCAATTTTGATTTTTGAATTTTCAAGATTCCTCCTTGCAAGAAAATATTTGTTTTATGGAATGTATTTTAAGGCATTTGCAAGGAATTTGAAAGAGAGCGGAATAAAAGAAAGGCATATTTTACAGAGAGCGAACAATATAGAAAAATTCATTGACGAATACAGCGACCTATTGTAATATAAAAATATCTTTGTATATAAAGGAGAATTTCCCTATGATGACGGCAATGAATCCAAAGAAAGTCCTCAATTCTTTTATCCCGATAACTCGGTTTAACCGCGGCGAAACAAATAAAATCATCAATGAAGTCAAGCACGATGGCATAAAATTTATCGTCAAAAACAACAACCCCGAGTGCGTACTTCTGAGCGTGGAAGATTATAAAAAAATGCTCGATGAACTTGAAGACGCGGAATTGCTTGCGCTCGCTTTAGAGCGTGAGGCGCGGGATGACGGCACAGGTCATGTCACGCAAGAAGAACTTATGGCAGAATACGGAATAACACAGGCAGATTTAGATGCCATTGACGATTCGGAGATTGAATTTGAATGAAAGAATGGATTATAAAATACTCAAAAGAAGCACAAGAAGACTACGCAAAGCTTGACGGCTCTCAAAGACCGCAGGTTTTTAAGGCAATGGAAAAAGTCCGCAAAAATCCGCTCCCAGACTATGAAGGCGGTTACGGAAAGCCGCTCGGCAACAAAGGTGGAAGGGATTTACGGGGGCTTTTAAAAATCAAACTCAAAAAGTTGGGGCTTCGTGTCGTTTACCGCTTAGAATATGACAAAGAAAACAACATAATGAAAATCATCGTGATTTCATTCCGAAGCGACGATGAAGTTTACGAAACAGCGGCAAAACGAATCAAACGGGAAAACTAGGCTCTTCGCCCCCCAGCCATGCTACGCTTTTGGAGCGAACCTTGCTTTTCGCTCTTTTATTTTTATTCTGAATTCATTGATTTTTGCGATTGCCTCGTCTATCGGGAGCACGATGTCGTAGGCGGTCACATTGTATTTTGCGAGCGCGCGCACGGCATGAGGGCCAATCCGCGCGACAAGCACATAGTCCACATCAGAGAGAGCCTTTGCGATTAAGTCCATCGAACTTGCCCCCTCGCCCGCTCCGTTGTGCCCGCCACAGCCCGCACTGCTTCCGCATCCGCTCGATTCAGCCGCTTGCGTTCCGGCACAGCTTCCGCCCGAACACGCCGCCTGTACATCGCGGTCTTCGATGTCCTCGAATGCGCCTGTCTCTTCATCGACTTCAAAAATGAGGAAATTCGTGACATGCCCGAAGTGAGAATCGACCGTTTTTCCGTCAGAAGTTGCAACTGCTACTTTATATTTCGTATCAGCCATGGCTGAAAGTCTCCTTCGTGTTCACGCGACCCATGTAAATCTCACTTCCGATGTCGTACTCGCCGGGAACACCAATCGCGTCCGCACGGCAATGAGCGCAATGCGTGAAGATATTGATGTACGGGTACGCCGCCTTTCGCGCTTCGTCAAGCTCGGTGAATGTGGGCGCGTGCAAGTCCTTCAGCTCGTTCTGCGGAATAAGCGGAATGATGTTGTAGATGTGCGCGCCCGCGTCCTTGACCGTGTAGGCGATTTCTTCGATATGCTTGTCGTTGATTCCCGGGCAGAGAACCGTGTTCACTTTGATTAACATGCCCGAGTCAGCGACCTTTTTGATTCCTTCGATTTGGTTGTGAATGAGGATTTCTGCCGCCTCGACTCCCGTGTAGATTTTTCCGTGATAAATGATTCGGTTGTTAAGCTGCGCCTCGATTTCGGGGTCAACGGCATTCACCGTGACAGTGAGCGTGTCGATTCCGACTTCAATCAGCTCGTCCGCCTTTTCGGCAAGAAGCAGACCGTTCGTGCTCATACAACGGATAAGCTGGGGAAATTCTTTTTTGACGAGGCGGAATGTTTCAAGCGCGTAATTGGTGGCAAGCGTGTCGCCCGGTCCTGCGATTCCGACGACGGTAAGCTCGGGGCACTTCTCCACGGCGCGACGGATATACTCGCATGCCTCTTCGGGCTTTATGACCGTGCTTGTGACGCCCGGGCGGTTCTCGCTCTCGTTGATTTTTCGGTCACAGAAGCGGCACTCGATGTTGCAGCCCGGAGCCACCGGAAGATGGATGCGCCCCTTGTTATGTTTGTGCGGTCCGAAGCACGGATGCTCGCGGTAAATGGTTTGTTCGTCTAATGCCATATAGTACCTCTGATTGGCGTTAGTCTTATAACCTATTGGTTAAGTAGGTTATAAGACTATACCGCATTTTACCTACTTATGCAATAGGTAAATTAAAAAATCCCCTCTTTTTTTGCGAGGGGATTCCGTCTTTCAGAAAATTACAATGTGGTCGGATAATCGCGCTCAAAATTCGGATAGTGATTGTTGTGCGCAACGAAATATGTCCACATATCTTTATAAATTTGCTCGTTTGGATTTTCAGCGATGACCTGTTTGAGCGCGTCGGCATACATCGAAATATCAAAGAATTCTTCGATGTCGCGCCCATTTTCAACGAATTTAATTCGCTTCATTGTGTCGTAAATGTCGCTCACACCGTTGAAATTCGGGTCAGGATTGAATGAAATGCCGCCGTTCGTTTTTGGGTCAAGCACATATCGGCTGACAAATTCTTCATCGAAGTGTTCTTTTTCGAGTGCACTGATAACTGCTGTTGGGTCTTCTTTATAGATTTTGAATGCCTTGATTTCAGCTTTTAAATAGCGGAGAAATGCTTCTTTGTCGTTTCTGAATTTTTCGCCGTTTGCGGTGAGTCGGCAGCAGACATAATCGGGTTGCAAATCGTTGAGATAAAAGAGTTTCACAAGCCCTAAATTTTCCGCCGTGTCAAAATACAAGCGCGAAACATGCGTTGCGTCAACAGTCCCCTTCACTGCTGCCTGCAATTTCGCTTCTTCACCGTCCATGTATTTGATATTGTTTTTAATATCAATTCCCTTATCACGCTGAAAGACTGTGCGCAAATGCAATTCCGAAGTTGAATTCAAAAGAAGACCGAGCTTTATATCGCCCCAGTTATCGACATTCTTGTATTTTTCAGCGACATCTTTGTTTGCGTAATACGCTTCTCCACCCGACTGGCTTCCACCGAAGAGCACCAAATCCGCTCCCTGCGCTGCGCTCGCAACTTGTGCGACAAAGCTCGTAAAGGTCAAATCGAATTTTCCGACCGTGAGTGCTTCGACATACGCGTTTCGGTCTGTTTGGAAGAGCTTTACATCAACGCCGTATTCGTCGAAAATGCCGTCATGCTGCGCAATCGCGTACAAGGGGCTTCCGACATTTCCGCCCGCGCCGTAATTTCCCGCCGTAATCGTGAATCGTTCCGCTTTTGCCGCAGATTTCTTTTCGTTGCAGCCGAAAAATCCGAATGATGCGGCAAGAGCCGCTCCAACCAATGCAATGTTTGCTACTTTTTTCATAGTTTTACCTCTTCTATGTTAATTTTTAAGGGCATCTCTAGAAATAAGGTTTTAACGGCTGGAAAATAAGAAAAGTGGTTTGAA
>ERZ842401.7313-NODE-7313-length-11355-cov-6.155133_pt1 | contig 11355 bp, 10 predicted proteins | sample MGYA00521270_ERZ842401 | MGnify/ENA primary metagenome ERZ842401 (study PRJEB31892, sample SAMEA3878208) | bioreactor metagenome | biome: Moose rumen | place: Sweden | collected 2011-10 | study: EMG produced TPA metagenomics assembly of the PRJEB12797 data set... | reverse complement strand
TATACGACAAAGTCGCTTTCGAATTCTTGCGACAAATTCCCTTACGAATAATAGGTTTCTCCCGTAGCAGCCGTTTTGCACTACACAAAATGCGTAGATTGTGATATATTTAAAAGCATGGATATATCCCAGTTCAAGGACGAGGCGGAGTACGTCGCCCAGATGCGCACGGGTGCGCTGCTGAACCCCCGGATAGACAGCACGTTCAAGGCCCTGTTCTCCCAGCCTACGGAAGAATCGAGGGAAGCCCTGCGCTCGTTTCTGGAGGCTGCGACGGAGCGCAAGATAGCCTCCATCAGGTTGTCCGCAAACAACGCCCCGGCGGAGTTCGCGGGGCAGCGGGACGTGAGCTATGACATCCTGTGCGAGTTTGCCGACGGTCTTTCCGCCGACATCGAGATGCAGGCGTTCAACCAGAAGTACGACTACGGGAAGCGCGCCGAGTATCAGGTGGCGCGGCTTGAAACAACATATTTGAAAAGGGGTGACGACTGGGAAAACGCACCGCAGGTGTACCAGATAACGGTGCTGGACTTCACCTATGCGGCGAAGGTGCGCGAGAAGAATGCTTCCGAAGCCGCCAAAGCCCCGGTGAGCCGCTACGCCATGCGCACGGCTGATGGGCGTGAGCTTTCGGGCACGCTGAACATCATCTTCATCGAGCTGCCGAAAGCGGCTGCCTTGGAAACGACGGTGGAGACTAACAGCCCGATTGAGAACTGGGCGGTATTTTTCAGGAACGCGGACAATCCCGCAAAGCAGGGCATCATACAGAAACTGGCAGAAAAGGAGGCAGGGCTTATGAGCGCACAGAAATCGTTATCGTCAATCAGCGCGAACCAGGACTTGTGGATTGCGCAGTACAGGCAGGAGCTGTTCGACCGCGACAGGCGTTCCAGTATCAGTGCGGCTAAGAGGGAAGGTGGTTTAGAAAAAGCTGTTCTGCTTGCGAAAAAATACATGGCTCTCGGACACAGTGCGGAGGAAGCGGCGGCGTTCGCGGAGATTGACGTGGGCGCACTAGAATAGACGGGGCTTTCGGCAGAGGAGATTTCCCAGCTGTAGGGGAGCCTTTCTCGCATGCAGTGCCCGCCTTGCGCGGAATCGGGGCTGGAAACTTTCCGGCCCTTTTTTTGTGCGTAGAGGATTTCGTTCCCGGTGCCCACAAGAATTATGGTGCGCTCTCTTTGGAAGACGTCTCCCTCTCAAATGACCTTGGTCTTCTGGCACCGTTGGCGGATAAGGCAGATACGAGCACAGAATCATTTGCGATGAGCGCGGAAGCATATCTCGGTGAGTCACAGTCCATCGGAATCATGGCCGACCATGTTCTTGCGGGAATCAACCAGCGTTTTGCTATCGGCGTTGAGATCTCCAAGATGGGTGTGGAGGGCTTTGACCCGTTCGCCTACGGAATGGAAGGATTCGGCGAATCCGTAAAAAATTTCTTCAAAATGATTGCAGCCGCGTTCAAGAAGTTGATTCAGTCTGTGTCTAACTTCATTAAATCTGTCATGAACTTTATTCGTGGTCAGATTGCCAAAACACAAACAAAGTATTGGACAGACAATAAAGATAAAATCAAGAATATGACTGATGAGTCGAAGGGAAAACTTATTAAAGTAAGGCTTCCGGTTAGTGACACAGCAACTATTTGTAAATCATTCTGGGAACCACTAAAGGATTACAATGACTTTACGAATGTTCTTATTAGCGAAGCAAATGAAAAGTATAAGGAAGGAACTATAAGAAATAAAAACTATTTTTATCTTGGAGTCACTAAAGGGGCACAAGGTACTGTTCGAGAATCCAAAGATCAAGTGTTTATGAATTTGAAATTTAAAACCAAAAAGGGTGAAGTTGGAATTTCTGAAAAGACGAAATCATCTGATGTTGCAGAATATTTAGTTTTTGGAGAAAACAAAAAGAAAGAGATGAGACCTGCGGTGTTCTTAAAGACTGTCAATATTGAATCATTCCTTTCTGAAAATGCCCTCAAAACTATGAATGCTTTCTCAAAAGAAGGTCAAGAACTTATCAAAGATTTCAACAAGATTTTGAAGGAACTCGATAACTTTTCAAAAGAAATGTATGAAGAAGAAAAAGAGAAAGCTTGGAATGCAAACAATATGGAAGCTGAAAAGCGAGCTGACAGAAATAGAACTGAATACAAATCTGCAAAAAAAGAAGCTAAAAATCATCTGAAATCTCGTAGGAGAATTATGCGCAATATTTCTTTAATGAGAAATATTGGTGGTAAACTGACAGGCATTTTACTTTCTACATATTCAAACCTTTTGACTGTTCGCTCTTATTGCGTGACTGCTATTAGAGCATACGGTTCAAACAGTGAAAGACAGAAAGAAAAAGACAAGAAAACAAAAGAAAGAAAAGAATTGTTAGGAATGACAAATTAAACTAAAGTCCGTGCACATATCGTTGTGCACGGACTTGTTTCATATTTCAAATTCGAATAAAATATGCGGGTATCTTATTGTCAATCCTTTTAAGAAAATTTTTATATCTTCATCATTAGAGTTTTCTTCATTATCGTCACAAACGTCGAGTCCAGAAGCTTCATATAAATTAGTAATTCCTATTTTTAATTCACACAGACTTCTAAGACCGTTTATTATTCTCTTACAAAATTCATTTACTTCTTTCAATGCATTTTTCTCGTAATTATCATAATAGGTATTATGAGTATCAAGATAACTCAAGAATCTATTAGTGTATGTTGATTCATAGATTCTTTTCACATCATGCAGAATATGTTCGTCATTCATCATCTTCTCGTCAAGTTCTTTGAGTAAAACATAATATCTTTCTGTATCTTTTGTGCTTTCAATTTCTTGAATGGCATCATCAAGTTCATCAAAAGCTTTCAAGTATTCTTTTACTTTCTCTTTTATAATTTCAGATTCTCTTTCAAGTTTTTCCTTCGGAAGCTCCTTCTGTTTTTCGCAGCCATATTCAATTATTCCTTCAGGAGTCATCATATATTTTACTTCTTCGCTTAATTTTTCATAGAAACCAAGTTTTATTTTCCCGCCCATAGTTTTCCCTTCATCTTCACTTTCATTTTTCTTCCCTTCGTTTTCCTTCAAAAGATTTCCGGCAAGTTCGGGATTCTCTTTAATCATTCTCGCAAGTAATTCATTCTTTTCTTTATCAGTCATTTTATCCAGCAAAGTATTATCCATAGTAACCTTATTCTCCTCCTCGGTTTCTTTCTGTTTGTTTTCAGAATTGTTATTCTGGTTCTGGCTGATGCCGCCGGACGGAACTTTCTCGCCGCAGAAGGGGCAGAAATTCGAGTCCTCGTTAAGGGTTTCCCCGCATTTTTTGCATATATTCATCTGTTTGTTCCTCCCAATAGAGTAAAGTTTGTTTTTCAGGCTAAAAAACTGCCTGATAGTTCCAGTATAAACGATGGCTGGTGACAACTCCTGTCACGGCTGTTGGAAAAAGTGATTTTTCCTCTTATGCTCCGTTCCATTCACGCCCATCGTCATCAGTCGTCATCGCCGTCTTCCGCACCCGCGTTGTGCAGAAGCCCCACGATGTAGCGGTTGCCGTTGTCGCGGGCAAGGGATAGTGCGGTCTCGTCATAGTCGTTTTCCATGTCCACATCTGCGCCATAGTCAAGGAGCAGTTTTGCCGCCTGATTCTCGCCGTTTTCTGCGGCTTTCATCAGCGCGGTGTTCCCGTTGCCGTCGGTCTGGTCAACGCTTGCGCCAACGGAAAGCAGCGCCTGAATCATCTCCGTATTGCCCAACTCTGCCGCCCGGATAATCGGAATTTCATCACCAAGTTCCGCGTCAAAGTCAATGCCGCACGAAGCGAAAAACTCAAATGCGGCCTTGATGCCTCCCGCCCGCGCTTTTGCGACGGCGGCTTTGTCCACAACTTTTTTCTGAACCGTCTTTGTCACCGTCTTGACGGCAGGCTTTTCTTTCGGCTGCTTCTTGACTTGCACCCCGCAGTTAGGGCAGAAGATAGAGTCTGCGTTCAGTTTTTCGCCGCAATTTTTGCATATAGTCATTACACACCTCTCCGTTGCAGGTATTCGCACACATCATTTACAGTTTCAAATTCGGTTGCCTTTTCATCTGGAATCTGAATGCCAAGATTTTCTTCGATTGCATAAACCAATTCGTAAGCATCAAGGCTGTCCACTCCAAGGTCACCTCGGAAGGAAGATTCCTTTTTAATTGAACTTTCATCGATTTCCAATTTCTCAGCAATGAGTTTCTGGATTTTGCTAAACAATCTCTCGTCTTTATGCTTCTGTTCGTCAGCCTTTTTTGCCCCAGCGGATTTTGAGCTTACCACCCCAGCTGTCGTCCGTGCAAGTGTGCCGCGAATATCCGTCAGTTTTTGTTCTGATTCTGCCACTGCCTTTCCGCACTGGTCGCAGAACCGTGCGCCCGCGCGCAGTTCCGTGCCGCAGGACGCGCATTTCAGCGCTCGTGTCACCCGCTCCCCACAGTTAGGGCAGAAAACAGAATCTTCAGCCAGTTCCTCTCCGCAATTCTTGCATGTAGCCATACCTTTCTCCTAGAACTTTTGGTACACAAAGCCGGGGAGGAAGGCGGTAAGCTCACGTTCTTTCCGCGCAAGCTCTGCAATTTTGTCTGCGATGTCGTCATACTTGCCCTCGGAGCTTTCCAGCTGCAGTATCTCGTATTCTGTTTCGCAGAGAGCCTTTGTCTTTTTCTCCACAAGAGCGTAAAAGTCAAAGTCCTCCGGTATCTGCCCTTTGAGATTTTCAACAGATGTTTCGCCGCTTTCCCCGCTGTCGGTTTTGTAGCTTATGCTTCCGTTGTAACCAAGATTGATTTCGCTGACAGCCTCCATTCCGGAAATGAGCCTGAAAAGTCCGAAAATCGAGTTCATGTCATCATTGCTGTTGTAGCGACCTTCGGAAGGGGCAATGCTTTCTAAGAACTGCTCTCTCGTTACGGGGAAGAGGTTCTTCATGCGGCGGAAGAACATGAGCTTTTCGTCCGAATAGTTTCCGTCAAGCGCGGAAAGCAGGGAAAAGAGCCAGACGTTTCCGTAGTGCTTTGTTCCCACGCCCCTGCTCGTCTTGTAGAACTGTTCCATCGTGTGGAAGATGGTGTCGCTCACGAAGTTGTAGCGGAATTTCTCGCTTTCAATCTGAATGCGCTTTGCGCCGTCAATGGCATATTTTCCATAACTTGCTTCGTATTTCTTTCTCTCATCTGAAAGAGAATATTCATCGCTTGCATTGTTCAAGAGTGTGTCAAAGGCGTGGTTCACCGCCGTAATCTCATCGCCTGTCATCTCCCGCGTCAGGCTCAAAAAGCCGTTCATAAAGCCGTACATTGTATCACGGTTTATCTGCAATCCGCCAAAGAACGAGGGGCGGAATATGCGGCAGAAGGCGCGCTCCGTCACGGGGAAGGTGAGTTTCGCCATCTCCGCGTCCTGCTTTGCGCCGCACAGCGGGCAGAATACTGCGCCGTCATCAATTTCCTGCTGGCATGAAATGCACTTCTTCATAAAAAAGTCCTCCATGAATAATATCCGAAAACATCGCTGTAATACATATTCAGGTATCCGTTGTACCTGGCGTGTTGCTAGGCATATCCGTAGGCGTTCCGCATTTGGGGCAAAAGTTGTTCTTCTCGCCCAGCCGTGTCCCGCACTTGTCGCAGAACTTTTTCCTGCGGATTTTCGGCTCTTTATTTTTCTCTCCGTCCTGCGCCTCGTCCTTTGGAAGCTCCGCCTTTTCAATTCCCATTTCGGAGCAGAATGAGTCGAGGCAGCCGAAGAATTTCTTTTTAAGCCCGTCTATCTTTTTGAGCGTGGAATCAAGGTTGTCTGGCTTGAAGTATTTCTTCAGTTCGTAAAGCCCTTCCTCCAGCTTGCTGGAGACGTTCGACGTAACGCTGATTGCGTTGCTTGAAAGTCCGTCGAGGATGAGCTTCTGCACTTTCTTCTGGTAGGCGGTATCGCCCTCGTGTTTCTCCCTGACATACCGCTCGTATCGGTCAAAAACAGCCTTGAGCGGCAGGGCAAGCTCTACGTATTTCTGCGTCGCCACGTTCTGAGAAAGAAGAAACTCGCCGATGCTCTTGCCGTCAAAAAGGAATTCCTTTTTCTGCTTTGAGTCATAGAGGCTGATTCCCTCATAATGCAAATCGCAGTCGTCAAGCACTTCCTTAAAAGTTTCGAGGATGGCGGCATGGTCAGACGGCTTTATCACGCCCGCCTTGTTCGCCACGACGTAAAGGCTCTTCCCGTCCTCCTTGCCGAACGGCAGGTTGTCAAGGAAGTCAAGGTCGTCCGTGTTGATTGTGCCCTTGCTGTCAAGGCCAACAAGCCAGACAAGGAATTTTGCGTCCTTGATGTATGAGAACGCAGTTTCCCTGTCCCGTCCGGTCGTTCCCGCTCCCGGCGCGTTGTAGCCCGGCGTGTCTATCAGGCAGATGTTTGAGAACAGCGTCGAATCAAGGTTTGTTTCCACCGTGATGTAGCGGAGGATTTGCTTTAGGTCGAACTCGATTGATTTGAGCAGCTCGTGGGAAATCGCCGTGTACATCTCGTCTTTTATGGCAAACGTGCCGCCCCGATAGGAGATGCCCGTTATTGAAGGATTGCTCCCGGAAATGACATAGCTGGGAATTGCGGTGACCGGCACGATGCCCGTGGCGAGCTTGACGGTGCCGCCCTGCATGAAGCTGTTTATGAAGCTTGATTTTCCGCTGGAAAATCCGCCGCCTATTGCCCCGACCATTTTTGAGTGGAGTGGCGGGCAGTTTGCGATGAGCTTCATCTCCTCTTGTATGCGCTCAAAGGTGATTACGTCCTTCATTTGATTCAAGCCTACAACAGAATCGCAGAATGACGAAAAATCATTCTTTACAAGAGAATCAAATGTTTTTATCCATTTGTTTTCCGCTGGCTTTGCGTTGAGGATGTCCGTTACCAGCGAGAAAACTTTTTTCAAATCTTCATTTTCGCTCATAAAATTTTGTTTTCTCCTATAAGTCGGAAAGTTCCGCAAGGCAGGCGTTGTAGCGTTGCAATGTGGATTCCTTGTTTGCAATCTGCTTTTCAAGCTCCGCAAGTTCCGCGTCCATGCTGCCAAAGAGGAGGGAAGAAAGCTTTTCTTTTTTGGCGGAAGCTTCCATTTCGTTCAAGAAAGCCCGTATCTGAGAGGCATACTCAGAGCGCAAGTTTCCCAAATACGAATCCGCTTCCGCAAGGAAGGAGTCAATGTCGTCATCTTTTAAGATGCCCGAATATTCGCTTGTAAACTTTGCGGACGACAAGTTGAACTGCGGAATCTTCATGTTCCCCACAACCTTTCGGATGCTCGTCTTTAAAAGCGGAATGTCTATGTCATCGTCTCCAAGTGAAGAGCGCAACGCGCTGATTGTCTTTGACTGCACAATTCCGCGCCACTCCATTACCGCCTTTTCTGCATTGTCGGCAAGGTCTTCTTGCAAAGTCTGCACCACATCAGAGAGCTTTCGCTTTATGGGCGCGGTCTGCAACGTGCGCACGGTGTAGGATTCGGTTGAATATTCAATATGCGTTCCCCAATCTGTATCAAAAATCCCTCCGAAAAAACGTGCCAAACCGCTTCCAAATCCTTTATTGTCAACCCTATGAGAAACTTGCTTCGTTTTAGTTTCGGATTTTTCGTACTGACCAAAGTCGCCCACATCGTCAAAAAGCCCGCGGCTGTTCTGCTTGAGCGTGGTAGACAAATCGCTCTTAAAGCGGTACACGGATTCGTCAAAGGCATCGTCTACGTCAACGCTGGCTGTGGCAAGGAGGCGTTCCTTTGTTGCCTTTTTGACTTTGAGTTGTGCCGCGTCAGTTTCTTGCAAGCGGGTCGCGCCGTCTTGCACCGCAAAGCGGATTCCGCTCAAAAATCCTTCCACATTCTGCTTTTGCTTTGCCGCATATTCGTTCTGTCGGCTTTCTATGATGTTGTCCTTGTTTTTGCGGACATAAGAGACATTGCCTTGCACCTTGTCCACTCCAGAAAGGAGCGCAAGGTTTGCCTCTGCCGCGCTCTCGGAGAAGAAGTCCGGGTATTCTTCGGTAAGCCTTGACCAGGCAAACGTCATATCCTCGTCCCAAGAGCTTTTGTCGTTCAGCTGTTTCAAAAGGGCGTGGCAGATTGCAGAGGTAATGACAACACGCTTTTCCATATTGCCTATAAGGGAATCATACAGCTCGGCACTTTCAGGGTTCTCTTTGCGTTTTTCGGAGAACACATCGCGCGCCTGTGAGGAAAGCTGATTTTTTATCATGCTGATTCCGTCAGGAAGGGAGCCGTGCGCATCGTCCTTTATGCTGCCGTAAAGCTGCTGGTCGCTTCGGGAAGCCACAAGGAACACCTCTTGCACGCCCTTCTTTCCGGAGACGTGCCCCATCAAATTAAGGTCTTCCTGCGATATGAACTCACCCGCAGGGGAAACCACAAACACCACGTCGCACTGTCCAAGGTAGTCTTCCGTGCGTTTTTCGCGCGACTTTACGGGGTCGTTCACGCCGGGAGTGTCAACAATCTGGATGTCGCGGAGCTTATCAATAGGAAGATTCAATATGACATCTTTTGTGAACGGCATATAACGTCCGCCGGAACTTACATATTCGTCGAGTTTTCCCATAAGGTCGTCTATGGAAGAGGCTTCAATCGTCTTTGATTCGTTGAGCGACGAGGAAGAAAGCAAGCCGCTTTTTTCCATAAAATTGTACTGCTCCCAAGAATCTTTCTTTGCGTCATTCTGCATGTCACGGTCAACGATGCGCTCAATCTTTGCCATATCCACGGGAATGTTACGTTTCTTTTCCTTCTCCCTTGCTTCGGCAAGTTTTTCATCAAAGAGCTTCTTCCTGCGGGCAACAAAATCATCGTAGTTCTTTTTTACCGCCGCAATGTCGGTCTTGCTGAAAAACTCCACCTCCGCGCACGGCTTCTCGCCATAGCGGATGACGGTGAGTGCCGCCGTCATCGGAGTCGCCGCCTTTGGAAGCAGCTCCTTTCCGTCAAAGAAAAGCGCATTCAAAAGTGAGGACTTTCCAGCCTTTACACGCCCGATGATGCCGATGCTCAAAAGGCGGTTCTCCTGCGCAATGCTGGCAAGTTCCTCCTGCATTTTCTCTGCGCTGAGAACTCCGCTTTCGCTTCTAATGGTATCTGCCATTGTGCCTGTTATGTCGTCATACTTTGCAACGACGGCATCAATTTTCTTAAGGTGTTCAATAAAATCTGTGTTCATTACGCAACCCTCCACGTTGAAATTTCCTGGTTGATTTTCTGCACTTGTGAGCGGAGACTTTCAAGTTTGGAAACTCTTTCCGCTATTGCCTGTTCGGATGCGGCCTTGTCCTGCATTGCCTTCTCAAGCTCCTGCTGCTGGCTTGAAAGCAGTTGCTCGTATTGGCTTCTGACATTTTCAATCATGCCGCCCACCTGCTGCTGCAAAATGTTCGGAAGCTCCGCCCTCAATTTGCTCGTAACCTGCGGGAACACTTCGCTTTTGAGCTTGCTCCTTACTTGCGCTTCAATGTTGTCATTGTTCGCCTTTTGCTTTCCCAAACCGAGCAGACCTCCGAGGACTGTCGGGAGGATTACAAGGACAGCTCCAAGAATCGGGTTTATTGCGGTTGTCACAACGCCAAGAGCGGTGGCGACTGTGGACGCAATGGGGGCTGCAAGTGCTGAACTCAATCCTGCTCCCAATCCCGCGCCAAGTCCTGCTCCCGCTACAGCGTTTGCAAGCGGACTTTTTGAATGTGTGGTCGGAAGGAAGGTCATCAGCGTCTTGAATGAATCCTGCATCGTCCCCACGAGTTTGTCCGTATAGTTCAGGTCAATGTCCATGTTCTTGAATGCTTCGGACAGATTTTTGACGGAATCAGAGAAGTCCGCAACAATGCTGTCGTTCACCTCTCCGATGCGCTGCTGCATCGACTGCACGAGGGCGGAGCGCACAATCTCGTTCAGAAGATGCTCCACGTTGCTCTTTGCCATGACCGCAGAAACAATCTCGCTCTCGGCATTTTCCAAAGACGTTTTTACGTCGTCTATGATGCCGTTTATCATAGAGCCAGAATAGCGTTTCCTCATGCTCTGAATGTCGCTTTCCGATGTGGACTTTATCTTTTCTATGCTGCGCCTGATTTCTTCCTCCGCGCTCTGCACCTTGCCTGAATCCATTTTTGAAGCCTTAATCTGATAGTTAAGCCCCTCAAGCACGGAACAAGCTGCCTCGTTCGCAATGGAATAATACAAGCCTTTGAAAAGTACGTTCACGTCGATTTCACGAAGACATTTTTCAACGCTTGCCGCGTCCTTGTTGTTTATCGCGCTCACCTGTATTCTGCCGTCAAATTCTTCCGAGAGTATGTCCTCGCACGTCTCTTTGACCTCGGCGACTTTTGAAGGCTGTTCCACGTCTGAATTTGAAAGGAAAAGCGCAAATTTGCGTCCGAGCCTTTCAATTTCGTGCAGGCGTCGCAAAAGGGATTTTTGTATCGTGCCGTCGGTTACTTTCATCAGCACGATGTAGAAGATGCCCTTGTCAAGATATTCCAAAATTGCCTTGTTATGCTGCGCCTTTGGTGCCTCAAAGCCCGGCATGTCCACAAGGACAAGAGGCTCTATGCGTTTGAGCTGCTGGTTGTTCAGATACACGCGGGCAGACTGGTATTTGTCCGCCTCCTGTGTAAGCAGCTTCATCTGCGATATTTCGTAGCGGGTCGCGATTCCGTCTTCTGAAATGCCTTCCGCATATTCCTCTCCATCTGTATAGTGCAGTTCCGTTGCAAGCGAAGTTTCCGGCGTGATTGCAACCGGAAGGACATTCTGGTTCAGAATCGTGTTTATCATCGTAGACTTCCCGGAGCTGAACTCGCCGATGACGGGAACGAGCAGCTTCTGCCCTGCGACGCTCTGCTGTATCACTTCAATCTTCTCCGCCTTGTCTTTGGCAAGAGAGCCTTCCGTTGCAATCGTATGCAGTCTGCCGCATACGTCCAATACTTCTTCCTGGGCCTGTATCATATATTCCTCCAAAAAATCTATCTGGCAGCCTTGATTAGGCCGCCTTGTTTCAATTCACCACCGTAAAATCCCTGCCTGTCAGGATGCTCCCGCATTCAGGGCATTTCTTTGGCAACGCCGACAGCACGGACAGCTTTGCGCTGAAACGGTTGCCGCACTTTTGGCAGATGTACGGCACGGACTCGCCCGTCCGTGGCGGAATGACCGAGCCTGTCTTTGGCATAAACGGCTTCATGTCGCGGAACCTCCTCGTATATTAATGTTATTGAATTATCTTATTCGATTTGGGATAGTATACC
>ERZ842401.7310-NODE-7310-length-11358-cov-3.636645_pt1 | contig 11358 bp, 9 predicted proteins | sample MGYA00521270_ERZ842401 | MGnify/ENA primary metagenome ERZ842401 (study PRJEB31892, sample SAMEA3878208) | bioreactor metagenome | biome: Moose rumen | place: Sweden | collected 2011-10 | study: EMG produced TPA metagenomics assembly of the PRJEB12797 data set... | reverse complement strand
TGCACGTGACAAGTACAGCCGAAAGTATTTCAGCTCCGTACAAAGCCAGTGGAGAGGCCCTATGGTTATAGGATTTTCCTTTTTTGTACTTTTTTATCTGGTTCTGTCCCTGGTGCTGAGCATAGTGCTGATCAACGTCCTCACTTCCAAGATAGCTTTCTTCAAGAAAGACAGGTTCGCGAAAAACAGATTTACTTCCATCCTGATTTCCACGGTTGTAATTTTCGCCCTGTCGATAATGCTCGCGAGCACGTTCTCGACCCAGCATTTCTTCAGCATGGCCTCGAAGATACTTGTGGAATTCGCATGGATGCTTGCCGCCATATTCATTTCGCTGATAATAAGGGTCGATGAAGACAGCGTGCGGAAGGGGATAGCGCTCTATCTGCCGACTCTCCTGATGTGCCTGATTATAATATCGTTCCGTATCATCTTCATCCCGAACAGCCTGATCAATATCATATTCCCTCCCATCTTGCTGATATTCACATTATTCCAGGGATGGACCCAGGCCAGATACCGCAAGGCCCTCCCTCAAAGTGACGTGATCTTCGGTTGGGTTTCGATGATCGTGATGGTCATAACCACCATTGTAGCTCTCTGCGGCTACGTTCTTCTTGGAGTGCAGCTTCTCATCTGGTGGTTCTTCCAGCTCACTCTGCTGCAGACGATAACGGCTGTCTATGACCTTTTGAGCTATTACTACGACAAGAATGTCAAAAAGGCCAAGCTCCGTTATATTCAGGAACATCCCGACATGCCGCACCGCACCGACGAAGACATGATTGCCATCACCTGGCCCCATGCCCTGGCAAAAAAGGCTCTCCTTCCCATAGCTATTGTCCTTTCTGTCCCCATGAGCCTTTATATGGCCTCGGGGGTATTCGATCTCACGGAGGTGTTCAACGATTATTTCCGCTATCCATTCCTGAATGTCGAAGGATACATCAGCCTGTCGTTCTATAAGCTGGTAGTTGTAATTTGCATGTATTTCCTCTTCAGTTTTCTGAATTACGTGTGCAAGGCCGTTTACCGCCAGTATAAGATCCACTCGATACTGAAAGTGTCGAGCGTGAAGGTGCTGAACGAGAATCAGGTCAATTTCACACTTGCGGAAAACATCATCGGAATAATTCTCTGGGGCATCTACATTATAGTGCTTTTTGCTTTCCTCAAGATTCCTACCGCTGCAATCAAAGTGATCGGAGCCGGCCGTGCCACAGGTCTGGGATTCGCAATGAAGGATATCCTGAACAACTTCTTCTACGGCGTGCAGCTGATGTCCGGCCGGCTGCGTGTCGGAGACTATGTCGAATGTGAAGGTGTGCGGGGAAAGGTTGACAGCATAACATACCAGACTACTCAGATTGCAGCCGGCGACGGTTCCATAATGGCCTTCCCGAACAGCACGCTGTTCAACAAGAATTTCAAGAATCTGACCAAGAATCATTCATACGAATTGCTGTCGTTCACTGTCGGTGTCAAATACGGCTCCGACATAGAACAGGTGCGCCGGATCATACTCGACGCTTTGATCCCGCTCCAGAAGAAGGACAAGTACGGACGTGATATCCTCGATCCAAAATTCGGGGTGCAGATCCGCTTTCAGGAATTCGGAGACAGCAGCGTAGATCTTTCGGTGGTGCAGTTCGTGTCTGTCGAAGAGAAGTTCGCCTATGCTGCGCGCGCCAAGGAGGCTGTGTACAACGCGCTAAATGCCAACAATATAGAGATTCCGTTCCCTCAGAGGGATGTTCATTTGCTGCGCCAGCTGCCGTAGATTTCGCTCACATTTCCTGCTGTGATGAAACACTCAAAGTGCTCCTCCCGCAGGTAGTTGAACAGTTTGGCATATTCGTCCTGCGTGAGCAGGGCTACGACTTCGGTTTTCTCTTCGCCTGAATATCCTCCCTGCAGGTGATACAGGCTGCATCCACGCTTGAGGGTGTTTACTATGTATGCACGGATTTTTTCATGTTCATCGCTGATTATGCATACTCTCTTGCGTTTATTAAGGGTGTCGGTGAAATAATCGACGGCGATTCCGTTTATCCAGGTGCCGATCAAGCCTATCACTACCATCCTGAACGGATTGATGGCAAAGGCCGTACAGCAGATGAGGGCGCCTGCTATGGTGACGGAGGTGCCTATGTCGAAATGCAGATATTTGTTGACTATCTTCGCTATGATATCCAGACCGCCTGTAGATGCATTTATCCTGAACAGAATGGCCTGGGAAATGCTCAGCATCAGCACAAAGCACAACAGGTCGAGCCAGGGGTCGCCCATGACCGATCCACCTGCGCTGATGATCCTGTCGTATGGGAGGATTTTGTCGAAAAGATCAATCAGCGGGCCAAGAATCAACGCAGTGTAAACTGTCTTGATGCCGAACTCCGCACCTATGAGCAACCAGGCCATGACCAGCAGTATAGCATTGATTATCAGAATCAAAGTGGAGGCCTTGACAACCAGGCCTGCCTTGGCGAGAACTTCGGAAAGAACGATGGAAAGGCCGGAGATGCTGCCAATTATAAGTTTGCTTGGCATTAGGAAATAATAAACGGCTGCCGCGCCAAAGGACATGCCCAGGGTCATGATCAGCAATTCCTTCCAGAATTTGCCGCTTGTCAGGGCTTTCAATAAATCAGTCATTGCTTCAATATTTTCTTCAAAGTTGACAATTTGCTTTGACAAATCAAAATTATACCCTAATTTCGCTTCACTTTTAAAGAGAGGATGAGAAAAGCTTTTTTAACAATATGTGCAGTCGCGTGCCATGTGTGCGTCAGTGCCCAGAACCCGGCCCACAATATGTTCATGGACATGCGGGCCACCTTCCATCAGGAAACCGAAGAAGGAGTATACAACAGTCAGATCAGAGGGGAGCATTTCAATCTTCATTTGCTGGGCCAAATTTCCGGGAATATCGATTACCGGATCCGTCACAGCTTCAGCAAAAAGGGCTTCGACGAAAAAAACATGTTCAATGCCACCGACATCATGTATATCAACTGGCATCAGAGCAGTCGATGGAGTTTTCTATTCGGCAAATATGCAGTCCTGATAGGAGGTTATGAGTACGATGCTGCACCTATAGACGTATACTATTACAGCAAATTCTGCAATAATATATATCAGGGGTTCACATTCGGTGCATCAGGCACTTGCAGACTGAGTAAAAATCAATCGCTGGTCGCGCAGATATGCAACTCGCCGCTTTCCATGGGCGATCCTGGCGTCTATGCGTACAATCTGGCCTGGAACGGACAGATTCTTCCGTGGTGGAAGACAATCTGGTCAGTAAATATGGTGCAGGACCAGAATAAAGATTTTATCAATTACATCGCACTTGGCAACCACTTCGAATCCGGCGATGCAATGCTGGACATCGATGTCATGAACAGGGCCGGTTTGACGCAGAAGAGATTCCTGTTCAGCGATATGACGCTCATCTCCAAATTTATATGGGCTGTAGGGAAATGGAATATCTGCGCAAAGGCAGGGTATGAATGGAACGATGATGCCAACGTCCGCAAAGATGGCAGCGCCTATGATGCAGTGATAGCCCCCGGTACGAAATACGTCTATGCAGGATGCGGTCTTGAATGGTTCCCGCTTGGAAGGGACAATGTCCGCCTGCACGCCGTCTATTACAGCGACAGCGACCATGACCGGAACAATTTCGAACTGGGTGTTACCTGGAGGGTGAATATTTTATCTTCCGGACAGGATCGCAGGTGAGGCCTATGCCCAGCTTGCTGAAGGTTTTGCGGTCGACCTCGCTCAGCATGACGGTGGAATGGACTTGAGCCCCCGCTAGTGAGGGAAGCTGCTCCAGGGCGAGTTTGCAGTTTTCGTCAATCAGACTCATCATCGAAATGGCGACCAGGACCTCGTCGGTATGCAGTCTGGGGTTGCGTCCGTGCAGATAGTTGACCTTGGTAACCTGAATGGGGGCGATCATTTGCTGAGGTATCAGCTTTACATTGTGGGCTATGCCTGCCAGATGCTTCAGAGCGTTCAAAACGAGTGCTGCACTGGGGCCGAGCAGAGGACTGGTCTCGGCAGTAAGGATAGTACCGTCGCCCAGTTCGATGGCGGCAGTGGCCACTCCTGATTTTTCCATCCTTTCCCTGGCTGCCACAGTAGTTTTGCGGTCTGAGGTGCTGATTTTCGCGCTCTTCATCAAAAGTGCGATTTTTTTGACTTCCGATTCTGTGGCTTTTCCATCGGCGAAATTGCATAGGGCGGTATAATACCTGCGTATGACTTCCTGGCGGGAGGCTTCGCGGCAGAGACCGTCGTCGCTTATGCAGAACCCCGCCATGTTGACACCCATATCTGTAGGCGATTTGTATGGATTATCGCCATAGATGTCATCAAAGAGGGCGTTCATCACGGGGAATATCTCTATATCGCGGTTGTAGTTGACGGCGGTTTCCCCATATGAGTCGAGATGGAAAGGATCAATCATGTTAAGATCCTCCAGATCGGCGGTGGCCGCTTCGTACGCGAGATTCACAGGATGGTTCAAAGGAAGATTCCAGATGGGGAAGGTTTCGAACTTGGCATATCCTGCCTTGATCCCGCGCTTGTTCTCCTGATAAAGCTGGCTTAGACAGACCGCCATCTTGCCGCTCCCGGGACCCGGTGCAGTTACAATCACCAGAGGGCGCAAGGTCTGCACATAATCGTTCTTTCCGAAGCCCTCATCCGAATCGATCAAGGTCACATTGTGGGGATAGCCTTCGATTGTATGATGGTAGTAAACCTTGATATCCATGGCTTCCAGACGCTTGCGGTATGCCTCTGCGCTTGCCTGTCCGTTGAAATGAGTTATTACCACGCTGTTGACGGCGAGACCTCTTGCAAGGAATTCATCCCTGAGCCTGAGGACGTCGACATCGTACGTGATGCCCAGGTCGCTTCGCACCTTGTTTTTTTCTATGTCGACCGCACTGATGACGATGATTATCTCCGCATCATCTTTCATCTGCATCAGCATCTTCAGTTTGCTGTCGGGTTCGAAGCCGGGAAGAACCCTGCTGGCATGGTAGTCGTCGAACAGCTTGCCTCCGAATTCCATGTATAATTTATCGCCGAAACGGGATATGCGCTGCCTGATGTGCTCTGATTGAATCTTTAGATATTTGTTGTTGTCGAACCCGTATTGCATGATGCAATGTATTTGAATACGGGTTACAAAAATACATATTTCAAAGCAAAAATCAATGCAGGCTGGCAGAAATTTTTTATATTTGTGTCATGGAAAAGAGAATTGCAACTATTGCTGCAGCTATTGTTTTGATTGTTTCCGGATGCTCTGGCGAAAAGGAGGACAAAAGCTGGAAAAATCTCTCAAATGAAGACCGTACGACCTATTTCGTCAATGTCTTCGCTTACAATATGATGAAAACATACTATCTATGGAACGAAGAGATAGAGTCCGGTCTTGCAGACTGGCCCCCAACGGCCGACACCAAACAGAAGGTCCTGGACCTCAGGTATAAAGATGCTCAGGGGAGGAGCGTGGACAAGTGGACTCAGGTGACGGACGATTATAACGCATTTCATGGAACGGTTACGGGGGACACCAAATCGGCAGGTATGGATTATACCCTTTATTATGCTGATGAAAACAAGCAGCACATTGTCATGGTCGTGACCTATACCTACCCTGACAGCCCCGCTGCCGCCGCAGGGCTTGTGAGAGGAGACAAGATCGTGGCCATGAACGGCTCTCTGATAACGCCGGACAATTACAAGACTCTGCTACAGGATACGATGCAGAGCAGTAACATAACTCTCACCATGGATGACAATTCCGAGGTCAGCCTGAGTGCTGTCGATATGTATCTGGATCCTGTCAACTGCTACAAAATAATAGAAAAGGACGGCATCCGCTACGGATACCTTCACTTCACGGGCTTTACCCTGAAGGCTTGCGAAAAGCTGGTCGATGTTTTCAAATTCTTCAAGTCGGAAGCAGTATCCGAACTGATTCTTGATCTGCGCTATAATGGAGGCGGATATTCACTTACGGCGGAGGTCCTTGCATCCATGATAGTTCCGCAGAAGGAACTGAACAACAGCAGCGTATTCCAGCGTGAGATTTACAATTCGGTACTGACCGAAGCATGGGGTGTCGAGCAAACCGTTTTCAAGACAGATTTTACACTGCAGGACGACGGAGGGTCAATCGAGATTTCAACTGCAGGCGCCAACCTCGATATCAATAAAATGCACGTTATCATGACAGGTTCCTCCGCATCGGCATCTGAAAGCCTTGTCTGCGGCTTGCTGCCATATATGGACATAGATATTGTCGGACAGAGATCTTATGGCAAATTCTGCGGCGGATTCATCGTTGACGCCCCGACCTGGTTCGGCTGGGCAAAAGAGTCGTTCAGCACTGAAACATACAACACTGCCATCGAGCTGACCGATAACTGGGGAATATATGTAATGGTATCGCGTTATGCCGACAAGGATGGCAATACTCCGTGTATGCCTGACGGCTTTGAGCCGGATCGGGAAGCAATCGATGATCCACTGGACGGATATCAGCTCGGCGACGAAAACGAAACCATGTTGTCTGCAGTGCTGAATAACACAACGAAAGCACTCTCCAAAGGAGTGGGGCTCGTCATGCTTGAAGATCAGATTCCCAGACCCGCAGTAAGAATAATCAACACTAAGCACTAATATCATGAAGTTACTGAGATTCCTTCCGGCAGTACTGGCCGTGATTGCATGTACGGTGCAACAACCTGCAGACAATGTGGATCCACTGATCGGCTCCGGCTTCCACGGGCATGTGTTCGTCGGAGCAAACGTTCCATTCAGTTTTATACAGGCCGGTCCCACAAGCATCACACAGCGATAGGACTGGTGCTCGGGCTACCATGAGTCCGATTCCACCGTCATAGGTTTTTCACACACACACCTGAGCGGCACAGGTTGCGGCGACCTTCTCGACATCACCCTGATGCCCGTCACCGGCAAGAACCTGACCTATGCCCGGGGAGAGCATGGAGACCCGTCCAAAGGCCTCTGGTCTTACGCCGACAGGACCAAGGAAAAAGCCGAGCCGGGCTACTACAGTGTTCCGCTGACCAGATACGGCATTACGGCCGAAATGACAACTACGGAGCGCAGTGCCATCCACCGCTACACCTTCCCGGCATCCGACGAAAGCGCGATAGTTCTCGACCTCAAGAACGGAGGCAATTGGGACCATACCACCGAAGCTCATGCAGAGCAGGTCAGTGACTCTGCCATCCGCGGCTGGCGCTACTCCAAAGGCTGGGCAAAGAACCAGAAAATATTCTATTACATCGAATTCTCCAGGCCTTTTGACAGCGTGGAATATTTTGCAGCGAACAACGATCCGGAAGTAGGGAGCGCTATTCAGGAAAGGATGTACTCAAGATTCAATTTCAAGACCACGGAAGGAGAGCAGCTGCTGGTTAAGGTAGGACTTTCTCCCGTGAGCATGGAAGGAGCCGAGATGAACCTGAAAGCCGAAATCCGGGGTTGGGACTTCGACAAAGTAAGAAGCGACGCCCGCAAGGCATGGAACAAGGAACTGTCGAAGATCAGCATAGAAGCCGACGAGACCACGAAGAGGATATTCTACACCGCGCTCTACCACACCATGATAGCTCCGTCGCTTTACAACGACGTGGACGGCTCCTACCGGGGCTCCGACGACAAGATTTACGAGAAGGCCGATTTCGACAACTACACCACATTCTCGCTATGGGATACCTATCGTGCAGAAATGCCGCTGCTGAGCATCTTCCAGCCCGAAAGGATTGATGACATGACCGAGGCCATGATCAAGATCTACGAACAGCAGGGCTTCCTTCCTATATGGCATCTGATGGGCAACGAGACCTATTGCATGCCGGGCGAGGCCGGCGTAATAGCGGTCGGCGACGCCATAGTGAAAGGATTCAGCGGTTTCGACCGCGAATATGCCCTGGAAGCGATGAAGGAATCGCTGAAGAGAGTGGGAGTCGGCAACGAACTCAGGATCCAGTACGGATATGTTCCTTCCGATCTGACAAATACGTCCATAGGCAAAGACATGGAGTTCGCCATTGCAGATGCCGCCGTGGCCCACGCAGCGGAAGTGCTTGGCAAGACTGAAGATGCCAGGCATTACACCAAGAGCAGTCAAAGCTACCGCATCTACATGGACAAGGAAACCGGATTCGCCCGCGGACGCTTTGCCGACAGCAGCTGGCGTACGCCCTTCAACCCTTTCGAAACCATTCATCAGGGCAACGATTACTGCGAAGGAAACGCATGGCAATACTCATTCCTTGCTCCTCAGGACGTGGATTGGCTGATAGAATTCTACGGTGGCAAAGACGGATTCGTTACAGCCCTTGACACTCTGTTCAATGCTTCCAGCCACCTGGATGGCGCACCCTCCAAGGATATATCCGGGATGATAGGCCAATATGTTCACGGCAACGAACCCAGCCACCACATCATCTATCTCTATACAATGGCAGGATGCCCTTCCAAAGCGGCCGACAGGGCCAGAGAGGTGATGACGACACTCTACGGCACCGGCAGGGACGGCCTATGCGGCAATGAAGACGTCGGACAGATGTCCGCCTGGTATGTGCTCTCCGCACTCGGATTCTATCAGGTCGAACCCGCATCCACCCGATTCTGGTTCGGCAGCCCTATTGTCGACAAGGCGGAAATTGATGTGGGCGGCGGTAAAACGTTTACTGTAATCGCACGCAATAACAGCGCAGAGAACAAGTACATACAGAGCATAAAACTGAATGGCAAGCCATGCAGCCTGCCATATATAGATTTCGCAGATATGAAGTCCGGAGCCCGGCTCGAGTACGAGATGGGGCCTGAACCTGCTCTCTGGTATTAGACTTTGAACACGGCGCACAGGGCGTTCTCCAGGATATAAGAAAGGAGGACGCCCGTTATTATCGCCTGCCAGGGAAGCCCAGTCACGACGACTACGATAACAACGATCGCAGCGATACTGACTATGGCATAGCGCTTCATTTTGGTAATTGATCCGGTCTGGATGTCCCTGCCGAACTTGAACGAGAACATAGGGATTTCGCAGACCAGAAGAGAGCAGAAAAGCAGAGTAAACACCGGGATAACCCAGACGCTGACGACATTCAAGGTGCAGAAAGATCCGCAGATAAGGGCGCACGCCGGCGTGGGGAGGCCGATAAAACTCTCGTGCTGACGCTCGTCCAGATTGAACTTGGCGAGGCGCAGTGCACTGAACACGGCAAGCAGCAGCGGAACCCAGGCCAGATTGTGCCAGGGCCCCTGCACAGACAGGCTGTACCACTTATACATCATAACGGAAGGAAGAACTCCGAAACTTACCATATCCGCCAGGGAATCCAGCTCCTTGCCAATCTCGGAATAAGCGCCCAGCATGCGGGCTGCAAGCCCGTCACAGAAGTCGAAGAACACTGCAGAGAGCATTAGCAGGAAGGCAATATCCAGATTATTGTAGTCCAGCGTGAGTATTATGCCAATCACCCCGCAAAGGAGGTTGAGCGAGGTGATTGCATTCGGGATATGTTTCTTGACCGACATTTACTTGATGCCCAGTTTTTTCTTGAGCTCCTTGGGCAGAGCATCCTTGTGTAGCATGATATCCAGGGTTTGTCCCTTGACATAATTCTCGGTCACATACCATATACCTTTGTATGTGCTGTCCGTACCCCATGAATTCTTCACCATGTAGTACTTGGTGCCGAACTGGTCATGAGCGATGCCGAAAATATGCATTCCGTGGTCATCGGTTATTGTCTTGTTGTCAAACCCTTTCTGTCGGTACTCCTGGTCGGGGACAATCTCGGCGGGGGCGTCTACAGGAGCGGGTTCGCCTTCCTCCTTGCCTACCCAATGTTCCTGATCGGAGCCGCTTTTCTTCGTGATTTCCTTGGGATCTATAAGGACTCCGAGGCCTTTGCGGGTGAAACCGGGTTCGCTCACGTCCGCGCCCCATGCCGCAGTATAGCCGTTCCGGATCGCCTTGTCCAACACCTCCATGAATTCGTCGACAGGTATGTTGTAGGCTTTGTCCCAACGCCAGTTGTCACTCACTTCAATCGCGAAGTCAGTATAGAAAGGATGATGGGTGAACGAAGTCAGGCTGACATAATCCCGGGGCTTGAACTTGAGTGCGTCCCGGTAGGAAGCCGGAGTATATTTCACCCCTCTATAGACAAACTCCTCGGGAGCCTCTCCAAGATATGCGTCAAGTATGGCGCTTACGCCGGTCTTCCATGCCGGAGTAAGCTTGCGGTTGGGATTTTTGACGATAGCGCTCACATAGCTCTTCAGGGCGGCATCCAGCTCGCCCTGCTCGGGAAGCTCGGTGCCATAGTTCAAGCCGCTGTATACTTCTTGCGGAACCAGCCCATAATCTTCGATGACATGTAGCACGTCATCGCCTTCGCTGCCGGCTGCGAAATTCAGACATCCGTCCAGACGGACATATTTTTCGGCACGCTCCGAATACGATTTGCCAACGACGAACATCTCGGAAAAATCCGGATAATCTGCTTCGTTTTTAATTCCGTTTATACGGATAACTTCGGATTCAACGAACGAAATAGTGGAAAAAGCCCAGCAAGTACCGCTGCGGTGCTGATTCTTTACAGATGTAATGGGATTTTCCACGTCTGTGACAAACTGGTAGTCAGGCCATTTGATGTCCGCTTTCTGCGCAAAGGCGGAAACGAAGAGCAGCATCATGGCTGCAATGATAGTCAACTTCTTCATAATTAACGATTATTATACTTTTCTAACGCCATTTCTAGTATGTCAAATGCTTTTTTCAAAGCCGGTACTTCCAGTACATAAGCAATGCGTACCTGATTGCGACCGACTCCTGGAGTGCTGTAGAAAGGTTCCGCCGGTGTAAGCATGATTGTCTGTCCGTCTAGGCGGAAATCGGTAAGAAGCCACCTGCAGAAGTCGGTTGCATCGTCTACGGGCAGCTGCGCGACCGTATAGAATGCGCCTTCGGGTTTGGGGGAGTATACCCCGGGGATGTCGTTAAGACGCGCGATGGCGTAGTCTCTCCGCGCGATGTATTCGCTACGGACCTCGGCAAAGTAAGATGCGGGGACGTCGATGGCTCCGAGGGCTGCCGCCTGACCGAGTACAGGAGGGCAGAGGCGCGCCTGGGCGAATTTGGTTACCAGTTCCATCAGGGCCTTGTTCCGGCTCACCAGGCAGCCTATCCTCGCGCCGCAGAGGTTATATCGTTTGGATACCGAATCGATCAGGATAACGTTGTCGTCCATCCCTTCGAGCTGCATGGCCGAGAAATAAGGA
>ERZ842401.7309-NODE-7309-length-11358-cov-20.289215_pt1 | contig 11358 bp, 9 predicted proteins | sample MGYA00521270_ERZ842401 | MGnify/ENA primary metagenome ERZ842401 (study PRJEB31892, sample SAMEA3878208) | bioreactor metagenome | biome: Moose rumen | place: Sweden | collected 2011-10 | study: EMG produced TPA metagenomics assembly of the PRJEB12797 data set... | reverse complement strand
GCAGACCTCGGAAGAATGATGAAGCCGTTGAGTCTCTAATTCGTAACCCCTCTCTGAAAACTGATTTTTGAATTATTGAGAATCAGAAAGTTATAAAAAACATCCCTTTTATTATTCAAAAGTAGGCTCCATATTCGCGCCATGGAGCCTGCTTTCGGATAGTTTGGTGTATCTTTTCCGATGCCACGGAGCATCTTTTTCGATCGATTCCTTGTTTGTTTCAAAAATAATACCTATCTTTGCAGACGAGTTGATAATAATATGGGCGTAACATTCGACGATACAGAGAAGAAATTCGTGTTCGATGTTGAGCATGATGGTGCTGAAGACATTGTCAGCCTCACTGGTAATGGCTATCAGGTAGAGGCCTTTGGCAAATGCTTCTATTATGGCTATGAATTCTCCGAGCAAGTAGAAAGTTCTATACGTACAGCATTCATTAAATATGTCAAGTTCACAAATGATTTGCAGAACACCCCAGACTTGACAGACTTCATTAAAAATGCAATAGATAACCTTCATAAAAAGATTAATCTCTACAACTATGACCTTGTGGTAATGCCAGAATCATCGAGTAGGGTTAATCAGTATATGCTTCGCTATATCTACAGGTTTGCCCAGCCCACATTATATAAGATGACGCTCATCAAGGCCCTTCCCTCGAATATATCCTTTGATATGAAGGCTTACGAGGAGCAATATCTTGACGATGTCTTGGAGAATGGAATGCCACGATATAGTCCAGCAGCGAAAGAACAGGCCAAGAGTTCTATCAATGCTATGCTTGAAATGATTCATCAGAAGGATTATTTCACGATTGCTAAGGATGTGAAGAAAAGCAGACTTCGCCCATACATTATGAACTTCCTGAGATTTGAATCAGAAGATGATGCTGAACTGTGCTCTAAAATCCGCCAGCAAAACGTCTTAGTCATTGACGATGTAACAACCAGTGGCTCGACACTGAACGAGGTTCTCCGTACGCTCCGTATCCTCAATGAAGACAACAACATTTCCATTTTCAGCCTCATTGGCAGAAAAGACTTAATGGCGGATTCATTCTAACTTTATCAGTGTAAATCAGTGCTATCAGTGAAATCTGTGGCTCATTTCATACACACAGGCAAAGATATCTCTTTGTATGTCCTATTAAAGAAACACGCCAAAGTACTTTGCTACTTATTTCGATATCTTTTGTATTTTTTTTACTTCGAATGAGTAATAATTAGAAAATATTTTGTATATTTGCCATCGAATTGTACAAATTAACAAAAGTCAAACCCTTATTTATATGAGAAAACATTTAGCATCCCTTTTCTTCACATACATTTTAGGTATGGCAATTGGTCACGCCCAAGTGATGCTACCTCTTACAGGCAGTCAAATAGAGACCATTCCTATGGGGGCAATCAAAATCGAGTTTACAGGAACCCAGCAAGGTTTCCTTTTATCCAGTCCTCTCAATTGGAATGACTATGATTCATATACCCTTTACTTCAGTGAGCCAACATCTGCTACTGGCATTCGTATAGGTAAAGATTTGATTCCTAAAGGTGTTCGTACATTTCAAGGGTTCAATCCTGATACGAAACAGGTCAGCTGGATAGCAAATAACGGACAAAAGTTCGAAAAGGATTTTGCGTGGATAAAGGTTTCTTCAGAATCTCCCACAGTGCTACATATCAGAGAGGTGATATTAAATGGTAAAGACGGTAGTAAGACTCGTTGCAATTATTCTCTTTCTCCATTCATTAATATACCCGTTCACTTTGAGGCTAATAATGGAGAAGAATTCGACGAGTTTATAGAAGAGTCTTGGGAGAAACCGTACAAAATAGTTTTATTCTCAGGTAAGACAACTTTAATTGTTTCGCCAATCCCTCGCAAATTGAAGGTAAAGCAACCTATTCTTACACGGGAAATATGGGAGGCGGAACCCAGAAAAAATACGATTTCATAATGACTCGATAAAAAGAAATAATATGGAAACAAGAGCTTTATTTGCAGTATTATTGTATGTGTTAGGTATTTCAGAATGCTATTCTCAAAACAAATACAATATGAACGTATGGACGAAAGATGGTAATGTCTATCATTACCCTGTTGATTATGTCGATAGTATTAGTTTTGACTCCAAAAGTGATTTCAGGGACTGGCAAGATGTAATGCTACTTCCTTCTTTTAGTGATATTCAAAAGCATAATAATAGCAGCCGTGAAAGGTCCCCCTATGTGGCAGCCTGGCTTGACTCTCATACAGAAGGGAACTTTACTCAGTTTTCGGTAGATTTTAAGGCTGATTACGTGCCTGCTGCAACATATTGTAGTCCTGTTAATTTCAACATAGATTATAGCCCTCTTCTTGAGAAATATGATGCTATTGAAAATGGCAGAGGTGTTTCAGGCTATGGTGGATTACAAAGACAAACAGATGGGACAAAATTCAATAGTATATTGTCTATATGGGATGTTTACTGCAAAAAGAAATCTGGAGGAAAAGATACAATCAGAGCCACCCTCATCAAGCCCGATGGCGCAGAAGCCATTACTTATAACCATGAGGGAAACGGTGTTAGTTTCCGACCAGAATACTCTTGGAAGCCAATGAAATGGTATCGTATGCTCATACAGTTGGGAGTATCAGAGGCTACAGGAAACACGACTCTTGAGCAGTGGATTGGTGACCTCGCAGAAAAGAAATGGAGACAACTATGTGTCTTTGATTTGGGGGCTCCTAATTTAAAATTCAAGGGACAAATTGCTGTCTTTCTTGAAAACTTCAATCCAAACACATCTGGTGACATTCGGACAATAGAATTTAAAAATGTTAGAATTTATAGCGTAGAGAAACAGAAGTGGGTAAGTGTATACGCCGGATATTTTTATATGTCTGAAGGCAATGAAGTGAAAACTTCAGGAAGTTATCAATTTGGAGCAGAAGATGATACTTTTTGGATGATTACAACGGGTGTGCCTAATTGTGCAACTCCTCAGAGTCCAGAGACCTTCACTGTACAAAACTCGGAAACAGGAAGTCCTCTTGTTCTTTGATTCAGGGGACTCTCATTCGCCTCGTTGGTTCAAAGAATTGTTCATCTAAATCTGTGCCACAGCGGTGGAAGGACATAGAAGTGCCTCTTTGTGTCCTTAGAATTCGCTAAAGCCGAGGGGGCATCAGGGGACGGATACCCTCGATGACGTAGCAATGCGACGGCCATTTCATAGTAGGGACAGGCTCCATTGTGACATGTCACCTTTGGGTCGTTCTGATATCTTCCGCGAGGTGTTCAGATAAGGGACGTGGAGCATGGAGATAACTTATGGGGGGTATAGAGATTATTCGGACGAGTCGTGGAAGGTATCTGAGCGGGTGATTGGAGGCATCTGGACAAGTGACGCTCCAGAGCTTCGGAAAAGATATGCCAAACTGTCCGAAAACAGGATCCATCAAACATAGACATTTTCCGAAACAGCAAAATAATAAGGAAATCTTTTCGATTTTGAAATAAAACAGGGAAATCATTTGCAGGATATGAGATTTTTGATTATCTTTGCGGAAAAATTACGGCTCATGAAATACCCTTTAGGCATACAGAACTTTGAGAACATCCGCAGAAATGGATTTCTCTATATAGACAAGACGGCACTAGTTTACAAACTGGCACAGGAAGGACAATACTATTTCCTAAGACGCCCCCGCCGTTTCGGCAAGAGTCTGCTCATCTCCACACTTGAGGCCTATTTCCTTGGTAAACGGGATCTGTTTAACGGTCTCGCCTTGAGTCAATTGGAGCAGGAATGGCAGAAGCATCCTGTGCTACATCTGGACCTGAATGCTGAGAAATACACTACGCCAGAAGCGCTGGATGCGATACTTGGTGGGCAGTTGAACCGATGGGAGGAGATCTATGGGGCGAAGAATAGCGAGAACACATTGTCGGAAAGATTTAAAGGCGTTATCCAACGAGCGTATGAACAGACGGGCCAGCAGGTTGTGATTCTTGTGGACGAATACGACAAGCCCTTGCTACAGGCCATCGGCAATAAGGATTTACAAGAAGACTATCGCGCCACGCTAAAAGCCTTCTATGGAGTGGAGAAGTCTATGGGGGCCTATATCCGTCTGGCCTTCTTCACGGGCGTCACAAAATTCTCGAAAGTCAGCGTATTCAGCGACTTGAACAACCTAACAGACATTTCCCTCGATAAACGCTATGCTGACATCTGCGGCATCACGGAACAGGAAATCAGGGATAACCTGGACGATGAGGTCGGAGAGATGGCCATACAGCAAAATATCAGCAAGGGAGAATGTTACGAACTGCTGAAGAAGAACTATGATGGCTACCACTTCGAAGAAGATTCTCCAGGTATGTATAATCCATACAGTCTGCTCCGTGCACTCGATAGCAGAACCTTCAGGGACTACTGGTTTGAGACTGGAACCCCATCATATCTTATCGAGTTGCTAAAGTTGAATAACTACTTGCTCGACAATCTGGATAAGGAAGAGGCTACAGCCGACACGCTGGGCAATATCGACACGATTGACCAAAATCCGATACCACTGATCTATCAGAGCGGCTACTTGACGCTCAAGGGCTATGATAAGGAGTTCCAAATGTATACCCTGGGATTTCCGAATGAGGAGGTTGAGCGTGGCTTTACACGTTTTCTCATACCATATTACACCCCGCTAAAGACAAATCAGGGGCAGTTGTTCATCGCTAATTTCGTTAAGGATGTCAGAGCCGGACATGTAGAACAGTTTATGCAACGTCTTGAAACGCTCTTTGCAAGTGGTGACTATCAGGTTATTGGCGACGAAGAACTGTATTTCCAGAATGTCGTCTATGTCATTTTCAAGATGATGGGCTTCTACACAGAAGTAGAGCGTCATACGACAGACGGGCGGATGGATATGCTCATCAAGACTCCGGATTATATTTTCATCATCGAATTCAAACTTGACAGGAGTGCAGAAGAGGCACTTCAGCAGATTGAGGAAAAGCAATACGCCAAACCCTTTGAGCACGACAATCGCCTAATATATAGAATAGGTGTTAACTTCTCGTCAAAGACCCGCCGCATCGACGGTTGGAAGATAGCGTAAATACCAAATCAAAGAAGTCTGTGCCTTGTCAAGAATATGGCTGACAGAAAAAGAAAGGCAGAGGCTAAAATGAAACGTGATGATTATATTTCTGCCGTGATTTTTGGTAGATACAAAAAAAACTATTACCTTTGCACGCAAAAGCGTGCGAAAATGCTGATGCAGGTTCGCACCCTAACGATGATACATACTTGAATATGGAAATATTTGACGGAAGATACGAGCAGGAAAAACTGCTGGGACAGGGCGCGTTCTCTGAGGTGTGGAAGGTTAAGGACACCCAGACTGGCGTGGCGCTGGCCCTGAAGATATATAACCCGACTACGGGGATGGACGAGAGCGGCAATGAGATGCTGACTCACGAATTTGCACTGATGGTGAATGCCAACCACAAGAACCTGCTGCGTCCACTGTTCTTTGCAACCTGCGACAAAAGGCCCTACCTGATATTGCCCTACTGCGAGAAGGGAAATATCGGAAAGATGATAGGCAAGATGACGGAGGAAGAGGCTTGGAAACTGATCCGCGACTGTGCCAGTGCACTGGACTACCTCCACGCAATGAACCCGCCGATCCTGCACCAGGACATCAAGCCCGCCAACATCCTGCTGAGCGACAACGGCGACTATATGCTGACTGACTTCGGCGTGAGTACGCAGGCGAAGCAGTCGCTCAGTCGTGTGTCGAATCAGGAGAAGGAACTGCTGTCGGCAGGTACTATCTCATATATGGCTCCCGAGCGATTCTCCCGCAACAACCTGCCTATTATGGCCAACGACATCTACTCATTAGGCTCAACGGTCTTTGAGATGCTGTCAGGTGACCTGCCTTTCGGCAACGATGGCGGACTGCTGCAGAAGAAAGGGGCTGAGATCCCTGAATTGCCAGGCAACTTCTCACCACTGCTAAAGCGCACGCTGGAGAAGTGTCTCGAAGAGGAGCCGTGGGCTCGCCCGACAGCCGGAAGACTGGAGGACATTGCCAACGATGCCCTGAAACATCCGGAGACCCGCAATCAGATACCGGAAATATTCTCTGCCACCTCTCCATCGGAAGTGCCACAGAGCCAGTTGAATGCCGCCACCGCCCCGAATGCGAAAGGTACCGTGATAGGCCCTGCCGCCATAGAGGCCGCTATGAAAGGGACCGTGGTGGGGAATGCATCGGGCAATCCCTATACAAGCAACAGCATACAGCCTTCGGGCAGTTCGAAGAAAGGACTTTGGATCGGTATTGCCGTGGCTGTCATCCTGGCCATCGGTGCCGGAGCCTTCTTTATGTTCGGCCCGATGTCGGAGAAATCACAGGATACCGAGTTGGCCGTTGACCCGGCAGAGCAGCAGAAGATGCAGGAGCAGGCAGAGTATGAAGCAGCCCTGGCCCTGTTTAACCAAGAGAGTCCCGACAGCATTCAAGTGGCCTTCAACCGGATGAAGGTGCTGGCTGACAAAGGTAACAAGAACGCCATCTTCGAGGTGGCCAAGACATACGCCTGGATTCCCAACGACATTGAGTCGGATCGTCGTAAGCGACTGATGGGCTGGGAGATAACGGAGGAAGGCGCGCTCAAGGGTGCACCCGTTGCTGATGCGATAAACCGTGACGCCATCAATTGGCTGCAGAAGAGCATCGACATGCAGGTACCTAACTTCCACCAGAGTCTCTACTGGCTGTCGTTCTACTACTATTATGGACTGGGCACCAATGAAGATACTAAGAAGACCATCTCCCTGCTGGAACAGGCTAAGAACGAAGCAGAGAAGAGTCAGGACTTCGTGTTTAAGGAAAAAATTGAAAAGACATTAGAACAACTGAACTGATATGAGAAATATTGCCATCACAGCATTGATTCTTTTAGCGACAAGCCTCCACGCACAAGTGCCGCGCTGGTCGCTCCATCCCAAATATGCCAGCATCGAGATGCTCGGTAACGGCAACTATATCGTCTCCAACAATGGCAAATACGGTATGATGGATGCCAAGGAGAACGAGGTCGTACCGATGCAATATGATAATCTGTCGCCCTTCCGTTCGAACACATCGGTCCTCTACAATGGAGGCAAGTTCGTGGGCTATATGAGCGACAAGGGACGTGTCAAGGAGTATCCTGCCGGCCAATACGAGGTAGCTGAGCAGCCTTCCTTCTACGACGGCTATCTGCTGGTGAGCAACATCAACGGCTATTTCTATCTGCGTGCCTCAGATGACGAGGTGATCGGCCCGTTCACTGGCGGAATGCCTTTCTCTGAGGGCTATGCCGTGGTAAAGGTGCCCAAGAATCCCAAGAAGGTGCTGGGTGGCGACTACACGATCCATCTGCTCTCGGCCAAGACAGGAAAACTGGAGCGGATGAATTTAGGCGAATACGATACCGACGACATCGACTTTATGTCATCAGTCAGCAATGGCAAGAGCATCATCGTGCTGAAGAAGCGCTTCCACGAATATGACTTCAACAAAGGGACGCTGACACCCATCCATAGCGACGGCAATACGGCCAACAAGAAGAGCCGAGTGGTGGCCAATGAGCGCCCGGTCAACGTGATAAGTGACGGCAATGGTTTCCTGGTTCAGTTCAAGATGGGACAGATGACCTTCGATCCGCTGCTGCGCCTGAACAGCATCACCTACGCCGGACAGGCCAAGAAGGACGTGGCCGTGCCCGAAGAAATCAAGGAAGAGAAACAGAGTCCTCTGCAGAGCAAGGCCTTCCCGGGGACAGACCTGTTAGGCCTCAACTATAACGGGCAGGAGATTCTGTCCGCACAGTTTGACAAGGTCTCGATGCTCTGGGGCAACGAGGCGCTGGTAATGACTGGCGGCAAATACGGCGTGATCGCCGTTGATCCCAACAAGCAGTGCCGATTCGTACTGAACGACAATATGGCCATCGGCTTCGAGCACAAGACAGCCAACACGAATATCAAGGCCGTCTGCCCGCCCTATATGAAGCCGGCTCTGATGACACTCTCCAGCGAGGACGAGAACTGCCACATCAACATCGACACCCGCAAGGAGAACACCAATGTGGAGACGTCGGTGCTGACCTATCAGTGCGCACTGAATATCCTTCCCGAGGAAATCGGCCTGGAGAAGAGTTCCAGAAACACGAAGTTCGCACTGAACTACGATGGTCTGAAACTGACCAGCAAGATCATCCCGTTTGACGCCTGGTATGTGAACAACTATACCGTGCAGATTCCGAAGCACAACATCGAAGGATCAGCCGTCATCGCTGAGATCCTGGTGAACAATACGGCCCAAGGCGGCAAGAACTTCTTCCGCGACGTGACGGTCGAAGCAGAGGACTCCGTGGTATGCAATATGACCAAGATCACCGAAGAGATGTATCAGGCCCGTTTCTATGGTTGGAAAGACGGCAGTACACTGCGTTTCAGCGTAGACATCACGGAGGATGGCTGCCCTACCCTGTCCTACGACCGTAGCATCGCCATCAATACAGGCAAGAAGGCCAGTCAGTCTGCTGATGAAGCCCCTGTCGTAGCAACACAGGCTAAGATTAAGCGCAAGGCTACCAAGAAGCCCGCTCCCAAGAAAGAAGAAAAGAAGATTATCACGCACTTCTAAGTGGGAGATATGAAGCGAGGACTCGTTCTGGAAGGCGGAGCCATGCGTGGGCTGTTCACCACCGGTATCATCGACGTGATGATGGAGGCCGGTGTGGAGCCTGACGGTCTGATAGGTGTTTCAGCAGGAGCCGCTTTCGGTTGCAACTACAAGTCGAGACAGCCAGGACGGGCCATTAGATATAATATAAGGTTCGCGCGCGATAAGCGATACTGCAGTTGGCAGTCGTGGCTCAAGACGGGCGACCTCTATAATGCAGAGTTCGGCTATCACATCATCCCCACCCAGTACGACATCTTTGACGACAAGGCCTTCGAGGAAAACCCGATGGCCTTCTACGTGGTCTGCACGGATGTGGAGACGGGGAAGCCCGTCTACAAGCAACTCACGGCGTCCACGCCCCTCACCTACGACTGGATCCGGGCCTCAGCCTCAATGCCGCTGGCCTCGAAGGTGGTAGAGTTGGAAGGGCAGAAGGTGCTCGACGGTGGCGTGGCCGACTCCATCCCCCTCGAATACTTTGAGCGTATCGGCTACGACCGCAACGTGGTCATCCTGACCCAGCCCGAGGGATACGTGAAGGAGCACAACCGGCTGATGCCGCTGATGCGCATTGCCCTCAGGCACTACCCCAAGATGATCGAGGCGATGGACAAGCGTCATCTGATGTACAACCAGGAACTGGAATACGTCCGTCAGGCCGAGCGGGAAGGCCGCTGCCTCGTCATCCGACCAAATGAGAAACTGCCCATCGGCCACATCTCCCACGACCCGGAAGAGATGCAGCGGATCTATGACATCGGCCGCCAGATAGGCGAGCGCTACATTGAACAGATTATACGATTTTACCAATGAGAATAGATATCATCACCGTATTGCCTGAGATGCTTGAGGGCTTCGTCCACGAGTCCATCCTGGCAAGGGCTGAGAAGAAAGGACTGGCTGAGATCCGGCTGCACAACCTACGCGACTATACCCTCGACAAGTGGCGCCGTGTGGATGACTACCCATACGGCGGGAGTGCTGGAATGGTGATGCAGTGCGAGCCTATCGACCGCTGCATCTCCGCCCTCAAGGCCGAGCGCGACTATGACGAGGTCATCTTCACTTCGCCCGACGGGGAGCGGTTCGACCAGCATATCGCCAACGAACTCTCGCTCAAGGGCAACCTCATCATACTCGCCGGCCATTATAAAGGTATCGACCAGCGCATCCGCGACCATCTCATCACCCGCGAAATCTCCATCGGCGACTTCGTGCTGACGGGTGGTGAACTCGTGGCAGCGATGATAGCCGATGCCATCGTGCGCGTGGTGCCCGGTGTGATCGGCGACGAGCAGAGTGCCCTCTCCGACTGTTTCCAGGACGACATCCTTGCCGCTCCGATCTACACCCGTCCAGCCGACTACAAGGGCTGGAAGGTGCCCGACATCCTGCTCAGCGGCAATGAAGCCAAGATCCGTCAGTGGGAGTTTGACCAGGCGATAGAGCGCACGAAGCGACTACGCCCCGATCTGTTGAAATAAAGAATCCCCGCCGCTGGCGGGGATTTCTTATTTCGCAAAGCGTTCGGCTTGCTGACGGATCAGTTCGGCATCGTTGAAATAGTCGATGCGCATAGCCTTACGGACCTCATCCATCGTCTGGGCACCAACCTCGCGGGCCTGTTCCGTACCTTTCTTTAAGATATTATAAATCTCCGGGATGTCCTGCTCGAACTCGTGACGACGCTGACGCATCGGTTCGAGGAACTTGTTGAGTACCTGGTTGAGGAACTTCTTACACTTCATATCGCCCAGGCCTCCACGCTCGTAGTGGGCCTTCAGTTCATCGAGGTTCTGATACTCAGGCCAGAACTCGGCGAAGTCCTCATCCGTTGAGAAGGCATCAAGATAAGTGAACACGGCATTGCCCTCCACGTGACCGGGATCATTGAGGTTAACGTGGGTCGGGTCGGTGTACATCGAGCGCACCTTCTGCCAGACATCGTCGGCAGAGTCGGAGAGGTAGATGCAGTTGCCGAGCGACTTCGACATCTTCTCCTTACCGTCCGTACCCGGCAAACGACGGGCCGTCAGGTTCTCCGGCAGCATGATATTCGGCTCCACCAGCACAGGTGCATAGACCTGATTGAAGCGGCGCACCAGTTCGCGGGTCACTTCGAGCATCGGCTCCTGGTCCTCGCCTACGGGGACGGTCGTAGACTTGAAAAGCGTGATATCAGCAGCCTGTGAAACAGGATAGCAGAAGAAGCCAAGGGGCACGCTCTCACCCTCGAAGCCACGCATCTTGATCTCAGTCTTCACCGTCGGATTGCGCTGTACACGGCTGACGCTGACGAGGTTCATCAGATAGGTGGTCAGTTCAGCGAGTTCGGGAATCTGGCTCTGGATGAAGAGCACGCACTTCTCAGGGTCGAGACCGGCAGCGAGGTAGTCGAGGGCCACCTCGATGATGTTCTGGCGGATTTTCTCAGGGTTGTCGGCGTTATCTGTAAGGGCCTGTACATCGGCCATAAACACGAACATACGATCATAGTCGCCCGCATTCTGCAACTGGACACGACGGCGCAGCGAGCCGACGTAGTGTCCGAGGTGGAGTTTTCCGGTGGGGCGATCACCGGTCAGAATTACTTTTCCCATATCAGTTTTTGTCTTT
>ERZ842401.7308-NODE-7308-length-11359-cov-15.154989_pt1 | contig 11359 bp, 8 predicted proteins | sample MGYA00521270_ERZ842401 | MGnify/ENA primary metagenome ERZ842401 (study PRJEB31892, sample SAMEA3878208) | bioreactor metagenome | biome: Moose rumen | place: Sweden | collected 2011-10 | study: EMG produced TPA metagenomics assembly of the PRJEB12797 data set... | reverse complement strand
CTTCTTCATATCCTCATCCATGCGAACGTGTAAAGTAGTTTGTGCCATAGTAACAGCCCCTTTCCTATTTGTTACTATCAATTATATCACATTCTGTACAATTTGTCAACATAATATGCAGATAACAGCTGTATTATTCTGAAAGTTGTGCTAACTTTTCCTTATGTGCCTTAATTGCCTGTAAAATTCGCTCCCGTTCCGTACCGTCTGCACCTTGCAGAGCGTTTTCAAGACATTCAAGCCGTTTCTGCACCTCTGCTCTGACAACTTTTAGCGAATCCGGCTGTTGCAGAACCTCTCCGTATACGGTCATGAGCGTGTCTTTGGCAATCTGATAGGTCAAATCTTCTCCGGTCATACAGCTTATGACTTTCAGAGCCTTTAAAAGAAGAATTGCTGTGCTTTCCCCCTGATACAGACCTTTCAGAATTTCGCTCCGGAGTGTTCCGGCTTTCAGAATATTCTCCTGATATGCCCTGTAAACGGCTCCGGCTTGCTCTACAGCGTCCTGCTGTTCTGCCTGTGCAATTTCCAGTGGTGTCCGCTTGCGTGGCTCTGACGGCAATTCTGGCGGTTCTGTCGGCATTTGGTTCTGTATGTAATCAAATAGACCGCCACTCATAGATTTTCTCCCGTATCATCATCAACGATATACTTCGGCTCTGGAGTTCCGGCAACAAACAGGTCATTCGCCGGATAATAGTCGAAATAACATGAGAAATTGGCGATTCCGTAGCGATTTTTCAGGCAGACAAGCTCTATCTTACGGGGATTTCTTGCTTTTTCCTCACGGATTTTCTTCCGTTTCTCTTTGATTTTCGCCATTTGATTGCTGAAAAGGTCGCTGTTCAGGCATTGCAGCTGCAAACCATAGATAACATCACAGGTGTATTCGATACCGCCGGATTCTTTCAGGCTCTCAAAGTCGATAGGTGTGAGGTAATTCATGCGGTTGACACTTGAAATCACGAAGATAGTCAGATTCAGTTCACGGCTGATGCGTTTCAGTTCCGTCACAGTGCTGTCAACAGTTTCTTTCGTACTCTGCCCCTTGTTTTCCTCTGACGGCTGTAAAATCTGCAAATAGTCCACGAATACAACAGGCTTGCACCCAGTCCGCTGAACATACTGTCGAACGTAATTGCCGATAAAGGAAATATTACAGTTGAAATTTCCCTCCACAATGGAAAGACGGTCAGAAACGGCATTTCGATAGTCCAGAGCGGCTTTCTGCACATAAGCCGGAAGATACCCCTTGCGAATCGACAGGCTTGTGACAGCACTCGCCATGTTCTGCTGTGCGGTCATTCGGGCAATACTCTTGCTGACAAGTTCCAGTCGGCTCTGCTCCATGCTGAAAAATACCACATCTTCGCCCATCATTGCCAATTGGTCAGCCATCTGATGACAGAATGTTGTCTTGCCTAGCGAACTTGTAGCAGCCACGCAGTATAGTCCGGCATACAGCCCACCAGATTCCGCATCAAGATTAGAAAAACCTGTTCTGCGTTCTTTTGCGGTTTGAAATTCCTCAATTTCTCCACCCATCAGCAAATTAATGTAACTCTCCACGCTATCCGGCTTGGCAGAAGCCTGATTCTTAGCCTGATTGATTAAACCAATAAAAGAAGATTTGTCGCTTGTCATGGCTTCATTCGGGTCTTTGTACCGTCCACAAATGTTAACTGCCACATAACTGATGTTCAGCCTCTGTAAGCCCTCTGAGAGTGTTCCGAGAGCCTTTCTGCCTGCATCGTCGTTATCCAGTGCCAGTAAAAGAATAGACCTTGTAGGACGTTCCTGTAGCCGTTCTATGAGCCGTTCAGCGTTACTGGTACTGTTTAGGGCGATAGCATCCGCACCACACTCAATGAGTGACAGTGCATCTATTGCCCCCTCTACAACAAAAATTTTATCTTTGTTTCTGTCATAAAGTACGGACTGATTGAAGATTTCCGGTGTTCCCTCGTTCATTTTTGAAAATTTTTTCTGATTCTTTGTTAACTCGATGCGTGTATCTCTTGCGATATAGTGGTGTTGGCAGGTCGGAATGATTAGACGAGGACTTAATGGCGGATTCTTTCCGCTCCGTAAGGCTGTCGGACTTCTCCATTCAGGTGCATATCCTAATCCATAGGCGGAAGCTGTTTCAAAACTTATCCCTCTTGCCTGTAAATAGGGAATTGCCCTCTGTAGCTGTGCTTGATACTGTCTTATTTCTTCGGTATAGTCAGTCGGAACGGACTGTGGCGGTCTTGCCGGCTCTGGTGCATGGTTCAGAATATCTGTGTTGCTCTGGTCATGATAGCTGTCAAGGACGATACCCAGATTTTCAGCGGCAATCTTGAGGGATTCAGGGAATGTTACCCCCTGTTCCTGCTGTATCAGGTCGAACACATCACCCTTAAATCCGCATTTGAAACATATCAGACCACCCCTCATACGAGATTTCGGATTTTCTCTGATGCCGTCACCGTCTTTTCCTGAACCGTTTCCGCACAGGGGACAGATAATGCCTTTTCCCTTTTTATCGGCAGAATACAGTTCTTTCCAACGACTTCTGATTTCATTTTTGGCTTGTTCTCTATCCATTGGCTCACCTTTCTGCAAATTTACTCTTGCAATTGTACCGACAATATGGTATATAATAGAGTTATCGGCGGTTCTTTTGGCTATCGTTCTGAATGGCAGAATTAAGTCTGTGGTTGGGCAGGATTCCGTCATTTTTTATCTTTTCAGAAGAAATGGAGATATATCAACTATTATTAGTTAAATGGTAAAGGGTGGCTATCTTTTCCCTTTACTGGTATTATAGCACGTCCGCCCCCAAAGGTCAAGGGGCGGGCGTGCGCCGTTTAAAATACTTTAATATACTTAAGGGTCGTGGACACTTTTTTAACGGCGATATTTAGCCAAAAAAAAGGGGGAATTTTTGTTCGGTGGGGGAAAAGTCGGGGGTAGGAGCTGTTTGTGTCCGTGAGTGGCGGACAGCTCCTACACAAAATTGTGCTTTTATGTAAATAAAATATTTGTCCGAACATTTGTTTGAAAAACCCCTCTCCGGCAAGTACCAGAGAGGGGAAATCGTATCTTTACAGGTTGATTGATATTGCATCAGTTTCAAGGGAATAGCTCTGAATTAAGCCTTTTTTTACATAGAACTCCAAAAAGTCGGGGAACTTTGCTTTTGCATCTCTTTTTTTGTATTTATCTGTCAAGTGACAGTATTCATAAAGCGAAGTGTGCAGGACTTTCAGCGTTTTTCCGGATGTACGGGCGATTCTGTAACGGAAATAATCATCAATAGCACAATTCAGTTCCGTCATAGAGAGAGGGCATTGGAACTGTTCCGGAGTGTATGTGGTCAACTGTTTGTGTTCCTCAGCATACCGCATTAACAGCGGTTTTTTCAAAACTTGCAGACAATAGTTCGATTTTCCGCCCTTTACTTCGGTTTCCTGCTCATATCCACAAGGGAGCAAATTTTCGCCAATCTCACGGAAACGGGGATAATTATATTTATTGGCTTCTTGCTCATTGTCGATAGAAATATGAACCATAGCCATTTTTATGATAGACTGCTTGATACTTTCAAATTTTTTCTGGCTTGGATAGCCGTTTCCGCCCATTGTGCGGTAAATCATTCCTGCACTCATGTACTCATTTCCGGCATCGTTCAAGGCACAAACAGCCAGATAGACACGCTTGTCAAATGCGTTCATCGGTTCGCCATGAAAACGGATAGCGAGGGTTACAAGGACTTCTTCACGACTGCCCTGCTTTTCGACTTTTACGGAATAAGTATTGCTTTCCAGTTCCTGCCATACTTTGTAGTTGAGCTTGTCCACGGGATAAATGATACTTTCTACTTTTTTCGGGATTACTTTCATTTGAGATGACCTCTTTCTTGATAATATTTCCTTAACGGATTGTGTCTGAAAAAGAACTATATCAGAAAGGGCTTGACAAATCCATAATTTCGTGATACAATAGGGATAGAAAATGGGCAAAGTTTTTCTATCCCAAAGTGTCTTTCGTACTGCTAATACGATAGGCACTTGTTCTTTTTTAGGCTTTTCCTCTATTATATCATAAATTTTTCCAAAAAGCAAGTAAAAGTATATCGACTTTTCACTATAATTTAACGATACTGATTGATAATATGCCAACTGAAAAGAAAGAACGATGAATGAAGAAAAGTATACAAGGCAAATTATCAATCATCAGTCTAATATTATGGACAAATTTATAAAAAATCTTTTGATTTGGCTTCTATGATACACTACTCTAAAAAAGGCAGTTTGAAAAGTAGCAAGCACGGCGGTCATGCACCACAAAAATGGATTTTTTGTCATTTTGACCGCATAGCTTGTCAGGGAAAATTTCCCCTGATACCCCTTGTTTAATTTTGATGAAAGTTACGAAAAAAATTCAGAAACAGTTACAGAAAAAATATGGTCACAGTTCCCATGCTTCTACTATCTCCGTCTCAAATAGTAACACAAAACCCGTAGTAGTACATACTGACAAAAATAATCATTATTATAACGAACATGGGCGACACCTAACTACAAATAGGTATCGCCTTTTATTTCAAATATTATTCAAGCTAAAGCCTTATTGAAGTCTACATTTAAACCTGCTTCTTTCATATTCTTAAAAAGCTGAAGTTTTCATGCACCAGCAGAATCCATTGCAGTGTAGACTACACCTGAAATGTCACCTGGAGTTTCTACATTACCTTTAACAAGAGCACACACTTTGTTTCTGCCGAGTTTTCCTATCAAATATCCGTGTTCAAAAACAACATTCTGTCTCGCTCTAAATCTTTCATCATCAACGGACGCATCTTTGGCTCGACCTTTATCGCATTCAGTATATAGTACTACCGCAAAATCCACATCGGTATATTTCTCGATTTTTTCAATAATAGTAAGTCCACCGTCTGATTGTTCATGAAGAATAATAGCTTCAAAGCCTGCTTTTTCCAAAGTGCGTGCTGTTTCTATTTTAGCAGTATTATCATGACCATGTACGATGAACACTCTGTTACTGATGATTCTATCAGGAGTATTCATTTCAATCTTCTCACTTTCTTTTTGAAGGACAACTTCCTTATCTTCAAAATATGTTAATGCTGGTGGAAATAAATTAAGCATTCCACCTCCATTGAAAGTAAAAACGTTGGCAATCATTCCGTACTGAACAAGTTTTTCAAGCTCTAATTCAGAAGAATATCTTATGTATTCCGGAAATATATTATCTGTATAATTGATTCCATTCCCGCTTTTAATCTCGCATTTTAATAGACAGGATAGCACTTCTTCTGCGGTCGAGTCTAATATACGGAAACCATCTATTATCTTTTGACTACTTATTATTGTAGTTGCACGTTCACGATTGGCATCTTTGCGGGCTTGCTCCGCTTTCTTTCGGTCAGCTTGTTGTTCATCTCTGCGTTTCCTATCCGCCAACTGTTTCTCTTGACGCATTTGTTTCTCAAACTGCTTTTCTAAAGGTGATTTTGACATATCTTTCCTCCGTTTCGTCAATGATTGATCGAAATATCCTTCTTGCTATATTATACCATAAATCTATAATTAAGTCAATAAATTATAAGTAAAAAGATTGACCTTTCTTTCGCTTTGTGCTATAATTATACCTATGGAGATATGCCCATTCAATTTGATAAGATAGGGGTAGATTACAATGGCTAAGAAAGAAGTAAAGACCGATTTATGGGTTGCTAAACAGCTCGATAAGTGCAAGATAGATTATTCCGCTCAAGGAAGCGATGTCAAGGAAATAAACGAAGCACTTACAACAGCTTCAAAGCGTGGAACAGGAAAGGCAGGCTACCCTGAATACGTTACTGTTGTCAACGATTTTGTGATTGTTATCGAAGATAAGGCGGATTTGAACAAACACATAATGCTGACAGAAAAAGGAATAATCAGTACTGAAACTAAAGCTGTTACTGGTTATGCTGTTAATGGTGCTTATTTCTACGCAAAGCATATTGCTCAGAATAGCTCTTTCAAGAAAATCATAGCTATTGGTGTGTCCGGGGATGAAAAACATCATCGTATTACGCCTCTCTATGTTGATGATCGTGAATCATATCAGATGCTGCCTGATGTTGAGTCCTTTACTATGTTTACTAAGGATAATATTCAGGAGTATTATGTTCGTAATGTCCTTAATGAGCCTACCGATGTTGAAAAGTCAACTGAACAGATACTGAAAGATGCCGCTGATCTCCATGAATATCTGAGAACATACGGCTCTTTGAAAGACCAGGACAAGCCCCTTGTTGTATCAGGCATTCTTCTTGCATTGGACGATAAGTTTTTCAACATTGAGAATTTTCAGGGAGATGATGAAACCACAGACGGTTCATTGATATATGATGCAATTCAGCGCAGGCTGAAAGCGTCGAATGTTGGTCCAGATGCTAAAAGAGATAAGCTGATGAGTGAGTTTGCTATCATTAAGACAAGTGCACGTCTTAATGAAGTTGATGAAAAGCTCGGCAAAACGCCTTTAAAGTTCTATACTGAGTTTTTGAAGAAAAATGTATTTGACAGTATCAAGTATAAATCATCGTCCGAGGACTTTATAGGTAGGTTCTATGGCGAATTCATGCATTACAGTGGTGGAGATGGTCAATCTCTCGGTATCGTCCTTACTCCTGCACATATTTGTGAGCTTTTCTGTGATCTTCTTGATGTTAAGCCTGATGATATTGTATTGGACCCATGTTGCGGTACTGCGGGCTTCCTCGTGGCGGCTATGCATCATATGATCTCTGATGTATCCGATGATACCAAAAGGAAAGCCATTAAGAAGAAGCACCTTCACGGATTTGAACTACAGAGCAATATGTTTGCTATTGCCTGCACAAATATGATTTTGCGTGATGACGGCAATAGTAATATAGCTTGTCAGGACTTCTTGAAACAGAATCCTGCTCAGGTTCAGCTAAAAGGTGCTACCGTTGGAATGATGAATCCCCCATATTCTCAGGGAACAAAAGCCGATCCGTCACAATATGAGCTTTCTTTTGTTGAGCACCTGCTTGATTCCCTTACAGAAGGAGCAAGAGCTGCCGTTATCGTTCCGCAGTCCTCAATGACAGGTAAGACCAAAGATGAAAAGGTATTCAAGGAAAGCATTTTGAAACACCATACATTAGAGGGCGTTATCACTTGCAATACAGATACTTTCTATGGCGTCGGAACAAATCCTGTTATTGCTGTATTTACAGCCAATGAGCCACACCCTGCCGCTAAAGAATGCAAGTTCATCGATTTCAGAGATGACGGCTTTGAAGTCAGGGCACATATAGGACTTGTCGAAGGTGACAGTGCCAAAGATAAAAAACAGCATCTTCTTGATGTCTGGAACGGAAGAATAGAAGCTCCTTCCAAATTCTGCGTTGAATCCACTGTGACTGCTGAGGATGAATGGTTGCATTCATTCTATTATTTTAATGACGAGATACCAACAGAAGAAGATTTTGAGAAAGCGATAGGTGATTATCTTAGCTTTGAGTTCTCTATGGTTATGCAGAATAGAGAGTACCTATTCAAGGAGAATGATAAAGATGAAACTGACTGATAGAGATTGGAAAACGTTTGAGATAGAAGATTTGTTTTCGGTAGAAGGAACTGTAACTACAATTCCCAATAAGCTCATTTTGAATGGAAATACACCACGTATTACTTGTGCGGCAACTAATAACGCTTTGGATGATTTTTATTCAAATTTTCCAACAGAAGAAGGTGGTGTAATTACAATAGATAGTGCAACTACCGGATATATATCTTTTCAAGAGCATTCATTCATCGCTACAGATCACGTTGAAAAAGTTGTATTAAAAGAGAAAAAAATGAATAGATTCTTAGGTCTATTCCTAAAAATCGTTATTGAAAGCGCAACCAAAGGTAAGTATGAATATGGATATAAATTTAGTCAAAAGCGAATCCAACGTCAATTGATTCAATTACCCATAAATAATGAGGGTTTGCCAGATTATCAGTTTATGGAAGATTATACAAAAGAGCTTATTGAAAAGAAAAAGGCGCAGTATAGAGCATATGCCGAGAAAATGATTAAAAGTATGGATGAAACTCTTTATATTAGCTCGAAGAAATGGCAATCCTTCATCATTTCTGATATATTCGAGATTAAACCAGGCAAACGCCTTGTTGCTGCCAATTCAACGGAAGGTGAAAGACCATTCATAGGAGCATTAGACAATAATAATGGTATTGCAAGATTTGTCAGCAATGATAATGTTTCAAAGGATAAGAATGTTCTCGGTGTAAATTACAACGGCAATGGAATGGTCATCGGCTTTTATCACCCTTATGAATGCATTTTCTCAGACGATGTTAAGAGGTTTCATCTGAAACATTATCCTGATAATGAGTATGTTCTTCTGTTTATGAAAGCACTCATTCTGAAACAAAAGAGCAAGTTTGGATACTTGTATAAGTTTAATGCTGACCGAATGGCACATACAAGCATTATGATTCCCGTTGATGATAATGGAAATCCCGATTATGCTTTTATGGAGCAATACGGAAAGATGCTCGTTGCAAGGAAGTATCAACAGTATCTTGACTATCTTGATAGCAGAAAAAATATATAATATGATTAAAGGGCATTGTTGGTTAAAACCATGCCCTTTCTGTTTGTTCACTTTCGTCCGAACACTCCTCCAACCAGTGAAGCAGTTGGATATAAACACACTCTGCCCGTTCCCTTTCAACTTCATCTGACAAGAAATTTCTATGGGGAGGTCTCGGAGGGGTTGCCCCTCTGAGCAGGTAGACCGTTGTTGTCTATACAATGGTACTACCTGCCTGTCACTTTTTGCCGTCCTGTTACACTTTGGACGGCTCAACTCACTTCTGATGCAGATTGCTCCGTCAATCTTTGCATCAGATTTTTTCTTTTAAAGGCACTAAATTACAGTACATTGTCTATACATTAAGTCACAGAATGCGGTATATATCAAATTCCTGTAAAAGAAAAAGCAGACTGATACCATTTCTGGGCAATATGCTTGCACGAATTATTCTTACTCATTTTAATGATAACGAAAATTCCTGTTTCCACTATTAGACCGCTATACTACACTACGGCTTCTATTAACTCCTTATCTTTGTAAGTGACGTGTTTCATGCCAATTTCTTTATCTTTATTGAAACTAAATGTCAAAAGATAGCCTTTTTTCAAGTGTTGATAGTCCAGATAGTCCGATAACTGCTGTTCGCCGTCCGCATTGTACTGCTCCCCATGCCATATTTTCAATTCAACAATATGCTGTTCTCTGGCATAGGTTACAACAACGTCCATTCTGCGGTCGTTTCTGGTCTGTGGTTCGATATAATAAAAGCCTGTTCCATTGATAATAGGGCGAAGATACAGCAAAAACAGTCGTCTGCCGACTTCTTCCTTAAATTTTTCTTTTTCATTGCCATAGACTGCATCGAAATGAATGACAAATTTTTCAAGAATTTTCTCCATATCCAGCTTGCCATCAGGTTTGATGAACTGTGACTTGTCACCAGCAGAAAAAGCTGAAAGTTCGCTGCCGCTTGTCAGTTCAACGGAAATCAGCCAATTATAGATTCTTGTTTCAAAAATCCTGTTAAATATCACGAGTTTTCCGTCACGATTCGCAGCAAAGCCATACATAACAGCCATATCCATAGCATCATTGTCCGCATTATAGGCAATTTCCTTGCCAATAAATAGTATTTGCATGACCAGATTTTTCAGAATTTCATTCTCTTTAATCTTATCCATCATGCTTTCAAATAAGGGTGTTTTTTCGGTCAGCAAGATTTTCTCAGCCTGTAAGAATGATTCTTTTGTCCATACTGCGTTAAATTTTTCATCAATCAGCTTGCAGAACGAGGACACCAGAACAGGATAGCCCGAAGTATCATCATAAATCAACTGCGACATTTCAGCAATATTCATGCCTGTTTGGTGGTCGGCTTCATATTCTGTCAGCATTCCTGCAATTTCTTCCGTTGAAAAACTCATATCTACATCGAATGGGGTTGCAATATTCCACGGGCTGTTATGCTTATGTTCCGCATCAGGTCTGATTTTTTGTTTCAGATTGCGAATATCATGCACTCCAGTCAAAATAACGGATTGGAAAGTCGGAAGATTATCTCTCTCCAAATAATAATAGCGAAGTTGTCCCAGAAAATCAATGAAAACTTGATTATTGGATGCTTGGTCTACTTCGTCAATCATCAAAACAATCATTTTCGGAGCATCAGCACATAGGTCACTTAACAATTCAAAAAGTGTTACCAAATCAAAATATTTCCCTGATTTTTCGATACATTCTTCTATTTCTTTCAATTTAGATTCCAAATCACTAAAATATATTGTCTTTTTCAAAGCTCTTTTGATTGCATTCACAAACGCTATCGAAAAAGTAGTTTCATCGGAAAATCTTCGACTACTCATATTGCCCTGAAAATCAAGGCGAATCACAATATAATCTGCACCTAAATAACGTTCTAATGCCTTTAAAGTGGTAGTTTTTCCATACTGTCTGCCACGATTGATAGTGAAATACTGTCCCATGTCCACAAGTTGCTTAATCTGGACAAGTCGGCTCTGAATATTCACCATATAATGCTCATCTGGATTGCATGAACCTGAGATATTAAATCTTTTTGGCATAACATAGCCCCCTCTCTATTCACTAAGTTGTTCTAATTTTTTATGATGTGCTTCAATTGCCTGTAAAATTCGTTCTTTTTCCGTACTGTTCGCATATTGCAGGGCATTTTCAAGATGTGCAAGACGTTCCTGCACCCCTGTTCTGGCTACTTCCAATGCTTCAGGCTGTCGCAGAGCATCGCAATATACTGCCGTGACAGTATCTTTTGCCAATTGATAGGAAGTATCCTCGCCAGTCATGCAGGCAATTATTTCCATAGCCTTTAAAAAGAGAATTGCCATGTTTTCGCCCTGTTGCAGTCCCTTTATGATTTCGCTCCGAAGTGTGCCAGCTCTCATGATATTATCCTGATAGGCTTTATAGACCTCTCTGGAGCGTTCTAATGCTTGTTGTTGCTCTGCTTGTGTAATTTCAAGCGGAGTGCGACTGCGTGGCTCTGAGAGGCTCTCAGTGGCTTCTGTGGGCATTTGGTTCTGGACATAATCAAACAGACCGCCACTCATATTTTGCCTCCTGTTACGTTATCCATTTCATCACTGATATAGTTTTGTTCAGGTTTTCCGGCAACAAACAGGTCATTTGCTGGATAATAGTCAAAATAACATGAGAAATTGGCGATTCCGTAGCGGTTTTTCAGGC
>ERZ842401.7307-NODE-7307-length-11360-cov-2.940646_pt1 | contig 11360 bp, 11 predicted proteins | sample MGYA00521270_ERZ842401 | MGnify/ENA primary metagenome ERZ842401 (study PRJEB31892, sample SAMEA3878208) | bioreactor metagenome | biome: Moose rumen | place: Sweden | collected 2011-10 | study: EMG produced TPA metagenomics assembly of the PRJEB12797 data set... | reverse complement strand
CGTGTAGAAGTTCCGCAAGAAGCGTTTATGGCAGTTTTAAGTCTTGAAGAAGATTAAATTAAGGAGTAATAGAAAAAATGGAATTAATTACAAATATTATTACTAATGCAGTATGGTGGTACGTAATTTTAATGACTTTCCCGCTGATTATATTGATTTTTACGGCAAAATTTTGGGTTAAAAAAGAAAAATTTCAATACACCGTTGCCGGTCTTTTGTTGTCATATATAGTTGCAAATTTATTAGCTATTTTATTAGTATATTTAACAGTTTTCCCATGGTGGTTTATGTTTGAACCCAGCGGTCTCCAATTAATTCTCAATATATACTGGTCATTGGCTCTTTTGGTTGGGGGTCTTATGCAATTAATACTAAAAAAAGAGTGTAAGTTGGCAAGAAATATGATTTTAATTCCTGTTATTGCAGGCATGTTTTACCAAATCCAAATGATAACCTTTTCCAAATTCTGGTCATCTGTAATTTTTGGTATCATATTTGATATAATATTTATTACTGCAGAAATTTTTGCAATAGTTTTATGGATAAAATATTTAAAGAAAACTAAAGAGAATTAATAAATTTATCGAAAGCTTCCTGACCTTGTTCATCCTGTTTAAATACGGCGGCACTTTCTAACATTTTCAAATATTCTTTGCCTACTTCGTTTTGAAGAATTTCGGTAATGTTATCATCTGAAATATCATCGTATTCAAGAATAAAATTGTCAACCCAGTCTGCATGTTTTGCGGTTGTTTCATCCTCTCTTAAATCTTCTCCGTTAAGAATTTTTTGGGCAACGCATTTTAGTTCTTCTTCAAGTCTGGCAGGTAATACCGCAAGTCCCATAACTTCAACCAATCCCAAATTTTCTTTTTTTATGTGATGTTGTTCGTGATTTATATGAAAAACGCCAAACGGGTATTCTTCTGTCGTTCTGTTATTTCTCAAAATCAAATCCATTTCATATATATCGCCGGTTTTTCTTATAACTGATGTAATAGAATTATGGGGAACTCCGCCTGAAAAATCGTAAATATTTGAATCTTCATCAGTATAGCTTTGCCATGTTTTCAAAATATGTTCGGCACAATGACATAACCATTTATAATCCGTATGTTTAAGTCTTATCGAGGAAACAGGCCAGTTTAAAATTCCCGATTGAACATCCTCAAAACGCTTAATAGTAAACCTTTTTTGAACATCAGCCCTGTTAATTGCAAAATCATATCCGCCGCCGATTATGTGTTCGTGAGATATTACAGAACCCCCGACGATAGGCAAATCCGCATTTGCACCAACAAAATATTGCGGAAACATGTTCAGTAATTCAAACATCTTCATAAATAATTGATTGTTAATTTTTAAAGGTTTATGTTCGGAATTGGATGCAATAAAGTGTTCGTTAAAATATCTGTACGGTGAATAGTTAAAGTACCACGTTTCTTTATTTAGTGTTATCGGGATTGTACGCATATTTTGTAAAGCAGGATAATCCGTTCTGCCTGCATACCCCATATTCTCTGCACATAGTCTGCACTTTGGATATGTGTCGTGTTCCGATTTTTGATTTTCTTTTAATTCTTTGGGGTCATATTCGGGCTTTGATACACTTATTAAAAGTTCAAGTCGCCCGTATTTACTTGGAATTGCCCAGTGAGTATCTTTTGAAATCCTGTTGCGTCGTATAAAATTTGTATCCTGACAAAACTTGTAATACCATCCGGCAGCTTTTTTGGCAGAAATTCTGTACAATTTTTTGAAATTATCCACTACCTCATGAGGCATAGGCATTAATGCTGCCATAAGTTTCGTATCAAATAAATCTCTTGCTGCCTGTGTATTCTCAATTAATTTATTGTTTACGGCATAATCATCGATTTCTTCCAAAACCTGTATTAATTCGGGATTTTTTACTTCTTCTTCAGGTTCCTTGTAATACGAAACCTGCAAAATTTCCATTATTCTGTTTCTTATAAAAGCTATATCTGTAGGATTAACAATGTTGTGTTCCAGTCCGTATGTCAGAAGTTTTTTAATACTCAGATTAATCATAATATTCTGTACTCCATAATATATAGTTATATTAACATTTTTTTTCAAAAATTAAAAGAAGTAATGAACACATGAATATTGGATATCGTTATCATGTTAAGATTTCTTAATAGAGTAGCAATTATTATACTTGAAAAACCTTTAAATAAATGTATAATAATAAATATAAAGACAAAGGAGATACTTCTTAACATGAAAAGAATAGCAATTATACTAGGTGTATTAATGTTTGCACAGGCAGCTTTTGCAGGTGGAACGGTTTTGTTTATGGATGGTGCGGGTGACGGCAGTAACGCTGTATATCAGCAGACCGGACCGGTTGACCTAAATTCTACTTACTATACACAAGACGGTGTCTATGACGGTTCCGCAACCGGTACTAAAAAAGTAACTAAGTCACGCTGGTTCAGAATTGGCAGACAACCTTCTAATGATCCTAATGTTTATTGGAATTTTGGCAGAGTTAATTTCGGTTCAGGATTTAATTCTACCGGAACAAGTGTAAAACAATATTAATACGGAATAGTATATGACATTAAATTTTGATATAGGCATTGTCGGCAGTGGTCCTGCGGGATACACTGCCGCATTGCATGGAAGTAAAATAGGAAAGAGTGTAGTTTTGTTTGAAAAGGCGGAAATCGGCGGGGTCTGCCTGAATAGAGGTTGTATTCCGACAAAAGCTGTTTTACATTCCGCACAAACTTTTGAGGTAATAAAATCCGCTGAGAGTCTTGGTATAAATGCGGAAAACGTTAATATTGATTTTCCAAAAATTATTGAAAGAAAAGAGCAGGTTGTATCAAAATTAAGAAAAGGATTGGAATTATCTCTTAAAAACTGCGGTGCAAAAGTAGTTAATGCAGAAGCAAAAATTTTGGATAAAAATACCATAACCGCAAACGGCGAAACATATATTTGTGACAAAATAATATGTGCAACGGGTTCTGAACCGCGAAATGTCAAGGGTATGGAATTTGATCACAAATCGGTATTAAGTTCCGACGATGTTTTAAATTTGGAAAAATTGCCAAAAAATATAATAATTGTCGGGTCGGGAGCTATCGGTATAGAATGGGCAAGAATTTTTTCTGGATTCGGAGTTGACGTTACCGTTGTTGAACTTGCAGATTACCTTTTGCCGATTGCGGATATAGAGGTTTCCAAACGTGTTGAACGTATTTTTAAAACAAAGAAAATTAAAATATATAAATCGGTTTCGGTACAAAATATCGAACGCAGTGAAATTTGTAAAGTTCATTTGGATAACGGTGAAATAATTGAAGCCGAAAAAGTTCTTGTTGCAGTCGGAAGAAAAATACATGATTTTGAAAGAGTTGACGGAGTAGAATATATCGGGGATGCTGCAGGAGAAATTCAACTTGCACATTTTGCATCCAAACAGGCAATAGAGTTAGTTGACGGAATAAAATTTGAAAAAAATCTTGTCCCGTCTGTTGTTTATGGGAATCCTGAAATTGCATGGGTTGGAAAAAGAGAGCAGGATTTAGAAGAAGGAAGTTTTCAAAAATCAATGTTATTAATTTCCGCATTGGGTAAATCACATTGCGATAATTCGACTGACGGATTTATAAAAATTTTGGCAAAAGATAATAAAATTATCGGTGTTCATATTGTTTCAAAAGAGGCATCCTCATTAATCCAACAAATGGTAATTGCTATGCAAAATAATATTACGGTTGATAGCCTAAAAGAGGTTTGCTTTGCTCATCCGACATACTCTGAGGGTATTTTTGAAACATTATTCGGACTTTAAGCAGCAAAATGACCGGATTTCGCCGGTCAGAACCACATAGTAAACTCTCTTTTTCCAAACACTTTTATCGAGTCGTCTTCTTTCTCATAATCCCTAATAAACAGCCAAAGCCTATTGTCCAATCGCTTTTTCTGTTTCTTCAATCTGTTGTATTAAAAATCTGAGTTTATCTTTAAAAAATTCAAGAAATAAACCGATTTCATTTTTAAAACTGTAGGCACCCGGCCAAATTGCGTATCTGTACATTTTTTGCTCCTTAAAATATCTAACCTTATGTGTGTATGTACGACAATTTGAAAAATATCTTTAGGAATAAATTTGTGATGTTAAGATTTTGTTACAAAAATATTAAATTCATTCTTCAAGTATTTTTTTAGTGGTAACTGACGGAATAGTGTTGCCATTGTTATCAAAATAAAAACGACATTTTTCTTCCGCATTACTATATAACCCTGTTTCTACGTAACAATTCGGTTTATTAAAATTGCAAGTAGGAATATATTTAACCAATAAGCCAATCCTTAATTCACCTTTATAATTACCGATATCATGATTTTCTACGTCAAAAGAAAATGTATATTCATTGTTAGAATGTGCCTGAGCAGATATAACCTCTGTAACTTTAGAATCCTTAGCCAATTCCTTTGCGAAATCATCTTTATCAAATTTGCCGTATGAATTTTTCATAATAACCGGAACAATATCATTCACAACCGTACAAGTGTTTTTTAATTTCAAATGTTCACGTGCCTTAGAGGCAAGATAAGCATTATGGGATTTTATTTTGTTATTATGTGATTTTATCGTACAAGTTACAGAAAAAACGGCTATTACCAATAATAAAAAAATCAAAATGACAACAGAACATATATCCCACCATTTTTTCTCTTTTTTATATTCATCCAAATTAAGATTTTGTCTGCTGCTTATCCAACTGTTCGCCTTTTCCCCGCTATAAATAAATAATACTATACAGGAAACTATAATTTGAATTATAACTGAAATAAAACTTATAAAAATTGCACCCAACCAACTCCAAAAAGCAGGTTTAGTTATACCGATATACAGTACCCAAAATCCTATTAAAAGAATTGCCGGAATAATAAAAATGCAACAAAATGCTTTAGCCCATTTTGCAAAGCAATTATACCTTAAACTCCAGAAAAAACCTAAAGTTGCAGCACCCAAATTAAAACCTTTTAATTTCTTTTCTTCGCTCATTTATTATTCTCCTGTTACCTTATTCCAAAGGGTCATAACCGCCCTCATGCCACGGGTGACACTTGGAAATTCGTTTCATACCCAACCAAATACCCTTTAAAACACCGTATTTCTCGATTGCCTGTTTTGTGTATTCAGAACACGTCGGAGTAAACCGACATACCGACGGTGTAAATTTAGAAAAAAATTGATAAATTTTTATAAGAATTATACAAATTTGTTTCATAGTTACGATAATGTATAGCTTTCGCCGATTGTGTCAACCGCCTCGACCTTAATATCGGTTATCAATTCCGAATAAGAAATTACGACAATTGTCGGAATATGACGTTCAAGCAGTTGATAAAGCGGAAGTCTTATTCTCGGAGAACACAAGATTACTGGCTGTTGTCCGCATGCCTGATGTGCACGCATTAATGTATTTGCGGTTGTTTCGATTAATTCCTGAACCTGAACAGGATTTAACAAAAACATTGTACCAAGTTCGGTTCTCTGGCAGCTGTCATCTAAAGTCTTTTCCCAATCGGGAGAAAGTGTCAGTGCATATAAAATATTATCCTCACTTACATTTGACAAACAAATCTGACGACCAAGTGCCGCCCTTAGACGCTCTGACAATATATCAGGTTCTTTTGAAAATCTTGCATAATCGCAAAGTCTTTCAAATACGAATATAATATCCTTAATTGAAACTTTTTCTCTGATAAGGTTAACGAATATTTTTCTAAGGTCACTGGTTGAAATAATTGTTGGAACGAGGTCATTAACAAGGGTAGGGTCTTGGGAGCGAACAAGTTCCATAAGTTTAAGTACGTCTGTTTTTGTCATAACTTCGTCAACGTGCTTACGTACACATTCCTGCAAGTGGGTAACTATAACGTCTGTACTGTCAACTGCAGTAACAGAACGTGCAGTTTTGGCATCTTCAGGTTTCAACCAGTATGCCTGAGTTTGATATGTCGGGTCTATACCGATAATTGCATCTTCAGGAACCTCCTGCTTAACAGAATCCCATTGGTCAGCAATAACCATTACACGTCCCGGATATACGTAACCCGTTGCAACCGTATTGGCACGTATTGAAATCAAATATTCATTAGCATCCAATGCCGACGAATCCATAATACGAATATTCGGCAAAATATAACCTAATTCATCAGTCACTCTCTGACGTAAAGCTGCAATTTTAGCAAGTAATTGACCTTCTTGATCGGGGTCTGCGATAACCAGCAGATTAGAGCCGACCTGTAAACTCAACACGTCAACCCCCAAGCGTTCATACATGCGGTTTGGATTAACAAGGTCTTGCATATTCTGTCGAACGTTTTCTAATTGACCCAATTGTGATTGAACATCCGCATTGATAAGAACAGAAAATCCGGCAATCGCCAATCCTACCGAGAAGAAGAAGAACGGATACCATGGCAAACCTGTTATCGGACCCGTAATAGCAAGCAGCATCAAAAATCCTGCCGCAAAAAACACCGTAACAGGTACAGATAAAATAAGCGAGACAGGTTGAGCTTCCTGGATACCGCTAAGTCCTCTTAGCGAGGATAATATAAGAAGCGAGGGTATAAAGAGAAGTCCGCTTCTTACCGCTGAAAGCAGGGACGCTCCGAGGCGTTTTCCCGTACTTTGAAATAGCATTTCCGTTGTCATACACGGCGGTAGCACAAGCGTAGCTAACGATTGCAAAATTAACGCTCTTGTACCGATTTCAATAACCTTGGGGTCATTTCTGAACAGCGCTATCAAATTACCCGAAAAAATAACCAAAAGCGCTCCGCCTACAACAATAATTCCCTCAGATACAAGCGCCGTAAATACAAATCCCTTTCGTATACGCGAATATTTTCCGGCGCCGTAATTGAACGCCGAAACAGGCTGATACCCCTGTCCTATTCCAAGCGCTATTGAAAAAGCAAAGAATATTATACGCGAAACTATGCTCATAGCGGCGACCGCCGCGTCGCCGTAAACAGCGCACTGAGCGTTCAGAAGCACGGTAGTAAGGCTGTTAAGTCCCTGACGCAAAAGGCTCGGAAAACCTGTCGCCATAATATTAAAGAGCATTTTCGGGGTAATCTGAGCGGCATTTTTAAAGCTGATTTTGGTTTCTGTTTTACCTGATAAGAACATCCACAGCAAAACTCCCCAGCTCAAAAACTGACTTACCGCGGTAGAAAGTCCCGCGCCCGCTATCCTCATATTAAATCCGAACATAAGAATAGGGTCGCCTATCATATTAAGTACAGCTCCCGCCATAAGACCTATCATTCCCAGAGCAGCCTTGCCCTCATAACGGAGAATGTTATTAAGCGTAAGGCTTGAACTCATAAAAGGCGTCGCTATCAGTATATAGAATATATATGTTTTCGCGAAAGGCGCGATTGTCACCGTACTTCCTAGGAACATAACGATATCGTCAAGCCATATAAAACCGACAACGCTTATTATAATTCCAAAAATAAATGATGAAAAAAATCCCGCTGAAGCGTGAGCTGACGCGCTGTCATCATCCTGCGCGCCTAAAGCTCTGGAAAGTATACTTCCCGCTCCCTGACCGAACATAAACCCAGCCGCCTGAATTATCGACATAAATCCGAATACTACTCCTACAGCTCCGCTCGCGCTTGTACCTAGCTGACCGACAAAGGCTGTATCCACAAGATTGTATATATTAGTAACAAGCATTGAAATAATCGATGGAATTGAGAGCGTAAGTATCAGCCTTGAAATCGGTGTTTTGGTCATTTTATCATAATGTGAGATACTTTCTTTTTTTAACATAAATTCACCTGAAGTTCTTTTAGCGGTAAAAATCCTGCTGACTTTATACAGCCAGCAGGCATTTTTATGTGATAAGAAACTTCCATTTTTGGCATAAATGTCAATTATCGGTAACGTTTGATTTGCTTTATAAGTTCCTATCACAAAAAATAAATTAATATTCTCCGCTCAGTTTTCTGCTTTGCAGAAACGGCTATGAGAAGCGAAATGCGCGAAATGCGCGCTTTCTTATTTTAAAGCGTCTTTCATACTTTTAACATATTCGCCTATATACGGCACAGCTTCTTTACCGTATTTTTCAAGCAGTCTTATAATTGCCGAACCGACAATCGCTCCGTCAGAGATGTCCGCCATTTTACGAGCCTGTTCGGGCGTAGAAATACCGAATCCTATAGCGCAGGGAATGTCGGTATTATCTCGTATAACCTTAACAATTGACGCAAGGTCGGTCTTTATCTCACTTCTTACGCCCGTTACTCCCAGACTTGAAACAAGATATATAAATCCTTCGGCTTCCTTAGCTATCATGCCTATTCTGTTTTCGGAGGTCGGAGCGATAAGCGAAATTAAATCCACGCCGTATTCTCGGCAAATCGGAAGAAAATCGTCCTTTTCTTCGTAAGGAATATCGGGAAGAATAAGTCCGTCAATTCCTATTTCGGCGCAGGTTGAAATAAACTTTTTCGAACCGTAGGAAAAAACAACATTCGCGTATGTCATAAACACCATTGGAACGCTTATGTCTTTTCTAAGTTCCCTGACAAGGTCAAAAATCTTGTTTGTATTAACTCCGCCATCGAGCGCTCTGAGATTAGCACCCTGAATAACAGGTCCCTCAGCCGTAGGATCAGAGAAAGGAATACCGAGCTCTACTAAATCGGCTCCGTTTTTCACAGCCTCCCTTACCGCAGCGGCGGTGGTTTCTAGGTCGGGATCTCCGCAGGTAATAAATGGAATAAAAGCTTTTCCGTTTTCAAACGCTTTTGCGATATTACTCATGGATATCCTCCCCTCTGTAACGCGCGATAGCGGCGCAGTCCTTATCTCCTCTACCTGATATAGTTATAACAATAATTTTATCCTTGTCCATTTTAGGAGCGATTTTTAACGCGTGAGCAACAGCGTGTGAGGATTCAATCGCGGGAATAATACCTTCAATTCTCGAAAGATACTCAAACGCGTTAACAGCTTCCTCGTCGGTAACCGCAACATAATCAGCTCTGCCGATATCATAAAGATGAGCGTGCTCGGGACCTACTCCGGGATAATCAAGTCCCGCTGAAATGGAATAGACGGGAGCAATCTGCCCGAACTCATCCTGACAGAAATATGATTTCATTCCGTGGAATATTCCAAGCTTACCTGTTGAAATTGTAGCGGCTGTCTCAAAGGTATCAATTCCTCTGCCCGCAGCCTCACAGCCTATAAGCTTTACGTCCTTATCATCAATAAAGTGGTAGAAACTTCCTATAGCGTTCGAACCGCCGCCGACGCACGCAAGAACAGCGTCTGGAAGTCTTCCCTCTTTTTCAAGCATCTGCTCTTTGATTTCTTTAGATATAACCGCCTGAAAATCTCTTACAATTGTCGGGAAAGGATGAGGCCCCATAACCGAGCCTAAGCAGTAATGAGTATCGCTTATACGGTTTGTCCACTCGCGCATAGCTTCGCTTACCGCGTCCTTTAAAGTCGCTGTACCGCTCTTTACCGGAATAACCTCTGCTCCGAGCAAACGCATACGATAAACATTAAGCGCCTGACGAATTGTATCCTCCTCACCCATAAAAACTACGCATTCCATATCCATAAGCGCCGCGGCGGTAGCTGTCGCAACGCCGTGCTGTCCCGCGCCTGTTTCGGCGATTAATCGAGTCTTGCCCATTTTTTTTGCAAGCAGAGCCTGTCCCAGAACGTTGTTTATTTTGTGAGCGCCTGTATGGTTTAAGTCCTCACGCTTGAGATAAATCTTAGCTCAGCCGAGGTCCTTGGTCATCCTCTCAGCGTAATATAAAAGCGACGGTCTTCCGGCGTAGTTATTAAAAAGCTTGCTGAGTTCGCGGTTAAACTGCGCGTCATTCTTATAAAAATTATAAGCTTCTTCCAGTTCAATAATAGCATTCATCAGCGTTTCGGGTATGTACTGACCGCCGTGTATTCCAAATCTTCCGTTAGGATTTGTCATAGATTTTCTACCTTTCTGACAGCTGAAACAAATTCAGCCATTTTATCCTTATCTTTCAGTCCGTCTGTTTCTATCCCTGAGCTTACATCTACAGCAAATGGTTTAAGCTCTTTTACAGCCGTAATAACATTTTGGGGATTTAGTCCTCCCGCAAGAAAATAGTGGCGTGTTATTCCTTGTATAATCGACCAGTCGAACCTTTCGCCGCAACCTTTGCCCGCGTCAAGAAGAACAAAATCGGCGCCGCTGTTTTCAGCTTTTAAAATATCTTCGCCGCTTTTTACCGTAAAAGCCTTAATTACAGGCTTAGGACTGAGCTTTTTGAGCTTACGGATATATTCTTCATCCTCATCTCCGTGGAGCTGCGCAATATCAATTATACCTGATTTTAATAAAAACGCAACCTTTTCTACGCTTTCATTTACAAAAACACCTACGGCTTTTATTTCGGGATTAAGAACTGCTTTTAACTTTGCCGCCTTAATTTCGTCAACACTGCGTTTACTTTTCTTCGCGAACACAAATCCTATGTACTCGGGCGTTAATGAATTAGCCGCTTCGATATCTTCTTTACGGCTTAATCCGCACAGTTTGATTTCAGTCATAGTAAGCCTCTTAACTCCAGAAGTTTTTCCTTTTTATTATCAGCTCTCATAAGTGTTTCGCCTATAAGCGCAGCGTCAGCTCCTATTTGCTTTAATGCTCTTATATCATCAGCGGTTTTCACTCCGCTTTCCGAAACAAAAACAACGTCCTCAGGCACTAACTCACGAAGGCGGCGGCTGTTATCAGTATCAACGGAAAAATCCTTCAAGTTTCTGTTATTAACTCCGATTATTCCGGCTCCCGCTTTAACAGCTGTTTTCACCTCGTCCTCATCGTGAGCTTCTACAAGCGCGGACATACCGAGCGTATCACAGATTTCAATATAATCTTCCAGCTTTTTTTCGTCAAGTATCGAGCAAATAAGAAGAACCGCTGAAGCTCCTAAAAGCTTTGCTTCGTAAATCATATATTCATCCACCGTAAAATCCTTGCGAATACAAGGTATGGTTACGGCGGAAGTAATTTCCTTTAAATACTCATCGCTTCCCAGAAACCATTTAGGCTCTGTCAGCACCGATATACAATCCGCTCCCGCGTTTTCATATTCCTTGGCAATCTGAACGTACGGGAAATCGGGAGCAATAAGGCCCTTTGACGGAGAAGCTTTCTTACACTCGCATATAAATGAGATACCGTCCTTTTTAAGAGCGTTCTCAAATTCAAAACCACCCTTAGGTAGACTTAACGCTTTTCTCTTTCCTTCACTGAGCGGAAGCTTTTCCTTCGCGT
>ERZ842401.7306-NODE-7306-length-11360-cov-4.563556_pt1 | contig 11360 bp, 12 predicted proteins | sample MGYA00521270_ERZ842401 | MGnify/ENA primary metagenome ERZ842401 (study PRJEB31892, sample SAMEA3878208) | bioreactor metagenome | biome: Moose rumen | place: Sweden | collected 2011-10 | study: EMG produced TPA metagenomics assembly of the PRJEB12797 data set... | reverse complement strand
AAGGCTTCTAGGTTTTCTAGTAAAGGCTTCTAGGTTTTCTAGTAAAGGCTTCTAGATTTCCTAGTAAAGGCTTCTAGGTTTTCTAGTAAAGGCTTCTAGGCTTTCTAATAAAGGCTTCTAGGTTTTCTAGTAAAGGCTTCTAGGTTTCCTAATAAAGGCTTCTACGTTTTCTAATTAAGGCTTCTACGTTTTCTAATTAAGGCTTCTACGTTTTCTAATTAAGGCTATTACGTTACGAAATCAAGGCTGCGGCGGAATGAGGGGGAGGGAAATGGACAAAAAAAGGGAAAGACCGCTTTCGGAGCCTTCCCCGTCAAAAATCTACTGCTTAAGCGTCCAAACTAGTTTTTTCCCAATGCGATGGATTTCTCAAACGCAGCGGTAGCGGCATCGATGATGGCGCCGCGGAAGCCGCTGCGTTCAAGGGAAGCGACAGCTTCTATCGTGGTGCCCGCGGGGGAACAGACGGCATCCTTTAGCTCGCTGATGGAACGGCCGTCTTCCAGAGCGAGGGCGGCAGCGCCTTTGAGCGTCTGTGCCGCGTAGATATACGCCTGGGAGCGGGGAATGCCGAAGCGCACCGCCGCATCAGCAAGCGCTTCAATAAAGAGGAAGGCATACGCTGGGCCGCTGCCGCTCACCGCCGTCACGCCGTCCATGAGCTTTTCTGCGACCACTTCCACCTTGCCCGCGGCTTCAAGCAAGCCCTTCACCACGGCGCAGTCCTCATGCGAAAGCTCCGCTGACGGGCAGAGGGCTATCATCGCCTCCCCCACCGTGGCGGGCAGATTCGGCATAATCCGCGCAAGGCGGGGCACACGGCTGCCGAAGGCTTCACGCACAGAGGCAAGCGTCACTCCGGCGGCGACCGACACGACCACCGCATCTGCCGCAAGGACGGGGCTTATCTCCCGCACCACCTGCGCAATATACGCGGGCTTTACCGCAAGGAAGAGGTATTTTACCTGCCGCGCAAGCTCTCCGTTGGAAGGGAGCGCGGTTGCCCCGATGCCGGAAGCAAAGGCCTTCGCCTTTTCCATATCAGCATCGCTTACAAAAAGCTGCCGCGCCCGTGACTCTGCGGGAAAAAGAGCCGCCATTGCCCGCATGAGCGCGCCGCCCATCATGCCGCTGCCAATGCAGCCCACCGTTATGCCGTCTGTATTCATAGTGATTTATCCTTGCTTTCTTTTGCCAAGAAAAGCGTTCCGTTGTTCGTTCCGTCCGCAAGGGAAGTAAGCGGGCGCTCGCGGCGGCTGTTTGCCAGAATGAGGGGGATTCCTTTCTCCGTCACCTTTTCCGCAGCCTGAATCTTCGTCTTTACGCCGCCCGTGCCAAAGCTGTTCGTGGTGCCAAGCACTATCTGCCTGAGCAGCTCGCCGGTATCCGCGACGAGTTCCACGAGCTTTGCCTCGCTGTTCGTCTTGGGATTGTCCGTGTAGATGCCGTCAATGTCGCTGAAAAGGACAAGCACATCGGCATTCCACAGGATGGCGGTCAGCGCGGAGAGGTTGTCGTTGTCGCCGATGCTGTTTTCCTCAAAGGAGACTGAATCGTTCTCGTTTATGATGGGGACAACGCCTTCGTCCACGAGGGTAAAGAGCGTGTTGCGCATATTGAGCGTGTGGTGGTAATCTTCAAAATCTTCCTTGACGAAGAGCAGCTGGGCAACGTGCAGATTCTGTTCTTTGAAGGCGGCACGCCACTTGTCCATCAGTTCCACCTGCCCTATCGCCGCAAGCGCCTGCCGGTAGAGCAAATCCTTTTTGTGCGCCCAGCCGTTGATGCTCGAAAGCCCCGCAACCTGTGCGCCGGAAGACACCACGATAAGCTGCCTGCCCTGCGCCATCAGCGCCGCGCACTCCGCGGCAATGGTGTTCATAAAGGAAAGGTTTATCGTGCCGTCTTCCTTGGCAAGCGAATTGCTGCCAAACTTGATGACAATCTTCTTTGCCGCCTGCAGGGTCTCTTTGATTGTCGCCGCTGCCATCACCGCACCTGTCCGTCGCCGTCAATGAGGAACTTGGTCGTCGTGAGCGCCTTGATGCCCATCGGTCCCCGCGCATGGAGCTTCTGCGTGCTTATGCCCAGTTCCGCGCCAAAGCCAAACTCGCCGCCATCGGTAAAGCGCGTGCTCGCATTGACGTAGACGCAGGCGGCATCCACCTTCGCCTGAAACTGGCGGGCATGGTCGCGGTTGTTGGTGACGATGCACTCGCTGTGCTTGGTGTTGTGGGTATTGATGAATTCTATTGCCTCTCCAAGGGAGTCCACCGCCTTCACCGCCATGACGAAATCGAGGAACTCGTAGCCAAAGTCAGCCTTCTGCGCCCTCACGAGGCAGTCTGGCTTGTCCTCGTGCAGGTTCAGCTTGCCGGCAGCTACGGCAAGGAGGGGGAAGCATACTTCGTCGGCCCGCAGCTGCACGTCGCCTTTCAGCTCCCGCATCAGCATGGGCAGGAACTCGCCGCCCACTTTCTTATTCACAAGCAGCGTCTCTATGGCATTGCAGGCACCGGGGCGCTGCATCTTGGCATTGCGCACCAGCTTTACCGCCATCGCAAGGTCGGCGTCCTCGTCCACATAGAGGTGGCATACGCCGGCCCCTGTCTGGATAACGGGAACACGGGCATTTTCCACCACCGCGTTGATAAGGCGGGCTGAACCGCGCGGCAGCACCACGTCTATGAGCCCCGTGGCAAGCAGTATCTGGTTCACCTCGGTGTGGTCGCCGCCCTCGCAGAGGTAAATGGCAGTGCGCACTCCGTCGCCGCCCGCTTTGAGCAAGCCCTGCTTTATCGCCGCCGTCAGCGCCTTGTTGGACTCCAGCGCGGAGGAAGAGCCGCGCAGCAAAATGGCGTTGCCGCTCTTGTAGGCAAGCGCGAAAGCATCGACGGTCACGTTGGGGCGGGACTCATAGATGATGGCCACCACCCCCAGCGGCACGCGCAGCTGCCGTATGGAAAGCCCGCGCTGCGTAGACCAGCCGGAAACGACCTCGCCCACTGGATCCCCCTGGGCGATTATCACAGAGATGCTCTCTTCTATGCTCTGGAATTTCTTGTCGTCAAGGGCAAGCCGCTCCACAAGCGCTTCAGGCATTCCCTTTTCCCGTGCGGCGCGCACGTCGGCGGCGTTAGCCTCCAGAATGCCAGCCTTGTTTTCTTTGATTGATTCAAGCACGCAGGAAAGCGCGTGATTTTTTTGAGCCGCGGTATGCAGCGCAAGGGCATTCGCAGCCCGCCGCAAATCCGCGCAGATAGCTTCTATGTCCATATTTTTGGCCGCCTTTAGTAATTGGCAAGGAAATACATACCGAGCAATGTGGTCACGCGGGTCTTTGCCTCTGACCATGCGGCATTGCGCGGCAAACTTTTTACGTACCACCAGAAAATACCAAACTCGGGGTCGATACGCAGCGCGTATTCTTCAAAATCCTTTGCCCGCGTCTGTGCGCCAAACATCAGGTAGACCACATCGTCCACAATGCTGAAAAAGAGGGGATATGATTCAAGATAGGATTTGCTGTTCATGAGCCTTGTAAATTCCGCAAGGTGGTACAGCACCTGGGCCTTAAGCTCTTCGTCGGATTTTTCCACCCAGGTTTTCTGAATCAGCAGTACAAGGTTTTTGTGGAAGCTGGCAATAAGCCGTTGCTCACCTTCGCCTTCCGGCGGGGACACTTTGGAGAATCCACTGCCCACGCCAAGCGCATTGGCTATAATCGCCACGGAAGCGAAAACATCTCCTTCATCCGTCGCCGTCAGCAGGGACTGCAATGCAACGAGCGCGTCTTCCTCTACAAATTCCTCAATCTGCTTGTCACTCATAACAGAGAGTATTGTAGAGGTTTAGCCGTTTTTTTTCAAGTAGTCGGTATTTTTAAGATAAAGAATGCGCTGGTTGCGGGAGCCGCGGAAAGAGAGGGAGATGTCTCGCTGCTCTTCGATGTAGGGGCCGTCAACAAGCACGTCGATGCAGGAAAGCATTTCTTCCGTCACGACGGTGTGCTTGCTGCCGGAAGGGGAAAGCAGGTCCCGCTCATACAGGTAGCCCGTGTAGCACCAGATTGTCTTTTGGGGAAAAGCCTCCCGCACCCTGCGGAGGAAAGGAGCGAGGCATGCCTGGTTCTCCTCTTCAAAAGGCTCGCCGCCGAGCACCGTCAGCCCCGCAATGAAGGGGGGCTTGAGGGCTTCAAGCAATTCCTCCTCCACAGCGGGGGTAAAGGCCTTTCCGTAGGAAAAATCCCACGTCTCCTTCTGGAAACAGCCCTTGCAGTGATTGCGGCAGCCGGAGACGAAGAGCGACACGCGCACCCCCTCCCCGTCAGCCACATCAAAGCGCTTTATCATGCCATAGTTCATCAAGTAAAAGTATAGCGCGCTTCCGGCTTTTTGAGTAGGGGAATGCCGGCTGTTTTTGCTTCACGTTAATCTTCTACCTTTATCTTTACCACCTTGCCCGCGCTTGACGTAAGCGTGGCTGTTCCCTCACCGACGGCGGTAGCCTTGCCCTTCTTGCTGATGACGATGACTGCCGGATTTGAGCTTGTCCACGTTCCCGAAAGCTTCATGCTGTCGCCAAGTTCAAAGACAAAATCGTAGGCCGAGCCGTCATCCTCATCGAAGTCCTCATCATCGCCGCTGTCGGTCACGGTGCGGACAAGGCGGATGCCAGTCCCTGCGCCCGATCCACCCCTGCCGACGTAGGATACAAATCCGCCGCTTTCGAGCCTGCCGCCGCCTACACCATCCTCATACTCGTTATAGGCACCGCCAAGGTAGGTATAAGGTTCTCCCAGACTGTGGCTATAGTCGGGCAGCAGGGCAAACTCCGCCACATTCCCGCTCATGTCATAAAGACCGAGCGCGTTGGGTGTCTTTTTACCCACGTTATGAGGGACATAGTCCCTTCCGACCTTGCTGTTGCCGACGTACCAAGCTACACGGTCGGCATCATTGCTCCCGCTGTACTTGTACGTCGACGGCCTTGCTCCCTCTTTCGCCGCGTAAGTCCACTCCAAATTTGTCGGCAGGCGGAAGCCGTTGGCGGAGTAGTCCACCTTGACGGCTTTCCAGTCGGCATCCTCCCTTGTAGGCACAGCCCCCCATCGTGCGGGGTTTGTGGAGCCTTTTATGGTGTACACCGGGGTCAGGTTCATCATCATGCTCAGCTTGTTGCAGAAGACAATAGCCTCGTCAATGCGCATGTTCTCTACAGGATTGTTGTTGTCCTTGAACTTGGAAGGATTAGTCCCCATCACTTCCTTGTACATCCACTGCGGCACTTCGGTCTTCATAATCATGTACGAGTCCAGCTTGCCCGCCGGAATGGTAACAAAGTCGTTCTGCACCGCATTTTTGAGCTTCGCGCTCTGTGCGGACGCAAAAGCTCCCGCACATACCATTGCCAGGGCAATTACGCCCGTCCGTACCATCTTAGCTCTTTTCATAAGTGGTCTCCTTGTTGTATAGAATTTGGAATATAAAAAGGCACAGTCCGTCCTGCGGCAAGCAGACTGACAGACCGTGCCATTTTTGCGAGTTATTATTCATAGAAGAAAAATGCTTTACGCCGCGCTTACAGACACACGCGGGGGGGGGGGGGCAAATAGTGCCAAGTACGGGCTTTGCTTTCATCGTGTTCTCCATTGCTTTGCTCCTACCAGTATAACACCGCTGCCGCGAAAAAGATACAGATTTTTCTTGATTTTTGTTTTCCCACTGCACATCTAGCGCATTTACGGCGGACGTGCTATACTGCGAGCATGGTACAGGCAAAAAAGTTCGAGCAGACATTCATCAACGAATACCTTGCGTGGAACCTGCATGACCAAGATGTGGAAAGGCGTGTACTTGATTTATTTAGTTTCTTTCTCTACCATCCATCCAGTGATGGTGCGCTCCGCGCTGTCAAAGTTCACACCAATTTTGACAAGTGTACGGATATCGGAAGTGTAGGGTACGGCATAGCCCTGTATTTCTATCTGCGCAAGAGCATCCTCCGCACTGCCATCACGCTTGAACTCGAAGATGTACACATAGCATTCTGTCTCCACAATGCAATCAGCCCGCCCTTTCGCACTGTGCTGTTCCACCTGCACGAACTGCCCCAACAGCAGAAAGGTCAAATAGACAACGTTCTGGAAGTCACGCTCCAAAAGCCTGTCCGCGTCAGGGGCTGAAATATATGGCAGACGGGCGAACAGCGCAGTAAACTGTTCCCGCAATATATCCGTATCTCCAGCCTCTATCGCGTCATCAATGGCGAAGATGTCCGCGCCCGTCCTTCCCTGCGCGTTGTGCAGATACACCGGCGCGAGGCTTTCCGTAAAGCCGTATTTCACTTCATCGTTTGGATAGCCGAGCGTATACCTTCTGCGCCGCTCCTCATAGCCCTTTATGGTCAGGTAGCCGGACTGGTAGAGCAACGGCACTATGTCGGGATTTTCAGGGCGGTAGTTGCTTACTTCCTCCGCGGTGGTGTGCAGGCTGCCGTCGCTGAACTGCTTCGGGTTAAAGCCCACACTGTTCAGACGGTTCACAAGGAAGCTAGGCGTTCCCGTTCCGAACCAGTACTTGCCAAAATCTCGTTTTTTGAATGCGTTAATCAGGCTGAACGGATTGTAGATGTCCGCCGATTTTTTTGCAAAATGATAGCCGTCGTACAGCTGTTTTAGCTTTGCAAGGCATTCTTCCCTTGCCATGCCGTTCTCCGCCGCCATCGCGTCTATTTCAGGCACAAAGTCCCGTTCCAGCTCTTTCTGCGTGATGCCGCAGATTTCGGCAAAGTCTTCATCCATCGAGATGTCCTGCAGCTGGTTCAGGTCGCTGAATATGCTTATCTTGGAAAATTTCGTTACCCCCGTGAACAGCACAAAGCGCGTGTATGCATCGCAATCCTTGAGCACAGCAAAAAAGCCCTTGTACAGCTCGCGGTTTCTCTGTTCCTGAGCCGCGTATTGCTCCGGCTGTGTTCCCAGCGTTTTTAACAAAGGATTGTCGTATTCGTCCACAAGCACGGCAACACGGAGACCTGTCTTTTCCCTGGCATTTCTGAGGGCGTTCTTAAAGCGAACGGGCAGGGACGGCTCATCGCTTGGCAAGCCGTATGTCTCTTCAAAGATGGAAAGGCAGCTTTGCAGTGCCATTCGCAGTCCGCCTTCCTGCGTAAACTCACCTCCCGCAAGGCTGAATTTGAGCACGGGGTACGCCGCCCACTCTGTTTCCTTGTCCGCAATCGCAAGCCCTGCGAACAAGTCCTTTCTGCCGAGGAAATATGCCTCCAGCGTGGAAACAAGCAGGCTTTTGCCAAACCTGCGCGGGCGGCTCAAAAAATACGTTTTTCCGTCCTGCACGAGGTTATATATGAGTTCCGTCTTGTCTACGTAGACGTAGCCGCCCGTGCGGATTGTTTCAAAGTCCTGTATGCCAATCGGGAGTTTCCGTGCATTTACCATGCCACAAGTCTAACACGGCGCGGCAATTTATGCAATGTTCCACAGCGTCCGCGAAAATTTGCCCAGTGTACACTGGGCAAAGGACTTGACAGAGTCCTTTGCCGCGAAACTCGCTTCGCTCGTTTCGCGGCAAATAAAAATAACAGGAGGAAATGTTTATGGAGGCAGGCGCACCAAACCTGCTGTTCTTTTTGGCAGTTCAAATAATGCCAGACGGGAGCTGCACATGGAAAGGATTCACCGTGAGTCAATAGAAGCCATAAAACTGATTGCAGAGACAGTCACCGCAATCAACGCGACACTTAATCCCACAAAAAACAAAAGTCACCCGTAGAAAAAAATAACGCCTTAAAAAAGGCGGCAGCCGCACACTCCTCCGCGGTGGTGTGCAGGCTGCCGCCCTGCTTTGTTACAGATGGAGCACCCGCTCCTTGATTTCCTGCGTGCGCCCCTGATTCCAGTACTGCGTGCCGATGTAGCCGCAGGTGCGCCGCGCCACATTCATGGAAGCCTGCTCGCGGTTGCCGCAGTTGGGGCACTCCCACACAAGCTTACTGTCGGCATCCTCCACAATGCGGATTTCTCCCGTGTAGCCGCACTTCTGGCAGAAGTCGCTCTTCGTGTTCAGCTCGGCATACATGATGTTGTCATAGATATGCCTGAGCAGTGCCATCACTGCGGGGATATTGGAAGAAAGATTGGGCACTTCCACGTAGCTCACCGCGCCGCCGGGAGAAAGCCTCTGGAATTCAGCTTCAAAGCTCAGCTTGGTAAAGGCATCGATGGGCTCGGACACATGCACGTGGTAGCTGTTGGTGATGTAGTTCTTGTCCGTCACCCCTTCGATGATGCCGAAGCGCTTTTTGAGGCACTTGGCAAACTTATAGGTCGTTCCCTCCATCGGCGTTCCGTAGACGGAATAATCTATGTGCTCCGCAGCCTTCCACTTTGCGCAGGCATCATTGAGCGCATGCATGACGCGGAGCGCAAAGGGCTTGCCGTCCTCATCCGTGTGGGATTTGCCCGTCATATAGCGGGTGCATTCATACAGCCCCGCATAGCCGAGGGATATGGTGGAATAGCCGTTATACAGCAGGCGGTCAATGGTCTCCCCCTTGCCGAGCCGTGCAAGCGCGCCGTTCTGCCAGAGGATGGGAGCCACATCGGACTTTGTGCCGAGCAGGCGCTCGTGCCGTATGCACAAGGCACGGTGGCAAAGCTCAAGGCGCTCGTCAAGCAGCTTCCAGAACGCATCCATATCGCGGTTGGAAGAACAAGCCACGTCCACAAGGTTGAGCGTCACCACCCCCTGATTAAAACGGCCGTAGAACTTGGCCCTGCCGGTCTGGGGGTCTATATAAGTCGTCAGGAAAGAGCGGCAGCCCATGCAGGGATAGCAGTGCCCCTCCCCGTTCGCATCGCGCTTGAGTTCCAGCATCTTCTTTTCGCTGATGTAGTCGGGAACCATGCGCCGCGCCGTACAGCGTGCGGCAAGCTCGGTAAGGTGGTAGTAGCGGGAGCCTTCCGTTATGTTGTCCTCTTCAAGCACGTAGATGAGCTTGGGGAAGGCAGGCGTAATCCATGCCCCCGTCTCGTTCTTTACGCCCTGATAGCGCTGCTTGAGCACTTCCTCAATGATGAGCGCAAGGTCAGACTTTTCCTGCTCGTTGCGCGCCTCGTTGAGATACATGAACACCGTCACGAAGGGAGCCTGCCCGTTGGTGGTCATCAGCGTGATGACCTGATATTGGATGGTCTGCACCCCGCGCTTTATCTCTTCCATTATACGCTGGTTCACCATATAGTTGAACTGCGCATCGCTTATTTCCAGCTTTGTTGCCTCCACGGTCTCGCGGATTTCCTTCTTTATCTTCTGGCGGCTCACGTCCACGAAGGGGGCAAGGTGCGCAAGCGAAATGCTCTGCCCGCCGTACTGGCAGCTTGCCACCTGCGCTATGATCTGCGTGGCAATGTTGCAGGCTGTGGAGAAGGAATGGGGGCGGTCTATCTTGGTGCCGCTGATGACGGTGCCGTTCTGCAGCATATCCTCAAGGTTTACGAGGTCGCAATTGTGCATGTGCTGGGCAAAGTAGTCCGCGTCGTGGAAATGGATGATGCCCTCGTCATGTGCCCTTGCGATATCCGGGTCAAGGAGCAGGCGGCGGGTTATATCCTTGCTCACTTCTCCCGCCATGTAATCGCGCTGCACGGAGACGACGGTGGGATTCTTGTTTGAGTTTTCCTGCTTTACTTCCTCGTTGTTTTCCTCAAGGAGGCTGAGTATCTGCTGGTCGGTGGTATTCTCCTTGCGCATGAGCGCATGGCGGTAACGGTAGGTGATGTAGAGCTTTGCCACCTCATAAGCTCCATGCTGCATGATGCCTGTTTCCACGAGGTCCTGAATGTCTTCCACGTTGAGGGTGTAGCCACCCTTGTGGCATTCAATCTCTATGTCGTCCGCAATAGAGTTGATCTGGGATTCAGAGAGCCTCTTGCTCTCAGAGACCTGGGCATTCGCCTTTTCAATGGCTGCCACAATCTTGCCGCGGTCAAACGCGACTTCCGCTCCGCTGCGCTTTATAATCTTCATGCCGATTTGCCATCCTCTCATATAAAATAAGCCCCGCACAGCCACCATATATGGCGTGCCACCCGCTTTCAGTCTACTATCTATAGTGTTTTTAGTCAAGAACAGAGCAGGCAGTAGCGGCAGAATTTCTGCCGTACTACCTTTAGTTATCGGAATGAAAGAAAATTTATTTAATTTCGTATGAGAGCACGACGAAATACAGCCCGCCGTCCTTTGCTTCCGGCAAAAAGCCCGTCAGAGACGCCCGCTTGCCCACGAGCAGGCGGATTTCATCGCTGGTCACAGGAAGGGGCATTTTTTCCGCCTTTCCGGGAGGAGGGTCAAAGGGGGGCGCGTCAGAGCCGCCGCCGAAGGGTCCCAGCGCGGGGGCATTTTGTCCATCGTGCTGCCGCTTTCCCTGCGGCTGCATCACGATGCCGACAAGCGTGTAGGTCTTGCTGCCCACCGTGACGACGGGCAGTGAGCGCTCAAGCCGCACCGTCCCCGTGATTGTCACCTTCAGGGTATTGCTGTCAATGTCATCGCTCCCGTTCGCAATGGCAGCAGCGCACAGGAAAAAGCAAAGCACTGCCGAAATCACCATACATTTTTTTCGCATCATATACGCTTCCAAAACAAAGGAGCGGGAGGAAAAGTTACAGGATAACTTTGGGGAGATTATTTCTCTTTTACAAAATCATATTCTTTGCACTTCTCTTCAAGAAGTTTAAAATCACAGCAAAAAGGAATTACTTTGCCAGTTTTCATCTGTTTTTCATACAGTCTACTTGCCTTTTGAATTAGAGAGTTCATTATCTTAAGGCAGAAAGAATACTCAATATTCAAAAGAATTTTATACTTTTTATCGGCAACAGAGTCATTTTCCGAAGAATTCAAATTTACTTCTGAATAAAGTCCTTGTTTTATAGGAATCATCTTCTTTAAGTCCAGCACAGAAAGAATATGTTTCAAAGTACCGTCGGCATTTTCTACATAGATGCCTTTTGAACCGCTTTCCGCTTTTGAACAGTTTTCAAAAATAAGGAAACGATCTATATCAACATTTTTCCATGTTTTATGTTTTTCCTTTGCGGAAGAAAGAGGAATTACGTACTCAACACCGTTTTCTTGTACGAGAATCCCAATATACGGCTTTGTCTCATAACCTGTCGGCTTGTAATAAACTTCACTGCAAAATTTATAAAGATATTTTAAATAATCCTGATTAATTGAGATAAACTTCAGATTTCTTTGCAGTGAAAACATTTTACCCCTATAAAAACTGATATGTTGTGCCTTTTGTCAAGATAAAAAAGAAAAAAACAGCAGGAA